>OIWN01003178.1_pt1 | contig 10004 bp, 8 predicted proteins | sample 1587591 | NCBI WGS metagenome assembly OIWN01 (sample SAMEA3888901, study PRJEB22519) | human gut metagenome | biome: human gut; feature: human-associated habitat; material: faeces | place: Denmark | collected 2010 | reverse complement strand
CTTTGCTGATTTTATTCAACGACCCAACTTGATTCAACGGAAGACGTACAATTCTTGACTGTTCTGCCAAAGCTTGCAAAATAGACTGACGAATCCACCACACAGCATAGGAAATAAACTTAAAACCTCTGGTCTCGTCAAATTTTTCAGCCGCCTTAATCAACCCCAGGTTACCTTCATTTATAAGGTCCGGTAAACTTAACCCCTGATTTTGATATTGCTTAGCTACAGATACAACAAAACGCAGATTCGCTCTGGTCAATTTTTCCAATGCTCTCCGGTCGCCTCTTTTGATAGCCTGTGCCAATTCTACTTCTTCTTCTACTGTGATCAGATCTTCACGGCCTATTTCCTGAAGATACTTGTCTAGAGAAGCGCTTTCGCGATTGGTAATGGACTTTGTGATCTTTAACTGTCTCATCCAATGTTTTTATATTGAGAATATCAGGGTGCAAAGATAATATTATTTTTATTGACAGAATTGGCTGGATGCACCCTACACCCAGCCAATTATAAACCTTTAACAATCTTCCCGCCAAATAAGACAAATATAACGTTATTTTATTATTCAGCCAGGTCTATAGCATATACTTTCGTACGTCCATTCGGGTAGAAACCTTTTACTACGATATAACGATCGTCCTCATTTCCTTTCAAAACCTTGTCAACTATTTTCTCAAGTTGTTCAGGAGATGAAATCTTCTGATCGTTTACAACCATGATAATGAAGCCTTTTTTGATACCGGCATCTTTCAGTTTACCATTCAACAAACCAGTCACTTCAATACCATAACTTACACCTAATTCACGTTTCTGTTCGTTTGTCAACGCGCTAAAAGCGGCTCCTAAAACTTCAGCACTGTCGGCGGCTCCTTTCACTACAGCCGTACTACCCTGTGCGTTACGAAGTTCCACATTAAATGTCTTGGTGCTACCATTACGGTCTACAGTAACCTGTACCTTGTCACCCGGACGATATTTACTAATCTGTTCCTGCAAAGCATTCGCAGATTTCACTTTTGCACCATTTACAGCAACAATCACGTCACCTTTTTCAATTCCGGCTTCCTTGGCAGTACTGCGATCTGCGAAATCAGCCACACACGCACCTTCGGAAACTTTTATCTTGGATTTCAAGGCGCTCAGCTCTTCTTTCTGTTTAGCCGGCAAGTTCGGATAGCCCAGCATGTCGGCGATGTCACCCACACTCATAATTTGGACACCCAGGATTGCACGCTGCACTGTACCATACTGCTTCAAGTCGTTTGCCACTTTCCCTGCAATACTGATAGGCACTGCAAACGAATAACCTGCAAAGTTTCCTGTTTCGGAATAAATAGCAGTATTAATACCGACCAACTCACCTTTCGTATTCACCAGCGCTCCCCCACTATTACCGGGGTTCACGGCTGCATCGGTCTGGATAAAGGACTCGATCTTGCTCTTGTCTCCACCTCCCATCGAGATACCACGCCCTTTTGCGCTCACAATGCCAGCCGTAACCGTAGAAGTCAAATTAAACGGGTTACCGACAGCCAACACCCATTCCCCGACTTTCAGTTTTTCAGAATCACCGAACGGAATGGTTGGAAGATCTTTCGCATCGATCTTAAGCAAAGCGATATCTGTCGTCGGATCGGTTCCAACCAATTTGGCTGCAAACTTACGATTGTCATTCAATGTCACTTCCAGCTCATCCGCTCCATCGATCACATGATTGTTCGTTATAATATATCCATCGGTCGAAATGATCACCCCGGAACCGGCCCCGACCCGTGGTTGCGGTTGCGGGCGTTGGAACCCTCCACGTCCTCCGAATCCGAAGAAATACTCGAATGGATCGACATACTGCGGCTGATTGCCTCCGTCGGCATATTGTTTGGCATTTGTCGTGGCCTTAATATGCACAACGCCATGAACCGTACTTTCTGCAGCCGTAGTAAAATCCGTATTCTCTGCAGCAACCGTGTTATAACCGGCTAACCGGATCGGCTGGTTGAAGGTATTTGCTGAGCCGGAAGTGCCAAATACCGGTTGATTCTTATTAATCAGGTAAGCACTCGTCCCAACAGCCGCCCCCGCACTGATTGCAGCCACGAGAACTATACCAAGCACATTTTTCCACATCTTTTTCATACTCTCATTATTTTATCAAACATTTAAATTTAACATTTTTCTTTCGACAAAGAAAAGTCAAAAATCGTGCGATTATTCCATTTGCAACTATTTTTTTATCACTTTTAACGGCACTCTGCAAGGGCTTAACTGCGATTAACAGTACTGTGTAATGCAAAGTACCTTTTTAACAATCAACTGTCTGCCAAATGGTCATACATTCAATAATATAACAGCAGGAAAGGCAGAATGTTTCCCATGAACCTGCCATCAGATATCTATGTAATTTATTTTCAACAATGTCGAACATATACATAGCATTATCGAAAACAAATTAGACTGGAAGAAAAGTAAAAGAGAACCATATCGAACCATTTTGATGTGGTTATCCCTATTTTCAATTTTCAATTGTCGATTAAAAGAATTACCTTTGTCGCATTGCAGTCTGCCGGTCTGTCGCTCGTCCTTCAGGACGGGAGGAACGTCCGGGCAACAAAGAGCACCATACTTCTTAACGGGAAGCTGTCCGTAAGGGTAGAGTAGCGTAACAGAAAACGACCGCCGGCCTGTCCGGTAAGGGTGAAAAGGTGAGGTAAGAGCTCACCGGGTCTTATAGCAATATAGGATGCCGTACGCCTTATGGGTTGTAAGGTCATGTATACCGGCGCATGTAGGATTGCTCGTCCGATGCCGGGGGGTAGACCGCTAAAGCTTACTGGTGACAGTAAGACGAGATAAATGACAGACACTCCTGTGCAAACGGGAGTACAGAACCCGGCTTATAGGCAGGCTGCTTTTTTATAATGTGCCAGTATACCAATTCAACAATATGCCAATTAAATGGTTTTCTATCGGTATATTGGCACATTTAATTTATTGGCACATCATATATATGAAAACAACCGGTAAAAAGACGCTCGGAGAACGGATCAACGCCCTACTGACAAGAATGATCCGTTTCGTCACTTACGACATTTGGCGGATCACCGAAAATGAAGTAAGCGGACTGAAAGAACTTTATATCAACATCATCAAGACAATAATTCTTGCAGTCAGGGGGTTTCAGAACGAGAATCTTCAAACGAAAGCCTCTGCCCTCACCTACAGCACCTTGCTATCCATCGTGCCTCTCCTGGCGGTTCTGTTGGGGATAGCCAAAGGGTTCGGCTTCCAAAACACCGTACGCCAGGAATTGTTCGACTATTTCCCCGGACATGAAGTGGAATTGACCAAGGCTTTCGAATTCGTGGAAAGTTATCTGGAGCAAGCACAAGGCGGCGTAATCATCGGGGTCGGCCTGATCCTGCTGTTTTATACAGTTGTCAACCTGATCTCATCCATAGAAGACACGTTCAACGACATCTGGCAAATACAGAAATCACGTCCGTGGTATCGGAAGTTATCCGATTATCTGGCCTTGTTCCTGATTTTACCGGTACTGATGACGGCGTCCAGCGGTTTATCCATCTTCCTGTCCACTTTGCAGAACTCATTTATCAGCCAGTACTTTTTCTTTACTCCACTGGTCGAACTGATACTGAACATAACTCCCTACCTCATTACGATCCTGGCATTCACAGGGCTTTATATTTCATTACCCAATACGAAAGTACGGTTTGTAAACGGCCTCGTGGCTGGAATCCTGTCAGGCATCGCATTCCAATTCTTCCAGTTTATCTACATCAGCGGGCAGATCTGGGTGAGCAAATACAACGCGATCTACGGTAGTTTTGCCGCCTTGCCCCTGTTGTTGCTGTGGTTACAATTGTCATGGCTGATCTGCCTGTTCGGGGCGGAAATCTCGTATGCTTCCCAAAACGTGAAGAAATTCAGTTTCGAGCGTGACAGCAAGAACATCAGCCGGCGATATAAGGATTTCCTCACGCTGCTGATAGCGTCCCTGATCGTAAAACGGTTCGTAAAAGGAGAAAAGCCTTATACGGCAGATGAATTGTCAGACGCTTACCGCATACCGATCCGTATCACGACACAGATACTCTATCAACTGACCGAACTGCACATCATTATCGAAGTCAATTACGGAGATGACGAACGCGTCGTTCACTACCAGCCGGCCATCGACGTAAACAAGATTACTGTCAGTTATCTACTGACACGCATGGACGAATACGGCTCGGAGAACTTCAAGATCGACACGTCCAAATTGTTCAGCAAGGAATGGAAAGCCTTGCTGAAAACCCGCGAGGACATGATTAAGGCGAATGACAACATTTTGTTGAAAGACCTTTGAACAATTGACAATGGATTATTGACAATTATTAAGGGATGGATAAAAGAAAAGGGAATACAGATCTGACAGAAGGGAAAGTATGGAAAGTGATCGTTCGCTTTGCATTGCCGTTGCTGGTCGGAAATCTGCTGCAACAGTTCTATAACATAACGGACAGCATTATTGTCGGACAGTTTCTGGGAAAGGAGGCACTGGCAGCGGTATCGGCTTCCTTTTTCATCTATTACTTCATCATTTCGCTCGTGATCGGTGTAGGAAGCGGTACTACGGTAGTCATTTCACAACTTTTCGGAGCCAAACAGTATCAAAAGGTACAACTTGCGTTTTCCTCCTTCTTCATATTCATGTTAGTCGGAGGAATAATACTATCCATTGCAGGGATTATTTTCGCCGAGCCGGTTTTCCGCCTGACCAATACGCCGGAAGAGGTTATTCCACAAGCGGTAGCCTATTTTCGCATTTACATAGGAGGAACATTCCTGTTCGTAACCTTCAATAGCATCATTTCGATTTTGCGAGGCGTGGGCGAGTCTGTTCGCCCAATGCTGTTCATTCTGATTACGACAGTCCTGAACATTGCGTTCGACTTGCTCTTCATACTCGTATTCAAATGGGGTATAGAGGGAGCTGCTCGTGCGACTGTCGTTTCGCAGGGAATCGGCATGTGTATAGCCCTGGCGTATGTAAACAATACGCACCCCTTGCTATCCATCAAAAAGCAAGATATGCTGTTCGACTGGAAACTGTTCAAAGAGAGCTTAAAAATCGGACTGCCGACAAGCGTACAGCAATGTGCGATCGCCCTCGGACTGATCGCATTGCTGGGGATCGTGAATAGTTTCGGAACCAATACACTGACAGCTTACGGGGCCGCCGGAAAGATAGACACGATCATCACTCAGGCTATCCTCACCCTATCAGGAGCGTTAGCAGCTTTCTGCGGACAAAATATCGGGGCCGGGAGACTGGACCGGGTGAAAAAGGGAGTACAGTTTACGATGTACACGAATATAGCCCTGGGACTATTAACTTTTGCCGCCGTCTATCTATTCGGCAACGAGATGATGAGAATTTTCACGAAAGACATAGATGTCGTGGCGATTGGAAAAGAATATCTGCTAATTATCGGTGGTTTCTTCATTGTACATGGGGCACTGAACGTGTACAACGGAGCACTCAGGGGAGCTGGAGATACCTTGTTCCCAATGATAACCAGCCTGGTCTGCCTCTGGCTGATCCGTATTCCCCTCGCCTATTATCTCAGTTCATGGTTGGGACGCAACGGAATCTGGTGGGCGATCGGTATCAGCATCACAATCGGACTAATCGTGACCTTCGTTTATTATAAGATAGGGTTCTGGAAGAGAAGAAGGAGGATTTATGAATTATGATTTCATGTTACACTGCATAAATCATAATCCATAAATCTCAGTACCGATTATAGCTAATCACTTCTTTCAGATCTTTACGTTTCTTAGGTCTGTCCGGTTGGGTAGAATAGCCGATGACGATGTCCAGCAAAACACGTTTGCCGGAAGGGATATCCAATAGTTTACGAACTTTCGTTTCATCAAACCAGCCGACAATACAACTCCCCAACCCTTCATCTTCGGCAGCCAGCACAAGATGAGCGGCCGTTATGCCGATATCCAGATGGGAGAAATTCTTGTCCTTGATCCACGAGCCGATACCTGCTGTCAGATTCGGCCTCTCCTCCACGACCAAGATATGTACGGGCGCCTGTTTGGTGAAATGGTTCATTCCCAAAACACGGTTCGAAGTTGCGTCTGCCACCCGATTCTTCAGTTCGGGATCATCCACCACAATAAAATGCCAAGGTTGGGAATTACAAGCAGACGGCGCGATACACGCCGCCTCCAGAATACGCTGTAATTTTTCCTTTTCCACCGGACGCTGCGTATCAAAAGCCCGGTCACTTTGGCGCCGGCTTGCTAAAGAGAGAAAATCTTTCATTTGAACTGCATCATCTTACTGATATACTTACCGACAATGTCGAACTCAAGATTGACGACCGTACCTTTTTCGATCTGGCAGAAGTTGGTGTTGTCATGCGTATACGGAATGATCGCTACCTGAAAACTATTCTGCTTCGAATTACAGACAGTCAGGCTCACACCATTGACACAGACGGAACCTTTCTCGACAGTTATATATCCCTGCTGCGCCATCTCTTGGTCGAACGGATATTCGAACGTATAATACCAGCTTCCATTTGCATCTTCCACACTTGTACAAACGGCAGTCTGGTCGACATGCCCCTGCACGATATGTCCGTCCAGACGTCCGTTCATCATCATACTGCGTTCCAAATTCACGAGTGAACCTGGTTTCAGCAGCCCCAAGTTGGAACGTTCCAGAGTTTCTCGCATGGCTGTAGTTGTGAATGTATCCCTATCTTTGCGAACCACAGTCAGGCAAACGCCATTGTGGGCCACACTCTGATCTATTTTCAATTCATCGACAAAAGAACACTTCATAGTGATATGAATGTTGTCCTTATCATGCTCAATCGCCACGACCTGAGCTGTTTCTTCTACAATTCCTGAAAACATAAGATTGTTGTTTTAATGATTATCGAAGTCCAAAGATACGGAAAAACCTTATATTTGCCACATATAACAATAATACTTAATATTATATGGAAGCAGATAAAGTAGACAAATTTCTTCTTGCCAATGAAAGCAAATTTCCTGATTATGAAATTCCTATCCATCGACTGCTCGACCTTCCTCCTGAAAAAGAGGCGATTTTAGCAAAAAACCATTTCAAAAGCCCGATCTGTATGTTGTCCGTTTCTTGTTTCTTAGGATACTTCGGTTTGGATCGTTTCCTGATCGGGGACTGGGGTAAAGGGATCATTAAACTGCTCACAGGCGGTGGTCTAGGAATCTGGTACATCATCGACTGGTTCCTGATCGTGAGAGCGACAAAGAGGAAGAATATGGAAAGATTAGAAGAGATCATAAATCACCCCTAACTATCATTTTAGCTGTTTTACCAGACATAGAAGTACGCTAAAAGCATTAAAAGTGGAACGTTTTCAGAAAAGAATAAGCCTTTTCTGTCGAAACACGTTACTTTTTTATCTAAAGACGCCTGATGTTTTTCTCAAAATGCCCGTCAGAGCGCTTTTTACACCCCCATCTGAAAGCTATCGAAACCCTGGTCTGCAGATAACTGAGATCCGGATCTCGACAGACAAAAGCAACTACATATCTGATAATAAACCATATAGTACGCGTAAAAAAGCGATCACACCCATGATAGTACAATCATAGAAAAACAACTGTCATGCCAACTATCATTTTATGTGGGGCTTGACATTCATAGTTTCAACAGCAAAGCATGATAGTATGACAATAAAATAGAGGTAAAGCTAAGTGCCTTACCTCTATCATTATTGATTGATTATATATCGTCAAATATATTATTGAGCTTGTTCCAACTGCAATGTCTTAGTCGGTTCGTCGCAAACTTCAGTCGGACCAAAATACTGGATAGGACCAGGATAAACATAGCTTGTCGTCATAGCCCATTCATCGCGGTTAGCAGCAAATTTCTTGAAAGGAGCGCCGTCGAGCTTAACCAAAGCTTTCTGGATAACAGGTTTCATTTCGCCGTGGCGTTTTTCCATGTTCATCATCATAGTTACAGGGATACCACCAGCGATCCACTTGTCAGCCGGAGCTGTCGTGTTGCGTACGGAAGACATATAACCAGTCTTGCCGGCGGCGATCAGGCAAGAAGCCGTATAACCCAAAGAATAGCAGTAGTCCGCATCATAGTTGGATGGAGCAGCGCAACGGCCTTCGTAACCGAAGAAGTGGTGCTGTGCAGCAAACTTGCCGACATATTTGCCTTCGGCCTTCCATTCTGACAACTTCTTGCCAACCATTTCTGACAGCAATTTTTCTGTTTCGATCAGAGAAACCTGTACGTTTCCATGCGGGTCGCGATCGAGTGACAACTGACGTGCCACACCTTCCGGCAGGGAAGCATACAAATCGGAATTTTCTTTTGTCAACTTGCTAATGATGTAAGCACGTTGTTCGCTCTTCTTGATCATCTTGAATTCGGCATCGTGTTTAGCAAGGAAGTCGTTCAGCTCAGCGATCAGGCGTTTCATAGCCGGAACGAATTCGATCAGACCTTCGGGAATCAGCACCGTACCGAAGTTGTGGCCTTCGGCAGCACGTTTTGCTACAATTCCGGCGATGTAAGTCACGATATCGTCCAAAGACATGTTCTTTTCCTCAACTTCTTCGGAGATGATACAAATATTCGGCTGAGTCTGCAAAGCGCATTCCAAAGCGATGTGAGAAGCAGAACGTCCCATCAGCTTGATGAAGTGCCAGTACTTCTGTGCCGAGTTGCAGTCACGCTGGATATTACCGATAACTTCGGAATAAACCTTACAAGCCGTGTCGAAACCGAAAGAAGTTTCGATCTGCTCGTTCTTCAGGTCACCGTCGATCGTCTTCGGACAGCCGATTACCTGAACACCGGCCCCCGTAGCCTTGTAGTATTCGGCCAGTACGCAAGCATTTGTGTTGGAGTCGTCGCCACCAATGATAACCAGAGCCTTGATGTTCAGTTCTTTCAGAATTTCCAGCCCCTTGTCGAACTGTTCTTTTGTTTCCAGTTTGGTACGGCCTGAACCAATCATATCAAAACCACCCGTGTTGCGGTACTCGTCAATAATGTCAGCAGTCAGTTCCATATATTTATGATCGATCAGACCACCAGGTCCGAGGATAAAGCCATACAGACGAGAAGCTGCGTTGTTAGCCTTGATACCGTCGGACAGACCTACCTTTACCGGATGTTTCTCGAAGACTTGCTCCGGTTGCTCTTGTTTAACTAACTGAACGAATGCGGAATCCCCTTGGAACTCGACCGTGCTTTCCGGGATCGTAAGAACGTCTTCCGCACGTTTTAGCACGATCTCGGCGTTGGCGCTATATCCCGCACGGATGAAAGCATCTTCGGGGATCGTCACGGCTGCCTTGATCTCAAATTGAATGGCTCCGTTTTTCTCAACACCTTGGGTGATACATATTCCAGCAAGGCCTCGAACGAACGGCTTTCCATGGCTCCGATCGTAAGCTTGATAGGCATTCCCTCGTGAATGCGCCCGATCTCGGTCTCGTCTACGTTTCCCTTGAAGATCATGTCATTCATGTTGGCGACTGTGGCGATTGTCGTACCGTCGTTGAAGTTGTTCGCTTGGATAACGGAGTTACCTACTTTCACCGGGATATCCAGTATCATACCGGTGATGGTACTACGGATCTGCGTGGTACTGGCTACATTGGAGTTCTTGGCGATACCGTCACGAATAATTTCCAGTGCGCTTTGCGCATTCTCTTTCTCCTCGACCGCCTTTAAGTAGTTGGCCTTCGAGAGATCGAAATCCTCTTGGGCGATAACACCTTGCTTGAACAGCAGTTCATCTCTCTTATAGGTTTCCTCCACCTGTTTAAGAGATATATCCGCTATGTTTACGCGAGATTCGGCGCTATTTAGCTGTACCATCTCCGGTATGACCTTGATCGTGGCGATAATCTCCCCGGCCTGTACCATCTGTCCCGCTTCTTTCCTTAGCTCGGAGATGATA
>OIWN01003177.1_pt1 | contig 10004 bp, 6 predicted proteins | sample 1587591 | NCBI WGS metagenome assembly OIWN01 (sample SAMEA3888901, study PRJEB22519) | human gut metagenome | biome: human gut; feature: human-associated habitat; material: faeces | place: Denmark | collected 2010 | reverse complement strand
CCAGCCACCAAGACCCCGAACCGTTCCCCGGCTTAACAACAAACCCGGCTTAATCGGAATGGATGATTGGATGTTCCCCGTCCCTGAGCGTGGCGACCGCGTCAAGGAGCATCCGGTTCGCCATGTCGGCGTTCGGGGAGCGCGACAAGGTCCAGGAGACCACCATCCCGTCGAAGCAGTCGACCACCGGGGAAAGCCAGCACTTGTACCCGTCCATGGTGAACTGGGTGACGTCCGTGACCCACAGCATGTTCGGCGCGTCGGCGTGGAAGTCCCGCTCCACGAGGTTCGCCGGGGCCTCGCCGATCTCGCCGGCGTAGGAGCTCCACCGCTTCGGCCGCTTCAGGTACACGGGCCGCATGGCCCCCTCGCGCATGATCCGCCTGACGACCTTCTCCGAGACGACGATCGGGTCGGACTCGTCAAGGCGCAGCATGCGGTGGATGGTCCGGTATCCCCATGCGCGCCCACCCTGCTCGAACAGGCCGGCGACGCGGGCCCGCAGCACGGCGTACCTGTCGCCCGCGGCGATCGCGCCGCGCTCGTAATAGTAGGTGCTGCGTTTCAGCCCCACGGCCTTCAGACAGGCCGCCAGGCCGAATTCACCCCTGATCGCGTCGACGACCCGCGTCCTCTCCCTGTTCGTCAGCATGGACGGGTCGAGGCGCGGGTCGTCGGCTTTTAAAACATCGATCGTCTCCCGCATCACCGCGTTCTCCAGCCGCAGGACCTCCACCTGCCGGCGCAGCTCCTCCACGTCATCGCCGGCCGCGGGCATCGGTTCGGCCGGCATCGGCGCGTTTCTCCTGTCCATCAGTCCCAGTATCCCCTCGCTCCGGTAGCGGCGCATCCACTGGTACACGCTCGTCGGCGTGCAACCCGCGTCGCGCGCCACGCGGGCGAGGGGCTCGCCCTCGAGCGCGCGTCTGGCCGCATTCGTCTTGCATTCCAGCGTATACGAACGCCTGCACGCGCCCGTGATCTCGTCGGCCTCCGCGTCCAGCATCGCGTTCAACAGCTGTTCGACCTTCTCCGACACCAACCGGTCCAGCTTCGTCTCGAGCATGTTCTCGTCGACCTGTAGAATCTGATTCGGCATGGTTCCGTCGCCTTCCTAAATAGGTTGATTTGGTTTGGCGACTGAAATCGTACCCCGGCGACGGACCATGTCCCTTCATTCAGACCTCAACCAAAGTGCGCAACAAACCGGGCGTTATCAATCGGACACATTGGAGTCGGACAGGCTAAGCTGCATAGAACACCGCATCTAATCGGTTCGACACGCGCATTTCACTGCGCGACTGGACATTGACGTCCCTTTCGAGGTAATATCGAACCGGTTCGATACATACGTGAGTATGCAAATACGTAAACAACAAACAGGCAGATGCGCACGCAAATTGCACCCGCGCCCATGAGCCAAGGGAGGTCCCATGAAAAACAAAGTGCAACTCATCACATACGCCGATCGTCTCGGCGATGGCACTCTTAGCTCGATGACCGACATCCTGCGCACCCGCTTCAACGGCGTGTATGACGGCGTTCATATCCTGCCGTTCTTCACCCCGTTTGACGGCGCGGACGCCGGCTTCGACCCGATCGACCACACCAAGGTCGACCCGCGCCTCGGCTCGTGGGATGACGTCGCCGAACTCTCCACAACCCACGACATCATGGTCGACGCCATCGTCAACCACATGAGCTGGGAATCCGCCCAATTCCAGGACGTGCTGAAGAACGGCGAGAACTCCGAGTACTACCCGATGTTCCTGACCATGAGCTCCGTCTTCCCGAACGGCGCTACCGAAGAAGACCTGGCCGGCATCTACCGCCCGCGCCCGGGCCTGCCGTTCACCCACTACAACCTCGGCGGCAAGACCCGTTTGGTATGGGTCAGCTTCACCCCGCAGCAGGTGGACATCGACACTGATTCCGCCAAGGGCTGGGAATACCTGATGTCCATCTTCGATCAGATGGCCGCCAGCCACGTGCGCTACATCCGTCTCGACGCCGTGGGCTACGGCGCCAAGGAAGCCGGCACCAGCTGCTTCATGACCCCCAAGACCTTTAAGCTCATCTCCCGTCTGCGCGAGGAGGGCGTCAAGCGCGGCCTTGAAATCCTCATCGAGGTTCACAGCTATTACAAGAAGCAGGTGGAGATCGCCTCCAAGGTGGACCGCGTCTACGATTTCGCCCTGCCGCCGCTGCTTCTGCACTCGCTGTTCACCGGTCACGTCGAACCCGTGGCCCACTGGACCGAGATCCGCCCGAACAACGCCGTCACCGTGCTCGATACGCACGATGGCATCGGCGTGATCGACATCGGCTCCGACCAGCTCGACCGCTCCCTCAAGGGCCTCGTGCCCGACGAGGACGTCGACAACCTGGTCAACACCATCCATGCCAACACCCACGGCGAATCCCAGGCCGCCACCGGTGCCGCCGCGTCCAACCTCGACCTCTACCAGGTCAACTCCACGTACTACTCGGCCCTCGGCTGCAACGACCAGCACTACTTGGCCGCCCGCGCCGTGCAGTTCTTCCTGCCGGGCGTGCCGCAGGTCTACTACGTGGGCGCGCTCGCCGGCCGCAACGACATGGAACTGCTGCGCCGCACCAACAACGGCCGCGACATCAACCGCCACTACTACTCCACCGCCGAAATCGATGAAAACCTCGAACGCCCGGTGGTCAAGGCCCTGAACGCCCTGGCCAAGTTCCGCAACGAGCTGTCTGCATTCGATGGCGAGTTCAGCTACGAGGTCGATGGCGACACGTCCATCACCTTCCGCTGGACCGCCGCCGACGGCGCGTCCACGGCCGCCCTCACCTTCGAGCCCGGACGCGGCCTCGGCACAGACAACGCCACCCCGGTCGCCAGCCTTGCCTGGAGCGATGCCGCCGGCGACCACGAAACCCACGATCTGCTCGCCAACCCGCCGATTGCCGATATCGACTAACCGTTGGCCCATAAACGTCACTCCGCTGTGCGCGCTCCAAGTAGTGCGCCCGGCGTAAGCTGGGTTCATGGAAAGCAAACCGCCCGCAGTGCACTGAAGCCAGTGCGCCCGGGCGGTTTTGCGTATGCGGGGTTGAAGGTCGTGCTCCTGCGGGCGCGGCCCAAGCATCCCGCCGGAATCGACGAGACGAGCAGCAGAACAGAGAAAGAGCAGCATCATGTTGGGACCGTATGTGCGTCCGGGTATTGATGATCGCCCGGATTTGGACAAGGTCCTAAGTCCCGAAGACAAAGCCGCCGTGGCCAGACTGGCCATCAAGAATCGCCGCCGCCCGCCCGAAGCCTCTGCGGACCAGCCTGAGGCCCAGGCTGTGCGATTGGCTTCCGCCGGTTCTTCGGCAGCCGCTGCTGCAGCCGCCAGTGTGGCGCCGGATATGTCGTCCGCCTACCTCGACATGCGCGATCCCATGGTCGCCGTCAATGGCCAACGCCCTACCGCAGGTCAGGTCTCCCGACTCAACTGGGGTTTCTTCGCTGCTTCAATTCTGGTCGGCGCACCTTGGGTGGCGTTGAACACCATTGCCATGCCCAACGCGATTGCGCGTACATTCGGCTATGACACTGCTGTTGCCGGTCATATCGCCATCAATCCGGCCACTGGCCGCCCGTTGCCCGTCGCCACCGAATTGGCGATGCCCCTGGCCGTGTTGGTGATTGTCGGCGTAGTGGCCTCCATGTTTGCGATGCCGCTGATTTCAGTGTTGTCCGACCACACACGCACGCCATTGGGCCGTCGTACCCCGTGGATGGTTGGCGGAGGTCTGCTGTGCGCGCTGATCACGCTGATTCTGGGGCAGAATATCGGCATCATTGTGCTTTGTATTTTCTGGGTGTTCCTACAGTTCGCCTATGCGATGCTTTCCGTGCCGTTGACCAGCGCCATCAGCGAACGGGTGCCCGACAAGTTCCGCCCTCGCATCGAACGCTGGCATGGCATCGGTGTGATGCTCGGCCAAGCGCTTGGCGTGTGCATGGGTGCGCTTGGTGTGATGTTCAATTCGTTTGCGCCGTTTAGTTACACCGCCGTGCTATTTGCAGTGTCCGGTATTGCCACCGTATTGATTCTGCCCAAGGAGCCTTCTAGCGCTGAGCAGCCGAACCAGCTTTTTGACCGCAGTCAGGTACTTGACCAATTGCGCCCGCCGGCCCACGCTCCCGAGTTCTCCCGGGTGTTCGCCGCCCGTACGTGCATGATGGCCGGTGTTGGGCTGACCGGTGTGTTTCTGTGGTATCTCGTACGTTTCTGGGTTTATGGCAAGGCCGTGGTACTTACGTCCGCGCCGCTGACCATTCCGGCCGGATTCCTCATTGCCGGTATGGCTGTGGCCACATTGATCGGTGCCGCGCTCGCCTCCTGGGCCGCCGGGCCGATTTCCGAGCGAATCGAGGAAAAGAACATTCCCGTGGCCCGTGTGGTGGCCGGTGCCTGCCTGCTGTATGCCGCTGGTTTGGCGCTCGCATGGGGCCTTGGCGTCTGGTCCACCGGCACTGCCCGTGAAAACGGCATGCTGCTGTTTGCGTTGATTTCCGGATTCGCCTTTGGCGTCTATGATTCGCTCGGACTTGAACTGGTGATGGACTCTTTGCCCGACCCGCGCCGAGCCGGCCACGACCTCGGCATTTATGCGCTCGCCAACTCGGCCGGTCTGGCGCTCGCCGCCATCATCGGCGCGCTACTGGTGAACGCCTTCGAGCATAGCTTCGGCTATTACCTGCTCTTCCCGTCCGCCATCGTCATGGTGCTGCTGGCCGGAATCGTCACCCTCACCACCAAATCTGCCGAATAATAAACCGGTTCGAGTACACTGGTCAGCAGTGATCCAGTCCAGTACTCGCAGGGGAGCAAAACCATGGTCGGCATGCGCGACGTAGCCAAAGCGGCAGGGGTGTCCTTAAGCACCGTTTCGTTGGTGGTCAACAACACCGGCTACGTCTCGGCCGATATGCGTGCCAAAGTCGAGTCCGCGATGCGCCAGCTCAACTACATTCCCAACGAGCTGGCCCGCAACCTCTACCGAAACCGCACCAACACCATCGGCGTGATCATGCCGACCATCGCCCACCCGTTCTTCTCCACACTCACCGCGCATCTGCAGCGCGAGTTCGCCGCGCGCGACCTCAAAACCCTGCTCTGCTCCACCGCCGATACAGACAAGGGCGAGAGCGAGTACATCGACATGCTCCAGCGGCACATGATGGACGGCATCATCATGGCGGCCCACACCGAGCATCCGGCCGACTACTGGACCTCCATCCATCGGCCAATTGTCGCTTTCGACCGCACGCTCGGTGAGGGTGTGCCGGTCGTCCGGTCTGATCATGAACAGGGAGGCCGTCTGATTGCTCGCCAGCTCATCGATTCCGGAGCGCGCCACGTGGTGCTCGTCGGCGGCCCGCGCTCCCAGTTCGCTGCGGCCACCACGTTCCCCACGATTCGCTACCATCTCACCGTCGAGCGTCTGCTGGCCGATGCGGGCATTGCCTGCGATTACGTGGAAGCCGGCGCCGTGGCCGACATCGCCGCCCACGAAGCCACCGCATGCGCCATTTTCGAACAGTATCCTGATGTCGACGCCATCGTCGGCTCCGATGTGGTGGCATCCGTGGCATTGCAGGAAGCCTCACGACGGGGTATCGAGGTGCCTGCTGATCTGCAAGTCATCGCCTATGACGGCACTCTCATGGCCGAAACCGCCGGCAAACGCCTGACCGCGATTCGACAGGACTTCCCGGCCATCGCCGCCGCGCTCGCCGTCCGCATGGACTCACAGATCGCCGCCGACGGTGGCCCCGCCTCTCCGTCCAAGAACGATAGCGCTTCGGACGTTGACACCCAACCCACTCCCGAAGAAGTCATCCCCGTAGCCCTCATCCCCGGCGAAACCACCCGGTGACTCCTATCTTGGCTCCCCTCTCTGAGGCTGAGCTGTGAAGCAAACAGTCCGGTGGACTGTTTGTAGGCGAAGGCGAGCCGGGAGGCGAGCAGGCAGACTGCGGGCGGTAGCCCGTCTGTAATTGCGGCCGAGCTGGCGGCGTAGGCGACTGAGGGGAGCCGAGTCACGGCCGCCCACAGTCACCCATCTCACATGACTCCTACGTCACAATGTCCACAATGTGAACCCTTGCTGGATTGGCAAGACATACAAACCTATGTTTACATTCCAGTTCAGGTCGAACGGCCTGAGGAAATACCGAAAGGAGGCCACGCGATGACTGGATTCAATGCTTCTGCGTTTGTATCCGCACGAATTATTAGCCCGTCTTCGCTGGCGGACTAATTCGGCACTGATGCTTGAAGCCCCGTCAACGAAGGCAGGGCCAATCAAGCTGACACAATCGGCACGGCCCTGCATGATGCGGGGCTTTTTTTGTTGCGCTCACAAGGCTTACGGCAGAATCCCGCAGACGGAAACGGTAGCGGACAGTACACGGCAACAACACAGCGACAGAACAACAACCTCCCTGTGGGGCGAAATAATCGCCCGCCGATGAGAGTGAACGAGAGCAAAACAGGAGTAACAATGACTGCAGCAGTCGAAGAGACTGGCTTAGGGCAGGCGGCAGGTAAAGCCGCTACCTTGGTACGCGATTCGGTCAAGACCGTGATCGCCGCGTCGATGGTCGGTACCGCCATCGAATTCTATGACTTCTACGCCTACGGCACCGCCGCGGCAAACTACTTCCCGCACATCTTCTTCTCCGCGAAGGACAACCCCACCGTCGCACTGCTGATGAGCTTGCTGACCTTCGCCGTCGCCTTCATCGCCCGCCCGCTGGGCTCGCTGATCTTCGGCCACTTCGGCGATCGCATGGGCCGCAAGACCACGCTGGTCGTCAGCCTGATGACCATGGGTGTCGGCACCTTCCTGATTGGCTGCCTGCCCACCTACGATCAGGTCGGCGTTGGTGCAGTCGCCATCCTCTGCCTGCTGCGTTTCATCCAGGGCATCGGCCTGGGCGGCGAATGGTCCGGCGCGGCACTGGTCGCCACCGAGAACGCGCCTGAAGACAAGCGCGCACTGTACGGCTCCTTCCCGGAGCTCGGCGCCCCGATCGGCTTCTTCCTGTCCAACGGCACCTACTTCGTGCTCGAATCCTTCAACAATCAGGACGCGATGCTGGCTTGGGGCTGGCGTGTGCCGTTCCTGCTGTCCGCCATCCTGGTGATCGTCGGTCTCGTGGTCCGCGTTCACATGGAGGAGACCCCGATCTTCCGTATGGCTCAGGAGCAGAAGAAGGTTGTCAAGTCCCCGCTGACCGAGGTCTTCCGCAAGTCTTGGCGTCAGGTGCTGCAGGCCACCTTCCTTGTGGCTGTGACCTACACGCTGTTCTACACGCTCGCCACCTGGTCCCTCGCTTGGGGCACCAAGGAGCAGGGCGAAGGCGGCGGCAACCTTGGCTTCACCAACCAGGAATACCTGCTCATGCTCATGATCTCCATCTGCGTGTTCGCCCTGTTCATCGTGCTGTCCTGCCTGTATGCGGACAAGATCGGCCGCCGTCGCGTGCTGACCTTCTCCTCCTGCGCACTTGTGGTGTTCGCCGTACTCTTCCCGTTCCTGCTGGACGGTGGTCTGGTCGGCCAGAAGAACTTCTTCGCCAACATGGTGTTCCTGTGCGTCGGCTTTGCCCTGATGGGCATCGCCTTCGGCCCGATCGGCGCCTTCCTGCCTGAGCTGTTCGACGCCAACGTGCGTTACTCCGGCTCCGGCATCGGCTACAACCTGGCCGCCATCGTCGGCGCGGCTTTCGTGCCGACCATCGCCACTTGGCTGAGCTCCCACTGGGGCGTCCACTCCGTGGGCCTCTACCTTGCCGTGATGGCCGTGTGCTGCCTCGTCTCCGTGCTCACCTGCAAGGAGACTAAGGACGTTGACTTTACCAAGTGACGATGTTCACAACGTGAAAACCCCTAATTCCACTAAGTGAACCCCTACAGGGCTTTTCCGATGCGACGGGACTAAACCTGCATATCGGAAAAGCCCACAAGGAAAGCCACAACAGAATATCGCTCAGCGAAACCCCGCAGAACGCAAGAAAAATTCAACCCCATAAATAAACAAATAAATAAAAGGAGCGCCAAAAATGGCAGCAACTATCTGGTACGAGAAGGACGCCGATCTGTCCGTGTTCGATGGCAAGAAGGTGGCTATCCTGGGCTACGGTTCTCAGGGTCACGCCCACGCGCTGAACCTGCGTGACTCCGGTGTCGACGTGGTCGTCGGCCTGCGTCCTACCTCCAAGTCCGTGGAGTTCGCCAAGGAGCAGGGCCTTGAGGTCAAACCGGTTGGTGAGGCCGTCGCTGAGGCTGACGTTGTGATGATTCTTCTGCCTGACCAGTACCAGGCAGCCGTCTACAAGAAGGACGTTGAGCCGAACCTGAAGCCGGGCGCTGCCCTGGCCTTCGCCCACGGCTTCAACATCCACTACGGTTACATCAAGCCGTCTGAGGATCACCCGGTGTTCATGGTTGCCCCGAAGGGCCCGGGCCACATCGTTCGTCGTGAGTACGCCGCTGGCCGTGGCGTGCCGGTCGTCGTGGCCGTCGAGCAGGATCCGCGTGGCGACGGCTGGGCTCTGACCCTGGCCTACGCCAAGGCCCTCGGTGCCCTGCGCGCCGGTGCCATCAAGACCACCTTCAAGGAAGAGACCGAGACCGATCTCTTCGGCGAGCAGAACGTGCTCATGGGTGGCGTGAACAAGCTCGTCGAGATGGGCTTCGAAGTCCTGACCGACGCCGGCTACCAGCCGGAAATCGCCTACTTCGAGGTCTGCCACGAGCTCAAGATGCTCGTCGACCTGATGAACGAGGGCGGTCTGAACAAGGCTCGTTGGTCCTGCTCCGACACCGCTCAGTACGGCGACTACACCTCCACCGTCATCACCGAGGAGACCAAGAAGCGCATGCAGTACCAGCTCAAGCGCATTCAGGATGGCTCCTTTGCCAAGGAGTTCATGGATGACCAGGCTGCCGGCGCTCCGAAGTTCAAGAAGCTGCAGGAAGAGTACTCTCACCCGCACCTCGAGACCGTTGGCCCGAAGCTGCGCGCCATGTTCTCCTGGAATAACGCCGAGGCCAAGGACAAGGATGAGACCGAGTCCTTCAACGGCAAGATTGCTCGTACCCAGGTTCAGTGATTGTCGCCCCTGAAGGGGATTTAAGCTAGCAAACCGCCGTTCCCGCCCATACGGGAGCGGCGGTTTTGTGTTGTTGCGCGCAGCGAATCATTCTCAATAACAACTATGCGCTGATTTCTTGCAGGCAAACGAACACCGAATATGCAAGGTCGTTGATATCTCAGCCTTTCCCCATATGTGGGATTGTGCGATTCTGTTCAAAAGGGTGCAGAGTTGTTATCGAGAATCGTTCTCTGCACACGGCTGTCCATACTCCAATAGTGACCTAGCTCACGTTGTGGACTCCAGCGGGGCTGCGACGGCGTTCTCGGTAGGATTGAACTCGGTTTGAAGGACACAATCCTCGCAAAACAGGACTTATCTGCACACCGTAGATACCCCCGGCGCCCAGCGGCGCCACAACCCACTACTGAAAAGGAGTGCCAATAATGGCAGCACAGATCTGGTATGAGAACGACGGTGATCTCTCTGTTCTCGAAGGCAAGAAAGTCGCAATCATCGGCTACGGCTCCCAAGGCCACGCCCACGCGCTGAACCTTCGCGATTCCGGTGTCGACGTGGTCGTCGGCCTGCGTCCGACCTCCAAGTCGGTCGACTTCGCCAAGGAGCAGGGCCTCGAGGTCAAGTCCGTGGCCGAGGCTTCCGCCGAGGCCGACGTGATCATGATTCTGGCCCCCGACCAGTACCAGCGCACCATCTGGGCCAACGACATCGAGCCCAACATCAAGCCGGGTGCTGCTGTTGCGTTCGCTCATGGCTTCAACATTCACTACGGCTACATCAAGCCGTCTGAGGATCACCCGGTGTTTATGGTTGCCCCGAAGGGCCCGGGCCACATCGTTCGTCG
>OIWN01003170.1_pt1 | contig 10025 bp, 10 predicted proteins | sample 1587591 | NCBI WGS metagenome assembly OIWN01 (sample SAMEA3888901, study PRJEB22519) | human gut metagenome | biome: human gut; feature: human-associated habitat; material: faeces | place: Denmark | collected 2010 | reverse complement strand
GACGTTCTTCTGTTCAGTAGTTTCCTGTTTTGGCATTGCGATGATGATGCGACCGCCCTCGATGCGGATATTCCGGCTGACATTCATCAGCGAACCGTCGGTCTCGCGTCGGTATACGAACACGCGAGAACTCTGCGGCAACATCTTCGACAGAAGCCAACCAAGCGCATCGTCTCCCTGGATGCGCCAGTATCGGCCATTGCCGTTACCATCATCACGCATTACAAGGTAGATTGTTTCTTCCACCTCTTTCTGTACAACGGGAATGCCTGTCATGGATGAAATGCGTTTTACGATGGAACGGAACACATTCGACATTCCACCGTGATACGAAATGTATGGAGGGTCCTCTGTTAGATGTTTTTCCCAGGGTGCAGCATACGGATTCAGTTCGTCTGCCATAATAGCAGTACCGACCGCAAAGGCAAAGTCGAACTTTGCTCGCTCGTTGGCATCGTCCAGGTATACAGAATACCCTTCGACGCGGAGTTTAGCCATCGCTCTCGCCACCTTCCAGTTCAGAAAGCGCTTTTCTTGCTTCTTCCTCAGACTTGAAGCAAGATGCCACGCTCACGTTCGAAACGGGAACATATACAGTGTCGAACGGCGGTGTGCCTTTGGTGCGAATATTCGTTTCGAGAATAAGGTTGCACTGGCAAACGAACACATAGTTGTCATCTGTAGTGAATACTACATCCACAACTCTGGCCGGATAGACAACTGTTTTATTGGTCGTGATTACCTGGTCGCGTTTGTTAAGTTTGCGCTCATATTCGATGACATAGCAAATGTCGCCAGGCAAAAATGGCACTTTGATTTCAGCATCTTCATCATCCGTCACAGTTGCCTTTTGGATATCGGCAATCTGGATGCACGTTTCCTTGATGCAGCGGTCGAGGTATTCTTCGAAAGTGGCACCGGTCAGTTCCAGAAATAGACGGCAGAAAGAATACTTGTCCTTGCTATCCCGGTAGAGGTCGCCGATATCCTCAAACATTCCAGGCTCAACATCCATGAGATAATCCTGGAGGATGGAGTCAGCATCATAGATGACGCCGCCCTCTTGGCACATGTCGCTGGCCGTCTGATAAATCCGTTCAGCCTTTTCGAGCTTTTTCTGAAGTACATAATCATTATTGTTCAGAATACTGGTTGCCATAGTGTTTTCCTTTCTTTTTTTGTCGCAATTAACGACGGATGTCCAGCGCGTCTCCGATGAAATCTGCCATATCAGAGATGGACTCATCATCGAATCCATAGTAATAGCCACCGTATTCCGGGTCCGTAAATCCGTCGCCATCGGCAAGTCGCGCTTCAGGTGTGTTTTCCGACACATCAACTTTTACATCAAACGCCTCCCAATCAATGCCAAGAGTCGAAAGATAATCCCGACGTTCTTTCCCGTCATGCCAGCTGTGAACACAACAATTGGAGCAGTCGTTCGGATACCCTTGTGCATCCATAATGCCCCAATACGAAGTGTCATTCTTGTGGGTCACATAGACCGGTCTGCCATTACGGGCGCAGAGCTGCATTTTGTCGAGGTTCAGCCCATACCAGATAGAATAACTGCATTCGTAAACATCATCTTCGAGGTAAGCAGAATACAGCTTTACTTCATTGCGAAGTTCTTCCTCGGCAAGTTCATGCCATTCATCATCCGAAAAGTTGTCAACCCACGCGCCGTGTTTTACACCATCGGCCTTAGTTGTGTACACAAATCCCACACAGCTGGAATCCCAGCGGTCATTGTAGGGATAACTATGGGCCGTAGATAAAGAGATACCGGAATGCTCGTACATCCAAATTGGCATGATGACGATTTTCGGAGACTGTTCCAGCAGTGTCACCAAATCACGGGGATGCAATTGATGGATAATGTCATTGAGAAATTCTTCTCTCTTATTCTCGTCACTCAGGTCAAGAGCAGTAATGGTCACTTCGCCGTAACCACAGTTCCAAGTAAGAGAACCATCTTCGTTTACAAGGAACGCAATATCTTTGGCTTTGCCTGTCTTGATGTAATCAATGACCATCTCGTCATCAACATTGTCATAGACCAGGTTACACAACGCATCTTCCATTGTGCTGAAGTTGTTCTGCTGCCAGTCTCCTAACCGATAGCGAGGGTGCCAGCAAAGCATCGTACCAATCGGGTCAAAGAAATCACGTGGATTCTCCGGTTGGTACGCTCTCTCGATTTTGACGCTGATGACCTTGTCCTTGTTCTTCAGAAGAAAAGGCTTTCCGATATCGGCCCATCGGATTTCATTCTTGATATCTTCGATAGTCATAGCTTTTCGCCCTTTCGTTAATCATTTTCTTCAGGTAGTTTGAGCAGGACATCGTTGAATCGGTCGTCAAAGCAACGGTCGTTCTCATCACGTTCGGGATACTCGAACAGCCCAAGCGATTCAGCCGTATCCCCCATCACATCCATCATGTTGAGAAGACCGTTGAGCCATTCGATAGCGTGCTGTTCTTTGATGTCATCAGAACCCTGGAAGTGGTCGATGAGTTCACAGAGGGCCATTTTCTCCTGATAAAATAACGTCCAGTTAACACTCTGGAAGAATTCATTTGCGGTCATGTTTTTCCGTCCTTTCGATTATTTGAAAATGTAATAGTTGTCGTCCGTCACTACCTTGACCTGACCGTACGCGGCAAAAATGCGGCGTACGATACTGGTCTGGAAAGTCAGCGGACCAATTCGGAAAGTTGCCGGTTCTCCCGGCTCGGCCATCAGGGCGCCAACACGGTTTCCGACAGCTTTCAGGACATCTTTGGGTCCGTTGGACATGCGGACTGCCGACTTAAATACGTACAGCGCCATTGTTTTCTCCTTTCTGCCTGCCATTTGCAGGCTGTTCTGACCACTCGTTGGAGTGGGATAAAAATGACCGTATCTCTACAGCCCCGTACATGCCAAAGAAAAAAGCAGCCACATACAAGATGCAGCTGCTATAACGGCAGGTTTTCAGTTGTGATTAAGCAAAATGCTGTTATATTTCTTTGACAGGGTTAATTATACTCACTTTGCGACATATATACGAAAAAAGGGCTGACCCTCAACGAGTCAGCCCTTTCGATTTCAGCTTTTCGCAGCTTTTAGCCACTGGCGGCGAATGAATGGTTGTACATAGGTTTCGTCTTCCGAGAGTTCGAAGCCAAGTGATTCCGCTAACAGTTTCGCTTTTTCGGATGCCTTCTATCCGACCGGCAACCGACGGACAAACCCATTGATGGGCCGCTCGGCCTCCTGATATTGCGAACGGTCAAATAGCGTCACTTTTCCGGCGTCATTCTGGTTTAGGCTAAGCTGATTTCGTAGTTTGCCACCAACTCCAAAAAAAGATACGGAGGGCAAGGAATTATCCGGAAACTGGAACGAGCTCTGAAAGGAGGATTGCGTGGGCATGGCGCCTGCATCATCACATACGAATGCTACATACGCCCACAGAACAAGGTCCTGTACTACGTTTTCGAATCCTTTAACGTCAATGCTTCTGTCTTCCACGTATAGCGTGGCATTATAGAATGGGCTCCAGAACATTCCCGTTTTCGTATTGAAGTATCCGCTGATATCTCCGCCCTTTTCGGAAGTCACTTTATACAGCAACACGATAGCATCGTTATTGTACACTTCTTTAAGTGACAACGAAGAAAACAGAGTGTTCATGTCATTGAACACAACAACCGCGCCATTTGCAGGCAATGTTCTTTTACGCTTATGTTTGGCAAGCTCAACAAGGCGGCCGGCTTCAATTTTGGTGCCCGCATAGAGCATACATTTCCAATTTCTCAAATCAAATGGGAATTGGAACGGTTTTTCCGGCAGCATGTCAATCGTGTACTCATTTATATATTGAATGAGTGAGTACATCATATTATTGAGAAAATTGTTTTCCCCCTGCAAGGAATTGATAGCATATTCGGAATCAATCCCCGAAAAGCCGTATTTCTCGTATTCTTGGCGAATGTACATCTGAAACTCTTCTGGAGAACTGAACTTTTTTGTCTCCGCTAATTTCTCAATATGATATAGTGGAACATCTGTCATTGGGTATGGGTCACGAATGGTCAGAATTTTTCCTTCTGTGGAAAGGCCGACAACCATCTCATTTATGTTATATTTATTGGGCCGCAAGAATTCGAGTAATTCAAAGAAAAGGTTAAGTAGAATATTTGTGACCGGTGCCATAATGGTTGGGACTTCATCCACCAAAATGCCGTTCTTTGCGTGTTCCTGCACGTACGTGAAAGCCATGAAGAAGGTTTCGTACTGATTGTTATGCTTTATTTCGTCGGCAAAATCAGAAAAGAATCGGTACAGCGTCTTCGCAAACTTTTCCTCGTTGGAAAACAGCAGCTCGATTTGTGAAGCCATCAGCTTAATGATGTACTCGACATCTTTGCTGGCCTCTTCAGCAAAGTGAAACAGGTAGACAAACACCTCGCTGGCATCCAGCTTTGAGTCTTCTGCTTCAGTCAAACATTGTATGGCAGTGCTCATGACACGTCGTTGCAATACCCAAATGCTGGTGCCCTTTGAAAAGTATTTTTTGTCTACATAGTGATTTAGCTCTCGGCCAAATTTGACAATATCTGTAGCCATACAATGCCCCTTTCTTGTATACGCCATATTATACCATGTTTCGCACATGCGGGAAAGGTACCAGCGTCATGCAGGCCGCATAATGGGACGTAAAAACGCACGCCGTGCAATCTCAATCGCACGCGTGCGTTTTTCGTGTATTATGACGCGCCAGTCATACGAATTATTCGTACAACTCAGCGTTCTCGAACTGCTTCAATGCCGAGCCGTCTTTGTCGTTATACAACAGAGCCAGAACATGGTAGGCTGCAGCAGAGTTGGCGCAAAGACCGGTATCGACAAACTGTTTGGCCGTATGATTATGGACCGTAACGAGTCCCCTGTCTGGGAAGTTCGCATCAATAACAGACACGGTTTCCCCTTCTTCGTTTTTCTTGTCCACCAACTTGAGAGTCGAATAGAACTCCTGGCAAATCGGTTTGGCTGCCCGGATATCATTGAGGATTCGTTCGCAGCGTTCGGCACCATCGCGGGTTTCCAAGTCAAGCTGATAACAAAACGCGATGTAAGACAAGGCCATGCGGCCTTTCTCTGTGAAGATTCCGAGGCGATGAACAGTTTCGCCGTCAACGACTACTTCCCGGTTTAAAAGCACCGGCCTGCCGAAGTTCATGATATGGTCCCAATCACCAATTGCCATGTACAGGTTTTCTTCTTCACCAAGGCAATCAGTCAGCGCAGCCCAATCCGTGAAAGCTTCGACGTATTCCTGACCGTCAAACGTGTAGGTCAGTGGATGGCATTCCCCACTATTGTAGTCGGCCTCTGTAATGGCAACACCAATTTTACCGGTTGCGGCATACTGGCAGGCAAGAATCCGATATTGCTGGATTTCCTCATCTGGGCGTTTTTCGTCTTCTGCCTGTGCGATAATACCAAGCATTGAGTAGACTTTTGGTGCGACTGTATAGAAGTTGATTTCATCGTCTTCCCGATGCCGAATCAGCGTGCTGGCTCGTAGATTCAGGTCTGTGCGGTCGTCAGTATGTTCTCCGAACGAGATGGCATCGACGCCCATCCGTTCGAGAATTGTTGCTGCATCCATACCGTGGTCGAAGCCAAGGAGGGTCGTTTCGACAATATCATGTTCCTCACGGCCACGCTGTCCACCGATGGTATTGGTACGGCGGTTAATGACATCCGCAGCCTTTTGAGCGTCCTCCTCATCAGTAAACAGCCGGATAGTAAGCATCGTGGTATCGATGGCGTTCATACCGTAGTTGCTGCTTTCCTGGTACGGATATCCGGATTCGGTCGCCAGATAATACAGAGTCCCCATATTATTCTGGACCCGCTGACGGATGACCCGGAGCAGCGTTGCCATATCGGGCTTGAGATTCGGAGTTCCGGGATTTGTGATGCTCAGAGCTTTAAGCTGGCGATACGTAAGGATTATTTCTCCAATGGTCAAGTCGTGGGTCTGCTCAATAGTCCCAACGGCACCTTTACCCCAGGACAAAATCAGCTCTTTCTGTGTCATGCGCTTTCACCTTCGCTTTCCGTTTCCATTGCCGTATCTGCAACTGCTGTGGCCGTCTGGTCTTTTTCTCCTGTCATAGGAGTCATTTTTTCCGCTTCTACAGCCGAAGTATGCTCATACGCTGCGGGACCAGAATCTACTTTAATGTCCTTTAGAGACTCGTCTGCAGTATTTGTACCAGAAGACACATCAGCCTTTGCTTCTGCAGGAGTATTATCATCCCGCTCTTGCGGTTCCATGTGTTTTAACACATCAGCAAAATGCTCATAGTCGTAGGCTTCTGCATCACCGAAATCATCCTCATTTATGTCAGAATCCGGTACCGGTGGTTTGTTGACTCCCATTTGGTCAATATACTTCTGTGCTTTTGCTTTACGCAACTGGTGATGCACAGCAAGCGCAATGAGACTCCCCACCGCACCTGCAACCAGTAAATCTACATATCTAAACTTTGCCTTCATATAATTGCAGCTTTGCTGCCCGTCCCCCTTTATGTGAAATTAGTCGTCAATAATTTTGTCAGTATCCAAGAGTGTTGGAGACAACACGTCGCTAAAATCTTCCATCGTCCATTCATCCTCTGGTTTTTGCAGCTCTTCTGGCAAATCCGGGGTATAAACTGGACTTGGGACACTTTCAATTTCTTCGTCCCCTTCCGGGAAGAACATTGCATCGTCCAACGTGGATTCGATTGGTCCACTACCTATAAATGGATTCTCCTGAACCCATTCCCTGGCAGCGTTTTCACCACTTATTTCATCCAACTCCTGCTCGACTTCTTCAAAAACATTACCAAATCTTGGTCTTTTAGTATAAGTGATATGTCCACCCTTAACCTTGATAACTCCGCGCCGGCTCCTTTCCTCTACCCTCATTTGTTCGAGCCGTTTCATATCACTATCCATTTCCGGATAAGGGCATAAATCCATCGGCATTACGCATGGCCGACTGGCCTGGTGGTATCCACAGGAATAGCACTTTGTTTTGATTGAATTCTCAAGTTGTTCTGCTGGAGTTTTTGGACGTTGCGGTTTTTCCTTTTTCTCTTGTTTGTTCTTAGATTTTCTGTGTGTTTGAAGAATGCTTTTTACTGTGGCGAGGGTCAAAGTAGGAAATCTAAACATCAGAGTAGCCAAAATCGCTGGAGGTGTTGTTGTGCCATTATCATAGGCTTTCAACACAGCTTCCGTTACAGACATTCCCAAGCCAAAACTATTTTTAGTTGTACTCTTGCTGTTTGCCATTACTTCAACCTGCGCACTGTAATTTTGGCAAATTCGAAAAGATATTTTTCTGTCGAGAAACCAGCTTTTCACAAAACGATTGCCATGTCTATATTATACCATTCAAAAGTGTTGCTCGCATCACTTTATGCTTGAACAAAAATGAAAATAGCCGTTCTGCTTCTTTAATACGCAGAACGGCATAGTTACTTTGATTCATACATCCACATAGGATGCAACACGACGCGAGCAGAATACGAGAAGGCATTATTTTGATTCATGTAGCCCGGACGGGGTGCAACGGAACACTGCAAGGTATTGGTGTGGCCTAGGGTGATTGCGATTCATGCATACCAACTTGGATGCAACAATGATATCCGTTACCACTGCGTTTTACACGGCTTGAGCTGGCCCTGTTTGGATATACAGCCTGAACCATTCAACATAATGTTGGCGGGCATCGTCCACTGTGGAGGGACCGTAAGACTGGGCAGCCAGCAGCTCCATTGAAGCACAATTTCTATGTCTTAAAGGGTAGAATCCCCTGGCTTTAGACATGGGGAGTATGTCAACACATGGAATGTAGCCAGCGGGCAATGTGTCATTTATACCATCGAACTATTTTGATTCACGCATCTGTATTGGATGCAACGTGCCGCAATGCAAGTACATTTTCATTTCGATTCACTTTTTGCTGGAGATGAGGGGAATCGTTTCGATTCATACATCCACATAGGATGCAACACCTGGGCGATTGCGCAAGTGCTGGGGATGTCGATATTTCGATTCATGCACCCACATAGGATGTATCGTGCTACCGTCGTCAACCGCAGAAAACAGCCCAATTTTCCGTTTATTCCCCTTGCGCAAGGTCGCACGAAAATGGGGTTTTAGAGGCCCGCATTTCGATTCATACATCCGCATAGGATGTAACATAGCGGGTAATTTTGCTCCGCTGCCGTCATCATTTCGATTCATACATTCACATAGAATGCAACCTTCTACGCCCCGTCCAACATAATTTTCGATTCATACATCCACACAAGATGTAACTGCTAGAAGCAAACCTTGAAGCAGAACCCAACATATTCCGATTCATGCATCCACATAGGACGAAAGCAGGGGTAATCTGTCAGCAATTTCGATTCATGCACCCACATAGGATGCAACCACGGATATGTGTCAACTGATAGCCAACAGTTTCATTTCGATTCATACATCCTCATAGGGTGTATCTATTTGTGCAGGTCATATTTCGTTCAATATACTCCCACATTTCTTTTTGATTCATTTCCCCGTTTATTACGGCTTTCCACGAGTTTGTTTCGATTCATATCGTATGGGCTATCGTGTTCGTCCTTTTGATTCACGCATTTGCATTGTCGATTCATGCGCCCATATGGTTTGCAACGGACAGGAGGCTGTATTCGTGGGATTTCGATTCACACATCCGCGTAGGATGTAACGTATGGAGGGGGAACATGGCGGCTTCCTTTGCCTGATTTCGATTTATGCATCCGCACAGGATGCAACCACGGTTCTTTGGCAAGATGAGTTTCTGTCTATTTCGATTCATGCACCAACATGGGGTGCAACAGTAGCCCGTCACTTCAACACCTCGGCATTCGGATATCACTTCCATATTTCGATTCATGCACCCGCGTAGGGTGCAACGGGTATCGCCCGCGTGACCACAAATGCGTCCGTCATTTCGATTCATATGTCTGTACAAGATTGTACAGCGACATTGCCTATCACTTTTTCCGCGGCTTTCCGTTGTAAAGGAGCGTAGCAAAAATGGGGTTCAAGAGGCCGTATTTTGACTCGCGCTTTTGTACTGAACGCAAATTGCGCCTTCGTCTCAGTCGTGGTCATTCTGATTCATTTTCCCGTTTGTTACGGCCTTCCACAAGTTTGTTTCGATTCATTTCGTATGGGCCATCGTATTCATCTTTCCGATTTTTTGATTTGCGCATTTGCATGGGATGGAATCCGGATATTAGCGATTTGCAGGTCATGGTTTCGATTCACGCATCTGTATGGGATGCAACTGCGGCGTATATCGACACTCAGCCTACATTTTGATTCATACGTCCACATAGGATACAACTTCATCCTGCTGTCGCCTCCAACATGACGCAATTTCGATTCATACATCCACATAGGATGCTCATTAACTAAGCGTGGATGTTCTGGTCAGCCAGCTATTTCGATTCATACCTCTGTACAGGATGCAATGGTTGCGTCTCTAACCTGACCTCAAATATTTTAATTCAAATATCCACAAGAATAATTTGACGTACTCCTACGGTGAGTACAGAGGGTTTCTGCTTCATCGAGCCTACTAACCAAAGGCCGGTCTCTTTTTCGTGCTGGAGATGAGGGGAATCGTTTCGATTCATGCATCCACATGGGATGCAACTTGTGTCCGCCGGATACATGGCTGACAAGCAAGATTTCGATTCATACACCCACATAGGATGCAACGTTCCGACCAAAGCAGATGGGAATATTTCGATTCATACACCCTCATGGGGTGCAACGGACAGGAGGCTGTTATTCGTGGTTGACATACTCCCTTACCACTATGGAAAGTATATCCCGCCTGTTTGAGCGTGAAACTGGAATACCGGCTCCGCTTCTTAAACGATGGTGGTGACTTTCTGCCGTGGCGTTTCTGCTTTACATAGTCAAAATACGCTTTTTG
>OIWN01003169.1_pt1 | contig 10034 bp, 7 predicted proteins | sample 1587591 | NCBI WGS metagenome assembly OIWN01 (sample SAMEA3888901, study PRJEB22519) | human gut metagenome | biome: human gut; feature: human-associated habitat; material: faeces | place: Denmark | collected 2010 | reverse complement strand
AGATGCCGACCTGGTTCAGGCTTCTCACCTGATCCTTCATAAGGGAGATCAACGGTGATATTACCAGTGTGATCCCCTTCATCATCAGTGCCGGTACCTGATAACAGATGGATTTTCCGGCTCCTGTCGGCATGATTGCAAGCACATCCCGGTGTTCCAGAATGGACTCCACAACACTCTCCTGCCCTTCTCTGAATGTATCATATCCAAAATAAGTCTTTAAGGTTTGTACTGCCTGTCTGTTCACCTGAAGCCTCCCTCTGCATTTTAATCTATTTTAATCTCTTTTTCAGCTCCTGAATCAGTTCGGAATAGTCTCTGTGCTGCATCTTCGGAAATGCCTTGATGATACGCCCCTGACCGACAACGGTATGATTGGTAATAGAACTGGACAGTTCCTCAAACTGAGCCTGAAGCTCCGCTCTTTTTATACGAAGCATTTCGATAGATTTTTCTCGCTGTGCGGCAGTTGCATCACGCAGTTCTGCTGCTGCAAGAGTTGCCTGAACCTTTCCTTCTCCCACTTTCTGTGCTGTGCCAATCGTAGTCGTAGCCAGTGTATCACTCAGTTTATCACTTACAATTCTCAGATCTGAGCGAACCTTATCCAGTCTGGTAAGCTTTTTATTCAGTCCCTGGATCACTGCTACCGTCACAATAAAATCTGTCAGATACACAGCATACAAAACTGCTATCACAATCCATTCCCAGGTTGCAGGTGTATGTAACGCATGTGCCTCTACATATTTCTGGAAAACTTTTACTACCATAACGATAGCCAGTCCCCAGATCAGAGAAAACTCCAGACAAATGTAGCCATGAAAATTAAAGGGTTTATCTGAATAATCCCACCATCTTGCGTGGAAACACACATCCAGCAGCCAGCCTGCAACCAGCTCCACCGCAGTTGCCAGAACAATTCCAAACACAAAAATCATTCCATCACTCATCTGACGCCCGCTGCCCTGAATTGTATTGAGCAAAGCAAAAACAGAAAGCACCCCAAATCCATATACCGGGCAGACCGGTCCATTCAGGAAACCTCTGTTTATAACTTTTCCCAACACTACTGCATGAAAAATAACTTCAACAACCCAGCCACCAAAAGAATAAATAAGAAAATACAGACATATCTGAAAATACGTCATTCCACAAATCATTCGTTGCTCCTCCTTGCTTTCATCAAACCACTTTTCATATCCCATTATCACAGTTCAAACAGAAAACTTACCTGATTCAGTTAAACTTACCCCAGACTGTTTTGTAATGTACTGATCAGTTCCTCTATAACAATTGGTTTGGATAGAAATCCATCCATACCACATGCCAGTGCTTTCTTTCTGTCTTCATCAAAAGCATTGGCAGTCATGGCAAGGATCGTAATTCCCGCCAGTGCCGGATCATCCAGTGAACGGATCTGCTCAGTAGCCTCATATCCGTTCATTACAGGCATCTGCACATCCATAAGCACCAGGTCATAATCACCTGGTCTTGAATTCTTAACCTTCTCCACAGCCTCTGCTCCATCTTCCGCTGTATCAACCTGAAAACCATATTCACTAAGGAGCGCTACTGCAATTTCACTGTTCAGTTCATTATCTTCCACAAGCAGTATGTGCCTGCCTCTGAAATCTGAATCTGCTGCCGGAAGAATATTATCATCTGCCCCGGCCAGCTTCTGGCCGATAGCAGCCATCAGAGTCTCTCTGATATCTGACATAAACATAGGTTTGGCACAGAACGCAGTCACCCCTGCTGCCCTGGCTTCCACTTCAATATCTGACCAGTCATAAGCAGTCAGGATAATGATCGGCGTATCGTCACCAAGACTACGGATCTGACGGGTAACTTCAATGCCGTTCATATCCGGCAGACGCCAGTCAATGATATAAGCGTGGAATGCATCCCCCATTTCCATAGACTGTCGTGCACGGAGAACAGCCTCCTTGCCGGAAAGTGTCCATTCCGAACGCATTCCAACCTTTACAAGCATCTTAGTCACACTGTCACAGGTATTGAAATCATCGTCTACTACCAATGCTTTCAGACCTTCCAGCTCTGCGATTTTCTCTATACGGTGGTTCTCAGGCTGAATCCGCAATGGCAGACGGATAATAAATTCAGTACCTTTGCCCTGTTCTGTCTGAACCTCAATGGTTCCGCCCATCATATCCACGATGTTCTTGGTGATAGCCATGCCCAGTCCTGTACCCTGAGTCCTGCTTACAGTGGAAGTCCGCTCTCTCTCAAAAGGAGAAAAGATCTTCTGTACAAATTTCTGACTCATGCCGATTCCGTTATCCTTTACCCGGATTTCGTACAGTTCACAGCCTCTCTGTGTACCCGGATACTCTCTCAGCCGGACAGAAACGGTTCCGCCTGCAGGAGTAAACTTGATCGCATTGGACAAAAGATTCAGCAGTACCTGATTCAGCCTGGTCTTGTCACAATAAACATCCTCATTGGTAACATCCATGACATCCATGTAAAGCTCTAACTGTTTCGCATGGATTTGTCCGCTGATAATGGTTTTCAGATCATGAAGAACCTCTGACAGACTGACTTCCGTCTCTTCCAGATGGATTTTCCCGCTCTCAATACGGCTCATATCCAGGATATCATTGATCAGTGAGAGCAGATGATTACTGGAGGAAAGAATCTTACCCAGATAATCCCGAACCCTTTCTTTATCATCAATGTTGCTTACAGCCAGTGTGGTAAAACCAATGATCGCATTCATTGGTGTCCGGATATCGTGAGACATATTGGAAAGAAATGTGCTCTTTGCCTTGTTTGCAGTCTCCGCAGCGCGGACCGCCTCAGAAAGGGCCTGATTCATTTTTCTATCAGAGGTACGATCTGACAGAACCAGAATATATTTCTTTTTTCCGTTTACCTCGCTGCCCATTGCAACGTTATGAAACCAGCGGTGTTCTCCTGTTTTCTGATGAACATATTCAAAATCCCATTCCTGCTGCTCATGAACCTGGATTTCTTCCAGATAATTCTTCTCCGGATCTTCAACATCCCCGGAATGCAGTTTCCCAAGGACACAAATATCTTTACGGATATGTTCTACTGTAATACCCAGCAGTTTTTCCACATTGGGACTGACGTAATCTGCTTTATACGTTTTAGCATCCAGCATCAGGAAAACGTCATCCACATTCATTGAAAGCTTTTGAAACAGTTCGTCCCTATACAGGATCTCCGTATCCTTTCTCTTCAGGTTTACCCTGTTTTTTTGGAGAATAAATCCGATAAAAAGACCGGCAATACACACCGCTACTGCACTTACAAGCAGCATAGTACTACGCTGCAGAGCATTCATACTGGCATTGACGATATCAGCTTGGATAAGTCCCAGAAAGATCCAGTCCTGAGGTTTGGATTTCTCATAGACCAGATAGTAATCCTCTCCATCCAGATTTATCAGCATTGCATCTGTATGTCCTTCCTTAAACTCTTCTGAAAGTTTAAGGATCTCTTTTTCAGACAGAGTAGAATGCTCTCTCAGAATCCCAAAGAAATTATACACCTCTCCCCATGCCTCAGAAGAATGATCCACAACAACACGGCCATCCGGATGAACCACATAACTCTGGGCATTTCCATTGAAAGCAGAAATATTCAGCACATTTACGATATCAGAGTTTTCATAGGCAATGGCAATGGCATCATATTCAAAGCCCTGATAACTTCCATGAGGCCTGGGAGTGGCAAAAACAAGGAGCTGGGATTTTCCGGGAACCGTTGCATTGGTTATCACATCATTTCCCTGCCGGATCTCATCTTCAATATTTTCCTGCAATCCCAGATACCCGGTTTCACCTGTTGCCATCTTATAGTTCCCGTCCGCTGACAGGAAATAAAAATCTAAAAAGCCTGCATCTTCCTGTGCTTTCTCTATATACTCACGAATTTCACTTTCATCGGAAGTGTTCTGCAGATATTCCCCCCATATATGGAGATAAGTCAGATTCTTATTTGTCAGCTCACTTAGCATATTATCAGACTGATGAAAAATTTCTGTCAGGTGAGAAACACTTTCCTCATAAACAGTCTTCGATACAAACCCCAAATATTGGAAAACAGTCAAAAGGATTCCAACAAATAGGGCAATAAGAACTGCTGCATTCCATCGTTTTCTCACAATCCGTTTCTTTCTGTTTGTATTATGATTCTTAACATCCATTCTTCTCACCTCAGAGTAATGTAGTCTTCAGGCTCTGCAAGAATGGCATTACCATCTGAAACATATGTTGTCCAGGTATCTTCCACAGAGGTATCCCTTCCATCAAATACAATATTTTCCTCTGCCGGATAAGCTTCCATATATTGTGGTGCTGCAAGGCAGGTCACAGTAAAAGTATCCTTGTCCTGAATCTGTTTTCCATTCTTTGTAACTTTACTCAATGTATAACCATTATCCGTTTCCCTGATTTCTACAGAAATACCGCTGAACACAGGCAGAGAGCCGCGGTTAAAGGGGATAAAGCCTCCCTGGTAGCCTTCTACGAAGTTTCTGACCGTTTCCTTCAGTTCTGCCCCACTTATTTCACTGCTGTAAGCGGAAAGCTCATTTGGCATGATCATGTCGCCCGCCATTTTTTCTGTATAACCGGCCTTCAGTACATTTCCTGTAAAGCTGTTTCCTGTTGCAATCAGCACATCCGTCCCATAAATACCGCGCAAAGTGTTTGCCATAACAGAATAGGCTTCATTGCCTCCGCTGGTATGGAAACGATTGGAATAAGTTTTCTTTGAATCCAACACAATATCCTCAGAAGTGGATTTTTCTTCAAGAAGCTGGGAATTAAATGACTGATAAGCCTGCTCTGCATTATATTCTCCTGAGATCATCTTAGACACCACATCCCTGGAAATGGAAAAAAAGTCATTTGACGCAATACGGATATACATATGGTTTTCTTCGATCACAGGTTTCACATCCTTCAGATATTCCGTAAGCCGGAAATCCACATCCTGGCTATAGCTTAACAGATCCTGCCCATCATAAATGATCCGGTTCTGCGCATCCTCTGAAAGCATTGTGTTCAGTACCTTCATTGCTTTCTGCCGACGTGTTTCATCCTTTGTCAGGTCACGGTTTAAAGCTATCTGGAAATATGGTGTAGTCATCAGCCACTTTTCGCCGTTCTGCTGAAAGAATGGCAGGAATGTTGTGTTAATACCCTGATCCTGGAACATTTTTACACCGGCAGAACTGCCGAAATACATGGCAAGCTTACCACTTTTGTACATCTCAACCACATCATCATAATTCATATCCAAATCATCCTGGCTCAGCCCTGTATCCTGAATAAACTGCTCCATACGTTCAAAAGCCTCCGGCCAGACGGTACTGTCCAGACCTTCTCTCTTTGTATTGTCCGGGTCACTGTAGATGGTACGCCACTTACGTCCATCCCCAGAAGACAGCTCTGATGCAGACAGACCCTGCAGTGTTTCCATACAGGTATAATCATAGTAATAGTCTGCAGTAAACCCACGGATACCCACCTCATCAAATGCCTGGCAGGCAGAAACGAAGCTTTCATAATCCGTTGGAAGAGGAATATCATACTTTTCAAAAAGATCTTTGTTCACTACAAAGCCATGGGCATCTGCACACACAGGAAGCCAGTTTACGCTGCCATCCTGGTTCGTAAAACTGTTAATGTATGTATTATAGACAGCACCTGCCTCATTGGTTGTGGAAAGATCCATCAGGCTGTCTTTAAGTGGGCTTGCATCATGGAGTGAAAACCGGCAGCAGGTTATAATATCCGGCAATCCACCGTTTTCGTTCAGAAAACGATAGAAATCCAGATCATTATTGCCTACTACAAATTCAATGTTGATATCCGGAAGCTGTTCCTGGATGTATGATGCGTATTTTTCATACAGATTTGTAGTCCATAGATACACTGTGATAGTTTCCGCGTCTTCTTTTTCCGTACTTTTCCTGCCGCAGCCAGACAGAAGTGACATGACTGTCACCATCACCAAAAGTACAGAAACTAACTTGTTCCATTTTTTCTTTTTCATTATAACTTCTCCCTCTGATTGCGTTTTACTAACTCATTGATCACTTTTACTAATAATTTCCCATCAACAGGCTTGGCAATATGTTCATCCATTCCTGCTTCCTTTGCTCTCATTTTGTCCTCAGTGAACGCGTTTGCTGTCATGGCAATGATCGGTATCACTTTTGCATCCTCTCTGTCCAGAGAGCGGATCATCTTTGCTGCTTCATATCCATTCATGACAGGCATCATAATATCCATAAGAATAACATCAAATTCTCCAGGTCTGCTTTTTCTGAATATGTCAACAGCCTCCTGTCCATTCCATGCTTTTGTCACCACAGTGCCTTCATTCTGAAGCACAAATTCTGCAATCTCCATATTCAGCTCATTATCCTCTGTCAGAAGAACATGGAGTCCATGGATAGAAGTTTCTGTTTTTTCTTCCGTTTCAGTCCTGTCCTTCATATCTGCATCAATCTGGAATGGAATCCGGATCACAAATGTAGTCCCTGCGCTTTCTTTACTTTCAAAGGAAATGGTTCCGCTCATTTTTTCCACCAGTTTTTTTGTGATTGGCATTCCCAGCCCTGTTCCGGCGAATTTTGTGCGGCTTCCTGCATGTTCCTGTGCAAATGGTTCAAAAATGCGTTTCTGGAATGCCTCTGCCATTCCGATCCCGGTATCTCTGCAGACAAATTCCAATGTGGTCATTGCTGTCTGTTTCGATGGGATTTCCCGACAGCTGATATAGACATATCCGTTTTCTTTGTTATATTTCACCGCATTAGACAAAATATTCATCAGAATCCGTTTCACATGCACCGGACTTCCAATAAGATTCCAGTGTGTAACTTCTTTCTCTTCCCAAATGATCCGGATATTCTGTTCCGCAGCCATATGTTCGATCACACCCAGTATTTCCTCAAAAATACTGTTCAGATTAAATGGGATTTCTTCCAGAACCACTTCATCTGACTCCAGCTTGCTCATGTCCAGAACCTCGTTTATCAGTTCCAGCAACAGATGAGATGCCTCTTTGATCTTTGCCCTGCATTCCGTCTGTTTCTCCATATTGTCTGCATAATAGTCTGCCACATTGATCATACCGCAGATTCCATTGATCGGAGTCCGGATATCATGGCTCATGCGCTGGAGAAATTCCGTCTTCGCCCGATTGGCTGCTTCTGCTTTTTTTGCAGCTATCAGAAGTTCTGTTTTATATTTTTCATCTTTTTCCTGTTCCTGTTTCCGGTGTGCCAGATTGGTTCTGTATGTCCAGAACCAAAATATACTGAACATCAGGAAATAAAAGAAAATAACGCTTATCACACCGAATGGAAGGTTATGGAATACTTCCGTATCCGGCAGATACGCATAGATATAATAATCCCTCTGCTTCAGCATGATTCCGTAGCATCCGATTCCTTCATTCTTCAAATGGTAAATGTGCTGACTATCTGTATGCCTCTTCATTGCCTGAACAACTTCGTTGTCAGCCGTATTCTGTCCCAACAAGCTCTCATCATTGCTGGCAACCACTATTCCGTTGTCTGCAACTATAATCGTTCCATCTTTCTGAGTACTATACCCCTTTAAAAGCCCCTGTATTGTCAGAGTATAATTTCTGGTAAATTCAAGAGAGGTGTAATAATAAATCGCAACGATACCTGGCTCATCTTTTCTGGCACAGGCTGCAATGTCAATACGAGATCCGTCTTCCCTGGTAAACCGTTCCGAATAGCTTCTTTCTTCATATCCGGCAAAATCCATGATAATGTCTTTTTGCAAATACGCCGTAATCTCATTGGTCAGAGATTCATCCGTGCTGTATTCACAGTCCGTCTTTCCCTCTGTATCCAGCACAAGGATGCCATCCACCCAGAGAGTTTTCAGGTTTTCTTTCAGGAACTCCCGCCTTAGCTGACCACCGTTTTCAATTTCCATGTCGATATTTGTACTCATCTGTCTGGCACTTTCAATGGCACGAAGAAGACTTTTGGATTCCGAAGATTCATTATAATGGGTGTAGGTGGAACACTGCACTTTTACATAGTTTATAATCTCCACCATTCTTTCTTCTGCTTCCGCCTTTTCTACATGGAAAAAATAAAACAGAGCGACTACAGCTACACAAATTCCAATCAGACCACCGAGCAGATGGATTCGTTTTTCTTTTTTCATTTTCTTAATATCCAAGATCATCCACCTCCAGATATTTCTCCGGATCATCCAGATATTTTTCAATAATTTTCAGGGATGTACCGTCCTGACGCATTTCTTCCAGCGTCTGATCCATCTGCTCACAGATTCCTCTGTCATCCTCTTTTGCGAAAGCAACACCTATTCCGGTGATCATCAGCGGTTCTTCCAGGATGCGGAAGCTTGTGTTATAATCCCCCATATACTGGACAATCGATTCCTCATGTGCGGCAACCGCGTCTACATATCCTTTCCCCAGAAAGGTATAGATCAACTCCCAGTGTGCAAGACTAATCAGATTTCCCAGTTTTGGGATTCTTTCATCTGTCCGGTTCAGAAAGATGCCTTCCGGTTTGGTTGTGGACTGGACTGCAAGGTTTTTTCCTTCCAGATCACTCAATTTATAAATATCACTGTTCTCATTTACAGCGACCACCTGACGGCTTGCTATGTATGGTCCTGCCCAGCGGTAATCGTCAAGGCGCCCTTCCATGGAAAAACAGCCCATAATACAGTCAATCTCTCCGCTCTCTACCAGTTCCTTTTTCTTCTCCCAGTTGATCTGGACAACGTCCACCTGATATCCCATTCTTTTGAATGCTTCCGTAGCCAGTTCTACATCAATCCCCGTCGGTACACCATCCTCATTCAGATAATTATATGGTGGATAGTTGTCGCTCCCCAGCGTGATGACCGGCTTTTCTGTTTCTGTTTTACTCACATCTGTATGTTTACACCCTGCCAGGGTGACTGCTAAAATTCCCGCAAGCAACATGCCTGCAATCACTCGTTTTCCTTTCATTTTCCTTCCATTCCTGCTTCTATATTTTCATTTTTCATAACTATTCAAAACCCCATTCGTAAAATCGCCGCTCTCAGCTTCTCAATATCAATCGGTTTTGCAATATGTGCATTCATGCCGGCATCAAAAGCCTTTTTCCTGTCTTCCTCAAATGCATTTGCGGTCATGGCAACGATTGGAATATTGGCTTTCTTATTATTCTTCAGAGTACGAATTTCCCTGGTTATCATATAACCATCCATTTTAGGCATCTGAATATCCATGAAGATCAGATCATATTTCTTTATTATAGCTTTTACATGTATACAAAAACCTGATTTTATTATACTATAGTGCTCTACTGCACACAAGAAAACATTACCGTTTTAACGCCTAAAAGCAAAAAGAACAGCCGATATCTACATCGAACTGTTCTCCTGCTTTCGAGGTCCAAGCAGCATTGACATCACGGTTTCCTGCTCACCACTGTCCGGATTTCTTTTATAAAAAATCAATCGTAAAAATTTACGATTGATTTTTTTTCATCCAACCAAATCTTCTGCTATATGTATATTCTCTTTCTGATCCAATACCATAACCTTGCCACTCTATCACCTCGCCTGCTACAAAAATAAGAACCAGTAAGAGCTTATCTCTTATCTGATTCTTATTATAAAAACTAAGGTGTCCCATAAACACACCTTGCATATCGAATTTATGTTCTTATTTCTTGTATTGTTTTATCAATCTGTCAATTTCCGCATTCATCATTTCCACCACATTATCCGGTCCGACAAGTTTTACTCCCTCTCCGAGACCTATGATCCATGCCAAGAACTGCCTGCTGACTGCTACCTCCACATTAACTGCGAAGCGTTTGTCATCCAATCTGATCATAGATACCTCTTTTCCAAAACGGTCTATCATTACCCCTGCAAATGAATTGTCACACTCAATTCTTACCCATTCTTCTTTGCCTCCATACATGCCAAACATTTTTCTGGCATATGCAGCCATATCAA
>OIWN01003165.1_pt1 | contig 10046 bp, 8 predicted proteins | sample 1587591 | NCBI WGS metagenome assembly OIWN01 (sample SAMEA3888901, study PRJEB22519) | human gut metagenome | biome: human gut; feature: human-associated habitat; material: faeces | place: Denmark | collected 2010 | reverse complement strand
TGTTATGGATAAAATAGTACAGACAGCAGGAAGAACAGCTTTAGGAGAATATGCTCCACAGTTTGCACATTTTAATGATGATGTGCTTTTTGGTGAGAACTGGAATAATCAGGATATTGATGTAAAGACAAGAAGCATTATAACAGTAGTTTCACTTATGTCTATGGGAATTACAGATTCTTCACTTAAGTTCCATTTACAGAATGCCAAGACACACGGCGTAACTCAGAAGGAAATCGTGGCTGTTATAACACACGTTGCATTTTACGCAGGCTGGCCAAAAGCGTGGGCAGTATTTAATCTTGCCAAGGAAGTATGGAATGTAAATGAAGGTGATTTGCCTTATGAAGATGAAGCTATGAGAGCACACGCAAAAGAAATGGTATTTCCTATCGGAGCACCAAATGAAGCATATGCACAGTATTTTATAGGAAAGAGTTATCTTGCACCTGTATCTACAAGTCAGGTGGGAATTTTTAATGTAACATTTGAACCGGGCTGTAGAAATAACTGGCATATACATCACGCAAAGAGTGGCGGCGGACAGATTCTTGTATGCGTATCTGGACGTGGTTACTATCAGGAAGAAGGAAAAGAGGCTGTAGAACTCAATCCGGGCGACTGCATTAATATTCCAGCAGAAGTTAAGCATTGGCACGGAGCAGCACCAGACAGCTGGTTCTCACATCTGGCAGTTGAAGTACCTGGCGAGGAGATATATAATGAATGGTGCGAGCCAGTGACAGATGAGCAATATAGCAAGCTTAAATAAAAAATGTAAGGCACGAACCCAGTGTTTTAGCGGCTTTCAGCACATATAAAGATTTATTTTAAATTTTTTTGAAATTTCTTCAAAAAAGTGCTTGACGAATTACATTGGGTCGTGTATTATAATGAAGTGCTTTGCGATAGCAGCTAACACAAAGCAAGACTTAAGATATGGCTTATTGGTCAAGTGGTTAAGACGTCGCCCTCTCACGGCGAAGACAGGGGTTCGACTCCCCTATAAGCTATTCTGCGTTATAATTGATTCGAAAGAGTGGGCTTTATGTCCACTCTTTCGTTTTTGCAATATAATTATTGTTTGATTAATGCAGAATGAAAACTGAATATTATTAAAAGAAAGAGGTAGTAATGGGTAAGAGAGAAGATTATGAAGCTAAGACAGAAAAGCTTATAATGCCAATTGTTGAAGCTAATAATGTAGAACTTTTTGATGTGGATTACATTAAAGAGGGTCAGGACTGGTATCTGCGTGTCTACATAGATAAAGAAGGTGGAGTTACAATTGATGACTGTCAGGCTGTAAGCAGAGCTTTTAATGAGATACTTGATAAGGAGAACTATATTACTGACCAGTACATTTTTGAAGTGAGTTCACCGGGGCTTACAAGACCTTTAAAGAAAGAGAAGGATTATGCAAAGAGTATTGGGAAACTTATAGATATTAAGCTTTACAAAGCTGTTGAAGGCTTAAAGGAATATACAGGCGTTCTTAAGGAATACGATAAAGACAACATTACAATAGAGATTGATGATAATCTTATAAAGATTGAGAGAAGCAATCTTGCAATGATTAGATGGGCATATGTTGAATAGATATATAACTAAAGTCGTTAATAATGGAGGATAAGAAGATGAATAAAGAATTGATACTTGCGATTGAAGCCTTAGAGAAAGAAAATGGAATCGACAAAGAGATTATGTTTGATGCTATAGAAAAGTCATTAATGGACGAATATAAGGCTGAATTTGACAAGGCAGATAATGGCAGGGTAGTACTTGACAGAAGAACAGGTGATTTCCACATTTATTCAGACAGAACTGTAGTTGAAGAAGTAGAAGTTCCAGAGTTCCTTGATACTAAGAAAGGAAAGTATGTATCTGGTACAGAAATCGCACTTGCAGATGCAAGAAAGATTAAGCCGGCCTGTCAGCTTGGTGATGTTATTACTATAGAAGTAAAGTCAGAAGAATTCTCAAGAAAAGCAGCTAAGAATGCCAAGAATACAATTGTTCAGACTATAAGAGAACAGGAAAAGAATGCACTCTACAACGAGCTTCACGCTAAGGAGAAGGAAATCGTTACAGGTGTTGTACAGAGAATTAACGACAATGGTGATATGACTATTGATATTGGAAGAACACAGGCGGTTCTTAAGGCAGATGATAACTTTAAGGATAAGCAGTTCAAATGCGGAGACAGAATTAAGGTATATGTTGCAAGCGTAAGCAACAGAGAAAGAAGCGGTTTATCAGTTAAGATTTCAAGAAAGTCACAGGAACTTGTAAAAAAGCTTTTTGAAGAAGAAGTTACAGAGATTAAAGATGGCACAGTTGAGATTATGGCTATCGCAAGAGAAGCAGGTTCAAGAACTAAGATGGCTGTAAGAGCTAATGTTCCTCATGTAGATCCAGTTGGTGCGTGCGTAGGTATTAACGGTGCGAGGGTTAAGAATATTGTTAATGAACTTGGCAATGAACAGATTGATATTGTTGAGTGGGATGACAATCCAGCACAGTTAATCGTTAATGCTTTAAGCCCGGCAAAGGTTGTATCAGCAGTAGCAGATGAAGAAGAGAAGAAGGCTAAGATAATTGTTTCAGAACAGCAGTTATCACTTGCAATCGGTAAGTCAGGACAGAATGTAAGACTTGCAGCTAAGCTTACAGGTTATGGAATTGATATTAAGAGCGAAGCCGATCCAGAAGCATTTGCTGATATGGATAAAGACAACGCAGAAATCGTATATGGTGAAGACAGCGAAGGATATAATGACAATCAGGCAGATGATGTAATGCCATTAGATGAAGACTATAACGAAGATGCAGCCTCTGACACAGAAGTTGTAGAAGAATAATATTATTGGAGAGTGATAGTTTGGCAGCAGTAAAGAAGATTCCACAAAGACAGTGTATAGGCTGTAATGAGATGAAAGACAAAAAGCAGCTTATACGGATATTAAAGACTCAGGATGAACAGATAATAATAGATACAACAGGCAAGAAGAACGGAAGAGGGGCGTATATATGTCCTGATGCAGAGTGTCTTAAGAAAGCAAGGAAGTCAAGAGGACTTGAAAGAGCTTTTAAGATGGCTGTTGATGCATCTGTTTATGATGAGTTAGAAAAGGAGATGAATAATCTTGGACAATAAAAGAGCATTATCAATGATAGGTCTTGCACAGAAGGCTGGAAAAGTAGCAAGCGGTGAGTTCTCTACTGAAAAGGCTGTAAAAGAGCATAAGGCATATATGGTAATAGTAGCAGATGATTCATCTGATAATACCAAAAAGAATTTTAAGAATATGTGTGAATATTATAAAGTGCCAGTGTATTTCTTTAGCAATAAGGATGACTTAGGGCATGCTATAGGTAAAGAATTCAGAGCATCACTCGCAATCCTTGATGAAGGGTTTAAGAATAGTATTGAGAAACATTTTAAACAAGATTAGAGATAATCGGTGTAAATAATACAGAAATATTATTCCTGTATTGGAAAAGAGGTTAAATGGCAAATATGAGAGTTCATGAGTTGGCGAAAGAATTAAATATTTCATCAAAAGCAATAACTGATATGTTAAGCAATGCTGACAAGAAATATACAGCTATGAGCGGACTTGGTGAAAGTGAAATAAACAGTGTAAAGAGCAAGTTTACAAAAGCAGCTGGAAATACAGCTAATAAATCAGGACCTAAAAAGGCAGAAGAAAAACAAGTGAAATCAGAGGAGAATAAGAATATTAAGGCACAGGATAAGACTGGTAATAAGTCAGAACAGAATACACAGGATACTAAAGCAGCAAACACATCTAAGGATGTAGATAAGAAGCACATTTCTCAGGTGTACTTCCCACAGAACAGCCAGAAGACTGATTCAAGAGATAGAAATAATAATAGAGATAATAACCAGAATAGAAATAACAGAGATGGTTATAGAAATGACCGAAATAACGGCGGTTATAGAAACGATAGAAACAATGACCGTAATGGCGGTTACCAGAACAGGGACAATAACGGTCAGAACAGAGATGGTTATAGAAATGACCGAAACAACGGCGGTTATAGAAATGATAGAAACAATGACCGCAATGGCAGTTACCAGAACAGGGACAATAACAGCCAGAACAGAGATGGTTATAGAAATGACCGAAACAACGGCGGTTATAGAAACGATCGAAACAATGACCGTAATAGCGGTTACCAGAACAGGGATAATAGCGGCCAGAACAGAGATGGTTATAGAAATGATCGAAACAACGGCGGTTATAGAAATGATAGAAACAATGACCGTAATGGCGGTTACCAGAACAGGGACAATAACGGCCAGAACAGAGATGGTTATAGAAATGACCGTAATAACGGCGGTTATAGAAACGATCGAAACAATGACCGTAATGGCGGTTACCAGAACAGGGATAATAACGGCCAGAACGGCGGACGCTCAGGAAGAGATGGTCAGGGATTCTCTGGTCAGAGAAGAAATGACAGAGGTTCTTCAGCACCTAAGGACGATTTCATTTTTGAGACAAAGCCAGATTCAAGAAGACCAGACTCAAGAAAGAATGATTCAAGAAAGAATGACAGAAAGAAAGATAATGAGGCAAAGGAAAATCTTAAATTTGCTAACAGCAAGTTAGAGAAGAAACCGGCTCCAAAGCAGGAGAAGAAGGAAGAAGAGACAATTAAGCAGCTCATTTTACCAGACAGCCTTACTATCAAGGAACTTGCTGATAAGATGAAGGTTCAGCCATCTGCAATTGTTAAGAAGCTTTTCTTACAGGGCAAGGTTGTAACAATTAACCAGGAAGTTGATTATGATACAGCAGAAGAAATAGCACTTGAGTTCAACTGCATATGTGACCACGAAGTTAAGGTTGATGTTATTGCAGAACTTCTTAAGGAAGATGAGGAGTCAGAGGACGATATGGTTGCAAGACCACCAGTTGTCTGTGTTATGGGACACGTTGACCATGGTAAGACATCTTTACTTGATGCAATCAGGGAAACACATGTAACAGCTAAGGAATCAGGCGGTATTACACAGAAGATCGGTGCTTATATGGTGGATGTCGATGGACAGAAGATTACATTCCTTGATACTCCTGGACACGAAGCGTTTACAGCTATGCGTATGCGTGGTGCACAGGCTACAGATATTGCTATTCTTGTAGTAGCAGCTGATGATGGCGTTATGCCACAGACAATCGAAGCTATTAACCACGCTAAGGCAGCGGGCGTTGAAATTATCGTTGCTGTTAATAAGATTGATAAGCCTAATGCTAATATCGAGAAGGTTAAGCAGGAACTTACAGAATATGAACTTATCGCAGAAGACTGGGGTGGTTCAACTACATTTGTTCCAGTATCAGCTCACACTAAGGAAGGTATTGACGAACTTCTTGAGATGATTCTTCTTACAGCAGAGGTTAATGAGTTAAAGGCTAACCCTAACCGTAAGGCAAGAGGTATCGTAATTGAAGCGGAGCTTGATAAAGGACGTGGTCCAGTTGCGACTATCCTTGTACAGAAGGGTACATTAAGAGTTGGTGATGCAGTTGCTGCAGGTTCTTGTTATGGTAAGATAAGAGCTATGATTGATGATACTGGAAGAAGAGTTAAGGAAGCTACTCCATCTATGCCTGTAGAGATTCTCGGTCTTAATGATGTTCCTAATGCTGGTGAAATTATTATGGCTACAGAGAGTGAGAAGGAAGCAAGAAATATTGCTGATACATTTATTGCAGAAGGCAAGAAGAAGCTTCTTGATGATACTAAGCATAAAGTATCACTTGATGCATTGTTCGAGCAGATTCAGGCTGGTAATATGAAGGAACTCGACCTTATTATCAAGGCTGATGTACAGGGTTCAGTCGAGGCTGTTAAGCAGAGTCTTGTTAAGCTTTCTAATGAAGAAGTTATCGTTAAGGTTATCCATGGCGGCGTTGGTAATATTAATGAGTCAGACGTTGTGTTAGCTTCTGCTTCTAATGCTATTATCATCGGCTTTAATGTTAAGCCTGATAATCAGGCGAGAATAGTTGCTGAGAGAGAAAAGGTTGATTTAAGACTTTACAGTGTAATCTACAATGCAATTGAAGATGTTGAGGCAGCTCTTAAGGGTATGCTTGAGCCTATATATGAGGAAAAGATTATCGGTCATGCTGAGATAAGACAGATATTCAAGGCTTCTGGTGTTGGTAATATTGCCGGTGCTATCGTTACAGAGGGTAGAATTACTAAGGATTCAATTGTAAGAATTACAAGAGATAAAGAGCAGATATACGAAGGTCCTATCGCTACACTTAAGCATTTCAAGGATGATGTTAAGGAAGTTAAGGGCGGTTCTGAATGTGGTATGGTATTTGAGAACTTTGGCCAGATTCAGGAAGGCGATCTTGTAGAAGCTCATATAATGGTAGAAGTACCTAGATAGAGTTATCCGATAGTCCAGAAAATTGAATTTTCTGGACTATATGGTTTTGACAGTGATATAATTATATATTAGAAAGTAGGAGTATATGCGTAAAAATAGTGTTAAGAATACCCGCATTAATGGGGAAGTATTAAAAGAGCTAAGCAATATAATCCGTAGTGAAATCAAAGACCCAAGAATCAATCCGATGACATCGGTTGTATCTGTTGAGGTCGCACCAGATTTAAAGACTTGTAAGGCATATATAAGTGTACTTGGCGATGAGCAGTCACAAAAGGACACTATTACAGGACTTAAGAGTGCGGAAGGCTATATAAGAAGAGAACTTGCTAGAACAGTGAATTTAAGAAATACACCAGAAATCAAGTTCATTCTTGACCAGTCAATTGAGTACGGAATTAATATGTCTAAGCTTATAGACGAAGTTACACAGAAAGATAGTGATAGTCATAATAAGTAAGAAGGTGTAATATATGAATATTATTGAAGAGTTAGGTGCTGCAAAAGTAGTTGGTATAACAGGGCATATAAGACCAGATGGTGACTGCACAGGTTCAGTGCTTGGTCTGTATAATTATTTAAAGGATAATGCACCAGATATAGATGTAAATGTTTATCTTGAACAGCCATCAGACAAATTATCATATCTTAATGGTTTTGATGCTATAAAAAATGTTATTGAGCCGGATAAGAAGTTTGATGCATTTATTGTTCTTGATTGCAGTTCAATAGACAGAATAGAGCCATTCGCAGACGGATTTAAGAATGCGGATAAGACTATATGTATAGATCATCATATAAGTAATGACAGTTTTGCAGATGTTAATAATGTTATTCCAACAGCGAGTTCAGCGTGTGAAGTGCTTTATGACACATTTGATGCCGGTAAAGTAAGCAGGAATACTGCTGAATGTATATACACAGGTATTATACACGATACAGGTGTATTCAAATATAGCTGCACATCACTCCACACTATGGAGATAGCAGGAAAGATGATGCAGATGGGAATAGATTATTCTGATATAATAGATAATAGCTTTTATAAGAAGTCTTATGTACAGAACCAGATTCTTGGAAGGGCGCTTCTTGAAAGCGTGCTTTTTTATGACGGAAAATGTATATTCTCAAGCGTGACAAGAGATGAAATGGATTTCTATGGAGTTACTGGCAGGGAGCTCGGAGGAATTATTGAACAGTTAAGGCTTACTGATGGAGTTGAAGTTGCAATATTCTTATATGAAACAGGCGATAATGAATATAAGGTAAGTCTTCGTTCTAAGAAAGAGATTGATGTAAGCAGGATAGCTGCCTGCTTTGGCGGCGGCGGACATATAAGGGCTGCCGGCTTTAATGCTAAAGGCACTGTATATGAAATCGTCAACAGAATAGGCGAAATGATTGAACAGCAGTATGCACAGGAGTAATCACTAAGAAAGGTTAAGTTGGTATGAACGGAATTATTAATGTATATAAAGAAAAAGGTTTCACATCACACGATGTGGTTGCAAAACTTCGTGGAATTCTTCATATGAAAAAAATAGGTCATACCGGTACACTTGACCCTGATGCAGTTGGCGTGCTTCCGGTGTGTCTTGGTAAAGGAACGGGTCTGTGTTCCATGATTACAGACTGGACTAAGACCTATGAGGCTGTAATGCTTCTTGGTACAGTTACTGATACTCAGGATACATCGGGAACTGTTCTTAAGACAAGAGAGGTTAATGTCACTAAAAGACAGATATTGGAAGTTTGCAGCAGCTTTGAGGGAGAATATGATCAGATTCCCCCAATGTATTCGGCACTTAAGGTTAATGGAAAGAAGCTTTATGAGCTTGCAAGAGCAGGGGTAGAGGTTGAGAGAAAACCGCGCCGTATAAAGATTAATTCTTTGAGGGTTAATGATATTAACCTTGAAGATGATATTAAGACGGTTACAATTACTGTAGACTGCTCCAAAGGAACTTATATAAGGACGTTGTGTCAGGATATAGGAGAGAAACTTGGCTGTGGAGCTTGTATGATGGAGCTTATAAGAACAAGAGTGGGGGATTTTCTTATTGATGATACTCTTACACTTAATCAGATAGCAGCTTATATGATTAAGGGAGAGATGGAAGAACATATTATCAGCATTGATTCTATGTTTCCGTCATATACCAGACTTACAGTAGATGAAGCTTACAACAAGCTTTTGTATAATGGCAATAAGCTTCCTTTAGAAGCGGTTGTTAATGAAGATTGTGAGTTTCTTGATATGGAGAAATTCAGGATATATGATTCTGGCAATACATTTGTTGGCATATATCAGTATATTGCGGGACAGTTTGTCCTTGAGAAGATGTTTTATGAAGGATAAATGATGTACCTGAAAGGCGGTGTAGACCAGTATGGAATACATACACGGAACGGAGGATTTCAAGCTGGAAAGGTCCAGCGCTGTAACGCTTGGCAAGTTTGATGGTGTTCATCTTGGACATCAGAAGCTTATATCCATAGTTAAAGAGAAAGCAGAGGAACAGGGACTTTTGTCGGTTATGTTTACATTTGACAGAATTCCGCTTAGTATCTGTCCTCAGAAGAACCAGCATTTTTTATCTACTAATTCGGAGAGAAGAATGTTATGCGAGAATTATGGAATAGATGTCGAGGTTGAGTATCCATTTACTACAACACTTATGAATATGGAACCAGAAGAATTCGTAAGTGATATATTGATTAATAAATTGAAAGCAAAGGTAATTGTCGTTGGAACTGATTATTGCTTTGGCAGGGATAGAAGCGGCAATATGGAATTTCTTATAAGTAATGCAGCTAAATATGGCTATGAAACCATTGTTGTAGAGAAAGAGAAGTTTCAGGATAAAGATATAAGCAGTACATATGTAAGGGAAGAATTAAAGTTAGGTCATATGGAGACAGTCAATGTGCTCCTTAACAGACCTTATTCGATAACAGGAATTGTTGCCAAGGGTAACCAGCTTGGCAGGAAGTTAGAGATACCTACCATTAATGTATATCCTACAGAGATTAAGCTTCTTCCACCGAACGGAGTATATGCATCCAGAATATTAATAGATGGTGTCTGGTATTATGGTGTTACTAATCTTGGTACTAAGCCGACAATAAGTGATGGATATGAAGTGAGCGTTGAGACTAATGTATTTGACTTTGATAAAGATGTATACGGAAACAGGGTTGAGGTGGCACTTTATCATTTCTTAAGGCAGGAAATGAAGTTTGAAAATGTTGAGGCATTAAAGAAGCAGATGGAAAGTGATGCAAGCTTTGCTAAAGAGATGTTTCTTATACAATAAAAGATAAATGGAAATATTTTGAGATTGTTTTTGAAAAGATATTTTTGAAGTGATTTTGATAAAATTAAATTAAAATTAAATTTTGAAAATGTCTTGAAATCTTGAAATTATTTTGTAAATCCACTTGATTTCATATTGGTGTTATGATATATTATCAACGTATGAGCCGTCACTCAGATACGGGACACTCCGACCCCAGGCTTGGTGGCAGGTGATTAATATTTAGGAGGAATCAACAATGATATCTAAGGAAAAGAAAGCAGAAATTATTGCTAATTACGGAAGAAAAGCAG
>OIWN01003160.1_pt1 | contig 10057 bp, 10 predicted proteins | sample 1587591 | NCBI WGS metagenome assembly OIWN01 (sample SAMEA3888901, study PRJEB22519) | human gut metagenome | biome: human gut; feature: human-associated habitat; material: faeces | place: Denmark | collected 2010 | reverse complement strand
GGGGTATTCCGGATTGCGGCGCACCGTGTAGCGGGCATCGTTCACCTCAAATTCCAGCTCCACAAAGGTGGGCGTTTTGGGGTCGGCATATTGGCTGCGCAGCATGGCCCCCTCCCGCACACCGCCGCTGGAGTGGTCGTACAGGGCGTAGGTGATGGCGTCGAACAGGGTGGTCTTGCCGGCACCGGTATCGCCGGTGACAAGGTACAGGCCGCCTTTGCCCAGCTTTTCCAGTTCCAGGGTGGTCTCGGCGGCATAGGGGCCAAAAGCCGACAGGGTCAGGCGGAGCGGTCTCATGCGTCCTCCCCCTCCTTCCAGATGTCCTCAATGAGCTGCTGGCAGAACGCGGCCTGCTCATCGGTCAGGGGCTGGTTGTTCTGCAGTTCGTAAAAGGCAGCAAGATGCTGCAAGGGTGTGATGTTCTCCACCCGCTCCGGCGCGGTGATCTGCTGATCTTCGCGGGTGCGGCGGTTGTCGTAGTCCAGCCGCATCAGGTTGGGGTAGATCAGCCGCAGCTTGGCCAGTACGTCCGGCACGTCCTGCTCATCGGTCAGGGTGATGTGCAGATAATCGTCGGTGGCGGTGCCCTCGTAGGTGCGGCGGTCGGTCAGTTCCAGATAGCTGCCCCGGACCTCCCGCAGGTCGTGCAGCGGGGTCAGGGGCGCGGTGGAAATGTCCACGCAGCCTTTTTCGCCCAGGTCCACAAAGGTGATGCTTTTATGCTGGTGCGCTTCCGAGAAGGAATACTTCAGCGGGGTGCCGCAGTAGCGCAGGGTGTCGCGGCCCACCTTCTGGGGGCTGTGCAGGTGGCCCAGCGCCACATAGTCAAAGGCATCGAACAGGGCCGCGTCCACGCAGTCCAGCCCGCCCACGGAAGGCTCTTCACTCTCGCAGGCGGCGGCACCGGCCACGAACTGGTGGGCTACCAGCAGGCTGCGGTGGCCAGGGTCCGGGGTGCAGTGCCGCAGCACGCAGGCAAGGGCGTCGTTGTAGCTCTCAATGGGCTCGTCCGGCCAGACATGCCGCACGGAAGCGGGCTTCAGAAAGGGCAGTAAGTACACATCCACCGGGCCATGCTCGTCCGCAAGGCAGAGGGGCTGCGGCGCACCGGAGAACACCGGGCTGACGTATACCCGGCTGGTTTCCAGCAGAGCCGCGCCGAAGGCGACACGGTCGGCGGAATCGTGGTTGCCGCTGATGGCAAACACCGGCAGGCCCCGGGCTGCCAGCTGGGTGAGGAACCAGTCCAGCAGGCGCACGGCCTCGGCCGGGGGAACGGGCTTGTCGTACAGGTCGCCTGCCAGCAGTACCCCGTCCACAGGGTGGGCATCCAGCAGGGCAAGAATCTGCTCCAGGATGTATTTCTGGTCCTCCAGCATGGAAAACTCGCACACCCGCTTGCCCAGATGCAGGTCGGAAAGATGCGCAAAACGCAAAAGCGAACACCGCCTTTCAGATGATTTTTACCCTATTATAGAACAACGGAGGTTTCTTTCGCAACGGGATGGAAACAAAAGGCTGCCGAAAAAAACTCCCTCAGTCATCGCTGGCGCGATGCCAGCCCCCTCGGAGATGGGGCCTCTGACGAAACCGGAACGATTTCCGCTCTGCCAAAGGCTCCCTCTGTGAGGGAGCGGGCAAATCCGAAGGATTTGACTGAGGGAGTTCTAGGAGAAAATTATTTTAAATTGTAAACTCAGAACAGCTTTTCCCAGGTGGCCTGACCGACGCTGCCGTCGGCGGCAAGGCCGTTGCGGCGCTGGAACCGCTGCACGGCGGCTGCGGTGGCGGCTCCGTACCGGCCGTCTGCGTTCAGACGCTCGCCCAGGGAGTTGAGTTTTTGCTGCACCAGCCGCACCGTCCCGCCGGATGCGCCGCTGCGCAGCACGATGCCGGGGTAGGGCACGTTCAGGCCGTGCTTGGCGGTGTACTGGGTGTACAGCACGTTCCAGGTGTTGGCACCCACCTTGCCGTCCACGTTCATTTTGTTTTTCAGCTGGAACTCCTTTACGGCGTTCTCGGTGGAAAGGCCAAACTTTCCGTCCGCCTTCAGGGGGTCATGCCAAGTGCAGGCATCACGGACACCGTTGAGCCAGGTCGGCACCAGGGCCACATCCGGGCCGGAGGAGCCCCGCTGGAGCAGGGAATAATAAGCAGGGATCGCCATAGGATCACACGCTCCTTTCCCTCCATGCTATGCGGCAGGGGAGGGCAGCGTCACCCGGCCAGCACCCGGGTGGTGCGGGAAGCAGTGTGCCGGTTCCACCAGTCCACGAAGCGCAGGCGCAGGATGTAGTCCCCGCACACCAGATCGTTTTCTTCCGGCAGGGCATAGCCGCCGCAGGCGGCACGGCACAGCCCGGGGTACAGCACGCACCACCAGTTCTGCCCGCTGCCGGAGCCGATGGTGATGCGCACCGCATCGTACCGCCCGGCGGGCAGGCAGCCGCCGGTATACTGCCGGGCCGGGAAGTACATGTTGACCAGCTGCACCTGCACCGGGGCATTCACCCCGCACCGGGCCAGCGCGTGCCGGGCGGCAAGCTGCAAAGTGAACAGGTTCCGGGCCGCCCAGCTGCGGGCGTCGGTCTGGTTCCCGGCGGGACAGGCAGCGTCCAGACAGGCCAGCACGGCGTCCCGCACCGCACGGGGATCGCAGCTCTCGCCGCCCGCCGCCATCAGGGCACAGCCGGGATAGAGCTCAAAGCCGTAGCCAAAGTTCTTGTTGATGAGGCCCTCGCTGTAGAGCCTGGCATACAGGGGGCTGGAATTGCCCAGCAGCGCCTCGCAGGCCAGCTCGCCCATGAGCTGGCGGCGCAGGTGCTCCTCCCCGGCGGGGGCGGGCTCGGCCTTGAAGCCAAGCTGGAAGATGGGGGTGGACACCTCCATGCGCAGCTCCTTTTCCGGCTTGGCCGCCGCGCCGTCCTCCTCCCCGCCGTAATCCCGCTCAATGTGCCCGCCCGGCTCCTTCGGCAGGATTTCCCGGGCAATGCGCACCACCTCTTCCGGCTCCACGTCCCCCGCCACAGTGAGCACCATGTTGGAGGGGGTGTAGAACGCCTTGTGGCAGGCGTAGAGGGTGTCGGCGGTGATGTGGGAGATGGACTCCTGGGTGCCGGCGATGGGCACCCGGATGGGGTGGTGATCAAACAGGCACTCCATCAGGCCGTAAAACACCTGGTTGTCCGGATCGTCCTCCACCATGCGGATCTCCTGGCCGATGATCCCCTGCTCCTTGTCCACGCTCTCCTGGGTAAACCAGGGAATGGACACGAAGGAGAGGAGAATTTTCAGGTTGTCGCAGAATTTCTCCGTGCTTTCAAAATAGTAGCCGGTGAGGGCCGAGCTGGTGAAGGCGTTGGGGGAAGCCCCGTTGGCCGCCAGATCCTGGAGGGCGTTGCCGTCCTCGGTATCGAACATCTTGTGCTCCAGGAAGTGGGCCACCCCCGCCGGAGTGTCCCGCCACTGGCCATCCAGCCGGAACTTCATATCCATGCCGCCGTAGTTGGTGGCAAAAAAGGCGTAGCTCTTCTGAAACTCGGGCCGCCGGTCCACATAGATGTGCAGGCCGTTGGGCAGCTCCGCGTGATAGATTTTCTCCCCGATGCGGGGGTATTCTTTGCTTACCATGGGCTCACTCCTTGCCTTTCAGGAAATAGACCGTGTCCAGCGTCAGCTTCTGGGCCGCCGCCTGTACCTGCGCCCGGGTGGTGCGCTCCACCCGCTGGGCCAGCTCGTCGGGCGCCTCGGTGAGGCCGGCGGCCGCCTGACCCAGCCAGTAATCCTCCAGACGGCTCTGGGCGTCCAGGGTGGTCATCAGGGTGCTCACCACCGAGCGGCGGGCCCACTCCAGCTCGTCGTCTGTAAAGCCGCCGTCCTTGCAGGCCTGAAGCTGGGCAAGGATCTCGTCCTGCGCCTGGCCCACCTTGGAGAACTCCACGCCGGAGGAGACCAGCATCACGTCCTTGTACTTCATCAGGCCGGAGCTGGCATAGTAGCACAGGGAGAGCCTCTCCCGCACGTTGAGAAAGAGCTTGGAGGTGGTGGTTCCGCCGTAGACCGCATTGAGCAGCATCAGGGCGGGGTAATCCTCATCCCAGGCATCAATGCCGGTGCGGAACCCCATGGCCAGCTTGCCCTGGGTCACGTCCAGCGCCTCCTCCACCCGGCGGGGCTGGGCGGGAGCGCTCCCCTTTTCGGGGCGCGCGAGGGGGGCGCGCTCCCCTGCGGGCAGGCCGTCCACGATGGCCTGAACCGCCGCCCGCACCCGCTCCAGGGGGGCGGAACCGCAATAGTAGAACTCTATCGGGGCGGTGCGAAGCACCTGCTGGTAGCAGTCCCACAGCTTTTGGGGTGTGATGGCCGCCGCGGACGCCTCATCCCCCAACTTGTCCACCCCGAAGGGCTCTCCGGCGCACATCTCCGCCACCACCCGCACCTGGGCATACTGGCGCTTGTCGTTGACCTGGGCGCGGATACGGGTGACCAGGTTCTCCCGCTCTTGGCGGGTGTAGTCGGGGCAGAAGGCCCCGTCCCGGGTGTAGGGACGGAGCACCAGCTCCCCCAGCAGGGCGGCCGACGGCTCCAGCACGGCGGAACCGTCCAGAGTATAGGCGTCGTCCAAGAAGCTGCCCACAAAGCCCACGCACTGTGTCTCCCCCTTTTTGCGCACCGTGGGCTCCAGGGAACCGCCGTACAGCTCGTCCAGAACGGCGGAGAGGGATTCCATATCCGGGTGCTCCGCGGTGCCCCGGCGGAGCACCATGGGCAGCAGCGCGTGGAGCGCGGCCTGTTCACGGGCCAGGGGCAGCAGGAACTGCATCCCCAGCACGCTGGATTTGAATTTCTGCGTCTGCACCGCCGTCAGATGGACGCCGGGCAGAAGCTGTGTCCGGGTGACCTCAATCACAGCTTTACCATTCCTTTCCTTATGGGAACTGCCAAAGTATCAACATCGGATATTATACAACGTTTTGACGGTTTTGACACTAGGAAAACGAAAAAAGATTGGCGCCGCGGCGGCTTGCTCCCGCCCCCAACCTCCGGTAAAATGAAATCACCTATATTTTATAAGGAGGCCACCCCATGACACGAACCGTTGTGGAACAGATCACGCAGGCCGGAGTGCAGAAGCTCCGCTTCTCCGGCGCCGCGCCGGGCCGCTACCTGACCCGGGCCGCCCTGGCGGGGGCATTTATCTTTGTGGGCGCCCTGCTCTCCAGCCTCTGCGCCGCCTGGTTCTACGACACCAATCTCCCTCTGGCCAAGCTGCTGGGGGCCCTGGCCTTCTCTGCCGCTCTCACCCTCATTGTCCTGCTGGGCGGTGAGCTGTTCACCGGCTGTACCCTGGTCATGAGCGTATCCCTCTACGACGGCCGGGTCCGCCTGGCCGGAACCCTCCGTGTCTGGGCGCTGGCCTACCTGGGCAATCTCCTGGGCATTCTGGTGCTCTGCCTGCTGCTGGCCGGCTCCGGCTCCAGCGGGGAGCTGTTGGGGGCCTATCTGGCCCTGATCGTCCCGGGCAAGCTGTCCGCCCCCTGGTATCTGCTCCTCCTCCGGGGCGTGCTGTGCAATTTTCTGGTGTGCATCGGCGTGTTCGCCGGCTTCCGCCTCCAGAGCGAGACCGCCAAGGCCCTGGTGATCGCCCTAGCCATCACCACCTTCGTCCTCACCGGACTGGAGCACTCCATCGCCAACATGGCCTATTTCGCACTCCATGCCCTGCTGAACGGCGGCGCGGACTGGGCCTCCATGGGCTGGAACCTGCTGTGGGTCACCTTGGGCAACCTGCTGGGCGGCGCGGTTTTGCTGGGCCTCCCCCTTTGGTACGCCGCAGAGCCGGAAAAGACGCAATCTTTCTCTTGACAATCCGGCCAATTTATAGTATCATCACTTCTGTTGTAAAGCTCCGTAGCTTTACCACCTTTACAGAAAACCGGCACACGGGAGGAGGCGGCAGCGATGAAAAACCAGGCATACCGCATGGCCCTGCTCTATGATTTCTACGGCGACATGCTCACCGACCGCCAGAAGGAGTTCTACGACCTCTACTACAATGAGGATCTCTCCCTGGCCGAGATCGCGGAAAACTACGGCATCACCCGCCAGGGCGTCCGGGATGTGATCGTCCGCGCCGAGGCCATCCTCACCGAGCTGGAGGACAAGACGGGCATCATCCGCCGCTTCCACAGAATGCAGGAGCAGTTCGGTCAGATGGAGAGGGCGGTGGACGCCATCGCCCAACGCAACGAGGCCCATTGGCAGGACGACGAGCTGGAGGCCCTGTGCGGACAGCTCAAGGGCGTTCTGGCCCAGTTGAAACAGGAGTAACCCATGGCATTTGAAGGACTGACTGAAAAGCTCTCCGCCGCCTTCAAAAAGCTGCGGGGCAAGGGCCGCCTGTCTGAGGCCGATGTGAAGGAGGCCATGCGGGAGATCCGCCTGGCCCTGCTGGAGGCCGACGTCAGCTATAAGGTCGTCAAGCAGTTCATCGCCCAGGTCACGGAAAAGGCGGTGGGGGCCGACGTATTGGAGGCCCTGTCCCCCGCCCAAATGATCGTCAAGATCGTTAATCAGGAACTCACTGACCTGATGGGAGGCAGCAGTGCCAAACTGACCATTGCCCCCAAGCCCCCCACCGTGGTGATGATGGTGGGCCTTCAGGGCGCCGGTAAGACCACCACCACCGCCAAGCTGGGCGGACTGATGCGCCGCCAGTTCGGCAAGCGTCCGCTCCTCGCGGCTTGCGACGTCTACCGTCCCGCTGCCATTGAGCAGCTGAAGGTGGTAGGCGGCCAGCTGGAACTGCCGGTCTTTGAGGAAGGCCAGGGCGATCCCGTGGAAATCGCGCAGGATGCCATCCGTCACGCCCGGGACCACGGCAGCGACATGGTGTTCTTGGACACCGCCGGCCGGCTCCATGTGGACGAGACGCTGATGGACGAGCTCAAGCGCATGAAGGCAGCGGTCCACCCCAATGAGATTTTGCTGGTGGTGGACGCCATGACCGGTCAGGACGCGGTCAACGCCGCCAGTGCCTTTGACGAAGCGCTGGGCATCGACGGCGTGGTGCTGACCAAGCTGGACGGCGACGCCCGTGGCGGCGCTGCTCTCTCTATTCGGGCCTCCACCGGCAAGCCCATCAAGTTCGTGGGTACCGGCGAGAAGCTGGATATGATCGAGCCCTTCCATCCGGACCGGATGGCATCCCGCATTTTGGGTATGGGCGATATGCTGTCCTTCATCGAAAAGGCCCAGCAGACCTACGACGAAAATCAGGCCGCCAAGCTGGAGGAAAAGCTCCGGAAAAACCGCCTGACGCTGCAGGATTACTACGAACAACTCCAGCAGCTGCGGAATATGGGTGACCTGAGCCAGATCGCCAGCATGATGCCCGGTGCTCTGGGCCGCCAGATGGCCGGTGCCACCATCGATGACAAGGCCCTGGCCCACACGGAGGCCATCATCCTCTCCATGACCCCGCTGGAGCGGGAGAATCCCCAGATCCTGAACGCCAGCCGGAAAAAGCGCATCGCTGCCGGCTGCGGCCTGGAGGTGGTGGATGTGAACCGGCTGCTGAAGCAGTTCGATATGATGCAGCAGCTGACCAAGCAGATGACCCGGGGACGGCTTTCCAAAATGGGAGGCGGCGGCCTGGGCAGCCGGATGCACGGCTTCGGTCGCAAGAAGCGGCTGAAATAAAGTGGATATAAGTGCTATGCATTTATAGATAAAAAATTTCGAGTTTACTGTTGGAGGTAACAAATTATGGTGAAAATCAGACTGCGCCGCCTTGGCGCCAAGAAGGCTCCTTTCTACCGCGTTGTGGTAGCGGACTCCCGTTTCCCCCGGGACGGCCGCTTCATCGAGGAGATCGGCACTTACAACCCCTGCGTCTCCCCTGCTGAGATCAAGATCGACACGGAGCGCGCCCAGGCCTGGATCAAGTCCGGCGCCCAGCCCACCGACACCGTCAGAGCTCTGCTGAAAAAAGTAGAAGTCCTCTGATCCGGAGGATCGGGCATGAAAGAGTTGCTGCTCTACATCGCCAGAAACCTTGTGGATGATCCGGAGGCCGTCTCTGTCACTGAGGTGGAGGGTCCCCAGGAGCTGACGCTGGAGCTGCGCGTCGCCCCCGACGACATGGGAAAGGTCATCGGCCGGCAGGGCCGCATCGCCAAGGAGATCCGGACTGTCATCCGGTCCTATGCCCAGCGCACCGGCCAGAAGGTTTCCGTAGATATTGTAGATTGAACCGATCATCCGGCGGGCCGCTTCCGCCAGATCCGAAAGGAGGAGGCCAGGCCTCCTCCTTTTTCGATCATTTCGCTGCCGCTGTCCGGGCTGCGGCCCCGCCGCTTCGGCCAGCCCGTTCCACTGCTTACTTGTACTACACCGCAAGCGTCAGGTGACGCTGCCTGTGGGATTGGAGGCTTTTGGTGTCCACAGAAAAAAAGAAAAAATTCATCATTGATGTGACCTATCTAGCGCTGATTCTGGTGCTGAGTTATCTGTTGCTGCAGTATGCGCTGCCGCTACTGCTGCCGTTCGTCTTGGCGTTTCTGATCGCCTATGTTCTGCGCCGCCCCATCCGCTTCCTCTCCCGGGTGCTCCACGCGCCCAAGGGGTTGGTGGCGGTACTGCTGGTGGTCCTCACATACGGCACCATCGGCCTGCTGCTGGCGCTGGCGGGAATCCGGATCACGGCCACTATCACATCTGTGGTGCAGCAGATTCCCTCGCTCTATTCCGCCTATATTCTCCCGGAGCTCACTGACTTTTTCGCCTGGCTGGAGGAGCTGCTGGCCAAGCTGGACCCCTCCCTCATGTCCGCGTTGCAGGAGCTGCAGTCCCAGCTGCTCAATATGCTGTGGCAGTTGGTCTCCAGTCTCTCCGTCGTATTGGTGGGCGGTGTGTCCATGGCCACCTCTTTCGCCACCTCCCTGCCCGGCTTCCTGATCCGGCTGCTGCTGATGGTGATTTCCACATTCTTCATCGCCGTCGACTACCAGAAGATCGTGCGGTTTTGCCTGGGCTGCCTCCAGGGGAGCACCCGGAATCTGGTACTCCAGGTCAAGGCGTATGTGGTGGGAACGCTGTTCGTCTGCATCCGCTCCTACGCCCTCATCATGTCCATCACCTTTGTGGAACTATCCGTCGGTCTGACCCTCATCGGCGTGAACCGTGCGATTCTGGTGGCGCTGCTGATCGCTATTTTCGACATTCTCCCCGTTCTGGGCACCGGAGGTATCATGATCCCCTGGGTCATTCTCTCCGCGCTGGGCGGAGATCTTCCCCACGCCTTCGCACTGCTGGTTCTGTACGTCATCATCACCGTCATCCGCAACATCATCGAGCCCCGGATCGTGGGGGCACAGATCGGCCTGCATCCTGTGCTGACACTGATGAGCATGTTTGTGGGCAACCACCTGTTTGGCATCGTGGGCCTGTTCGGCCTGCCCATCCTGCTGTCCCTGCTGCGCTATCTCAACGACAACGGGACCATCTCTCTGTTCCCCGCCTCCGCCCTGGGAAGGGCGGTCACAGAAACAAGCCAATAAACGTTGTCAGGCAGGAGGGTACGGGGCCCGCCTGCCTCCTGTCCGGGTCGGAGACGGCCCGGCGTGCCATCACTTCCCAAAGGAGCGCTCCTATGAGATTGGAAACCATCAAAATCGGCCGCATCGTCAACGCCCACGGCATCCGGGGCGAGGTGCGGGTACAGCCGGACGGCCAGGACCCTGCCTTCCTGACCCAGTTCCAGACGTTCTATTTGGACGGGGCCCCCGTCACCCCCACCGCCAACCACGTCCACAAGTCCCTGGTGCTGATGAAGTTCCCCGGCGTGGATGATATGAACGCGGCCCTGGCCCTGAAGGGTAAGAACCTGTATATCCGCCGGGCAGACGCCAAGCTGCCGGAGGGCGCCTGCTTTGATGCGGAGCTGCTGGGCATGACCGTCTGTGACGCCGCCACCGGCGAGACGCTGGGCGAGATCACCCGGGTGGACTCCTATCCCGCTCACAAGGTCTACACGGTCAGGGGAGAGATCGGAAGA
>OIWN01003156.1_pt1 | contig 10064 bp, 10 predicted proteins | sample 1587591 | NCBI WGS metagenome assembly OIWN01 (sample SAMEA3888901, study PRJEB22519) | human gut metagenome | biome: human gut; feature: human-associated habitat; material: faeces | place: Denmark | collected 2010 | reverse complement strand
AAGCTTCTTTTCCTGCATGAGGCACTCCTTCTTATCCGCCTATGCGTTGCCTGTATTTTGTTCTATTGTCGACATTCGATAATAGACAATGTGAGGTATAGGACTCCGTGAAAAAAGAATCAAGCCCTCTTGCCGCATCCGCATAAAAAGAAGTCTGTACCTCGGCACAAGAATACTATTATGTTATTGTATTTATTTATAAAAATAAAAATGGTGCAAAATAATAGAGCAATATGAAAAAAATATATGTAATTATATTATTGGCTTTAGTGTATTCCAATGCCATCTTTAGCCAAAATCCACGAAAGGTTGCTGTAGGCGGAAATACGTATATTGTTTCCAATTACATGGTCAACAATGTTACAAATAAATTAAGTGTTTCAAATTTCATAAACAAGGAAAGATTTACTGCATCTCCAAATCAAGAGGTTGCAATAGCTGCAAGAAATGTCTTTTCTAAAAATCGAATAAATGCTTTGAAGAAGACAAAAGATGCAATTTTAATCAATTTTTATATTGACAAAAATGGGGGTATCAAAGAGGTGAGCTTTAATGTGGCTCATGCTCAAAATGTAACGTTGCAAGAGCTAAATCTATTGGAAGCATATTTGAAAAAACATTATGTTTTCTCAATTAGTAGCAAATCTGACTCTACATCGGATTATCTTGTCGGAATACCTTTATGGTTTGTAAAATTATAAGAAATGCTGGGTATATATGTCACAAGACATAATGTTTAAAACATATAGACTTTGAACTACCCGCAAGTATTTAGCTTGTGAGTAGTTCAAAGTAATCGGCTCCGCATTTATACCTACGAGTTTATTTGAATGGAACCATGTTCTGCCTCCCAAGATTCAACTACAGCTTGTAGGGCTTCTGAAACTTTGTCCTTGATGGTTGAGCCATCTGCCAAGGCTATGAATTTTACTTTTCTCATTAAATCTTTGTTGAGTATAATCGTTGTACGTGCATCGCCTTCCTTACAACCAGCTTCAACAGATGGGCGAGGTTCTGCAACTTCTTTTGTCTCTTGTTTTGTTGAGCTTGATTTCCCGATACCTAAGTTTGAAACCAATGCATTTGCTTTATTCTTGTTTGCCATATTCTTATAACTAATTAAATATCAATTAAGTAATAAAAGCATAATGTTTACATTATTACTTTATTACATTGTTCTTTTGAGAATCTCTTTTGTTAGCTCAAGATAGTCTTGTGCGCCTTTTGATTTTGTATCGTAATCAAAAATCGAACAATTTGCACCTGGTGCTTCCGACAAACTTACGTTGTCACGGATGTGTGTGTTGAATATCACATCTGCATATTGCTTGCGAACTTCTTCCTCTACAGCCCACCTTTGGACGGGGAGCGATACCTCACCGACAAGGAACTCTCCGAGTTCCTGAAGCTTAGTCGCCGCACCTTGCAGGAATATCGCAAGCAAGGCATCTTGCCCTACATTATATTATGTGGCAAAACCCTCTATCCGGAATCCGAGATACAAGCACTTCTCACTGGTAATTACCGCAAGCCGATAATCGACGGCACTGTTTCACAAGTAGAGGGTACTGCTTCATAATAGCGAAACAAAAAATAGCGTACAGGGTACAACGACAAAAATCGTTTCCCCCTGTACGCTATTATATTATAAAGGTGTAGGAATCTTATTAAAAGATGAGAAATTCTAACTTGCACCTCTTGGCATCGTTCCGTTCATCACAATAATCATCGGATACTCGTGTTTTACTTGCTCTGCTTGGCAATTCTTGCGGTTCACAACCTTACTGATAAACCATTGTCTGAACAACAAGGCTTGGTATGTATCCATTTGAAGTGCTATGGCGATAATCACTTCCATATCATAGACATGCGCAGAATATCCATTTTCAAGTTTGATGTATTGAGAATGCTGGAAATCTTTCAGCACACTTTGTTTCCAAATGCGCTTGATGGTATTCTTCACTGCTGTCCCTGTTACATTCAACAGTTCGGCAATCTCCCAAACTGTCATCCACACCTCACCATGATGTGGGGCGTAGATGACTATATCTTCTTGTATTGTTATCACTTGTCGTTTCATACTCTGCCATTTATTGTGTTAGTATTATCGTTGCAAACATTTCCAAACGTGAATTCCTCAATGTTATTAATCTGCTGAGACAACTTTTCCACGTCTTTGCTCAATTTTTCCTTGGTAATCTTGGCATACACCTGGGTCGTCTTTATGTTCTTGTGACCAAGCATTGAACTCACGGTTTCTATTGGAACTCCGTTGGAGAGGCAAACCGAGGTTGCGAACGAATGACGGGCAACGTGCCAGGACAGCGGCTTGGTGATGCCGCATTTCTTGCCCAGTCTTTTGAGCGAATCCATACAACTTTTGTAGTTGGGTACTGGAAATACCCTACCGTCTTCACACAATCCACGGTATTTTTCCATAATCTGCTTGGGATAGTCAAGCAACTTAATGTCGGCTTCAGTTCCCGTCTTCTGTCGATGGATTATTATCCACTCGCCATCGTCAAAGAACGTTTTGATGTTCTCTTCCTTCAGGTTATAAAGATCTATGAAGGCGAGACCAGTGAAACAACAGAACAGAAACAAATCACGTACCATGCTCATCTTCTTTCGGGTGATTGGTATTTCCATGAGCAAGCGAATCTCTTCTTTTGTCAAGAACTCCCTTGTCGTCTCTTCTTCCTTGTACTCATATCGTCTGAAAGGGTCTTTTACAAGCCACTCATTATCTATGGCGCGGAATACCATTGCACGGAGATTGCGGACAAACACCATCGCAGAGTTTATCTTCAAGTGCTTTTCGGTTCTGAGAAAAGTCTCGTAGTCCGTGATAAAAGGCAGCGACAACTCTTTCAAAGCAATATCCTTGACATGACAATGCGATTGCAAGAACTCACCGACATAGGCACATCCTATTCTGTATCTTGTGAATGAGCTCAAAGACTTTATGCCAGCCTTATATTGCTTTTCCATTTCATCACGGCTTTGGAAATAGACTTTCATCAGTGTATGGCAACGATACTCCAAACCAAGAAAGGCATTCTTCACCTTGTCGGCAGTAACGAAGTTGTCCCTGTCCATAATCTCCTGATAATGCTTACTGATACTCACACGCATCTTGTCCAATTTGCGGTTCACTTCCAAAGCCTGCATACTCTTACCTATCATGCGTCCGCCCTTGGTGTCCCACAAATCTGGATTGGCAGTTGTCTTGCAACTGAACTGCGACTGTGTTCCGTCCACTGTGATACGTCCCATAACTGGAACAGTACCATCTTTCTTTACTACCTGTCTTTTGAGGTAGAAGATAATTGAAAATGTACTCTTCATAACGTCATTCTTTTTTGCGTTCAAAATTAATACATGAAGAGTCTTTTCTTGCTACGCATTTCACGGCAGAACACGGCAAATTTGGTTCGTAACTAAAAATCTTACGTTACTCATCAGTAACTCACTATAAATCAGAGCATTCAAATTCAATTCGTAACCTTTCTCATTCTTCCGAACCTCAACATTCCCCATTTGGGGTATAGGTTACGGATAGGTAACGTTCCTCTGTCTCATCTTGTCGTATTCCCGTCTTCATCTGTCCTCGCCACTTTTAACCAAAATGAGGAAAGTAACTGATAACCAGTAAACTTTCCTCATTCTTCTCTCAAACACTTTTTATATGTACTTTCGTTTCTCGTATCCACCGGATATATTGCCAAAGGCCAGTGCAAAGTAACGTCTCTGGCGCAGTTCGTAATGGACTTCCTTGCAGAACATTCGTCCGATATCCGAATCAATCATACGTGAATGGAGATATGAGAGCAGTGCGTGGTGTCGCAGCGGCACGATAATCAAATTCTTCATGTCGGCTTCCACTGGTCGAGAGGTTGCGGGCAACGCCCGGGGTCTCGGCAGCGACACACCATTGACATACCGTTTGATGTATGCTAATGCTTCACTCACACTTTTAGTTCCGCAAAGGTACTTACCCAGTTCCACAAGGTCGCCTCCGGTGGCCTCGCCAAAATCATACCATTCATTCAGCCGGTCATTGACTTTGAACGATGGCGTCACCTCTTTCCTGAGAGGCGAAAGATACCAATATTGCTCTGATTTCATATACTGCGCACGGTGGCCGAGCTGGGCCAAAAAGTCCACGATACGCACTCGTTTTGCTTCGTCTATGGTCATATTAAATTTCTTTTCACTTGTTTGTACAAAAGCGGTTTAGTTTAGTTTGCGCCCCTATATATATAAATACTAAATTAAACTGAATTATATAGGTCCGCGCCCGCTCTCATTCTTCATCGAAAAGCATGGTTTCTGCCTGTGTCATGTCATAATAAAAAAGTTTATCTCGTTTGATAACCAGTTTTAAGGTGTCAGTCAGATATTGCAGCAGTTTGACCATTACGTTTCTCCCACGCTTAAATCCGATTGCCTCGTAAGCAGTCATCATGGCTTGCAGCATATTTTCAAACCCACGGATGGGTTTGTCTCCAAACGCAGCGGAAAGGGCTTCACGGTGCTGTTCGATGCTTAGTTCCATAAAACCCGTCCGTTGTTTCGGTTTCTGATGTGGGGCATTCTCAAACAAATGCCCTTCTGCGAGAACCGGGAGCCCACCCTCATTGACAGTGAAAGCAAAAGGTTTAAACTCTTTCTCACGGATGTGTAACGCATGAACTTCGCTGACGTTGGGACAATCGTTGTTTTTGCTGATGACCAGTACAGTCTCCGCCTTGTTGCTCATTTCTGTACCGATATGCCCGCGCACATTGTTATCTCCTTTATTCAAGTGTAGCACACAGTGGATATGCAGGTCATACTTTGATGACCATTCCATCATCTTGTTAATGACTTCCACGGACTCACCGGTACTGTTTATGTCAAGCATCAGGTCACGGATACCATCGATAATTACAAGTCCGTATCCTTTTCTTTGGCGTAAGGCGTAGTCGATGACCCCAATGCGTATGGCCGGAGAGTATTCGCGCAAGCAAATAAAGTCGAGGTTTTCACTGTCGGTTGTAGTGGGCAGTCCGGCAAGCCGCAAGATGCGTTCCAGTACATTATGACAATGGAAGCGGCTCTGCTCCGTGTCCACGTACAGAATCTTGCGTTTACCTTCCGGGAGGTGCGCCCGGTAGTTCAGCACTTGTTTCCCTGCCAGCGATGCAGCGACAATGGCCGAAACGTTAAATGTTTTTTTTGATTTCGCCTTGCCGGTTGATGCGCTGAAGTTGCCGAGCGTAGCAATGGTCGAGTTGTCTATCCAGATAATCTGTGGCGGCGTTTCATAGGTATCCGTCGCCCGAATCTGCGAGGCGGAGAGGATATCCGATAAGAAATCCTCCTCCGGCCTCATATCCACATTATATTCAGTTCTTCTTTCGTTTTCCATGGCGTCTTTGATTAAAGAAAGGTTGTGTGGCAGCGGCCTCGTTTGCCATACGTGCTGCTTCATCTACGGTTGGTTCATAATTCTGCAAAAGCCATTCGTCCAGATCTTCTTTGGCGAAATATATCATTTTGCCACGTGGCTTGTAGTGCGGAATCTCCTTGCCTGATGTTAGCTTGTACAGCATACTCTCGGATATTCCGATATACATACAAGCCTCTTGGAAGGTAAACACCTGTTTGGTGGTATATATATTTTTTTCCAGCAATGCGATGCGTTCCAACAGACTTTCTATCGGATCTAATTTCTTTAGGATGGCTTCGACGCTTGTAAGCCGTTCACTCAGCCGTTCCATGAATGTCAATCTATTATTTTGCATAAATGAGTTATTATAAATTTAGACAATGAAGTATATCCTCCGTTATGTAGCGCGCTAACGGAGGTCAAAGATAGGGCAACCCAAAAGGTCAGCGTGAGTTTGTACCGTGATAGTAACCACGTATCACGGCAACTGTCACGCTTTTACCTTTCACATACTTCGCTTATTGGCACTTCTTACCACTCTCTCAGTTCATCAATAGCTCGTCTGATACCGTAACCTGTTGATGTCATGTTGTTACGCAAGGCAGACAGAGCGGATGAAAGGCTTGAAGCTGAAACGAATCCTTTTCCATCCTTGGTTTGCAAGAACCGCCCACTACTAAGAACGGACTGCCATTTGGCTTGGATAAACGAGTGCTCAAGGAGTGTATCAAACAGGATGGCCACATGGCGGATATTGTTTACACGAATACAGAATCCTTCTTTACAGGAAAGCAGGGCTTCCATATCTTCAACGTGTAGGGTAGAAACGCAAAACAGATGATAAGCATTGGCACAAGCTGTAATACCTATCATCTGTTTACGAGTGAGATTGCATCCAAAAGAAAGAGGATAAATTCTTGTCGGTCCATCTTTGCAGCACGTGACGGACTGTGATGGTGGCACAAACGTATCATACGTTCGTTTCAGTTCCATACACTTCTCGAACGAGAAGTCTGCTTCGGTAAAAAATGCTCGGATAAGATGGGAGCAATCGTTTAATAGCCCCTTGACGATATGAATGTTCATTTCATGGCAGTTCCGGCAGACCGCATGGTCACAGTCGATATACCGGTGGCTGTTTACGAAATCCTCCACGTAACGGTAGTACTGCTTATTGCCCGTCACGACATCACGGAGATACATTGTTTTTGCTTCAACGAGCAATGCGAATAATTCTTTCGCTACATCCTGTTCTGCAACAAAATGGTGCAGATGTTTTTTCCCTCCAAAAAGAGAGAGGGTCATTGTTAGGTCTTTTCATGATGAAATATTTTAAATTGGATTTATATGATATATTATAAGAGTGTTGCTCCCGAAAGAGAATCCTGTCGGAACAACACCCTTATAAGTGGTTACATATCTGATGTTCATTGCATTGTCAATCGAATAAACCGTTGGTCAGATTTACTGCATCGTCTTTTTTCTTATTGACGATTTTGGCATACACTTGGGTCATCTTTACAGATGTATGACCGAGCAATTTAGATACAGTGTACAAATCGGCCCCCAATGTCAGCATCATTGTGGCGAACGTGTGGCGGGGAGTATGCACAAGGACATAATTCCGTGCTTGCCGCAGAGGACGGACGCACTTACTTGGTTTACCATACCAAATTCAATGACGGAACGGCGGGACATCAGGTTCGTGTGCACCAACTGTTCCTGAACCGTTCCGGCTGGCCCGTAGCCGCTCCGTTCGAGTTCCACGGAGAAACGACAGGCGACCGTCAGATTGCCTCTTCCCAACGGTTCGATTCTAAAGAGGTAGCAGGCCGTTATCACGTCCTCATCCATCCCTACGGGCAAAACCATGCCGCCTACGAAGAGGCCGCCCCCACAGAAATCCTGCTCCGCGAAGACGGGAAGGTAGAAGGGGCATACAGCGGAACTTGGAAGATATATGACGGCAATTCATACATCACCTTGAACCTGAACGGTACGGTTTACGAAGGAGTCGTGACGGAGCAACAAATGGAACCGACCACCATCAAAGCCATCTGTTTCACTGCATGTGGCGACAATGGCACAAATGTATGGGGATACCGGATGAAGGACGAATATGCCTTGGCTTATACACTCAATACGACTGCCATTCCGGTCAAGGACAATCAATACATCTCGCGCAACATAGACTTGTATGGACTGGAGAAGGAAATCAATGTCAACGCCAAATGGGAGTCCGACACTCCGGACGTGGTTTCCCATAGCGGACGATACAATCCGGCCGGCCTGACGGAAGATGTTCCCGTGCAATTATCCTGCGAACTGTCCTGCGGTGCCTACTTTTGGACTGATACATTCCACGTCACGGCCCGCAAGGAATCCCTGCCCGACGGCGACTGGCTCGGCGGCATAAAAGCATATTATGATTTCGACCAGGAGCCTTTTGTCAATGCCTACGACTACACACAAACGGCCAGGCGCTTGTCGCAAGGCGGCAATGACATACCATCATTAGAAAAAGATAGTTTACGCAACGGCAGCATCCTGCACCAATATTTCGGTGCAAGCGGCTATTGCAGCTACACACAAATGCCCAATCCGCTAAGGAATGAGCATTTGGAAGGCATGACCGTATCTTTATGGGTGAAACGTACCGACGACATTCCGTGGGATGCAATATGGTCTTTCTATAATCCTGCGGCCAACACCCGGTTGTACCTTACAGGCAATTCGTACGTAGGCTTTAACAATGGCAAAGACTGGTTCGACATCAACCATCCTGGCAGTATTATCTCCGAGCGAATTCCTATCGGTAAATGGAGCCTGGTCACGCTCACTGTTTCACGTACAGAAGGCTGTTGCATATATGTCAACGGAAGCAGGATACGTGACGTTGAATATGTCGGGTACTGTAATGGCTCCGATATTACGGACGCAAAGGACTTCGATTATAATAAGGTCATGGATTTCATCCAGTCCTGCCCCAATTTCTATTTGGGCTATGGTTCTTTCTGGGGTTCCGTAGACGTGAGGATGGACGACCTTATCCTATACAATCGGACATTGGAAACAACGGATGTCAGAGCGTTGAACACGATGAGCAACAGAGTGACCGATTTCTCTATCGGAGAAGGCGGTTCGTCTGTTGAACCGGTCCGCCATCACGGGGATAGAACCATGAAGTCAGCATATGATTTGTCCGGACGCCCTGTAAAAGAGATGAAAAAAGGCATCTACATCATCGAAGGCCGGAAGGTCATGTGTCCATAGAACCAAGGATGGCATGCAACTATTTCACACACCGAGATAGCATTTGCCATAAAGCCTGTAAGCCCCGTAATCGTAATGGAGAAAAGCCTGTTCCAAAGGATGCAGGCGAATGTTCTCCGTACGATAATGGGGAAAATATTCCTGTAACAATGCCGCACTGACCATAAAAGCATCCTGATGGACCATATCATCCAAGGTCACAAAACGGGTCAGGTTCACGCTTAAATCCAACAACAACATGTCGTACAAAGCCTGTGTAGCAGGAATTCCCATCCGCTTGCTGTCGGCCAATAAACGGCGGGTCACCCATAGAGCGTCCAACGTCTTGATATTCCCCCGGGAAGTAAAAGTGATACCTTGTTCGTTCTGCCGATACAAATAGACAACGTCCTGTATGGTAGCTACAGCCTTGCAACGCGGATAGAGGAGATAAATACAAATTGTATCCTCAAACCAATAGCCCAATGGAAAAACCACGTCCTCAAACAACCAAGACTTATAGACTTTCCCCACCGGGAATCCATACAATATGCTCCAATCCCGGGTAAAACTCTCCGAATGCCGGAAAGTAAAAGTCGTACGTTCTCCCACAAAGCGGCTATACCCGCCTTCCACGATATCTGCATCCGTACGCAGTGCCGAACGCATCAAAGATTCAACGGCACCTTCTGGTAGTTTATCATCCGCATCCACGAACATAATATAAGATGCACGAATATGTTTCAAAGCTGCGTTCCTTGCTCCCGAGAATCCTTTATTCTCTTGCTGGATTATGCATATCTCCGGACAGTCTGCATAGCGTTGCAAGACGGAAAAGGTTTGATCGGTAGAGCCGTCATTCACTACTGTAACGAGAATACGGAAGGATGTGCGCTGCGCCAATATGGAATCTATACATTCTGCTATATATGATTCTACATTATAAGCCGGTACAATAATCTGTAAATCGTATTGAAACGGTCGTTCCAATTTATTTTGAGACAAAGCGGATTGGCCCACATCCGGATGAAGTGTATACAAACGGTCACATGCCCTTTCTATATATTCTCTCTCTGCCCTGGTGGAAGGAGAGTGATAAAAGGGGTAGAGCAACCGATAGTATAAGGACTGCATTCCCAGTTTCCTCATACAACGGAATAAAAATACATTTATCTCTTTAATCATATTTACAAGGATATTCAATATATTGTTTATCTGCAAGTAATCTTAAAATTATTTTTAGTAAAATGTTGCTTTTTTCCATTTCTGTCTCATTTCTCGCTGTTTATATTTTGTAGACATCTGGCTTGCAAGTAATTCATTTTTTAATTCCTCCCTTACCAAGGGACAAACGGCCTTGACGGATTACCGCCACGGC
>OIWN01003148.1_pt1 | contig 10105 bp, 3 predicted proteins | sample 1587591 | NCBI WGS metagenome assembly OIWN01 (sample SAMEA3888901, study PRJEB22519) | human gut metagenome | biome: human gut; feature: human-associated habitat; material: faeces | place: Denmark | collected 2010 | reverse complement strand
CCGCAAAGGGTGGCGTTGAGCCTCAGTCTGAAACCGTTTGGCGTCAGGCTGACGAGTACAAGGTTCCCCGCATGGTTTACGTCAACAAGATGGATACCATGGGTGCTGACTTCTTCCGCTGCGTACAGATGATGCATGATCGTCTGCATGCCAACGGTGTGCCTATCCAGCTGCCTGTCGGCCAGGAAGACACTTTCCGCGGCATCATCGATCTGATCGACATGAAAGCCGATATCTACTATGATGATATGGGCAATGATGTGCGCGTTGAGGAAATTCCTGAAGACCTGAAAGAACAGGCTCAGGAATATCATGACAAGCTGATCGAAGCTGTTGCTGAGACCGACGAAGAGCTGATGATGAAGTACCTGGACGGCGAAGAGCTGACCAAGGGAGAAATCAAGGCTGCTCTGCGTAAGGCTACTATTTCCAACGAGATCGTTCCTGTTGTCTGCGGCTCTTCTTACAAGAACCGTGGCGTTCAGAAACTGTTGGATGCAATCGTTGATTATATGCCTGCTCCGACCGACGTTGCGGCCATCAAGGGCACCAACCCGGAGACTGGCGAGGAAGAAGATCGCACTTCTTCCGATGATCAGCCGTTCTCTGCACTGGCATTCAAGATTATGACTGACCCGTATGTCGGTAAGCTGTGCTTCTTCCGCGTGTACTCTGGTACCGTTGAGGCTGGCACCACTGTTTACAACTCTGTTAAGGATCAGGACGAGCGTATCGGCCGTATCCTGCAGATGCATGCAAACAACCGTAAGGATATCGACATCTGCTACGCTGGCGATATCGCCGCTGCTGTTGGTCTGAAGAACACCACCACTGGTGATACCCTGTGCGATGAGAAGCATCCCATCATCCTCGAGTCCATGAACTTCCCCGAGCCGGTTATCCGCGTTGCCATCGAGCCCAAGACCAAGGCTGGCAGCGAGAAGATGGGTATTGCCCTGTCTAAGCTGGCTGAAGAGGACCCGACTTTCCGTACCTGGACCGATGAAGAAACCGGTCAGACCATCATCGCCGGCATGGGCGAGCTCCACCTGGAAATCATCGTGGACCGTCTGCTCCGCGAGTTTAAGGTCGAAGCTAACGTTGGCGCACCTCAGGTTGCCTACCGTGAAACCATCCGCAAGGATGCTAACCAGGAAACCAAGTACGCACGTCAGTCCGGTGGTAAGGGCCAGTATGGTCACGTTAAGATCAAGATTGAGCCCAACCCGGGTAAGGGTTATGAGTTCGTCAACGGTATTGTTGGCGGCGCTATCCCGAAGGAATACATCCCCGCTGTTGACAACGGTATCCAGGGCGCGATGAAGTCCGGCATTCTGGCTGGCTATCCCGTCGTGGATGTCAAGGTCACTCTGTGGGACGGCTCCTATCATGAAGTTGACTCCTCTGAAATGGCGTTCTCCATCGCCGGCTCCATGGCATTCAAGGATGCTATGAAGAAGGCTGATCCCGTCATTATGGAGCCCATCATGAAGGTTGACGTTGTTGTTCCTGACGAGTATATGGGCAACGTCATTGGCGACTTGAACAGCCGCCGCGGCGCGATCCAGAACCAGGAATCCACCGATGGCACTGCCCGTGTCACCGCTATGGTTCCTCTGTCCGAGATGTTCGGTTACGCTACTGACCTGCGTTCCAAGACCCAGGGCCGTGGCCAGTACTCCATGGAGCCGGCTGATTACCAGCAGGTTCCCAAGAGTGTTGCAGATAAGATCATGACCGAGCGCAATAAGGGCTGATTCTGCACAAATTCGCGCAAAATACTTGATTTTTCTTGAAAAATCTAGTATGATAGCCTTACAACAGGCTATTTTATCTGTTTGAATTAAAGGAGGATACTTCCAATGGCTGAAAAGGAAAAATTTGACCGCTCTTTGGAGCATGTCAACATCGGTACCATCGGTCACGTTGACCACGGCAAGACCACTCTGACTGCCGCTATCACCAAGGTTCTGGCTCTGAAGGGCGACGCCGATTTCATGGATTACTCCAGCATCGATAAGGCTCCTGAAGAGAAGGCTCGTGGTATCACGATCAACACCGCTCACGTTGAGTACCACACCGCGAAGCGTCACTATGCCCACGTTGACTGCCCGGGCCATGCTGACTACATCAAGAACATGATCACCGGTGCTGCTCAGATGGACGGCGCTATCCTGGTTGTTGCTGCAACCGATGGCCCGATGCCGCAGACCCGTGAGCACATCCTGCTGGCTCGTCAGGTTGGCGTGCCCAAGATCGTTGTGTTCCTGAACAAGTGCGATATGGTTGACGACGAAGAGCTGCTCGACCTGGTCGAAATGGAAGTTCGCGAACTGCTGGACAGCCAGGATTTCGACGGCGACAACACCCCGATCATCCGTGGTTCCGCTCTGAAGGCTCTGGAGAGCACTTCCAAGGATCCCGATGCTCCGGAATACAAGTGCATTTGGGAGCTGATGGATGCTGTTGACAGCTACATCCCGACCCCGGACCGTGCTGCTGATAAGCCGTTCCTGATGCCCGTTGAGGACGTTATGACCATCTCCGGCCGTGGCACCGTTGCTACCGGTCGTGTTGAGCGTGGTACTGCTCATGTCGGCGATCAGATGGAAATCGTTGGTCTGAAGGAAGAGAAGCTGACCACCACCATCACTGGTCTGGAAATGTTCCGCAAGAGCCTCGAGTTCGCTCAGGCTGGCGACAACATCGGCGCTCTGCTGCGTGGTATTGACCGTGACCAGATCGAGCGTGGCCAGGTTCTGGCTGTTCCCGGCTCTGTTCATCCCCACACCACTTTCGATGGCCATGTTTACGTCCTGAAGAAGGAAGAAGGCGGCCGTCATACCCCGTTCTTCAACAACTATCGTCCTCAGTTCTACTTCCGTACCACCGACGTTACCGGCATCATCACCCTGCCCGAAGGCACTGAGATGTGCATGCCCGGCGACAACGTTGATATGCACGTTGAGCTGATCACCCCGGTTGCCATGGAAGAAGGCATGCGTTTCGCTATCCGCGAAGGCGGCCACACTGTTGGTTCCGGCGTTGTTTCCAAGATCGAGAAGTAATTTTCGGCTTGTGATATAGCTTTCAAGGCTCCTGCTGTTAAGGCAGGGGCCTTTTTGTTGTGTACGACTTATGGGACGGGGAGGGGGCAAAGGCCGGGTGTGGAAGACCAAGGAAGGCATCATGAAAACATCAGGAATTGTAGATAGGGGAGAGGACACCATTCGGAACTTTGAAAAAGTGGGGCAGGAGGGGGCACTCACACCGCCCTACCTTGGGAAGGTGTATTTCAGGTCGCGGTTAAGGGGCAAGGGCTAAGTTTTCGGAGCAGTCAGGAACGCTCTCTACGGTACAATTTATAATGGGCAATTCTCAACCTCCAATTTTCCCTTCAAGTTTCCTCCAATCTCTGCCAAATCTCTCAACAACAAGCCAAACCGAAATGGCAAAAAATGCGCGATCACAATACCGGATGATTGTATTAAGAGATTGCAAAGAACATTATCGGGGTAAATGTTTAATCATTTGATAAAATCAGGAATAAACCATTCAAAAATGTTAATAAATACCGCCAAAGGGTCACCGCACCGCAACGCAAATAATGTGCGAAAAACAGGTTTCAGTTGATTCAAGGACAAAAATTTACCTAGAAACCGCTCTAATGAACTATGCAAATTCTGGCAACTGTGATATAATGAATATACCTAGATGTGTCGGAAAGGTTATCATTTGCGGGATCAAGGCATGCAGCCGGTACAACGTTTTGTCAGCCGCTGTGCCGGGGCCAAAAGCCCCAAAAGCAGGCCGCAGCTCGGCAAGGGATCGCCAGACCGAGGGGAGCACAACCAGGCGTTTTGCAATCAACACCTGCAAAGTGCCGCACATCTGCCGTACCACTTTTCACACAAAAGGGGAAAGTAGTAACACTTAAGGGAGAATAAAACTATGAAGAAAAACCTTCAGCGTTTTGGTGCATCCGTGCTGGCAGCAGCCATGGTTGCCCAAAGCGTGGCGCTTCCCGCAGCAGCCGAAACTACCAAGATTGATTCTTCGGTAGCGCAGTCTGTTGCAGCTAGCGCAGCAAGCGCGGCCAGCGCTGTGCAGTCCCTGCCCAAGTTCACCAGCACCGCAGACCTGATCAAGCAGACAGCCCAAACGCTGGCTGCCCAGGGCGAAGTGCATGAACTGGAGCAGGACGATGCCAAGCTGGAAGCGACTGCACAGAGCAAGGCGGGCATGAGCCTTGCAGCGTTGGAAAATGCACTGGCCGATGCCATGTACGCCAACGCCGCAGCCGGCAAGATCAACACCGAAGCCTATGGCCTGAACAAGGACGAGATGGCATCGGTGATGGCTGCCACCATCAAAACGTATCATCTGTCCAGCGCCGTTACCGACCTGGGCTATGAGACGAACGCCGCAGGCGTTGTGACCGCCGTTACCTTTACCGGCAGCTCCGGCATGACCTCTGCGATGGAGTCCATGACCAACAGCGATGATGAAGTGATTGCGCAGCAGGCTGACAGCTACGCACAGGCTTACGTTGCTGAAAACTCCGATACCTTTGCGGCCAGCGCCGCTGCGGACGGCCATACCTATGGCGAGCCGAAATGGTACTGGAATGACACCAACCCGGAGGATGGCCACACCCATACCTGGAAGGAAACCCCCGATGGTTACTGGACCAAGACCGATGACGGCTGGGCTTACACCGCTGTGTATACCTGTGAAAAGGACGATGCCTACCAGAAGGTAGAAGGCACCGTAACCAAGGATACCACCGAGGCAAAGCCCGGCGTTGCCGGCAAGACCGTTTACTCTGCCAGCGTGCCCGCTGACAAGAGCCCGGTTAAGAAGGAATACAAGGAACCCACCACCCGCACCGACGACATTGCCGCCCTGCCCTGCCAGAGCCATGTTGTGTCCAAGGATGCAGATGGCAACTTTGTTGCTACCTTCAACTGGGAAATGAAGAAGGTCGAGGGCGAGCTGGCCGCTGACTACAGCAACGCCCAGCTGTTCTATGACAGCGAAACCGGCAAAATTTCTGCCGGCGCTCCCGTTACCATTGACTGGGAATGCACCAGCGTCACCTTCAAGTGCGCTGTCTGCGGCGAAGAAATCAAAACCCAGCCGGTAATGACCATGCCGGTCAGCGTTGTGGTAGACCAGAATAACAATTCCGTCTACATCAACGTGGGCGGCACCCCGACCCTGGATACCACCTCCGGCGGCGTCGGCGTTACCCTGGTGTCCGCAATGAAGGACGGCAACTGGTACGATATGCAGAACAACCCGGTTGACGCAAGCAAGGTGAACTTCACCTATCAGAGCGGCGACAACAAGGGCAAGAACAGCCTGCTGCTGTACGACAGCCAGAAGACTGCCGTGTATGTGGACGACCAGGGCAACCAGGTCACCAATACTTACGATGTCTCGACTGCGCAGATGAACTACTACTACTTCCAGCTGTCGCAGTTCAACCAGGACGAAGCAGAGTACTTCGGCGTGGCTGCCCCGTTCTGGACCTCCAAGGGCGTTCAGAAGCAGGGCGAGGATGGCAGCATCACCGGCACCATGGGCGCAATCAAAGTGCTGTGCAACCTGGACCCCAACCAGGATGTGCCCCCGACGACCATGGCATATATGCTGCAGTTCCTGCCGCAGGGCTTTATGTCTTACGTCATGAACTATGGCGAAGCTCTGAAAGGCATCCGTGATGCAGGCTTGGCACAGGTTGCCAAGCTGGGTGACAGTGCTGACTATGTCACCAAGCTGCTGATCCTGCATGACTGGATCTCCCAGGTTGCAGAATTCGATATGGGCTCCATGGGCGATATCACCGGCGGCGGCAACAACGACCCCATCCAGATGACTGCTTTCGGTGCCCTGCTGGGCGGCGAGATCGGCGCTAAGGGCGTTGAGTATGGCTGCATCTGCCTGGGCTATGCATCTGCATTTAACTACATGGTCCAGAATTTGCCTGACAACAAGGAAATCTATAAAAAGACCGTTGACGGCAAAGAAGTTTGGAAGACCCCCGATGAAGTAGGCGATAACGCTGTTGTTGACTTTGCCCAGATCCTGTATTACTGCGATACTTCTGATACCAGTGTTGCCGGTAATGCGTTCGGCGGCGGCATGTTCAACAACGTCCACTACTTCAACGCAGTCAAGGTCAACAAGCTGCAGGGCGACAGCAATTCTGCTACGATGACCACCGGCGAAGCCAACAAGAACTGGTACTATGTTGACGTCTGCTATGATGACGTGAACACCGAGTGCATGGCCCAGACCCGCGTTGAGAACGCAGGCGACATGCGCCATGTCAACTTCCTGGTTTCTCCCTCCGGTCTGGAAGGCCGTTACAGCAAGTACTATGATTACATTGACTCGCTGTACGATGGCTACACCTACACCAAGAACAAGAATCCCGATGTGGATGATGACGGCAATGTTGTGTTGAACAACGGCAAGCCGCATTACTCTTACACCAAGGCGGAGAACAAGAACGAGACCCGTTACACCGATACCTGCTACGAGGATACTTGGTTCACCTCTATCTGCAGCCCCATCTACTTCGACAATAATTACTTCTATTACGTTGATACCACGACCAACCAGAACCTGTATAACAACATGCGCCGCCAGCAGTCCGAGAACGGCAACAACGGCAACTCTGGTTCCGGCAGCTCTGGTAACAACTCCCAGATGCAGCAGTTCATGAAGAAGATGCAGAACCAGGGCCCCGATACTCTGGAAGCACGTCCGCGTAATGCGAACTACTATATCCGCAAAGAGGATTCCAGCAGCAGCAGGCCCGGCGGCTTCAGCATGAGCAGCTTTACCAAGACGGATGACCCGTTTGATATCATCTTGATGTACTACAACGATCTGAAGGAAACCAGCAGCAACTTCAATGATGACGACAGCAATGCCAAGGTTCTGGCCGAAGCTGGCACCATCTATAAGATCGATACCAGTGCAAAAGATAAGCATACCAAGGTTGAAAACAACCTGAACACCGAGTGCCTGGCAGACGCTGCTGCAAAGCGGATCTACCCCGCACTGGTACACTCTACCGCACTGTATGATGGCAAGCTGTACTTCAACGTCAACAACGCCATCTACCGTATGGACCCGACCACCGGCGCAGTGGAAGAAGTGAAGGAATACAACACCGTCTATGGCGGCATTAAGCTGACCAAGGATAAGGACGGCAACATGGTTCCCGATACCCACTTTCCCGGCATGAGCATGGTTATCATGGACAGCGCCCAGGATACCAGCAGTGTGAAGTATCTGGGCACCTTCAAGAACCATCCTCTGGCTGGCCTGACCCTGCGTGACAGCTACAGCTTTGCTACCACCACCCAGCAGGGCCAGACTGTGATCACCGGCATCAACACCACCAAGGATCAGCTGGTCGTTTCTGTCGGCACCAACCTGTCCAACACCTATAAGGAACTGGTGGACGGCAAGGCAGAAGTCAAGACCGATGCCTCCGGCACTTCTTATGCAAACCGTAAGAGCTACAAGACCGAGTCCTGGAACTACAACCCGAGTTACAACCAGAACATGGGCAGCTCTGACGAGAAGAACAAGAACGAAGAGTTCATGTGGTGCGCTAACCTGGTTGAAACCATGCCGATGTCCGACATGGTCAGCGACCTGAGCAGCGGCGCAACCACCAATGTTTCCGTTGAAGCATGGTGCGATACCCCCGCTTACACCCAGGACCGCACCAACAAGTACGGCCTGACCAAGGGTGAAAAGGTGTACGCTGACGGCGCACTGCCCAAGGGCCATACCTGGAAGCTGGACGAGCTGGAAACCAAGTCCGTTGGCAACAATGTGTACCTGTGCTCTGATTGCCATACCGCAACCGAAAGCACCCCCCACACTGTTACCCTGCCCGATGCAGTTCAAGGCGTTACCCTGACCCTGGGCACCACCAACAACACCTACATCAAGGACGATACCGTTACCCTGACCGTAGAAAAGGAAGGCACCGATATCGTTACCGTTACCGCAAAGAACGGCGATACCGATGTTGCCCTGACTGAAGTTCAGGAAGCAGCGCAGGACGAAGCCGCAGCCCAGGCTACCACCGAAAAGGCTAAGACGGTTTACACCTTCACCATGCCGGACGGCGATGTGACCATCAGCGTTACCAAAAACGCCAAGACCTATGCGGTCAATGTTGCTACCCTGACCAATGGTGAGATCACTGCTTCCGCTAAAGAAGCAGCTGAGAAGGAAACCGTAACCCTGACTGCTAAGCCCGCGAACGGCTATGCCCTGAAGGCTGGCAGCGTGAAGGTTACTTACACCGATGCCGACAACAAGGAACAGACCGTTGAAGTGAAAGCTGGCACCGAAGCCAACACCTACACCTTTGCAATGCCTGCTTACCCTGTCAACGTCAGCGCAGAGTTTGTTAAGGAATACAAGGTTACTGCAGCTCCTGCTGAGAACGGCACTGTAACCGTAGACCCGAGCGCAGCTGTTGAAGGCACCGACGTTACCGTTACCGTTAAGGCAGCTGATAACTACCAGCTCAAGGCTGACAGCCTGACCTACAGCTATAAGAGCGGCGAAGATACCAAGACCGAAAAGCTGACCCTGACCGATGGCAAGGCTACCTTCAAGATGCCTGCCGCTGATGTTACCGTTAGCGCTGTGTTTGAAGCACTGACTGCAACTCCGACTGCAACTCCGACTGCAACTCCGACTGCAACTCCGACTGCAACTCCGACCGCAACTCCGACTGCAACTCCGACCGCAACTCCGACCGCAAAGCCGGCAGAGCCGACTGCTGTGCCGGAGCCGACTGCTGTGCCGGAACCGACTGCTGTGCCGGAGCCGACTGAGGTACCGTCTACTGAACCCGAAACGCGCACCGCTCACGGTGCTGCTGAAAAGACCACCATTACCGCAATGGCTGTCTTTACCTGCACCGATAAGAACTGCGCAAGTGCACAGTTCGTGGATGCAACTGTAAAGCAGACCAGCGGCGTTACCACCGCTGCTGTCAACTTCAACGGCAAGGACTACACCGCCAAGTACGGCGAGAAGAACGGCTGGGTTGAAGAAAACGGCAAGAAGTACTGGTACGAAAAGGGCGTGAAGCAGGGTACCACCGGCCGCGGCAAAGAGATCTATGATCCCGATTCCGACGCTTGGTACTGGCTGGATGCTGTCCAGGGCGGCGCAATGACCGTCAGCAAGGACGTTTACCAGGAATCCGCCGCCGGCCAGTGGGCTGATAAGCCCGATGGCACCGGCAAGTGGGTCCGTTACGATGAGAACGGCCACATGGTCAAGGGCTGGCAGACGACCGATAAGGGCACCTACTACTTTGACCTGATCACCGGCGCTATGGCTAAGGGCGCAGGCGATATTGACGGTGTACCTTGCGCATTTGACGAGTACACCGGTATCGCTCTGGACGGCCAGTGGCTGACCATCAAAGGCGCTGACTTCTGGTACGAAAAGGGCGTTCGCCAGGGCTTGGAAGGCCGCGGCAAGGAAATCTATGACCCGGCTTCCGATGCTTGGTACTGGCTGGACTCTGTTGATCAGGGCAAGAAAGCCACCAGCAAGGATGTCTATCAGGAATCCGAAGCTGGCCAGTGGGCTGATAGGCCCGATGGTACCGGCAAGTGGGTCCGTTACGATGCACAGGGCCACATGATCAAGGGCTGGAGCGCTGACAAGCGTTACTATTTCGACCCGATCTATGGCACCATGGCTAAGGGCGATGCAGTCATCGATGGCCGCACTTATCATTTCGATAAGAACACCGGCATTCGGCAGTAATCCCACAGCCTGAACAATGAGCTGTAACCCAGCCCATTAACCCCTAAATAGAAATGCCGCAGCAGATGTAACAGTCTGCTGCGGCATTTTTGTATTTGTGGGCATAGGTTCGGTGAAATATTTGCCAGGCCAGTAGGGCGGGGGACCCCATGATTGTGGTGGCTCCCCTGGAGGGGAGCTGGACGCGAAGCGGCCTGAGGGGTGGTTCCTTGCCGCAAACCTAAGGCAATACCGCACAATTCCCGCCTGACGGCTTAAGCACCGCTCCGGCGGCTGC
>OIWN01003137.1_pt1 | contig 10130 bp, 10 predicted proteins | sample 1587591 | NCBI WGS metagenome assembly OIWN01 (sample SAMEA3888901, study PRJEB22519) | human gut metagenome | biome: human gut; feature: human-associated habitat; material: faeces | place: Denmark | collected 2010 | reverse complement strand
TTAATGACGCAAGGGCGCAAGGGTATGGTTTATTTGTCAGAGAGGGATATAGGACGCAGGAAGAACAACAGCAGCTATTGGACGAAAAGATAGAAGCGTATGAAAATGAAGGAAAATCGAAGTCCGAAGCGAAAAAACTTGCAGAGCAATGGGTGGCAATTCCTGGAACCAGTGAACATCAGTTAGGAATTGCGGTTGATATAAATGCTGACACTACAAAAAGTTCAAGTGATGATGTATATAGCTGGCTTGCGGAAAATGCTCATAAATATGGCTTTATAAAGCGTTACCCCTCAGATAAAACAGATATAACTGGTGTCATAAACGAACCTTGGCATTATAGATATGTTGGAAAAGAAGCCGCTTTGGAAATATATTCTCAGGGAATGTGTTTAGAGGAATATATAGATACGCTGGAATAGAATGGAGGTTGAGGTATATGGAATGGGTGTATTGCCCTATTTGCAAAAATAAAACTCGAACTAAAATACGAAAAGATACAGAGTTGATAAACTTTCCTTTGTTCTGTCCGAAGTGTAAACAAGAAAGTGTAATCAATGTGACAAAACAAAAAATAACAGTTGTAGAGCCAGACGCTAAGACGCAGAGCCGATGAACTTGTGAAATGAAATCACAGTTTGTCGGCTCTGTTTTTATATAATCACAGGTAGGACAAGCCCACCGAATAAAAAAAACGGTGCTTTTGGTGGGCTGTATTGTCACGCTTAAATGAATGCCCCTCTAAACCCGTTTTGAGTTTGGAGGGATTTTTTATGTGTTGGTCTAATACCATCACGCCGTTGTTTATAAGAAGCGGCAACTATTTACATAGTATCACGAATAAGCGAGGATAACCTGTTAAAAAAATCCCTGCTTGGGCGTGGTACTCTTATACCTCGAAAGTAGATGTCAAATCTCTACAAAATAGAAGTGATTATGCTTATATCCGCATTGGCTTGACAGCCTTTGCGGATTTTTTCGTGTCGCTTTTTGTAAAAACGCAGGACAAGCCTAATTCTGGCGTTGGATGCCGTTCACCGCCTGCCAATCTGAATTTTTCAAACAATTCAGATTGGAGGAAACAGAAGTGTTTGACAACACAAATCCCTATACAATCCGTTTCGAGGAAACGGACGGCAGAAAACGCTACTTTGTAGCATTTACAGATGGGCAGGGTAACTTCCAAGAAACAGAGGTTTCAAAGGCTGTTTATATGGAGTTTTGCCACTTTATCAAGCGTGAGCGTAATCTTCGCAGGTCTGATGAAAGGCATTTGGAGCAATCGGAACTGACCGAGGAAACGCTTTGCAGACGGGCGGTACATAAGCCAAAGCCTGTTGACGATGCGGTAAACGATAATATCCGAATGGAACGGCTCAACCGAGCAATTATGGAACTGCCCGAAATACAAAAGCGGCGGTTTATGCTCCACTTCGATTTAGGCTTAACCTATGAGCAGATTGGAGCTATGGAGGGCTGTACGAAAATGCCTATCAAGCGTTCTATTGACAGGGCGATTGAAAAAATTCGCCTTGCATTAAAAAACTTTTGATTTTTAGGGGCTACTTATAGCTTCTGAGTGTGGAAACAGGTGAAGGGATAAAAACCTTTGCCTGTTTTCCTTTGTGTGGCGAAAACGGGATTGCACCTTGAAAACTGAATACCCATTCGCCAAATACTTCCTCTTTGTGATTGTGATGAGCATAAGCGTGTGTAGCGATACGCCAAGACCTGCCGATTAGCAGAAAGCGTTGAAAGGTGGTGAGCGAGTAACTATCGACTCAAAATATCGGGCAGCTCCCGATTTCGCCATAACCCACAAAGAGCATAATGGTACTCCCGTCCAGTCATAGTCCGAGCGTGATTAAACCGTCGCAGGCAATGAGGGCGGCTCTGTCAGAACGACAGTTGGGGTGGAACCCCCGTGGCGTCAGTTAGCTGCTGACCGTTTGGCGACTTCCCTGCGTGTTATAACGCATTGCATTTCGGGGTGTCGAGGACAAATTGAAATGCTCCTATCATAAAGCCAAACGCAAGGCGGTCTATGGAAACAGAGTTTTGTTTTATGCTCTCCCGACCTTAAATACTTCCTTGTGTTTGGCTGCCTACATAGGCAGAAATCTCTTGCCTAAATTCAGATAGGAGGTCAAACAAATGGAGAAAACGATTAAGCGTGGGGATATTTACTACGCAGAACTTAACCCCGTTATCGGCTCGGAGCAAGGAGGTACACGCCCTGTACTTATCATTTCTAATGATATAGGAAACAGGCATAGCCCCACGGTTATCGTTGCCGCTATCACGAGCCGAGTACACACAAAGGCAAAGCTGCCCACCCATACTGCTATCAGAGATTTTGAGGGTCTTAACAAGGACTCTATTATTTTGCTTGAACAGATACGTACTATTGATAAGAAGCGTTTACAGGAATATATCGGTATGCTTTCCGAAAGTGAGATGGCAAGAGTTGATAAGGCTCTTGCCATTAGCGTTTCGCTGAACATACTAAAAGGTACAAATTGATGATTTCATAGAAATTTGCACATTGGTCATTTGATGGCTGTACTTCTATAATTGAGGTACAGCCGTTTTAATTTAGCGGAGGTAGACAGATGGAAGATGTAAAAGTATCTAATGGTGCAGATTGCCAACTTGAACAAAAATGTGACGAGAAAGAACGATTTGACAAATTTATGAATGTGATGGTGCAAATCGTAGAAAAGTACGGGCAGTCAGTTTTGCAGGATTTAGATTGTGTTGCGTAGAAATACGCAACCTTACATAGAAACATTTTCCTATATTTATTATGGAGGTGCAATATGAACAGAGAAGGAAAAAAGTGCGTTCTGTATCCAAGAGTTAGTACAGAAATGCAGGTTGATGGATATAGCCTTGAGGGTCAGAAAAACGGATTAAAACGATTTGCAGACCGAGAAGAAATGGAGATTGTCGGCATTTATGAGGATGCAGGAAAGTCGGGAAAATCTATTGAGGGTCGCCCTGCGTTTAAGAAAATGCTTTCTGATATTGGGAATGGATTGGAAATAGATTATATTCTGGTATATAAACTTTCCCGATTTGGCAGAAATGCAGCAGACATATTAAATTCATTAGAGTATGTGCAATCCTACGGCGTAAATCTGATTTGCATTGAAGAAGGGATTGACTCATCACAGACAAGCGGCAAACTGTTAATATCTGTCCTTTCTGCTGTTGCTGAAATTGAAAGAGAGAATATTATCGAGCAGACGATGAATGGTCGCAGAGAAAAAGCAAGACAAGGCGGTTGGAATGGCGGATTTGCTCCGTATGGATATTATTTGAAAGACAATCAGCTTTTAATAGAAGAAAGTGAAGCGGCGGCTATTCGCATTATATTTGAGAAATTTGCAGGCTCGGATATAGGGTACGGCGGTATCGCTAAATATCTTAATTTGCAAGGAATAAAGAAAATACCCCGACAGAATGGTACTTTGGAAAATTGGAGTGGTCATCTGGTGAGGCAGATATTAGACAATCCTGTTTATTGTGGCAAAATTGCTTATGGTAGAAGAACAAGGGAAAAAGTTAAAGGCACGAAAAATGAATATAAGCAGGTACACGCCGAAGATTATATATTAGAGGACGGGCAGCACGAAGGTATTGTCAGCGAGGAATTATGGCAAAAAGTTCACGCTAAGCGTGTAGCTACGGGAATAAAGCAACCGTCCAAAACAGGTAAGGATAGGTCGCACCTTTTAACTGGTGTGTTGAAATGCCCTCTTTGTGGAAGCCCGATGTATACCAATAAGCACGCTTGGACAAATAAGGACGGCACATATAAAGAAGTGTACTATTATATTTGTGGCAGAAATAAGCAGGAGCGTGGTCATTATTGTGAGTACAAAGCATCGCTAAGAAAAACAGATATAGAGCCGCTTGTTATCGAAGCAATTAGAGAGTTAGTAAGTGATAAGAGCTTTGCAAAGGAAATTAAAAAACGATTTGGTGTCCAGACCGATACGAGCAAAATAGATAAGGAGCTTGCAAATTATGAAAGTAAGTTGAAAGAGGTTGATTTGAACAAAGCCCGTTTGGAACGGGAAATTGACAATCTTCCTGCTGATGCAAAATATCGGGAACGAAAAATCCACGATATGACAATAAGACTTGATGGACTGTATGACACAATAGTGGAGTTGGAAGAACGAATTGAAGATGCAAAATTGCGAAGAAGCTCTATTGAGATGGAAGCAATCACGCTTGAGAATGTTTACAGAATTATGGAGAACTTCAGCAAACTTTATGCTATAATAAGTGACGAGGAAAAGAAAAGCCTTGTTTCCTATCTGATTAAAGAAATTCAGATATACCCTAACGGCACATCAGACAGGATTTTGAAGTCGATAGAGTTTAATTTTCCGATTTATCGTGACGGACGGGAGATAAGGAAACTTTTGTGGGAAAACGGTAATACCGTTGAAACGGTATGCCTTTTGTCCAAACTTCATGAAGCGAAGCATCATGTGAATGTGACTGTAGATATGGATGAGATGGATATTACTTCTGCTGAGAGCAAGGCTACATATGAGGAAATTAAGAAATATGTGGCTGAGCATAATGACGGGATGAAGGTGACGAATCTCTATATTGCACAGGTTAAGAAGAAGTGCGGCATTATTGAGAGGGAGAACTATAATAAACCGAAATCAGAAGATGAGATTCAACCACAGTGTCCGAAGGATAAGGAAAAGGCGATTGAGGATGCGTTGAGGTATTTTCAGATGAAATAAAAAAGAGAAATATCTACATTTTGTTTTGTATAGAGTGTCTTTTGTTGTAAAGGAGTAAAAAAGGCTGTTTAGAGATGATAAAGTCTCTAGATAGCGAGTGTGTATTAGAGTAGGAATAGATTTCTGATATTGTATATGATATGTCGGAGGGATAATAGTGAGAATAGCGACTTATAACATATGGAATTCCGCAATAGGTATGCCAGAACGAAAACAGCAATTGATAGAAGAAATAATTAAAATCAGTGCGGATATTATTTGCTTACAAGAAGTACCTAACAAAGCAGCGCATCAGGATTTAGTGGAAAGATGTAGGTATCAATTTGCTGTGTTTCATGAACATGCAAACGAGGAAGAAGGATTAAGTATTCTAAGTAGGTATTCAATTAAGAGTTTTGAATATGATCAAAATTGTATATTTGCTAAGATAGAAATTCAGAATAAGACTTTACTTTTAATTAATACTCATTTACCTTGGGATAGTGCAGTAAATCGAGAATTGGTTGTTTTAAATGTAATGGAAAAGATTGAAGGTATTTCATCTGACTATGTAATTTTTTTAGGTGATTTTAATTGTTCAGAAAGATCGGGTGTAAACCAGTTTTTATTAGGGGAACTGACCTTAAAAGGACGTGATTGCGGAAAAAATTGGTACGATTTAGCTGAGGCATATGCAGAACGCCATAATATAGCGACTGATAATACACTTGATATAAAATCTAATCCCAGATGGAAAGGATTAAAATCAATAGAAGTAAGTAGACGATATGACAGGATATTAGTTAGAAACACATATCCGATGGATCTTCCTATATTAGAAAAATGTGAGACATTTGGGAGAACTATTTCAGAAAAAAGTGGATATGCTGCGAGTGATCATTATGGAGTGTATGCGGATCTTTATTTTATTTGATTGTAAGGGAGTATAAGATGAATAGAAAAATTCCAGACAAAATATTAGAAATAGTCGGAAATCAATCTTCATATAGCAATAATGTGGGAATGTCTGATTCGGAAGTGCTGATTTATCCAGATTATGTATTAAAGATACAAGCTGAATCTGAGGAAACTAAAAATGAGAAAGATATTGTTGCATGGCTGGATGGACAGGTTCCGGTTCCTGGTATTCCGGTATATTACGTGGAAGATGGAACAGCGTATACGCTAATGACACGAATAACAGGAAAAATGCTATGTGATGAAGAATATCTAAATAATCCCAAACAGTTAATCAGATGTGTTGCAGAAGGCTTAAGAACGTTATGGAAAGTTGATGTAACGAAATGTCCATTTCGAACCAGCAGGTTGGAGGAACGATTGAAACAGGCCAGATGGAATGTAGAAAATAATCTTGTTGATATGGAAAATGTTGAAACTGAAACATTTGGAGAAGGCGGATTCAGAGATCCGGAAGAATTAATATGTTGGCTGGAGGTAAATCGCCCCAAAGAAGATATTGTTTTTACTCATGGAGATTTCTGCTTACCAAATGTGTTTGTTGAAAACAATAGGATTAGTGGATTTATCGATCTTGGCAAAATGGGACCTGCAGATAGATGGCAGGATATTGCCATTGCGTTAAGAAGTTTGAATCACAATTTTGCAGGACATTACAACGGAGGAAAGAAATATTTTGATTTTACACATCAAATGTTATTAGAGGAATTGGAACTGGATATGGATTATGACAAGTTCAGGTATTATATTTTGTTGGATGAGTTGTTTTGATTTCGAATATAACCCAAATTGGTTACGGAGACGAATTTATGAAGATAACTGAATTATGTATAAAATATGCTTTAGGCAAAATAATAGAAGAACCCAAGTTAGTAACAGGTGGTTTGATGCATAAAATGTACCATGTGAGTACAGACCAAGGAGAATATGCTATAAAATTGTTAAACCCTGACATCATGAAAAGACCAGAGGCATTAACTAATATGATTCATTCAGAATTGGTATCAAATGCGTTGGCAAATGTTATTCCTCTTATTGCGGCTAAAACATTTCAGGGAAAAAATATTATTGAGATGGATGGCTCTTTCTTTGTAGTATTTGATTGGTTGGATGGAAAATCCATTTTTGCTCCGGATATATCAGAATATCATTGTGAGCAGATTGGCCGAGTGTTAGGTAAGATTCACGCAACTCAGGTAAAGATTGATGCCATGGTTGAGAATCGTGATATTAGAGAAGCATATGATTGGAATCTGTTTATGGAGAAAGCAAAACTTTGTAATTCAGAGGCCCTTGAAGTATTACAAGAAAATATTGCAGATATCATGCGATGGGATAGGAATGTAGTCACTGGTTTGTATGAAGCATCTCAAAATCAAGTGATTAGTCACCGGGATTTAGATCCTAAAAATGTTATGTGGAAAAATGATGCACCATACATTATTGATTGGGAAGCGGCCGGATATGTTAATCCCTTTCAGGAATTGATTGAGGTACTAAATTACTGGATCTCTGATGAAACGGGTAAATATGGTAAAGCTAAGTTTGATGCTTTGATGCAAGCATATACAGAAAACAATAACATATACAATGTAAATTGGGATGTTATATTGAGTTGTAGCTTTGATGGAATGCTTGGGTGGCTGGAATATAATCTAAAGAGGGCGCTGGGAATGGAAGGTAGCGGTATAAATGACCAAGAAGAAGGAATCCAGCAAACCCAAGGAACGATTTATGAATTAAAAAAATATGAGAATCAAATAGAACAACTTAAGGTATGGTTAGATGAATTTGTTAGAGAAAAGTATACCCTATAAAAGCATTATCATGAGGTGTGACAGTATAAACAGAAATGCTTTTTCTGAAGCAGAAGAATGTTTTTCTATAGTAAAGTACAAGCCGGGAATGAAATCTGTCTGGATTGAGATACAGAAAGCGGCAGGACAATTTGAAGGTTATTCAGATGCTGATATTGCTGATTATTTTGAAAAAACTTTTTTGTATGATAGTAGTGAAATTGATGAAAGATGCTTTTTCCTCAAAGATAACGTTGAAGAAGCGTGTATTGGTACATGTTGTGCATGGTTTTCAAATAAAGGAAAAAGAATTGTTCCGGTACTTCATTGGCTTGCAGTTGTTCCAACGCATAGAAATAGGGGATGCGCTCGTATGTTGATTACATATGTATTAAAATATTTTGAGCAGAAATATGGAAATCAAGCAGTGTACTTACATACGCAACCTGAATCATATCAAGCCATAAAATTATACAATGATTTTGGCTTTAATATTACGCAAGAAGATAGTTATGGACATGCTGTGAATGAATATGAGGATGCTATGGAAATATTGAAGGAAGTTATGAATTCTGAAGCATATAAGAGGTTAAAAAATACAGCTGTTCAGTAAAAGGAGTAAATGTTAGCAACCATTTTTCATTATAAACCTATAGGGTTAGAGCGGTAAATAATGTCCGGAATGCTGCAGAAGAGATTGTGTTGAAAGAATTAGTGTATATTTAAAGCGTGGAAAGCTCCTTCGGGAGCTTTTCAGTGTTTGTAAGAGTTTATATAGAAAATGGGCTAAGAAGGTGGTATGATCAAAATAACAGATTAAAATTTATATTAAGAAATGAATTTAAAATTTTTAATTATGAAATAAAACGTAAGATAATTTCAGAGGTGAGAATAATGGATAGAATTGCATTAGTAATCGGTAATTCTGATTATTCAAATGTAGGAAAATTGAATAATCCTAAGAATGATGCTGACGATATTGCTAGTATTTTGAATAAATTAAATTTTGATGTTACAAAAATAATGGATGCAAATTTAATAGATATTCAAAAATCTGTTAATGATTTTTTACAGGCATTAGATGAATATGCTGTAGGGGTATTTTTTTATGCAGGGCATGGTATGCAAATCGACGGTAAAAATTTTATCGTTCCTATTGATTTAAAGTTAAGTGATAAAAGCAAGACAATGGTCTCTTGTTATTGTTTAAATTCGCTGTTAGAAGGTGCATCTTCATATAAGGGAAAAACATTAATATGTATATTGGATGCATGTCGAGATAATCCTTTTGCTATGGGGAGGGGATTTTTAACAGGCTTTGCGCCATTTAATAATCCACCTAAAGGTACTATGATTGCTTATTCTACAAGCGCTGACTGTAGTGCATTTGATGGACAATGTAGTAATGGATTATATACACAAGTTTTAAAAGATGCTATGCTTATTCCAAATTTGAAAATTGAAGAAATGTTTAAATTTGTTAGAAATAAAGTGTCAGAAATATCAATTAGCCAATACGGAGAAGAACAGCTTTCATGGGAATATTCTTCGTTAGTGGGAGACTTTTATTTTTCTGTTACGCCACAACCAGTCAATGAACAGGTTACTGATGAGAAAATATATGAATTCATATGTGCTCGTCGAAAATCTTATGAGAATGCTTCGGATAATATTTATGATATTGAATGTTTGCCATATATAGATGCCTATAATAAATATCATATACCAATTATTAAAATTTTGCGTGCATATTCAAGAGTAGATTATTCAAAAAGAGGATTTCAGTTTTCGGATGCTACTATAGATCAGTTAAACAGCAATTATTTGTCATCATGGGGATTTATACAGAAATATGGTAGATGGTATTATAAAAATCATTACGTTGAGATGGGAGATTTATTGCCATTGCCCGAGGAATTAGAACCTAAACAACCTATTAATGGAAAGGAATTGAAGATTGAAGCTTCATTGAGCTGGAAAATGAATGATGGAAAGATAAGATTTCAAGTATCTTCTAATATTCCAGAGGAAACCCCATTAATGTTTACATTACGTGGCAAAGAATATACAGCTCAATGTAAATCTGTAGCAGGTAATAGAATTTCAATAAGTGAATGGTTTAGTGACAGAGGTAATCCTATGAAAAATGGATTTTATACTATAGATGTGTCATGTCCGATATATAGTGTATTGCCAGAAAAGATAAAGAAAATATTTGGTGAACGTAATAGAAATATATGTGGACAATATGTTAAATTTGAACCAGTGGGAGGAAATACGATTCATTTTTCGTATGGATTAGTTCTTAAAAATAGTAAAGTTCAAGTTATTGATATGCAACAAAGAATCTCAGCATTATAATGAATGTGGTTTTATACAAGAAAACATGGCAGATTGTAACTGGTTAAAGTGAATTGGGCGTATGGAATTTTTAAATCCATACGCCTTTTAAACAAGAGAGTTGTAAGAGCATATTATCTACTCGATGATGATTATAATTCCATATCATATGACCTTTTCTTAGCTCTGGCAGGCTGATTTCGCCGCATCTGCATATGGCGCATCCTAACGGCCGGGTTTGCGGAGCAAAACGGCCGAAATGCGA
>OIWN01003136.1_pt1 | contig 10131 bp, 7 predicted proteins | sample 1587591 | NCBI WGS metagenome assembly OIWN01 (sample SAMEA3888901, study PRJEB22519) | human gut metagenome | biome: human gut; feature: human-associated habitat; material: faeces | place: Denmark | collected 2010 | reverse complement strand
GAACCAGCTGGTCATCGCCGTAGGCTGTACAGGCGGAAAACACAGGTCCGTAGCCATAGCCACGGCGCTGTATTCCAGGCTGAAGGCTCACAGCGAGTGGGGACTGAAGATCGAACACAGAGATATTGATAAAGACAGCAAGAGGGGAAAGTGAGGAAACGATGTCATTTTCTTCCAGAGTGAAGGACGAATTGTCCAGACAGATGAGCAGCGCCAGGCACTGCCAGATCGCGGAAACCGCGGCGATCATCAGCATGTGCGGACGCATACAGATATCGGAAAATAACAGATACTGCATAAAAATTCATACAGAAAACGCGGCAGTTGCAAGAAAGTACTTTACATTATTGAAAAAAACATTTAATATAGTTACGGATGTGACGATACGTCGTAATGTGCATCTGCGGAAGAATCACGTCTACACCGTGACCGTGGGAAATCACGAGGACGCGCTGCGGGTTCTTCAGGCTACGAAGCTCATCGGGCCGGACGGCGAGATCGGGGAAAATCTTTCCGTGATCCGGAATGTGGTCACCCAGCAGGCGTGCTGCAGGCGTGCGTTTATCCGCGGTGCGTTTTTGGCGGCCGGTTCCATCAGTGATCCGGAAAAGTTTTATCATTTTGAGATTGTCTGTGCTTCTGTGGAGAAAGCAGAGCAGCTCAGGGAGATCATAGCCACTTTTTCCATCGAGGCGAAAATAGTTGTCAGAAAGAAGTATTATGTGGTATATATAAAAGAAGGCAGTCAGATTGTGGAACTTCTGGGGCTGATGGAAGCGCATGTGGCATTGATGGAGCTGGAAAATATCCGGATCCTGAAAGAAATGCGAAACAGCGTCAACCGTCAGGTCAACTGCGAGACTGCCAATATCAATAAGACTGTTTCGGCGGCAGTCAAGCAGCTTGCGGATATCACATACATCCGTGATACGGTCGGGCTGGATTACTTGCCGGAGCTTCTTTCAGAGGTAGCACAGGTCCGTCTGGAGATGCCGGATGCGACCTTGAAGGAATTGGGGGAGAATCTGAGCCATCCAGTTGGAAAATCGGGAGTCAATCACAGGCTCAGAAAGATAAGTGCAGTAGCTGAAAGTCTCCGCGAAGAGCGGGGCGAGTAAAGTTAGGTTATTGTTCACAGGCAGGAATTTCCCAGGTGGAAAATTCCGTGCGATACAGTAGTGGCAGCGGATTTTGCCGTTTTTTTCGAGCGGGGCTCGATGAGGAGGATATTATGACAAGTAAGGAAATCAGAATTGGTTTGAGTTCAGGTCTGGAGGCACGTCCTGCGGCGATGCTGGTGCAGGTGGCAAGCCAGTATGAGAGCAGCATCTATGTGGAAAGCGAAGAAAAACGCGTCAATGCAAAGAGCATCATGGGCATGATGACGCTGGGACTGGCAGAGGGCGCGCACGTAAAGGTAACGGCTGATGGCAGCGACGAGGAGAGTGCGATCGAGGGAATTGAGAAATATCTGAGCAATCAGTAGAAATCCAGATTTCTGACCGTTTTTCGGAAAGAGACAGGGGACGCAACAGTTACATAAAACAAGAGCTTTGATAGATGAGGGGGTGTCGTTTCGCGGGAAACGGCAGTCCCTTAAAAGATCTGAATGGGAGGAAAAAGGTGGCATTTACACATCTGCATGTGCATACAGAGTACAGTTTGCTTGACGCATCGAGTAAAATAAAAGAACTGACCGCCCGGGCGAAGGAGCTGGGGATGGACAGTCTGGCGATTACTGACCACGGCGTCATGTACGGCGTGATCGATTTTTACCGGGCAGCCAGGGAAAATGGGATCAAGCCGATCATCGGCTGTGAGATCTATGTGGCGCCCGGATCGCGTTTTGACCGGGAGGCGGGAAGCGGCGAGGATCGCTATTATCATATGATTCTGCTGGCGGAAAATAATATCGGCTATCAGAATCTGATGAAGATCGTCTCCAAGGGCTTTGTCGAGGGCTTTTATTATAAACCGCGTGTGGATGACGAGGTGCTGAGAACCTACCATGAAGGCATTATTGCACTCAGCGCGTGTCTGGCGGGCGAGATCCCGAGGTATTTGTCGAGAGGCATGTATGAGGAAGCGTGCAAGTCGGCGCAGAAATATCGTGATATCTTTGGACCGGACAATTTCTTTCTGGAATTGCAGGATCACGGCATCCCGGCGCAGCGGACGGTCAACCAGGGCTTGATGCGGATGAGTCAGGAACTGCAGATTCCGCTGGTGGCGACGAACGACTGCCACTATATTTATAAAGAAGATGTGGAATCGCACGATATTTTGCTCTGTATCCAGACGGGCAAAAAAGTCACGGACGAGAACCGGATGCGCTATGAGGGCGGGCAGTTCTATGTCAAATCCGAGGAGGAGATGCGTGCGCTGTTTCCGTATGCACAGGAAGCACTTGACAACACGCACAAGATCGCCGAGAGGTGCAATGTCGAGATCGAGTTTGGCGTGACGAAGCTGCCGCAGTATGATGTCCCGGACGGATATACGTCCTGGGAATATCTGCAGAAGCTCTGCGGGGAGGGCTTTCACAAGCGCTACCCGAACGACGATGGGACGCTGCGGGAGCGCCTGAGGTATGAGCTGGACGTTATCCATTCGATGGGATATGTCGATTATTTCCTGATTGTGTGGGATTTTATCCATTTTGCAAAATCAAACGGTATCATGGTCGGTCCGGGACGTGGTTCGGCGGCGGGCAGTATCGTCGCGTACAGTCTGGAGATCACGGACATCGACCCGATCCGCTATCAGCTGATTTTCGAGCGTTTCCTGAACCCGGAACGAGTTTCCATGCCTGATATCGACGTCGATTTCTGTTTCGAACGGCGTCAGGAGGTTATCGACTATGTCGTGCGGAAATACGGAAAAGACCGCGTCGTGCAGATTGTTACCTTCGGTACGCTGGCGGCAAAGGGGGTCGTCCGCGACGTGGGGCGCGCACTCGATATGCCGTATGCACAGTGTGATGCGATCGCAAAAATGATTCCGGGTGATCTCGGCATGACGCTAGACAAGGCGCTCAAAGCCAGTCCGGATCTGCGTGAGGCGTATGAGTCGGATGATTCGGTCAAATATCTGATCGACATGAGTAAACGTCTGGAGGGGCTGCCGAGACATACCTCCATGCATGCGGCGGGCGTTGTCATCAGCCGTGCGGCGGTCGATGAGTATGTGCCGTTGTCCAGGGCATCTGACGGTTCGATCACGACCCAGTTTACGATGACGACGCTGGAAGAGCTGGGACTTCTGAAAATGGATTTCCTGGGTCTTAGAACCCTGACGGTTATCCAGAATGCGGTTCGCCTGGTGGAGAAAACGACCGGAAAACCGCTTGATATAGATAAGATCGATTACAACGATAAAAAAGTGCTGGATTCGATTGGAACCGGCAAAAATGACGGTGTGTTCCAGCTGGAGAGTTCCGGCATGAAAGGATTCATGAAAGAGTTAAAGCCGGAAAATCTGGAGGATCTGATCGCCGGTATTTCCCTGTATCGTCCGGGTCCGATGGATTTCATTCCACGTTATCTGAAAGGCAAAAATGACAAGGCTTCGATTGTCTATGAGTGCCCGCAGTTAGAACCGATTCTGGCGCCGACCTATGGCTGTATCGTCTATCAGGAGCAGGTTATGCAGATCGTGCGCGATCTGGCTGGTTATACCTGGGGACGAAGCGACCTGGTGCGTCGTGCGATGGCAAAGAAAAAAGCGGCAGTCATGGAGAAAGAACGCCAGAATTTCGTCTACGGCAATGCACAAGAGGGCGTAAAGGGCTGTATTGCGAATGGGGTCGACGAGAAGACGGCGAACCATATTTACGATGAGATGATCGATTTTGCGAAATACGCCTTCAACAAGTCGCACGCGGCGGCGTATGCGGTTGTCTCCTACCAGACGGCATATCTGAAATATTACCATCCGGTCGAATTCATGGCGGCGCTGATGACCTCGGTCAAGGATAATGTTACGAAGGTATCGGAATATATCATGAGCTGCCGTCAGATGGGTATGAAGATCATGCCGCCGGATATCAATGAGGGCGAGGGCGGCTTCTCTGTTTCGGACGGCGCGATCCGCTATGGTTTATCGGCGATCAAGAGTATCGGTCAGTCGGTGGTGGATGAGATTGTGCGGGAGCGGACTGAACATGGAAAATTCCGCTCGCTGGAAGATTTCATTGACCGGATGTCGGGCAGGGAGGTCAACAAACGCACATTGGAAAGCTTTATCAAATCCGGTGCGATGGACGGGCTGCCGGGAACCCGCAAGCAGAAAAGTATGGTCTGCGGTTCGATGGTCGATCAGAAGAATAAAGAGAAGAAAAATACGATGGAAGGGCAGATGTCACTCTTTGATTTTGCAGCGGAAGAGGACAAGAAGAGTTTTCAGATCACATTTCCGAATGTCGGAGAGTATTCGAGGGAAGAATATCTGGCATACGAGAAAGAAATGCTGGGCGTCTACGTCAGCGGGCATCCGCTGGAGGAATATATCGGCACCTGGGAGAAAAATGTGACGGCGAAGAGCTCCGATTTTGTTGTGGATGAGGAGACCGGTTCGGCGGTGGTTCACGACGGCGCGTATGTGACGATCGGCGGAATGATCACCGAGAAAACGGTTAAGACGACCCGGAATAACAAGATGATGGCGTTCCTGACGGTGGAAGATCTGGCGGGAAGTGTGGAAGTGCTGGTATTCCCGAAGGATTATGAAAAACGGCGCGATATGCTGATAAAGGATGAAAAAGTCTTTATCCGCGGGCGCGCATCGGTCGGCGATGAGCCGGTCGGAAAACTGATCTGCGAGCAGATTATCCCATTTTCGCAGGTGCCGCGCGAGCTGTGGATTCAGTATGCGGACAAGGACTCGTATCTGGCGGGAGAGAAAGAACTTCTCGACCTCCTGAAAACAAGTGATGGAAATGACACCGTGATCATTTACCTGGGACGTGAGCGCGCGAAAAAGGTTCTGCCGCGCAACTGGAATGTGCGGGCAGGCGAGGCGCTGGTGACGACGCTCAGCGAGATGCTGGGCGAGAAGAACGTCAAGGTGGTGGAGAAGCCGCTGGGGAAGATTTCTTCATAAGTGTTAAAATTTGCATTGGACATTGGAAGCTTTGGTAACTGGGCACGTATGTGTGAACAGTAACGCGCTTTGGCGACATGTTAAAAAAATATCATAAAAAATCTTGAAATGACCTATAAAATGAATTACAATAAAATTGTTTGAAAATTGTGGTAGCACGCAGTGCAGAACAATTTGGTATCAGAAGGGTCAAAAGATTCGAAAATAAAACGGCTGGTTCACGGTTGGGGATGTGAAGCGGAAAGCCTTAGGACGGAGGAATAAGCGATGGCAAAAGAGGTTAAAACGATTGGTGTACTGACAAGCGGCGGCGATGCGCCGGGTATGAATGCAGCGATCCGTGCGGTGGTCCGGACTGCGATCAACAAGGGCATGAAGGTAAAAGGTATCATGCGTGGTTACGCTGGACTTTTGCAGGAAGAGATTGTGGACATGGACGGAACCAGCGTGGCAGATACGATTGGCCGTGGCGGTACGATCTTATACACAGCCCGCTGTCCGGAATTTATGACCGAGGAAGGTCAGAAGCGCGGCGCAGAAATCTGCCGCAAGCACAACATTGACGGTCTGGTCGTCATCGGCGGCGATGGTTCCTACCGCGGCGCCGGAAAGTTATCCGCGCTGGGAATCAATACGGTAGGTCTTCCGGGCACGATCGATCTGGATATTGCCTGCACCGATTATACAATCGGGTTTGATACCGCGATCAACACGGCGATGGAGGCGATCGATAAGGTAAGAGATACTTCCACCTCCCATGAGCGCTGCAGTATCATCGAGGTTATGGGACGCCACGCGGGATATATCGCCCTGTGGTGCGGTATCGCTAACGGCGCCGAGGATATTCTGCTTCCGGAGCGGTACGATGGCAATGAGCAGATGCTGATCAACCGCATCATCGATAACCGGAAACGCGGCAAGAGACATCATATTATCATTAATGCCGAGGGCATCGGACATTCCGCGTCGATGGCGAAGCGAATCGAGGCGGCAACCGGCATCGAGACACGTGCGACGATCCTTGGTTATATGCAGCGAGGCGGCGCGCCAACCTGTAAAGACCGCGTCTATGCGTCCATCATGGGCGCCAAGGCGGTGGAGCTGCTGGAAGAAGGAAAGACCAACCGCGTGGTAGCGTATAAGCACGGCGAGTTTCTGGATTTTGATATTCAGGAGGCGCTGAATATGAAGAAGGATATTCCGGAAGATCAGTATGAGATTAGTAAGCTGCTGATTCGTTAAGGAATTTGATGGCTGCTTGTGAGATGGGCTGGCATATGAACGGAGAACAGGCTTCTCAGGGATAAAGGGAGAGCCTGCTCTCCGTTCGTGCGTCAGCCCTGTTTGTGGGCAAGGGAAAATGAAACAGATGGAGGTGCAAGAAAATGGCAGAAATGCAGAATCCCAATACAGATGGGGACTCCACCGTGCTCTGCGGTGCGAATTCGTATGTGGAAAAATATTATCTGAATGAGCAGTTTTCGGGGCTGCCGGAGTCAATTAAGCAGGAATTGCAGATCATGTGTGTTATGTACACAGAGGACATCGGCGGTATTATTTTGCTGGAGTTTATGCCGGATGGCAGACTGCAGTTTAAGGTTGAGGCGGAGGAGAATGATTATCTCTTTGACGAGATCGGAAGCGCGCTTAAAATCAAGCAGTATCAGGCAGAGAAGCGTGAGCTGCTGGAATCGCTGGAGCTGTATTATAAGGTGAAGGTGCTGGGAATCCCGGCGGACGAACTGTTAGACGACGAGCAGATGGAACGGTATCAGGAAGATTAGAAATAAAATGAAGATTGGAAACGTAGAATTAAAAAATGCAATCGCCCTTGCGCCGATGGCAGGTGTGACGGATCTGCCGTTCCGTCTGCTCTGTAAGGAGCAGGGATGTGGTTTGATGTACACGGAGATGGTCAGCGCGAAGGCGCTTCTTTATAAGAATCGCAATACAAAGCCGTTATTAGAGACGCGGCCGGAAGAAGAGCCGGTTGCGGTGCAGCTGTTTGGCTCAGATCCGGAGATTATGAGCGAGATGGCGCTGCAGCTGGAGGAAGGACCGTATGCCATCATCGACGTCAACATGGGTTGTCCGGTGCCAAAAATTGTCAATAACGGCGAAGGTTCGGCACTGATGAAGGATCCGAAGCTGGCAGAGCAGATTTTGACGGCGATGGTAAAGAAACTTCATAAACCGGTTACGGTCAAATTCCGCAAGGGATTTAATGATTCGAATATCAATGCGGTTGAGTTTGCGAAGATGGCAGAGAGCTGCGGCGTGGCGGCGGTAGCCGTGCATGGACGGACGAGAGAGCAGTATTATTCCGGAAAGGCGGACTGGGACATTATCCGTCAGGTCAAAGAGGCTGTTTCAATCCCGGTCTGGGGAAACGGTGATGTATTTACACCGGAAGATGCCAAGAGAATGAAGGAAGAAACCGGCTGCGACGGCATCATGGTGGCGCGCGGCGCGAAAGGAAATCCATGGCTGTTTAAACGGATTCTCCACTATCTGGAAACCGGAGAACTTCTGCCGCCGCCGACTGCGGAGGAAGTAAAGAGGATGATTGTCCGCCATGGGACGCTTCAGACGGAATTTCGCGGCGAGGAGATCGCAATGCGGGAGATGCGTAAGCACGTGGCATGGTATACGGCAGGATTTCCACATTCGTCGGCGCTTCGCAATGATATAAACCAGGTGGAGACGCTGGAGGAGCTGGAACGGCTGGTGGATGAGAGAATTTAAGAGAAGGATGAATGTGTGGAATCAAAACGATGGTTGTGTTACATGGGTGGACGAAATCGGAAGGCACAGAAAAAGCACGAAAATGTAGGATTTTCCCTTGTTTTTAAAGCCATTATGGCACTTTGTGATTCTTGACATTACACCAAGAATCATGTATAATAGTGCGATGCAATTATTAGGGGATTCAATGATGAATCGATAGAAGGAAGGATAGCTGTCATGGCAGAAAAGAAGAACATTTTAACTTACACAGGATTGAAAAAGTATGAAGATGAACTTCATGATCTGAAAGTAAATAAACGCCAGGAGATCGCACAGAAGATCAAAGAGGCGAGAGAGCAGGGCGACCTGTCTGAGAACGCTGAGTATGATGCAGCAAAAGATGAACAGAGAGACATCGAGGCAAGAATCGTAGACCTTGAGAAACTGTTGAAAAACGCAGAGGTTGTTGTTGAGGATGAGATCGATCTGGATAAGATCAGCATCGGATGCCAGGTAAAAGTTCTGGACATCGAAGAGGATGAGGAGATGGAGTTCAAGATCGTGGGTTCCACCGAAGCTAACAGCCTGGAAGGCAAGATTTCCAATGAGTCTCCGGTAGGTCGTGCCCTGCTTGGCAAGAAAGCCGGCGAGACAGTAGACGTAGAGACACAGGCAGGTATTATCCAGTACAAGATTCTGGACATCAGAAGAGTATCATAAGTGCGAACAGTAACAGGAATACGAAGGAGTAAGAAAAGATGGCAGATCAGAACAAGAAGAATCAGCAGGAACCGGATATCCATCAGCTGTTAAAGGTTCGTCGTGAGAAGCTGGCAGAACTTCAGAATGCAGGCAAGGATCCGTTCCAGATTACAAAATATAACCAGACCCATCATTCTCTTGAAGTGAAGAAGCTTTATGAAGAGCATGAGGCAGAGATTCTGGCAGGCAGAGCCCCGCTGAATACAGAGGGCATGGATGAGGCTCAGGCAAGAGAAGCACTGAATGCAGATTATAATGAGAGAAGAGCGATCATGGATGCACAGCCGATTCACGTATCCATCGCAGGACGTATGATGTTTAAGCGTGTCATGGGTAAAGCGTCCTTCTGCAATATCCGTGATTTACAGGGAACCATCCAGGTCTATGTGGCAAAAGATGCAATCGGCGAGGAGTCCTATGCAGACTTCAAGAAATCCGATATTGGTGATATCTACGGCGTAGAAGGATTTGCATTCCGTACCAAGACCGGTGAGATCTCCATCCATGCAGAGAAGATGACCCTGCTTTCTAAGAGCCTGCAGATTCTTCCGGAGAAATATCATGGTATTACCGATACGGATATGCGTTATCGCCAGAGATATGTGGATCTGATCATGAACGAAGATGTTAAGAAGACATTTATCAAACGTTCCCTGATCCTCAAAGAGATCCGTAACTTCCTTTCTGGAAGAGACTTTATGGAGGTAGAGACACCGACCCTGGTATCCAATGCCGGCGGTGCTGCTGCACGTCCATTTGAGACCCATTACAATGCACTGAATGAGGATGTTAAGCTCCGTATTTCCCTGGAACTGTATCTGAAGAGACTCATCGTAGGCGGACTTGAGAGAGTTTTCGAGATTGGCCGTGTATACCGCAACGAGGGCGTAGATACCCGTCACAATCCGGAGTTTACCCTGATGGAGTTATACCAGGCATATACCGATTATGAGGGCATGATGGAGCTGACCGAGAGCATGTTCCGTTATCTGGCTGAGAAAGTGTGCGGAAGCACAAAGATTTCCTACAACGGTATTGAGATTGATTTCGGTAAACCATTCGAGCGTCTGACCATGAACGATGCCATCAAGAAATATGCCGGCATTGATTTCGATGCGGTGGAAACCGATGAAGAAGCGAAACAGCTTGCAAAAGAGCATCACATCGAGTTTGAGAATCGTCATACTAAGGGCGATATCATCAACCTTTTCTTCGAGGAGTACTGTGAGAAAGAACTGATCCAGCCGACCTTTATCATGGATCATCCGCTTTCTATCTCCCCGCTGACCAAGAAGAAACCGTCCGATCCGAATAAGGTTGAGCGTTTTGAGCTCTTTATCAATACCTGGGAGATGTGTAACGCATACTCCGAGTTAAACGATCCGATTGATCAGAGAGAGCGTTTTGCACAGCAGGATGCTAATGCGGCAGCAGGCGATGATGAAGCACAGCATACAGATGAAGATTTCCTGAATGCACTGGAGATCGGTATGCCACCGACAGGAGGTATCGGATACGGTATCGACCGTCTGGTTATGCTTC
>OIWN01003120.1_pt1 | contig 10191 bp, 10 predicted proteins | sample 1587591 | NCBI WGS metagenome assembly OIWN01 (sample SAMEA3888901, study PRJEB22519) | human gut metagenome | biome: human gut; feature: human-associated habitat; material: faeces | place: Denmark | collected 2010 | reverse complement strand
GATCGTTGCCGCTATAAAAAAAGAATCCCCGAATAAGGGGACGGAAACGCCAGATCATTAGGATTATTCGTTTCATACTTGCGGACAATAAAAAAAGAATCCCTGAATGAGGGGGCGGAAAAAACGATGATGGAGTAACTTCAATGTTTCAGTATGCAGATTGCATTTGACTATTGCATTTCTTTTTACTTACAATAATAAAAAAGGAAGAGAGTGGTAATAGAGAGGCGCTATGGGAAATACAGCTTTCGGACGGATGGGTGAGGATCGGGCTTGTTTGTACCTGGAGGAGAAGGGAATGACTTTGGTCACCCGGAATTTCAGGTGTAAACATGGGGAAATCGATCTCATCATGAAGGACGGAAGCGTTTTTGTATTTATCGAGGTGAAGACCCGGCGGAGCCGTTTATATGGGGAACCGATTGAAGCGGTGACTGTGTATAAGCAGCGGCATATCCGTTATACGGCGGAAGTATTTCTTTTAGCGCGTCATTTGCATGATGTCCGGATCCGTTTTGATGTGGTGGAAGTCATGATGGCGCCGGGGCGTGCGGTGCGCTTACGTCATACAAGGAATGCGTTCTGAGAGAGGGAGATGCCATGTTTGCGCAGGTATTTGGGACATGTACGTTTGGTTTGAATGGGCACGTGATTACTGTGGAGGTGGATATCAGCCGCGCGTCACCGGCTTTTGATATTGTCGGGCTGCCTGCGGTTTCTGTGAAGGAGTCGAAGGAGCGTGTCCAGTCGGCGATACGGAATTCGGGATATTTTTTTCCTATCGAAAAGGTGACGGTGAATCTGGCGCCTGCGGATTTGAAGAAGGACGGTTCTTGTCTTGATCTGCCGATTGCCATGGGGGTGCTGGCGGCAAGCGGGGTGATTCCGAAGGAGGTTCTTGCATCGGTGATGTTCATCGGGGAGCTTTCTTTGCAGGGGGAAATACGTTCGGTGCCCGGTGTGCTTTCCATGGTTCTTGCCGGACGGGAAGCGGGGATTTCTACTTTTTTCATGAGCCCTGCAGTTGCCGGGGAGGCTCTTCTTTGTGAAAATGTGACTGTGTACGCGCCAAAGACGCTTGGCGAACTGGTGGAGTATCTTTTGGGGCATAGCCCGATGGCTCCTGCCAAGCGGCGGGAAGCGGCGGAATCTAAGTTGAGTGATGTGGATTTTGCCGAGGTGCAGGGACAGATCATGGCGAAGCATGCTATGGAAATAGCGGCGGCAGGGTCCCATAATGTCCTTATGACGGGGCCGCCCGGATCAGGGAAAACGATGCTGGCACGCCGCATCACGACGATTCTTCCTCCGATGACGCGGGAGGAGGCTCTTGAGGTGACAAAGATTTATTCGGTGGCCGGACTGTTCAAGGCGGAGGATATCATCCGTGAGCGTCCGTTCCGCAGTCCTCATCATACGATTTCCATGGCCGGGCTTATCGGCGGAGGTACGATTCCTCGTCCCGGCGAGGTGACGCTTGCCCATAACGGTGTTTTATTTTTAGATGAACTTCCTGAGTTTCCACGGGCGGTGCTGGAAGTTCTCCGGCAGCCGCTGGAGGATCGGGAGGTGCATATTTCAAGGGTAAATGCATCTTTTGTATATCCTTCCGATTTTGTGCTGATTGCCGCAATGAATCCTTGTCCCTGCGGATATCTTGGCGATCCTGACCATCCCTGTACCTGCAGTGATGGAGAAATACGGAGTTACGGCAGAAAGATTTCCGGCCCTCTTTTGGACAGGATTGATTTGCATGTGTCGGTGATGCGGCCGAAGTATAGTGAGCTCACGGCAACGATTAAAGGGGAATCTTCGGCACGGATTGCGGAACGTGTAGCGGCGGCGAGGGCCATGCAGTCGGAACGGTTGTCTAAATGGCATATGCAGAATAATGCGCAGATGGGGCACCGCCAGCTTCGGGAAACCTGCCGTTTGGACGCGGAGGGGTCGGAGCTACTCCGTGAGGTTTTTGAAAAGCTCCATTTGTCCGCGAGAAGTTATGACCGCATCATTAAAGTATCCCGTACGATTGCCGATTTGGCAGGTACGTCGGAGATTAAGCCCGAGCATGTGGCGGAAGCGCTCAGTTACAGAAATATGCTTCCCCGGAGGTCATGATGGATATATTCGCGGCGGCGCTCCCCGGTTGTCCAAGGCTGGGAGCCAAACATATGCGGGCTCTCATAGAGGCGTTCGGAACGGCGGAAGATGTGTGGAAGGCTTCCGATAAGGAGATTGTGGAATCTCATTTGCTGAAAGGGAAGACGGAAGCGTCTTTTTTGGCGTACCGGAAAGAAACGGAGCCTGAAGAAATAGGGGAAAAGTTATACCGGCTGCAGATTCGCTGCGTGACATGGGAGGATGATTTGTATCCCCCGCTTTTACAGACGACGGCAAATCCTCCGGCTGTTTTATTTTATAAAGGAAATGATCCCGTTTTTGAGAAGACGGTGGCGATTGTAGGCTCGAGGAAAGCGACACCTTATGGTTTGCAGACGGCAGAACGGATAGCCTGTGGTCTGGCCGAAAATGGAGTGACGGTGGTTTCCGGCGGCGCACGAGGAATAGACAGCGCTGCGCATGAAGGGGCATTGCGCGGAGAAAGCCCGACGGTGGTGGCGCTTGCCTGCGGGCTGGATCATGTATATCCTCCGGAAAATAAAAATTTGTTCCAAAAAGTCATTGATAATGGCGGCGCGATTATTTCTGAATACCCGCCGGGGACGCCGCCTTTGGGGAGGCAATTCCCCGCGAGGAACAGGATTATCGCGGGAATGAGCCGGGGTATCCTTGTGGTGGAGGCGGCAGAACGGAGCGGTGCTCTTATTACCTCCGACTTCGCATTGGAAGAAGGACGGGATGTCTTTTCCGTTCCGGGAAATATTTGGCTCGATTCGAGCAGAGGAACCAATCATCTGATACGGAGCGGGGCGATTTGCTGTACGTCCTACGAGGATATCCTTTCTGAATACGGGTGGAACGAAAAGAGTATTTCTTCCAAGAAGGAATCTCCTGAACAGTTGACATTGGAAGAGGAAGTGGTGTATCGTTTCTGCTGTACAGGAGAGGAAGTGACGGCGGAGGATATTCTCCAGCAGTCAGGAATGTCGGTGATGAAGATTACGATGCTCCTGCTCCGGCTTCAGCTTAAAGGGTTTATAAAGGAAACGGGATCCGGCCGGTTTATTACAACAGGACGCGGATAATATAAATGAGATATATGCTGTATTTCATGTAGTATAGGGAGGGTATTTTGGCTATACAGATTACGATCACCGTGAAGGATAAGAAGAAAAGGTCTTCTGCCGGGGAAAAACTTTTCACAAGGAAACCGAATGCCAAGGGGAAACACCTGATTATCGTGGAGTCTCCGGCAAAGGCGAAGACGATTGAGCGTATTTTGGGCTCCGATTATAAGGTGCTTGCCTCCATGGGTCATTTACGTGATTTGCCGCAGCGTACGCTTGGTGTGGATGTGGCAAATGATTTCAAGCCGGAGTATGTTAATTCGGCGGAACGGGCCGATGTCATTGAAAATTTGCAGAAAGAAGCCAATAAGTCGAAAGATATTCTTCTGGCAACGGACCCTGATCGTGAAGGGGAAGCCATTTCCTGGCATTTGTCGAAACTTCTTGATGTGGATCCCCGGTCAAATGCGCGTATCGCCTTTCATGAAATCACGCCGCCGGCGATTAAAGAGGCGGTACTCCATCCCGAACCGATTGATTTAAACCGTGTAGATGCCCAGCAGGCACGCCGCGTGCTTGCCCGTCACCTTGGCGTTGTGGAACAGCGCAAAGCTTTCACCGTGGCTGTGGAAGCAGGTTTACCGCGGCCTTTCCGCGGGACGTGTACAATCGGTAGCGACACGTCTGATTTGTGAAAGGGAAGAAGAAATACGGGCGTTTAAGCCTGTGGAATACTGGACGGTGGAAGGGATTTACCGTACGGAGGAAAAGGAAAGTTTCAAGGCGAAACTGACGCAGGTTGACGGGAAGGAAGCAAAAATTAATAATGCAGAGGAAGCGGATCGGGTTGTCAGGGGGATTTTAAAACAACCGGCAGAAATCACTTCAGTCACAAAAACGAAAAAGCAGCGTAAGGCAAAACCGCCGTACACGACTTCCACGATGCAGCAGGATGCGGTCAACCGTCTTAATTTCGGCTCCAAAAAGACGATGGCTCTTGCCCAGATGCTTTATGAAGGGATCGAAATACCGGGTCACGGACATGTAGGACTGATTACATACATGCGTACTGACTCGACCCGTATTTCCGATGAAATGATCAAGCAGGTACGGCCGTACATTGAACGTGTTTATGGGAAAGACTATCTGCCGCCTAAACCGAATGTATATGCCAGGGGGAAGGATTCTCAAGATGCCCATGAAGCGATTCGTCCCACGAATCTGCAGTTTGCTCCGGATATGCTGGCGGCCGTTTTGTCCCGTGACCAGCTCCGGCTGTATACATTGATCTGGAACCGATTCCTTGCAAGCCAGATGGCGCCCCAGATTTCCCAGGCAACGAATGCAGTGCTCCAAAGCGGCATTTACACACTTCGCGCGACAGGGACGCAGATATTGTTTGATGGATTTACGGTACTCCGGACGGTAAAAGAAAAGAAGCAGGATAATGAAGAGCTTCCTATTCTGCCGGCGCTCCATAAAGGACATACGGTACTCAATACAAGGGCGGAAGGAGAGCAGCATTTCACCGCGCCGCCGCCAAGGTACACGGAAGCCAGCCTGATTAAGACACTTGAGGAGAAGGGGATAGGCAGACCGTCTACATATGCGCCTATTTTGGATACCATCCAGAGGCGTAAGTATGTGGAAAAAGAGGGAAAACAGTTTGTTCCCACAGATATCGGGTTTAAAGTGACGGATCTTTTAAAGAAATATTTTGCTGGTATTGTCAGTGTGGATTTCACCGCGCAGCTGGAAACCTGGCTGGATAAAATTGCTGACGGCAAAGCGACGTATAAAAAGGTCATGAGCGGGTTCTGGGATGTTTTTGAGAAGGAACTGCAGAATGCCAACCTGGAGGCAGCGAAGACGAAGGAAGAAAATCAGGAAGTATCCGATGTAATCTGCGAAAAATGCGGTGCCCCTATGATTGTGAAGATGAGCCGTTACGGGAAATATCTCGCCTGCCCGAATTTCCCTTCCTGCAAAAATATCAAGCCTTATCATACGGGAGAAGAAAAGGAAGAGATTTCCGATGTGGATTGTGACAAGTGCGGCGCGAAGATGGTGTACCGCCAGGGGCCGTACGGCAGATATCTGAAGTGCCCGGAATGCGGGCAGAACAAAGCGATCGTTATTGATACGGGCATAGAGTGTCCGAAATGCCATGAGGGGCATTTGGTGAAGCGCCGCTCAAAGCGGGGGCGTTATTTCTATGGCTGCAGCCGTTATCCGGCCTGCGATATGGCAGTCTGGGATGAACCGGTTAATGAGTTCTGCTCTGTCTGCGGCGCAATCAAGGTAAAGAAGGTTCGGAAAAATAAGGAGGAAGAGCTTATCTGCTCTAATCCCGAGTGCACAACGCATCCGAAAAAGAAAACTGTAACGAAAACTTCGGCAGCAAAGAAAAAGACAACAACTGCAAAGAAGACGACTGCCGGGGCGGCGGGGAAAACAAAAACAGGAGCCGGTGATTGATGGAGAAGGTTACGGTAATCGGTGCCGGTTTAGCAGGAAGCGAGGCTGCCTGGCAGCTGGCGGAAATGGGGGTTCCCGTGAAGCTGGCGGAAATGCGTCCGGCAATCGGAACGCCTGCCCATCATACGGGATATTGTGCGGAACTGGTTTGCAGCAATTCTTTCCGTGCGGCGGCTCTTACCAATGCGGTAGGACTTCTGAAAGAAGAGATGCGCCGGCTCGGGTCGGTGATTATGGAATGTGCCGATGCCCACCGTGTCCCTGCAGGCGGTGCTTTAGCGGTGGATCGTAACGGATACGCGGCGGCAGTGACGGAAAAGATAAAAAGCCATCCGCGAATTACATTTGTGAATGAAGAAATCAGGAAAATACCGGAAGAAGGAATCATGATTATCGCGACCGGGCCGCTGACGGACGGCGCTCTTGCGGACAGCATAGAAAAATTCTGCGGCGGCGAAGGACTTCACTTCTATGATGCCGCAGCGCCCATCGTGATGAAAGAATCCCTTGATATGGACATCGTGTACCGGATGTCCCGCTACAATAAGGGAGAGGCGGCATACCTGAACTGCCCCATGAACGAAGAGGAATACAATGCATTTTATGAGGCGCTCAGGACGGCGGAGACAGCGGAAGTCCACGGATTTGAAGAAGGGAATGTCTTTGAAGGGTGTATGCCTGTGGAAGTGATGGCGCAGCGCGGTAAGGATACGATGCGTTTCGGGCCGATGAAACCGGTAGGACTTCCTGATCCGCGGACAGGGAAGGAACCGTATGCTGTTGTCCAGCTGCGTCAGGATAATGAAGAAGATACGATGTACAATATTGTCGGCTTCCAGACTCATCTGAAATGGGGCGAGCAGAAACGGGTTTTCGGCATGATTCCCGGACTTGCTGATGCGGAGTTTGTCCGCTATGGCGTGATGCATCGGAATACCTATATCCATTCGCCCGATTTACTGGAAGCCACCATGGAAACGCGGGCACAGAAGGGACTCTTCTTCGCGGGACAGATGACAGGCGTGGAAGGGTACGTGGAATCGGCGGCATCGGGAATCGTGGCGGCCTGTTCCGCAGCGGCGCGGGCGGCGGGGAAGGAGCCGCGGGCATTCCCGAAGGAGACGGCAATTGGCGCGCTCTGCCATTATATTTCTCATTTTATCGGAAAAGATTTCCAGCCGATGAATGTGAATTTCGGATTGCTGCCTCCTTTGCCTGAAAGAGTGAAGAAAAGAGAAAAGAATGAAAAGCTGGCGGCGCGGGCATTGTCCGTTCTGGATGCATTTATAAAGAAATAGAACAAAGCCGTTTCTTTTGTGGGAACGGCTTTTATCGCGGGAGTATAATAAAGGAAGTCAACCATAGAAGTACAAGGAGGAAATATGTTTACTGCAACAACAATACTGGCTGTAAAGAAAGACGGACATACGGCTGTGGCCGGTGACGGGCAGGTCACGATGGGCAGCGCCGTGGTGATGAAGAATACGGCGCGGAAGGTGCGCCGCCTGTATCATGGAAAGGTCATTGCCGGATTTGCCGGTTCTGTAGCGGATGCATTTGCTCTTTTTGATAAGTTTGAAGGAAAACTTTCTGATTGCAATGGAAATCTGGTGCGTGCTGCCGTGGAGTTCGCCAAAGAGTGGAGGCGGGATCGGGTGCTCCAAAAGCTGGAAGCTCTTTTGATTATGACGGATGGCGACCATTTATTTCTTGTATCAGGCAGCGGAGAGGTTATCGAGCCGGATGATGGCATACTGGCAATCGGGAGCGGCGGAAATTATGCTCTTGCCGCAGCTCGCGCTTTGTGTTCGGTGTCGGATTTATCAGCGCGGGAGATTGCGGAACGGTCACTCCATGTGGCGGCGGATATCTGCGTATATACGAATCATAATGTGATTGTGGAGGAAATAGGATGAAAGATCTGACACCACGGAGAATTGTGGAATATCTTGATGAATACATTGTGGGACAGCAGAATGCGAAACGGTCTGTCGCTGTCGCCCTGCGGAATCGTTGGCGCAGCAGCCGGCTTCCTAAGGAAATAGCCCGTGAAGTAAGTCCGAAAAATATTCTTCTTATCGGTCCCACCGGAGTGGGAAAAACGGAAATTGCCCGCCGTATCGCTGCACTGATAGGTGCCCCTTTCGTAAAGGTGGAAGCGACGAAGTATACGGAAGTCGGCTATGTGGGCCGCGATGTGGAATCTATGGTGCGCGACCTGGCGGAAGAAGCGGTGCGCCTTGTGAAGAAGCAGGAATCAGGCCGTCATGGGAAAGATGCGGAAGAGGCGGCGGTGCAGAAAATTGCTGAAATCATGTGGCCTGCAAAGAAAAAGGAAACGAGATCTCCTATGGAAATTATTTTAGGGGAAAAGGCGGAGAAGACAGGTGTTTCAGATGAAGGGGAAAGGGAGAGAAGAAAGAATCTGCTTGCCCGTATCAGGAGCGGCGAATTGGACGACCGCCAAATAGAAGTGGAATTGGAAGAAAAAGGAAATATTGAAGATACAGCGGACAATGAACAGGCGAATCGGATTTCTCAAATATTCGCATCCATGATGCCGAAAAAGATGAAGAAGAGGAAAATGACAGTGCGCATGGCCAAAACTGTTCTTGCGGAGGTTTCTGCCGAAGAGATGGTGGATATGGATGTTGTCCGTGACAGGGCGGTTTGCGCTTGCCGAAGAACGGGGCATTATTTTTATTGATGAAATCGATAAGATTGCGGGGAGACACGGCGCATCCGGCGGGCCTGACGTATCCCGTGAAGGGGTGCAGCGGGATATCCTTCCCATTCTGGAAGGGGCGACGGTGAAGACCAAGTACGGACGAATAAAGACGGATCATATTCTTTTCATGGCGGCTGGTGCGTTCCATGTATCAAAACCGAGCGATTTGATTCCTGAGCTGCAGGGACGGTTCCCGATCCGTGTAGAATTAAAAAGCCTTACAGAGGAGGATCTGCGGAAGATTTTAACAGAACCGCGGCAGGCTTTGATCCGGCAGTACACGGCACTTTTGGAAACGGAAGGCGTCACAGTGACGTTTACGGAAGATTCTGTCAGTGCGATTGCGGAAATCGCATCTGTGGTGAATTCGGAAACGGAAGATATCGGTGCGAGGCGGCTTTATACGATTCTGGAGCGGGTACTGGAGGAGCTGTCTTTTGAAGCATCTGAGCTGGAAAATAAAGAAGTTACCATTGACGGTACTTATGTGAGGCAAAAGCTTGGGGAAATCACGAAGGATATGGATACATCAAATTACATTTTGTAAAAAGAAGAAAGGGAGCCTCCAAAACGGCTCTCTTTTTAATGTAAAGGTCGTAAATGAAATAAGTTGACGAAGGGATTGTCGAAAATTATAATGAAGGAAAGTTCTGAAAGGAAAAGGAGGATATTATGCGCAATGAAATACTGGAGTATTTCCGCAAAGCAAATGGAAATTATGTGTCGGGGGAACAGATATCCAGAGATTTAAACGTATCCCGTACAGCAATCTGGAAGCATATCAATATTCTGAAAAGCAGGGGATATATTTTTGAATCAAGCACACGGAAAGGATATCGGCTGATTTATGCGCCGAATTTACTGACACCTTTGGAAATTGCCAGTGTTCTCCATACGGAAACGCTTGGAAAGAAAGTGGTTTATTTTGAATCGACACCGTCCACAAATGAAGAAGCCAAAAAGATTGCAAGGGAAGGCGCGGAAGAGGGGACGATCGTTGTGGCAGAGGAACAAACGACCGGCCGCGGACGCCTTACAAGGCATTTTTATTCTCCTTTTGCGAAAGGGATTTGGTTTTCTGTCATTTTCCGTCCCACGTTTTTCCCGATGGAGGCATCAAAGAGCACGCTCCTTGCAGCAGTAGGAGTCTGCCGCGGTATCCGCCGTCTCGGACTTGCTGATGCAGGTATCAAGTGGCCCAACGATATTCTCTATCATGGGAAGAAATTGGTGGGGATGCTTTGCGAGATGTCGGCTTCTATGGAAAAGATTGATTATATTATTATGGGAATCGGCATCAATACGGGAATGAAGGAAAAGGAATTCCCTGAAGATTTCCGCGGCCATGCGACGTCTTTCCTGAACGAAGGGGTTAATGTGTCCCGCCGGGATTTGCTGGCAGCCGTCCTGGCCGAGCTGGAAGCGGAGTATAAGCTGGCACAGACAGAAGGGTTTGGCCGCGTACTTGATGACTGGCGGAAATTATCCGTGACTCTTGGCGAAGAGGTGCGCGTGATTTTCGGCAATGATAATTATACTGGCAAAGCTGTGGATATTGATGATGACGGCTGCCTCCTGGTAGACACCGGCAGGGAAGTCCGCCGCGTAATGGCAGGCGATGTTTCCATCCGTCCGGCAGATGCGCCAATTCCGCAAAGATAAAACAGAAAAGAAGTAAAATAATTTATGGACAGAAATAAATTTCATTATATGTCGGGTGCCGCTTTATTTGCGGGAATCATGGCGGTACTTTCCCAGTTCGCTTTTCCCGTCGGGGCGGTGCCGGTTACATTACAG
>OIWN01003116.1_pt1 | contig 10200 bp, 9 predicted proteins | sample 1587591 | NCBI WGS metagenome assembly OIWN01 (sample SAMEA3888901, study PRJEB22519) | human gut metagenome | biome: human gut; feature: human-associated habitat; material: faeces | place: Denmark | collected 2010 | reverse complement strand
GATGGCGTGAGAACGCCATCCAGCAAAGCGAAGAGATGCCCCGTGTGCGGGCGTGCGATGAAGAAGAACGGGCGGACCGGCAAGGGCGTCCAGCGGTGGAAATGCCCGGCCTGCCGGTTGAGGTCGACGATGCCGCAGCGGCGGCGCAGGCGGGAGCGGACGCTGGAGGAGTTCCTTTCCTGGCTGCTGGGGCCGTCATCCCAAAGGGCGGCGGACTCCGCGGGCGACGCCCGCGCCCTGCGCAAACGAATCGCATGGTGCTGGCGCATCCGCCCGCGCATCGCCCCGCCGGACGCCAGGCGCCACACGGTCATGGCGGACGGCACGTACATGGGCCACGGCTGGTGCCTGATCATCGCCATCGACGGGCAAACCGGCGAGGTGCTGGACTGGCAGTGGTGCGCGCACGAGTCCAAGGCCGCATACCTGACCCTGTTCTCCCGGCTTCCCGCGCCGGACGTGCTCATCGCCGACGGGCTGCGCGGCGCGGAGGCGGCGTGCACGCAGGCGTGGCCGGGAACGAGGATCCAGCGCTGCCTGGTGCACGTGCAGCGCAACACGAGGACGGACCTGACGTCCAGGCCCAGGCTCCAGGCCGGCCGCGAGCTGAAGAGGCTGTCCGACGGGCTCACCTCGGTCGAGACGGCCGGGCAGGCCGTCAGGTGGGGCGAGGCCCTCAACGCATGGCACGAACGGTGGAAGGACTTCATCGCCGAACGCACCTACGCGCGCGACGACCCGTCCAACCCCAAGGCGTCGAGGCGCCGGTGGTGGTGGACGCACGAGGAGCTGCGACGCTGCTACCGGCGGCTGGAGAGGCTGTTCCGCGAGGGCAGGCTGTTCGCCTATCTCGAGCCGGAACTGCTGAAGGGCGGTCCGGTGGCGCGCACCACGAACCGGCTGGAGGGCGGCGTCAACTCGGTCGTCAAGGACGTATTGCGCAACCATCGCGGGCTGCCCGAGGAGCACATGCGCCGCGCGTGCGAATGGGTATGCTACATGAAGACCGCGCACCCACGACCGGAGTCATTCATCCCCGACGCCCTGCGGAAGGGCGAAAAGGCAACGACGCCCGAACCGGACGACAGCGTCGCGCCCGCATACGGGACCGGCATCGACTGGAACGAATTCCACACCACCACGCGATACCCCAACACCACCGACTGACAACGAAAACCAGTCTAAAGCACCACAAAAGTTCCTATAGGCCGGAATTCGCGTTATTGCACGCTATAGGGGGCTGCTGCATACTGCAATGCAGCAGCCCCTTTTACTATTGATGAACAATGTCGTCAACGTCGAAAATTACGGTCTTGCTTTCTGGGTAAGCGGCACCGTTGACGGAAACGAAGGAGATTTCGCCTTCCGGGGCCTCAGCAAGCGTGAAGTACTTGGAAATTGCTTCAACAAGCACAGCATTCTTGATACTTACAGACGTAGTCTGCTTGCCCTCACCCTTGCTGAATTTCACGGCATTATCCGCCTTAGCGGTAGCCGGCGTGACGGCAATTTGTCTGGTTTTATCGTTAATAAGGATCTTAACTTGTGCTGGAAAATTCAGCACTTCTGCGGTGGCCTTATTAAAACGTACAACGGAATCGGTAACGGTCATTACCGTTTTGCCAACGGGCTTAACTAGCTGAACTTCTTCGAATCCTTGAAGCAAGGATGCCATAATATACTCCTTCACACTGCATAAATAGTACTGACAATTTTGATTGTAATGAATGATAATTTGAAATACAATTTTATATATCACATTCTCAATTTCAATTCATAATATGGAATAGGGAAATAGTGCTGTCGCAAAATATTTAGTGAGAATACAATACATTGTGATTGCGATTGTGTACAGTTATTCTGCAGTCGTATCAAGGGTTTTGGTCATTGTTCGGATACAAAAGCTCGAGAAGTTCCCCGGTAGGTGCTAAATTATAGACAATCTATGAAAATTTCCCGAAGAGGTAAGGAAGAACATTGACCATTTGCTGCAGATTATTCGCAAGCATCTCGCGTCGGCGATTATCTCGTTCGTGGTGGTGTTTGCTGCAGTCGCAGCTGTCGCGTTCATCATGCCGCCGAAGTACACGGCTACGGCTGAAGTGTTCGCCACGTATGCCGGTCAGTCCGGCGAGACGCAGACCACCAACGATATGAGCTCGGGTGCCAATTATTTGAACACCCAGATCAAGACGTATCCGGAACTGGTGAAGACCGAAGCCGTGCTCCAGCCCGTCATTAAGGACCTCGGTCTGGATATGACCACGACCGATCTTGCCGGCGTGGTGACCGCTGCGAACCCCACGAACACGTTCATGGTGGACATCTCGGCAGAAGTCGGCGATCCGCAGCAAGCGGCCGACATCGCCAACAGCGTGGCGAAGAACCTGGCCGATCAGATTTCTTCCGACCTGTACAACAACTCCTCTTCCAGCGGCTCTCCCATCAAGCTCACGGTAGTGCAGAAGGCTCAGACTCCTACCGGGCAGAGCTCCCCGAACATTCCGCTGTATCTGGCCGCGGGCCTGATTCTCGGCCTCATCGTAGGCATTGGCGTTGCCCTGCTGAAGGACATCCTCAACACCAAGGTGGACTCCACCGATGATGTGCGTGAGCTGACCCACGCTTCTTCGCTGGGTACTGTGCCACAGGCCACGATTCTTGACGACAGCCGTCCGGTCGTAGTCGCTCAGCCGGCCGGTAGCGAGGCCGAGGAATTCCGTCGTATTCGTACGAACCTTTCGTTCCTTACCACCACCGCCACGCAGGGTCATGGCCGACTGCTGGTCATCACCTCCACTGATCCGTCCGAAGGTAAGACCACGGTTTCCTCCAACGTTGCCGTGGCTCTCGCCGAGGAAGGCAAGAGTGTGCTGCTTATCGACGCCGATCTGCGCCACCCGTCCGTGGCCCACAAACTCGGCATCGAAGGCCACGTGGGCCTGTCTCACGTGCTGTCTCGCCAGGCATCCCCGGCCGATGTCATTCAGAAGTACTGGAAGCCGAACCTGCACATCATGCCGGCCGGTAAGCGTCCGGCTAATGCCAGCATTCTGCTGAACTCCGACCTGATGAAGGAAATGGTCGATCAGGCCCTCACCCAGTACGATTACGTGATTATCGATACTGCTCCGCTGTCCGTGGCCAACGACGCCACCGTGTTCGGACGTATGGCTGGCGGTCTGGTGCTCGTGACCGGTAAGGGCGTAGTGGAGAAGAAGGAGCTGGAGAACACCGCTACGGCTCTGCAGACCGCTGAAGTGCCGATTCTCGGCTTCATCTTCAACTTCGCTGATCCGAAGAAGATACACTCGAAGAACTATTACTACTACTATTACGAGGACGGCAACAAGCGCAGCTCTCATAAGGGCGCCAAGAGCAAGGGCGAGAAGAAAGCCCGCAAGTAATAGTTTGGCGTTTGCCGATCGTCTTGCAATATGAACCGTGCGGTACTTCTGTGCCGCACGGTTTACTGTTATAAGCACGGTTTACTGTTATAAGACCGAGTTGTTGGATTTATGGTGCTGGCCGTATATCGAATAGTAAAGAATTGTGACATTCTTGAATACCAGCTGGCACGCTCGGCATAGGGCTGGATAAACTGACAGTTTGGAATGACTTCAATGATGCAAAGGAATGAGAAGAGCATGGGAACAGACGAACGCCCTGAACCGAACGCGGAATCTGGTTCCTCTACGTCGCCGGCTCGCGGTGACATCGTCGATACCTTCTGGGATATACCGCCCATCTCGTTTGACGAGAACGACGGCGGTATTGCGCAGGGTGACAATGGTACGGGGACTGTTGCGGGTGGCGTTCAGTCCGTCTTCCCCAGCTTTGACGAAGTATTGGAATGGCCTACTGCGAGTGCGGCGAATACTGCTGGCGATGCCTTTTCCCCTTCCGATGCTGTGGCTACTGCCCCGATGACTTTTGCGGCACCTGATACTGCGGAGAGCGCTCAGTCGCCTCAGCGGGATGACAATGCGACGCTGCCGCTTTTTGCGCCGGTTCCTGAAGCCAAGCCGCAACGTGATAGTGCCACAGACGATCTGAGCATCGATTTCAGTGCCATCGAGCAGAATCCCGAGCCGGTGGAGGAGCCGGAGGGAGACCGCGCGGCAGAGACTCCTCGCGGTGGCAAGGGCGGCAAGAAGAGGACCAAGGGCATTATCATTTCGGTGATTGCTGCGCTGGTGGTGATTGCAGCGATCATTGGTGGTGTATGGTACTGGCGTTCCAGCGAGCAGCGTCGGGAAAGCCATCAGCTGCATCAGGATGCGTTGACGGCATGTACTGAGGCCGTGGACCAGAATTCCACCGCTCAGAAGGCGCTGGCCAAGGCGTTGGCCGACGCCAAGAGCGCTCAAAGCATTACGGCTGATCAGGTGGCTGACGGCGCGACCGTGGATGCGTTGAAGAAGGCAGTTGCTGCGGTAAAGAACGTGGAAGCGGTGGAGTGCAAGACTTCAGCTTCTACGTCGGACCTCAAGGAATATGCCAAGACGGCCACTAGCCAGACCAAGACCGCCAAGAAGAACGCCACTGCGATTACTGCCGCGGCAAAGGCCGTGACGGACAGCAAGAACGCCAAGGATCAGGCTAACGCCCAGCAGGCGTTGCAAGGCAAGATCGCCGAGGCACAGACTTTGCTGGACAACAGCCTGTATGCCGTCGACGATAATTCAACGCGCGTGACACTGGAAAGCGACATCGCCAACGCCAATACCGTGCTGTCCCAGCAGGGCACTGACGTAAAGGCCATGCAGGATGCCGTCAACACGCTGACTGCGTCCATGGATGCAGTCAACACGTCCATGGCCAACTACAGCGCAGCTGTTGAGGCTCAGCAAGAAGCAGCGCGGCAGAAAGCTCTGAATGACTATTATGCACGATTAAGGCAGCAGCAGTTGTTGCAGCAGCGACAGCAACCACAGCCAGACGATGAGGGGACAGGCGACCCGGCGGCTGGTCAGGGGACGAAACCGGAAGATGAGCCGAAGCAGTAAGTGATTGTGCTCTAGCCTAATTGTCAAAGGAACCGCGAATAACAGTAGTGCGCATTTCCACCATTTGCTGTTGCAAACCAGCTCAATATACGCGTGCTTTGTGCCGCTATGCCGTCACGGATTCGCATAATCAGTTGTGGAGGGCACTTCGTATGACACGGTAAAAGTGACCTCTAGGGCGTTGCATAATGCGAGGATTCGGCTGATAAGGCGCAGAAATGCCGATGCCGATCCCCGATGATTGGGAACCGGCATCATGCGCATGAGTTCGCTCGGCGTTTGGGCCGGGTTTCACTCAGCCTTCTTGCGGCGCGGAACCTGTTGTGTACGTGTTGATTTGGCTGGCTTAGTAGCTCTTGTGCGCCTGCCAGTACGCGTACGCGCCGGAAATCGAGCCATAGCGGCCGTTGCAATAATTCACAAACCACTTGAACTGGGTCTGGTAGTTGGTCTGCCAGTCTGCACCTGCGGAAGCCATCTTGCTGCCCGGCAGCGCCTGCGGCAGGCCATAAGCACCTGAAGACGGGTTCGTGGCGGTGGGGCTCCAGCCGGATTCGTGGCTGATGATGAAGTTGGCGGCGGTGAAGTCGGCCTCGGAGTAGCCGTTGGAAATCAGGTAGTCATGCGCCCAGGACTGAATCTCGCCGGCCGGCGTGGTGGTGCCGAGGCTGGCGGCGCTGGGCGAAGACACGGTGGAGGTGCCCACCAGAATCACCTTATCGACCGGAGCCTTCTTGACCCAGGAGGTGAACACGTTGGAGGAGACGACCTTATCACCGGAGCGGGTCACCAGAGACGTGGTCTCCAGCACACCCTTCTCACCCTCGGTCTCGACCTTCTCCTGGCCCTTGGGCAGGCTCGAGGTCTCCTTGCGCACTTCATTGAAGGCGATTTCGGTGTCGGTGGTCTCCACCGTGGTGTTGGCGCGGTTGATGGAAATGACTGTGGACTCGCTGACCTTGGAATCCAGGCTCGGAGTCACGCTGTCTTCCGGATCGAGGATGATATCGCCGGTTTCCAGCACATCCTTGACGGTGGTCATGTTGGCTTTTTCGCCGAGAACCACGCGAGACTTGCCATTGACCTTGACGGTCACGTAGGTGGTGCTCTTGAGCGCGCCGCGGGATGCCGAACGGGAAGCCGCACCATCAGTGGCGGAGAATGAGGTTGGGGTGATGGAAGGTGTAGCGGTGCTCGACTGATAGAAGTCGCGAGATATAACGCCTGCAGTGGCAATGAGACCCACTGCGGCCACGGCCGCTGCGATCTTCGCCCACTGACCCCGAGATAGGGTCTTGACGAATGAGGTCCGCTCAGCGTGCTTCGACATTGCGCTCCTTGGTTGGGTACACACTGCTCTCCATCATAGGACGTTGAGTGGATGAATAAAAAATCCGTGGTGGGTGTTCGACCCGCCACGGATGGCATATGTAGTAGTTAGCAGTGCAAGGAAGCGCTATATATGGACTTTTTCCGTGCTTCCGCTGCCGCAGCGTGATAAGGCTTACTGCTGCTCCTGCGCTGCCTGCTGCGCTTTGGCGGCGGCCAGATCCAGTGCCTTGGCCTGGGCGATGAGGTCGTCCAGATCGGAGGCCTGCAGCGCGCCGGCCTGCTGGAAAATGACCTCGCCCTGCTTGGCAATCATCAGCGTAGGCACCGCCTGAATGCCGGCGGCCTGAGCCAGATCCTGATTGGCGTCGATGTCCACCTTGACGAAAGCGATGTTCGCATTCTCCGGCTCGTTGGACGCAGCCTCGAAAATCGGGCCGAATGCTCGGCACGGACCGCACCAAGTGGCCCAGAAATAAAAGAAAAAGATCACGTTGTCAGTAATGGTCTTCTCAAACTCAGCTGAAGTGATGGCGGTGGCGGCCATTGAAGTTCCTTCCTCAAACACAGTGCTTGATGCTGTGTACCAGTTTCCCAGCACCACCCAACATTTCGGCAAAAGCTTGTGCCCCAAGCTGAATGGATTGCGGGCGCATGGAGGCGATGAGGCGCTTTGCTGAGAATTCACAGACAATTTTTCGGTGAATTGTGCCCATGTTCATCAATGCGCGCGATAATGAGACCATGCCAGTCATGAATGATGAAGTGCCCGACGAGGGCGATTACGATGCCGGCCGTGGCCGCGGCGAATTCGACAACATCACGCCCGAGGACTTCATCCACGGGGGCGGTTCCGGCCACGGCAACCCGCCGGGCTGGCTGGGACCGGCCGACATCAACCGGGCGCGTCATCAGATGCCCATCGCATACGTGGAGATCGTGCCCGTGCGCACCGATGAAATGGGGCGCATTGCCCAGGTCGGCTCGTTGCTGCGCGTCGCCGAAGACGGGTCGATCGAACGCACGCTGATCACCGGCCGTGTGCTGTACCACGAGACGCTGCGCGAGGCCATCGCCCGCAATGTGGCCAAGGACCTGGGCGACATCGCCCTGCCGCTGCTGCCGGTCGGACTCCAGCCATTCACCGTGGCCGAATTCTTCCCCACGCCGGGACTAAGCGAATACTACGATCCGCGCCAGCACGCCATCGCACTGTGCTACATGGTGCCCATCGCCGGCGACTGCAAGCCGCAGGACGAGACGCTGGACGTGGAATGGGTGGATCCCAAGAGCGACGTAATGAACACGTTCGTGGCGCAGATGGTCAACGGCCACGGGCGCATCGTGCGGCAGGCGTTGGCCTGGGCCGGAATCTGACAGTTGTTTTGCTTCCCGCTGGTGGGACGTGAATGTGAAGGAGTAATTCATGGCAATCGAATTGGCCAATCATATCTACCGCGACGGCGAAGGCGTGCCGGTGGTGCTGATGAACGCCTACCCGGTGGACCACCGCATGTGGGACGTGTGCGCGAAGGCGCTCGCCGACTCCGCCGACCTGAACGACGTGCCGGACTTCCCGATCTGGGCTCCGGACATGGCCGGCTCCGGCGCATCCCCGGTGCCGAGCGACGCCGATTCGGGCCCCCGCATGGCGAACGGCGCGTACAGCGAGGCGCTGGATCGCCTGGCCGGAGCCTACGTGGACCTGATCAAGGCCGCCGGCTACGAGCAGGCGATCTGGGTCGGACTGTCGATGGGCGGCTACGTGGCGATGGACATCCAGCGCCTGTACCCCGAAACGGTGGCCGGACTGGCCTTGTGCGACACGATGGCCGCGTCCGACGGCGTGGGCGGAGAGAACCGACTGAAGATGGCGGACGCCGCCGAACAGACGAACTCGGTCGAACCGGTCATGCACTTCGCGCAACCGGCCGATGGCGATTCCACCGTCAAGAAGACTCCTGAATTCATCGCGACCATGACCGGCTGGATCAACGAACAGAACCCGGCTGGTCTGGCCTGGCGTCAGCGCATGACCTACGGACGTCCTGAACTGGGGGCGGTGCCGGAAACGATCAGCGCACCGAGCCTGGTGGTATCCGGCGAACTGGACCCCTCCAGCAATCCGAGTGTGATGCGGCCGCTCGCCGAACGAATCACCGGCGCTGAATTCATCGATATTCCGGACTGCGGCCATTTCAGTGCCGTCGAACATCCGGATACCGTGGCGCGAGCACTGCTCTCGCTCGTCAAGCGCGTGCAGAGCGCGCAGAAGAACGCATAGGAGACCTCGATGACCGCTGACATTCATTTCTCGCCTCTGGCGCTGACCCATGCGCTGCCGTTCCTGCCGCTCGCACAAGGTGACATCGACTATCAGGTGGACCGGCGAAGCGAACCCGGCCTGATCGACGAGCTGCTGGCCGAGCCGACCACCAAAGTCGTGCTTACGCGCGGCGGACTCGTCGCCGTACCGCGCGGCCAAGGCGAGCTTGTGGACTATGAGAACGTGAAAATGCGGCTCGCCACGTTGCCGGGCGCCTATGTGTCCGCCGAACTGGCACGCTACCCCGAAGCGGTCGCCATGTTCCTTGGCTCCTATGTCGGGGCGCGCGGCGAATCCGTGGTCGCCGTGGATATCACGCGCGTGCCGGAAGCCGGCGTTCCCGGTGTTGGCGGTGCCGTCGGCGGCGTGCTCGGCACCCAGGATTCCGGCACTGTGGACGGCGCGCTGGGCAAGAACGGCATCAGCGGAGGTGCTGCCGCCGGAATACGGCAGCCGGGAAACGCCAAGGGTAATGGCGGCGTAGCCGCAGCCAAAATCGCCGGGCCGCTCGGTGTACCGGATTCGGCCGGGCAAGGTGCGGACGATGCCTTCGATGATTCGGTCGGCGCGCCCGTACAGCCCTTGGCCCCGAAGCCCACGCTGCTGCAACAGGCCGTGACCCGGTTCGACTGGGTGGACCTGCGCGGATTTGCCCCTCACTCCAACGCGCGCGAGGCCGGGCAAGCCACCAGTGCCATCACCTTAAGCATCTGGCACAGCCGCCAGCGGTTCTGTCCCACCTGTGGCGCGGCGGTCCGGCCGGCGCTCGCCGGATGGGCGCAGCGATGCACCAACGAGGCGGACGGCAACCGTGTGCTGTTCCCACGCGTGGAGCCGGCGGTCATTACCGCCATCGTGGACGGGCACGACCGTCTGCTGCTGCAACACAACGCGGCATGGAAGGATTCGAGGCTGTATTCGGTGTCCGCCGGATTTGTGGAGGCGGGGGAGAACCTTGAACACGCCTGCCGCCGCGAGGCCATGGAAGAGACCGGCATCAAGCTTGGCGAGGTGCGGTACCTGGGTTCGCAGCCGTGGCCGTTCCCGGCTTCGCTGATGATGGCGTTCAAGGCACATGCGATCACCACCGACGTGCGTGTGGACGGCGAGGAGACCATGACCGCGCGATGGGTCACACGCGACGAATACACGGCCGAGCTCATCGCCGGCCGTATGGCGGCGCCGGGCCGCGCCACCATCGCCCGCTACATGATTGAGGAATGGCTCGGTCGCGAGCTGTGACGGACCGCGAAGATAGGTTAGGCTTATGACTATGAGTGATGACAACGAAAACGAACAGCCGCTGAATCTCGACATTCCCGACCACCTCGAATACTCCGAGGAACATGCATGGGTGGACCGTTCGGTCGACCCCGCAATCATCGGCATTACCGAATACGCCGCCGACCAGCTTGGCGAACTTGTGTTTGTGGATCTGCCTGAGCCTGGCGCCCGTGTGGAGGCCGGCGACGAGATCGTGGAGCTTGAATCCTCCAAGGCCGTCCAGCCGCTGATCAGCCCCGTGGCGGGTACGGT
>OIWN01003110.1_pt1 | contig 10212 bp, 5 predicted proteins | sample 1587591 | NCBI WGS metagenome assembly OIWN01 (sample SAMEA3888901, study PRJEB22519) | human gut metagenome | biome: human gut; feature: human-associated habitat; material: faeces | place: Denmark | collected 2010 | reverse complement strand
CACGCCGGCACCCGCAAGCCCCACGTTCCCCATATCCGACAGGCAGAGCAGCAACGTGCCACCGATGAACAGGGCGAAAAAGAACATCGAGCCGCGCTTCGTCCCAACGCGGTCGAACACGACCCCGCTTGCGAGCTTGGCAACCGTGAGGCAGCCTCCGCACAATGCCACGAGTGCCGCCGCACCCTCGGCGGAAAAGCCTTCCGAGGTGAACAGCACGGCCAGATAGCTCGTGCCACCGACGGAGATGCAGCCGACGAACGTCATCGCGACCAGCACGAGCGGCGCAAGCTTTTCGGGAACGTTGCGGTTGCGACGAGCGGCGCGGGCGCGGCCAGGCTTGCCCACCTTCTTCCCCTCGGGCGCTTCGTAAGGCTCAAGCCCCAGGTCGCGCGGGTAGTTGCGCAGAAGCAGGAAGACGAGCACTCCGAGGACAAGCGCGAGGGCCGACTCAAAGAGGAATGCCGTGGAAAGCGAGTACGTGCCGATGAGCGCAACCGTCACGTTCGGCAAGATGACGGCAGCCACCCCCGACCCGACCGCCGCGATGCCCGCCACTGTGGCGACGTTCGATCGGAACCAGCGGTTGATCAGCATCGTCGAAGCGATCATGCCGCCCAAACCGTACCCAAGCCCCGTGAACACCGAGCCTGCGCACAAACCGATGAAGCTTCCCGTGTTCTGCGAATAGAGAAAGAAGCCTGCACAGACGCACAGCGAGGCGAGAAACGCGCCGACGCGGCAGTTGAGCAGATCGTAATAGCGCCCGACCACGAGCATGCCGATCAGCGACATGAACGTGCGCACCGAGATGATGATCGAGCCGCCGGTGTTGCCAACGCCAGGCAGATCGACCAGGTAGGGCTGGAACACGGAAAACGAGGTGGAGGGCAGGCCGACGTTGGTGAACAAGATAAGGAAGCAACATGCCGCGATCACCTTCTCGTAGTGTCGCTTGATCGCACCCGTCGACATATCCTTGCGGCCTCCTCTCCTGAAAAAGGCGCCGCGCGGGCGCCTTCGTCGTCGAATCCTGCCCACCATGCTAGCACCTTGCACAGCACACGGGCACGTTTCGCCCAAGAAGCCCACGAACTGGGCAAATTTCCCCTTCTATTGCGTCGGAGAGTCCGACTTCTCGGCGACACCCGAGCAGCTGCGCGCGTACTTGAGATAGCCGACCACGCTATAGTGGTCCGCCTCGTCGTCTGCCGGGTATCCCGAGCCACCGACAACGCCGAGGTAGCCACCGTCGCCTTCCCCTAACCCACCGTCGCGAAAATCTGGCGGAATGGGGTCATACCACCAAAAGCAGGAGGCATGCTACAAAAGCCACCCCAACCTGCCACCAATATTCCATTTGTGGTATATCATCGACTAATTCGAAGGCAAGCTCGGCCTTGAGGACCAAAGCCCGTACTGGAAGATGACCGCCGACTTCGGCAGAAGAAGTCTGGAAATGCACATCGACTGGGCCGAGCACTGCGCCGCCGAACTGAGGAGCGCGAAATGAGAATTCTGGCAATCAACGGCAGCCCCAAGGGCAAGCAAAGCAATACCTGGCGCTTGACCAGCGCTTTCCTCCAAGGCATTACCGCCCAAGAAGAAGACGCCCGCGGGCAAGCGCCTACAGTCGATACCTTGAGCGTCGGCGCGCTCGACATCAAGCCCTGCCGGGGATGCTTCTCCTGCTGGAGCAAGACGCCAGGGAAATGCTGCATCCACGATGACATGCAGGAGGTTATCGAGAAGATCCTGTGGGCCGACGTCGTTATCTGGAGCTTCCCGCTGTACTACTTCGGGCTGCCCGGCCCGCTGAAGAACCTGATCGATCGGCAGCTTCCCATGTCGCTCCCCTTCATGAGCGCGGAGGCGGAAAACGGCGGGCACCCGTCGCGCTACGACATGAGCGGCAAACGCACGGTGGTGATTTCGACCTGCGGCTTCTACACCGCGAAGGGCAACTACAGCTGCGTGAGCGACCTGTTCGACCGACTATGCGGGAAGGACGGCTACACCGCGCTCTTCTGCGGCCAGGGCGAGCTTTTCAGGGTGAACGAGCTGGCCGAGCGCACCGACGAGTACCTTTCCTGGGTCAGAAAGGCCGGGAAGGAGTTCGCATCCAGCGGCATCAGCGAGGAGACCCGCGGCAAGCTTGACCAGAACCTGTTCCCGCGCGACGTCTTTGAGGCGATGGCAGACGCGAGCTGGGGAGTCGGCAAGTCCGGCGAGAAGGAAGATTCCAGCCTGGTGTTCACACGTCAGATGGCTGCCCTCTATCGCAGGCAGGCGTGGCCGGGGCGCGACGTCGTGCTCGACATGAACTACACCGACATCGGCAAGACCTACCGCATCGTTCTCGGCGAGGGAGGAAGCCACGTGGAGGAGGAACCCGCCGCAGGCTTTGTCACGGATTTCACCACGAAGATTAACACGCCTCTAAGCGTTTGGCGCTCGATTGCCAGCGGCGAGGTTGCCGGCGATGAGGCGCTCATGAGGCATATGTACTCGGTCGAGGGTGACTTCGACCTGATGATTCACTGGGATGAGTTCTTCGGGGCAGCGAACGCAGGCGCGGCGGGCAGCGCAGGCAGCCCGGGCGCGGCGGCGCGCGGCAAGAACGAGGTCGAGCCGAAAACCAACATGATGCTGCTCCTCGCCCCTTGGATCGTCTTCTGGATTGCAGCCTCTATTGACGGGTTCTGGGGCAGCCTGGTCAGCGTGGCGGTATGCGTGCTGCTACCCGTATTGATGCATCGAACGAAGGCGACCCTTTACGACCAGATCTCGGGCTTGGGGGTCGGCGCCTGCTCCATCGCGCTTTTGGCAGGAGCCCCTCCCGTCCTGGTGATTCCGGCGTCGTACCTTTTGTTCGGGCTTATGTGGACAATCTCGTGCTTTGCGAAGGTACCGCTGACCGCGCATTACTCCAAGAACAATTACAATGGCGACGCGGCGCTGCGCAACCCGATCTTCATGAGGACAAACCGCATCCTAACTGCAGCGTGGGGAATCCTCTACCTGGTCACGCCCATCTGGACGTACTTCATCATGCAGACGGACGCGGCCAGCTTTGTCGGCGCGATTAACTCGGTCCTTCCCGCGCTCATGGGCGTCTTCACCGCGTGGTTCCAAAAGTGGTACCCCCGCCACATCGCCCGCGGATAGCGCCGACATCAAGCGAAACGCGCTAGAATGCTATTACATGAGAAAAGTCGAGCAACAGAGCACACACGCAGACGAGCGAGGGGCAAACGGCCCCTCGCCAATCGCGCCGTCGCAGCACGGCGAGCGCGAGGTTTCCGCCGCCCTTGGAGACACGTCGCTTCGCCGTGACGAACAAGGACTTGCCCTTGTCGGCGACGGGATGGTGCTTCGCAGCGATTTCTCGCAGCTGCTCCCCCGCATCCGGAAAGGCCGCCTCTCAAGCGAGCTGCTCGTTCGCGCGGCGAAGGTCCGAGACTGCGCCGAGCCATGGGCGATCGACGCCACGGCAGGCCTTGGCGAGGACTCGTTTCTCCTGGCAGCTGCCGGGTTCCGCGTAAGCATGTACGAGTCAGACCCCACCGTCGCAGCCCTTGCGCGCGACGCGCTCGACCGCGCACAGGCCAATCCCGATCTCGCCGACATCGCCTGCCGTATGGAGCTTTTCGAGGAAGACAGCATCGAGGCAATGTCGCATCTTGGGGACACGCCCGACGTAATCTATCTTGATCCCATGTTCCCCGAACGCCGCAAGAGCGCCGCCGTGAAGAAGAAGTTCCAGCTCATCCACCACCTCGAAGCGCCCTGCCAAAACGAAGGGGCACTCCTCGCCGCAGCCATCTCCGCCGGCCCGCGCAAAGTAGTCGTCAAGCGCCCTGCGAAGGGCCCGCATCTCGCAGGCGTGAAGCCGAGCCATTCGCTCGCGGGCAAGGCGGTGCGCTACGACGTCATCATCCCCGCAAGCATAAAGATACCGCTCGCTTAAGTTCACGTCGCTTCTCCCTTGCACAACCTCCCACAGCGCGGTAGAAAGGAAATTCGGCAACTACGCATTTGCGTAAATAATGCGAATATGCGAGCACGCCGAAAGCAAACGATTGAAGTATCTGGGGGATTTCGAATGTCGTCGCAAAACACTGTGGAGAAGAAGGCGAACCGCAACAGCATCGATATGCTGCATGGGCCGCTTGTGGGCAAGCTCTTCCTCTTCGCCATTCCACTGGCCTTCTCGAGCATCTTCCAGCAGCTGTTCAACTCAACCGACGCCATCGTCGCCGGACGCCTCCTCGGCTCCACCGAGCTCGCCGCAATCGGCGGCATCGCTCCGCTCACTGCGCTGTTCATCAGCTTTTTCGTAGGAGTCTCGATCGGCACGAACGCGACGATTGCCATACGCATCGGAGAAGGCGACCGCTCGAAGATCCGCGCCGCCGTGCACACCACCGCGGTGATCGCGATTGTCTCCGCCGTGTTGGTAACCGTAATCGGCATCGCCATCGCAGGCTTCCTCGTCGACAGCGTGGGAATCCCCGACGAAGCGCGCGCCGAATCGATTAGCTACCTGCGAATCTATTTCGCCGGCGTCGCCTTTTTCCTCGTGTTCAATTTCGGCTCGGCAATCCTGCGTGCAAAGGGCGACACGCGGCGTCCGCTCTATGCTCTCGCCATCTCCGCAGTGGTGAACGCCGTGCTCGACATATTCGCCGTGTCAGTCCTTCACCTGGGCGCCGCGGGAATCGCCGCCGCCACCGTTGCCGCCTACGCACTCGCCGCGGCAATCGTGATCGTGATGCTCATGCACGAAGAGGAAGACTTCCGCCTGAACGTGCGGGAGCTTCGCGTCGACAAGCGGGCCCTACACCAGATTCTCTATATCGGCGTGCCCTCGGGTTTGCAGGGCGTTGTGTTCGCGGTATCGAACATCATCATTCAGACGTCAGTCAACAGCTTCGGTACCGATGCAATCGCGGGCTCGACTGCTGCACTCAACTTCGAGTATTACACCTACTTCATCATCAACGCGTTTTCCCAGGCCGCCATCACCTTTGTCGGGCAGAACTTCGCGGCAGGGAACCTTTCACGCTGCGACAAGATCGTCGCCTGGTCGATGGGCCTCTCCCTTGGGCTTTCCTTTGCGGTATCGGTTGCGCTCGTCAGCCTGGGAAACACGGGCCTGAGCATCTTTACCACCGAGGCGGGTGCCCTCGTTTTCGCGACCACGAGGCTCTGGCACGTCGAACTGCTCGAATGCCTTCCCAGCACTTACGAGATAACGGCAGGCGCACTGCGCGTCCATCCTCCCGACGGTCGTGGTTATCGTCGGATCGTGCGTGCTGCGCGTCATCTATGTGTTCACGCTGTTCCCGCTGCTCGGCAGCTTCGAGGCGCTGCTGAACATCTACCCTGTGACCTGGTTCGTCACTGGCGCTACAATGATCGCACTCTATCTTTTCGCAAGGAAGCGCACCTACGCGAAGGAACGCGCAAAGATCGCCGCACGCGAGCAGAAGCGGGCAGCACGCATCGAAAACGCCGCATAGCGGAAGGGGCCGACTCGCTCGAAAGCGAGACCGAAGCTCCCAGGGCGCAAATCAGCTCGCGATTGCGTCAACGAGTACGCCGCCTGCGTTGACGTGGGAAAATGGGATAACTGAAAGCCCGCAAGATCACCTGCTAGGCAAGACTTCGATGCAGCCAATCGACAAGCATGCGGCAAAAGGCAGGCGCTCGCCTATGCGAACAGCATGAACAGCTTTGCCAGCACGAAGCCGATGACGCCGCATGCGGGGAACGTGATGACCCACGCGAGCAGCATGTTCTTCGCGATTCCCCAGTTCACGCGCTTGAACGATTTCGAGGCGCCCACGCCCATGATGGCGGACGTATTGCAGTGGCTCGTGGAGACGGGCATGCCCGTCAAGCTTGCGAACAGGAGCGTGAACGTGGTCGAGAAATTCGCGGCGACACCCTGGTATTTCTCGAGCTTCACCATGTCCATACCGACGGATTTGATGATGCGCTTGCCACCGACGACGGTGCCGAGCGAGATGGCGGCCGAGCACACGACCATAATCCACATCGGGAAGCCGCTCGAATCGGGCGTCGAGCTGCCGAAAGACAGGGCAACGCCAAGCATGGCGATGGACATGAACTTCTGGCCGTCTTGCGCACCGTGGAGAAACGACAGCGCGATAGCGCACAGATCCTGAATGATGATGAACAAGCGGTTCGCATAGATGCGGTTCACACTGCGGAAGAGCGCCTCGATCGCCTTGGTGAACACCCATCCCAAGATGAAGCCAGCGACCAGGGAGAACACCATGCCGTAGATGACTTTCGCCCATTCGACGGGAACCACTCCCGCCCAACCGTTGAGCGCGATGGCGCCGCCGGTGATGCCTGCGATAAGCGAGTGGGATTTTGAGCACGGGATACCGAAAATCCAGCAGACGATGCCCCATGCAATTGCACCAATCATAGCTGCTACCAGAGCTAAAAGCGCGGCATTCGTGTCTCCTGAAAAGTCAACCATCCCGAACATCGTCTTCGCGACGGCGGTGGAGATGAACGTCATGCCGACCAAGCCGACAAAGTTGAACACTGCGGCGAGCGCGATTGCGGCGTTCGGCGTAAGACAGCGCGTGGAAACTACCGTCGCGATGGCGTTCGGCGCGTCGGTGGCGCCGGAAACGGCGGTCACGCCGATGACGAGGATCAAAATCACGAACAGGATGGGCTGAGCCATCGCTTGGGTGAAGAAATCTACGAACGTAAGCGCCACGTGCAACCCCGTCTATGTTGTCGAACGCCCTTTCGGGAGTTCGTCTTGGTCCCGTGCGTGTCAAGCGCGGGGCATATCGCCTCACGCAGACCGCTCCTTACACAGCCTTAACAATGTAGTGCATGCTGAGGAATGCAGGGCTGTAATATCGGCAATGTGCACAAAACCCGCCGACGGCGGAGAGGGACTTGCGCCTTCCAACGCGGAAACCACAGGGAGCGGCTACGACAACACGCCTTTGACGTTCAGAACAGGGAGACATGCCAGGAATTGGGCACTCTTCATCATTATTGCGATAAAGAGTCACGCTGACAAGAACCTCCAATAAAGAATATTTTTCTGACCTGGAATTATTCTACTACCCTATACGCTGTTCTCTGAAATAGTATGGCAATAGCGGCAGCGCTTGATGAAGACCGCCATTTTTCTGGCAGTTCTTGGGAGTGAAAATGACCCGTGCGAGTGCGCACAGCAGCAACGCTCCTATGTATGGCTGAGGGCCTTCGAGATCAAAAATGCGCGAAAAGGCCCCGTTTCTGTGCAGCAACTGCACAGCAAAAGAAAATGGCGGGTGCGGTACGTGGGTTGGGGGCATCGTAGCGCAGAGCCGCCTTAGGGTGTTCATCGTCGCACAGACTTACGCTTTGCCATAATTGCATGGCGCTGCGTCTTGTCGGGGCTGCATAATCTTGCGTCTTGCCGCTAGCACGAGGCTTCGCGCAGACGCTTTCCGCGCGGCCTCCCGTGTCGACACCCCAAAGATACTCGATGCATGTTTCCCGCGCGTTTCATCTAAGTTAAGGTTGGGAAGGGGCGCGCCTTTTCTTCGAGTGACCAATTTTCGCGACGCGAAGCGCGCGAGCCGCCAGCCTCGAATCGCCCCCCACCTCCCTTTTCTAAAAACTTCCCGCAGAGAGGTTGAAGCCTGCCGCTTTCGCGCATACAATGCGTGCTAGATGAATTCTGTTTCAGGGCGGGGTGAGATTCCCCACTGGCGGTAACCAGAAGGCAGCATGTCAAGCTGGAAGTCCGCGACCCGAGCAGATGAGGCGCCCACCGCGCTTCGTTCGCTTGGCTGATCCGGTGAGAATCCGGGACCAACGGTTACAGTCCGGATGGAAGAGGCAGAGAATCGCAGCGCGCCATGGCATTGCCGAGGCGTGTCGACACTGCGTATTCGCGGGCCCGTATGTAAAAGAATTCATACGGGCCCGCTTTTTTGTGCAGGGTGAGAAGCGGACCCGCAGAAACCCACCTTGCGAAAAGGAGGCTGTCATGTCGGCCACACAAGCAACCAAGCAGGTCGAACTCGAGAACACGAACCGCTGGAGCACGCGACAGCTCGTCACCATGGCGCTCATGTGCGCCATCGCCGCGCTGTTCTCCTTCATCCAGATTCCCCTCCTGCCCGCCGCACCCTTCCTCACCTACGACCCCTCGCTCATGCCCGCGATGGTCTGCGGCTTTGCCTTCGGCCCGGGCGCGGGCTTCGTCGTCGGCTCCATTGCCGCGGTGATTCACGGCCTTATCCTGGGTGAATGGGTTGGGTCGCTCATGAACATCTGTGCGACGCTGTTCTTCGTCGTCCCCTCAGCGCTTATCTACAAGAAGAAGCACACCCTCAAAGGCGCCATCCTCGGCCTTATCGTGGGCGTCGTGTGCGCGACCGCCGGCGCCATCGTCGCAAACCTCACGATCGGCGTAGCGTTCTGGTACGGCAGCGCCGATGTCATCATGCCGCTTCTCCTTCCTGCCGTCGTGCCCTTCAACCTGATCAAGACCGTGCTGAACTCGCTTCTGACGCTCATCGTGTACAAGGCGATCTCAAATCTCATCACGCCGAAGAAAAACCAGGTGAAGGGCCGTTAAACCATGACTGGGAAGCCTCTGCCCGAAGACTTCGCCCCACAGGGCGCCGAGTCCCCCATCATCCGCGTAAGCGACGTCTCGTTCACCTACGACGGCGAGGCGTTCGCGCTCTCGGGCGCAAGCGTGCAGATCGAGCGCGGCGAGTTCGTGTGCATCCTCGGCGGCAACGGATCGGGGAAGTCGACGCTCGCGAAGCATTTGAACGCGCTGCTCGTTCCCGATAAGGGGCAGGTGGAGGTTTGCGGCATGGACACCTCCGAGCGCCAGCACACCTACGCGATTCGCCAGAGCGCCGGCATGGTATTTCAGAACCCAGACGACCAGCTCGTCGCGTCGATTGTGGAAGACGACGTTGCCTTCGGGCCCGAGAACCTCGGCGTTCCCACAGCTGAGCTGCGGCAACGCGTAACGCAGCGCCTCGAAGACGTCGGTCTTTCGGGGTTTGAGAAGCACGAGACGCACGCGCTTTCCGGCGGACAGAAGCAGCGCGTCGCCATCGCCGGCGCCCTTGCGATGAACCCGGAGATCCTCATCTTGGACGAGGCCTCCGCGATGCTCGACCCCCGCGGCCGCAAGGGCCTCATGCGCGTCGTGCGCTCGCTCAACGATCAGGGCATGACCGTCGTCATGATCACCCACTTCATGGAGGAGGCAGCCCTCGCCGACCGCGTCATCGTTCTCGACGGGGGGAAGGTGGCGCGCGTCGGCACGCCCGAGGAAGTGCTTATCGACGTCGATGCACTTTCCGCCCTCAACCTGGAGGTTCCCTTCGCAGCCGAGCTTTCCCAGGCGCTGCGTCGAGCTGGCGTCCCCGTGATCGCCGCCGTGACCGAAGAGGCTCTCGCAGAAAGCGTGTTTTCTGTTTTCGCCTCGCACGCAGCTGCCGCAAGCAGTGCGCATGAGAATGCAGCGCCCCAGGGCTCATCGGGAGGAAAAACACTCACCGAGAAGGCGTCTGCATCGCCTTTTGCACCCAAAGTAAGCACAGCCGCAGGAGCGACCGACTGCGCGAAGTTCCCCGCTTCTCCTGCAGCGTCCACGGACGGCGATGTGCTCATCTGGCTGGAAAACGTATCGTTCACCTACGACGCCGCCGAGGCGCGCCGACAGCGCAAAGCAGGCAAAAAACCTGCACCTAAGCAGGCGAAATGGGGAAACTCCCCCGAGGCGCTCTGGGCGCTCGACAACGTTTCCCTCAAGGTGCGCAAAGGCGAGTTCTTAGGCATTGCAGGGCACACCGGATCGGGCAAGTCCACCCTCATCCAGCACATGAACGGCATCTTGCACCCCACAAACGGCCGCGTCGTCGCCTTCGGGAGCAACATTGCGGAAAAGGGCGCCGCCAACGACGTGCGCGGGCGCGTCGGCGTGGTGTTCCAGTACCCGGAAAACCAGCTTTTCGCGGCAACCGTGGCAGAAGACGTCGCCTTCGGGCCGCGCAACCTGGGGCTTTCGGAAGAGGAGGTCTCCAAGCGGGTCGAACGGTCCCTGCGCACCGTAGGGCTCAATCCTGAGGAAATCGCCGCGCGCAGCCCCTTCGAGCTCTCGGGCGGCCAGCAGCGCCGCGTGGCGTTTGC
>OIWN01003106.1_pt1 | contig 10220 bp, 10 predicted proteins | sample 1587591 | NCBI WGS metagenome assembly OIWN01 (sample SAMEA3888901, study PRJEB22519) | human gut metagenome | biome: human gut; feature: human-associated habitat; material: faeces | place: Denmark | collected 2010 | reverse complement strand
CGGGGATGACCCTGCTGGCCCGCAGCGCTGTCACCCAGGCGCGTCAGCGCGTGGGGGCCGCCCCAGTGGAATGGCTCTTCCGCCAGACCGCACAGACAGGGGCGCGGAACGTTACCTGAAGGATGACTGGCACGGCCTGCAACTTTTTGCCATTGATGGCGCACAGTTCAGGACACCTGATAAACCCGAGCTGCGTGAATATTATGGGTCTGCCAACACATCCACTAAGCGGCAGAACGCCTACCCGGTTATGCGTCTGGTGGCCTTAATGAACCTGGGAAGTCACATTCTGCTGAATGCCGTGACCGCACCTTACCGGCAGAGCGAAACTGTGCTGGCCCACTCCATGCTCGCCACCATCCCGGATAACTCTATTACGTTGTTTGATAAACTTTTTTACAGCGAAGACCTGCTGCTGACGCTGAACCAGAAGGGTTGTAACCGCCACTGGCTACTGCCTGCGTGGAAGAATATCGCATCAGAAATGATAGAGCTGGGAAACACGGCGTCACCAGGGACCATCCCGAAACGACTGGAGCATCTTCGGGGTGCTCTGGAAGTGGTGTTCATAACAAAACGCCCCCGACCATCAAGGCCGAGGTCGGTTAAGATATCAAAAACCCGTTATCCTGTGAAACATAGTGCCGCTCCTCTTAAGTGAACGGCATTGCCCTTCTGGGGCCGTATTTTTTGTTTACCCAAAGCAACTTTTCCATAAACCGACAGCATTAGCCTTCATCATATTTGCGACGATGTATAACGCCTAAACACAGGGATATTGTACTTTACAGGTCACAAGTCAACGTCGGTGCTTAAGAGCCCTGTGAGGCGTATAGCGGCGTTAAAAAACTGCCGAGAAGGGTATATAGCCCGGAAGAAGTGCGTAAAACGAACTGACAGGATAAAAGTGCCCTGCTCACCCTGTCAGTAAAGAAATTCTTATTAATCGTGGCGATGCCTTTCCTGAATAGCCGTTAATGAGTCGACTTGTAACGCCTCTTTATAGTGTTTACGGCATACAGAAACGTATCGTTCATTACCACCAATTACCACCTGCTCACCTTCGTTATAAGGTCTGCCTGCTTGATCAAGACGCAGCACCATGCTTGCTTTACGGCCACAAAAACAGATGGTTTTTAATTCAACCAGTTTGTCGGACCATGCCAGTAAGTATTGGCTGCCAATAAATAATTCACCTCGAAAATCGGTACGTAAACCATAACAAAGTACGGGTATATCGAGTTGATCGACAACCTCCGATAATTCATATACTTGTTGTCTGGTTAAAAACTGGCATTCATCAACCAGTACGCAATGAATTGCCTGCTGTTCATGTTCCGCACGAATCTCATCAAATAATGATGAATTTTGGTTAAATAATTTTGCAGGCGATGACAAACCTATACGCGAACTGACTTTCCCGGCACCAAAGCGATCATCAATTTCTGCCGTATATACGACAGTGCGCATGCCGCGTTCCTGGTAATTGTATGAAGATTGCAACAATGCTGTAGACTTACCCGCATTCATTGCGGAATAGTAGAAATATAGCTGTGCCATCAGCCACAGGCCCTCAATGATATGAAATAAAGTTGGCTGGAGTTTATCATAATTCGTCAGTTTTTCAGCTCAACAGTATGCACAGAAGTGGGTATATGCGTTCTCCCTTACGAAGCCTTGCATAATCCTTCTGAGCTATCATTACAACTGCCTCGCTTGTTATAAGCGGGTAAATGACTGCTGGTAACTATTCACAATCTTTAACCTGTTGCGCAAGTAATAGCCCTCTGTTGACCTCCAGGAGATAGTGCAATACTAAGTCCATGCTCTTATTGCGACTGTTCTACTTTTCATCATTCGCTTAATAGGGAATTCTCGTAAACACAACTAATACAGAAGACTGAAAGGTCGTCAGCCTACGATAATCTCCCCATAAAATGTGACATGAATCAGGAAGTTTTAACCTCACGTGCTGCGAAATCATCGGTGTAAATAGGGCTATATGCCGCGTCTTTTCTGGCTAATTTTATGAAAAGATATTTATTGGCGGCACAAAATAAAGAACAATTTTGAATTCCTTACATTCCTGGCTATTGCACAACTGAATTTAAGGCTCTATTATTACCTCAACAAACCACCCCAATATAAGTTTGAGATTACTACAATGAGCGAAGCACTTAAAATTCTGAACAACATCCGTACTCTTCGTGCGCAGGCAAGAGAATGTACACTTGAAACGCTGGAAGAAATGCTGGAAAAATTAGAAGTTGTTGTTAACGAACGTCGCGAAGAAGAAAGCGCGGCTGCTGCTGAAGTTGAAGAGCGCACTCGTAAACTGCAGCAATATCGCGAAATGCTGATCGCTGACGGTATTGACCCGAACGAACTGCTGAATAGCCTTGCTGCCGTTAAATCTGGCACCAAAGCTAAACGTGCTCAGCGTCCGGCAAAATATAGCTACGTTGACGAAAACGGCGAAACTAAAACCTGGACTGGCCAAGGCCGTACTCCAGCTGTAATCAAAAAAGCAATGGATGAGCAAGGTAAATCCCTCGACGATTTCCTGATCAAGCAATAATCTTTTGTAGATTGCACTTGCTTAAAATCCCGCCAGCGGCGGGATTTTTTATTGTCCGGTTTAAGACAATTTAATAAGAATAAGCTATAAAAAAACGGCGTCGATTGCTCAACGCCGTTTCGTGGATAACACCGATACGGATGTTACTTCTTAATGCCCATCTCTTCTTCAAGCCAGGCTTTAAATTCCGTGCCAAGGGTGTTATGACGAATACCGTATTCAACGAAGGCCTGCATGTAACCTAATTTATTACCGCAGTCATGGCTCTTCCCTTTCATATGATAGGCTTCCACCGTTTCTTTTTCGATCAGCATATCAATTGCGTCGGTGAGCTGAATTTCATCACCAGCTCCCGGAGGGGTTTTTGCCAGCAACGGCCAAATATCCGCGCTAAGTACGTAACGACCCACAATAGCGAGATTAGACGGCGCAACATCCGCTTTCGGTTTTTCTACCACACCAACCATCGGTACGCTTTCACCCGGCGCTAATTCAACGCCTTTGCAATCCACAACGCCATATGCGGTCACATCAGCAACCGGTTCAACCATGATCTGGCTATGACCCGTTTCATCAAAGCGGCGGATCATCTCTGCCAGGTTATCCTGTGACAAATCGGATTCATATTCATCCAGAATAACATCAGGCAAAATAACAGCTACCGGTTCATCACCCACTACCGGGTGAGCACACAATACCGCGTGTCCCAGGCCTTTCGCCAGACCCTGACGAACTTGCATAATAGTCACGTGCGGTGGACAAATAGACTGCACTTCATCAAGCAGTTGACGTTTTACACGTTTTTCCAGCATTGCTTCCAGTTCAAAACTGGTATCAAAGTGGTTTTCAATAGAGTTTTTAGATGAGTGTGTAACCAGCACAATTTCAGTAATGCCAGCCGCAATACATTCATTCACGACGTATTGAATTAATGGCTTATCGACAAGTGGCAGCATCTCTTTCGGGATGGCTTTCGTCGCCGGCAACATCCTGGTTCCTAATCCCGCAACGGGGATAACGGCTTTTTTGACTTTCGTATTAATGGCAGCCATTTAAATTCTCCTGGACTGTTCGTGTTTTGAACGTGTTCATATTTCTGTATCGCATCCCAGTATATCAGCACCCCGAAGGGGCTAAGTTCTGAAAAGGAGGCGAGTTAGCATAATTAAGACAATTACTTATACGAATGGCGACGATAGTACCACCAGCCGACATTAGCAGGTAATGCAAATTTAGCCCGCGTTATCGTTTGCTCATTCTGCAGACAACATCAAGCGCAGTCGACCACCGGTTCCCCATATTTGGCATTGCCAGGCATCGCATCGCTGGCTCAATTGATTCAAATAAGCGTTACCTAAAGTGCCTAACGGAACACCATTACTGATTTGCACCTGGTGTTCGCCGGTATTTAACGTCGCATTCAGACCCGCAGAAACCAGAATGAGATTTTTCAGTTCGCGATGATAATAGCCAACTAATAGCGGAAACTGCCCCGGCAGATTGGCCTGACGAAGTAAATGGTTTACCTGCTTCAATAACGCGCCCAACTCTGGCAACCGTTGATTTTGGTGTGCAAGCTGTTCCTGTAATAATCCGTTAAACAATGCGCGTAATAACAAGGCAGCAAGTACGCCATTATGTCCAGCTCGGGTGACATCAAGGCAATAAAATGCCAGATCGTTTTCCGAAAGTGCGGCAATATCAAGCACCAGGCCGGGTTTGTCCGCGGCAACCAATTGACGATAATTAACCCGGCAATGGGAAATCACCTGCTGAACCGGCGGTTGTAGTTCCTGTAATAATTTCGCCGCTGCGGCAGGGTTATCAACCATTGCATCCCAGTCGCGAAAAAGCCTTTCCTCTTCCTCAACGCGCGAATTAAACATGCTGGGATAGAGACAGGCAAAAACCATCTCGCGCAAGCGATTCAGATCTTTAACTGGTTTCAGCAAAACATCTTCAACGCCCAGACGTAACGCTTTGGCAATATCTGCCATATTTTCAGTGGCAGATATCACCAGAACTGGGGTCTGGTCGCCTCTGTTACGTATATGCTCCAGCAGTTTAAGCCCGTTCATTCGTGGCATCGCGATATCACATATCATCAGGTCTGGAGTGAAACCTCCCAGCAACTCAAGGGCATCCACCCCATCAGCCGCCAGTACCGTTGTCGCTCCCAATGAGGAAAACCATGAATCCAGAAGCGAGCGAAATACCTGCTCATCTTCAACAATGAGAATCTGTTTTCCGACCAATGGCTGCGTCATGTTCTCTCCCCTGACTGGCTTTACTCAATAGTGGCATGCTATTGCCACCTGCGCCTGTCAGAATTAACTTAAGTGTAGATAAAAATTCTGGTCAAATGTTGGTGCGTACCAACGGCAAAAGTTCGTCCATTTTCCTTTCCACTGCCAGCTGTCCGGCCGCAATGGCAGCGTGCGCGCGATGGAAATCAAGCGTAGATATTTGCGGGCAAACAGGTTGAATCAGAATATCGGGCGGATCACCTGCCATGCGGTTCCTTTTAAGGCGGTTCTCCAGCACCTGGATAGAAGTGGTCATAATCTCTGTTGCCGTTGGCGCTGTCACCGCCCGACGTGTCGTTATGCTGCCTAACCTTTCTTTCAGACGCGCATGCCACGGCAGAGAATCACCATTCTCGCTATTTTCTTCACTGACATTAAAGGAGAGCAAATCTTGTTGCATCAAATGAGCATCGTGCTGCAGGTCAACCGCTATCACAATATCAGCCCCCAATGCACGCGTGAGGGAAATAGGAATTGGGTTAACGACTGCTCCATCAACCAGCCAGTAGCCGTTATGTGCAACAGGTGCCATGAGTCCTGGAATACTGCATGATGCGCGAATAGCAAGATGGAGATCGCCTTCAGTAAACCATAATTCACGTCCCGTACTTAAATTGGTGGCAACAGCCGCAAAGCGACGGGAACAATTTTCGATCTCTGTTTCCGGCATTATTTCGCGGTATTGATTGAAGACACGCTCGCCGCGCAGTAACCCACCGCGCTGCCAGGAGAGATCCATCAGGCGTAAAACATCCCAATAACTGAAAGAGGTCACCCAATCTTCCAGCGCAGATAATCGATCGCATGCATAGGCAGCGCCCACCAGCGAACCAATTGAACATCCTGCAACGATATCAATTTCAATACCCACTTTTTTTAGCGCATTAATAACGCCAATATGCGACCAACCTCTCGCCGCGCCAGATCCCAGCGCCAGCCCTATTTTTATCTTTCTCATTATTCCCGCAAGATTCCCCTGGAATGCAATCGTAGCCACATCGCTACTGCTCGGTTAACATAGTGCTACTCAGGCGGTTAATACGCCGTTATTGTTTCCAGGGAGATTATTTGTGTCTCAGCTTTGTCCCTGTGGTAGTGCTGTCGAGTATAGCCTATGTTGCCACCCTTATGTGTCTGGTGAAAAGGTTGCACCTGATCCAGAACATCTCATGCGTTCGCGTTACTGCGCTTTTGTGATGCAAGACGCAGATTATTTAATAAAGACCTGGCATCCCTCTTGTGGAGCAGCGGCGTTACGTGCCGAATTGATGGCCGGATTTGCGCATACTGAATGGTTGGGATTGACCGTATTTGAACATTGTTGGCAGGACGCCGACAATATCGGATTTGTCAGTTTTGTTGCTCGACTTACCGAAGGTGGTAAAACAGGTGCAATAATTGAACGTTCGCGATTTTTGAAAGAAAACGGTCAATGGTACTATATTGACGGTACACGTCCGCAGTTTGGTCGCAACGATCCCTGCCCTTGTGGTTCAGGTAAAAAATTTAAAAAGTGCTGCGGCCAATAATGGTTGACGGTACGGTTTAGCAAACACTCTCAACAAGGTTTTTCCAGCAATGCATTCACTCCAACGTAAAGTTCTGCGTACTATTTGTCCGGACCAAAAAGGTCTGATCGCACGTATTACCAATATTTGCTACAAGCACGAGTTAAATATCGTACAGAACAATGAATTTGTTGATCACCGTACCGGGCGCTTTTTTATGCGCACGGAACTGGAAGGGATTTTTAATGATTCCACCCTGCTGGCGGATCTCGATAGCGCATTGCCAGAAGGCTCCGTGCGTGAGCTGAATCCTGCCGGTCGTCGCCGGATAGTGATTCTGGTCACTAAAGAAGCGCATTGCCTTGGCGATTTGTTGATGAAAGCCAATTACGGCGGCCTGGATGTCGAAATCGCGGCAGTTATTGGTAACCACGATACTTTACGTTCTCTGGTTGAGCGTTTTGATATTCCGTTTGAGCTGGTAAGCCATGAAGGGTTAACCCGCAACGAGCACGATCAAAAGATGGCGGATGCCATTGATGCTTATCAACCTGACTACGTGGTGCTGGCGAAGTATATGCGGGTATTAACGCCGGAATTTGTGGCACGCTTCCCGAATAAGATCATCAATATTCACCATTCATTCCTGCCAGCGTTTATTGGCGCACGTCCTTATCACCAGGCCTATGAACGTGGTGTGAAGATTATTGGCGCAACCGCTCACTATGTGAATGACAATCTGGACGAAGGCCCAATCATCATGCAGGACGTTATTCATGTCGATCATACCTACACAGCTGAAGATATGATGCGCGCAGGTCGTGACGTCGAGAAAAACGTCTTAAGTCATGCACTATACAAAGTACTGGCACAGCGCGTCTTTGTTTACGGTAATCGAACGATTATTCTTTAATCGCCAGCAAAAATAACTGGTTACCTTTAATCCGTTACGGATGAAAATTACGCAACCAGTTCATTTTTCTCAACGTAACACTTTACAGCGGCGCGTCATTTGATATGATGCGCCCCGCTTCCCGATAAGGGAGCAGGCCAGTAAAAAGCATTACCCCGTGGTGGGGTTCCCGAGCGGCCAAAGGGAGCAGACTGTAAATCTGCCGTCATCGACTTCGAAGGTTCGAATCCTTCCCCCACCACCATAATTCACCACAGCGATGTGGTAACTTCGGTGAGATTGTGAAAGTTTGCACTCATCGGGGAAGGGTGAGAACCTTCGACTAAGATTCGATTCGAGCGAAAGCGAGAGAACGTTGCCACAGGCAACGGCCCGAAGGGTGAGGAGCGAAGCGACGAATAATCCTTCCCCCACCACCATCACTTTCAAAAGTCCCTGAACTCTCAAGCGAATCCGCAATCAAATATTCTGCCCATGCGGGGAAGGATGAGAAGCTTCGACTAAGGTTCGGCTCGAGCGTCAGCGAGAGAGCGTTGCCGCAGGCAACGACCCGAAGGGCGAAGCGCGCAGCGCTGAGTAATCCTTCCCCCACCACCATCGCTTCCTTAAATAATCAAAACCTGTTACTCCGAGCTAATTTTGCCCGATGGCACCACGTTTACCGGGCCTACAATATCCTCCCCTGTAGGTCGGATAAGCGAACCGCATCCGACAACCCGCCCCGCACCGTGCCCATAAAAAAACCCCGCCGAAGCAGGGTCTATGTGAACTAAAATTCGCTTAGTGACGAGCGCGCACCAGCTGGTACTTACGTGTCAGATACTCCACCGGTACGCTCCAGATGTGTACCAGACGCGAGAACGGGAACAGCAGGAATAACGTCATCCCCAGCACCAGGTGCAGACGGAAGATAAACGCCACACCATCGAGGTGTTGAGAAGCGCCACCGTGGAAGGTCACCACCGACTGCGCCCAGCCAACCAGTTTCATCATCTCGCTACCGTCCATATGCTGAGCGGAGAACGGAATGGTCAACAGGCCCAGCGCGCACTGGATAACGAGCAGCGACAGGATCAGGATATCCGCTCCGGTAGTGGTTGCACGCACGCGTGGGCTGAACAGACGACGCTTCAGCAACAGCACGCCGCCAATCAGACACAGCACGCCGCTGGCACCACCAGCAAACATCGCCATTTTCTGTTTCACTTCAATCGGCAGCCAGGCTTCATACATCCAGTGCGGCGTCAGCATACCGAAGAAGTGACCAACAAAAATCCCCAGAATACCGATATGGAACAGGTTCGACGCCAGGTTCATCCCTTTGCGATCCAGCATCTGGCTGGACGCCGCGCGCCAGGTGTACTGCCCGTAGTCATAACGCAGCCAGCTACCAATCAGGAAGACCGCCCCGGCTATGTACGGGTAGATATCAAAGAAGAACATATTCAGGAATTGCATTAGTGCTGTCCTCCGGTGGTGATATTCAGATATTGCGGCGCGACGGCACCGGCAAAGCGACGCTGATGAGCAGTGATTGCTGAATCACCGCAGCCTTTGTCAGCAAAGAATTTAACCTGCTCTTCTTCCCAGACAGCATCCAGCGCCTGCGGCGTATCATCGCGCGCTTCGTCGGCAATTTTTTCCGCCACTTTGTCGCTGTCGATAGCGGTATTGGCCAATTTCAGCAGCAGATCAAACATCACGGCATAACGGCTTTCACGCTGTTGCAGACGCGCGCTCAGCAATGCCAGAATCGGCGCGATATCTTTCAAACCTTCCACGGCTTCGCTTTGCGGCAGCTGCGACAGGTACTCCAGATACAGCGGCAGATGGTCCGGTAATTCGCGGCTGTTTAACTGCAAGCCGTGCTGCTCGTACTGCGCCAGCAGGTCCACCATCGCCTGGCCGCGGTCACGGGATTCACCGTGAACATGTTCAAATAGCAACAGTGACGTGGCGCGGCCACGGTCGAACAGTTCGCTGTACTGGGCCTGGGCATCGAGCGGATCCATCGCCGTTAAATCGCGCAGGAAAATGCCCAGCGCATGGGCATCTTCTTTCGACAGATTTTTCGACGCAGCAATCGCCTCAAACATCTCTTGTTGATGCTGCCATAAGGCAGCATCCGGATATTCAAGGAGACGCGATACAATCACGAGTTCGATCATGGATGCGGCTCCGTTTTGCTGGTCACATCGATGGCATCGATACGACGGCTGTTGAACAGATTGAATTTGGTATCTGAACCGTGGCAGCCATCACCAAAGGTAAAGCCGCAGCCATTTTTCTCCGGGAAGGCTTCCCGTGCCAGTTCACGATGACTACTCGGCACCACAAAGCGATCTTCGTAGTTAGCAATCGCCAGATAACGGTACATCTCCTGTGCCTGGGCTTCGGTCAGACCGACCTCTTCCAGCGCACGGGTATCAACTTTACCGTCAACGGTTTCAGCACGTTTGTAATGACGCATCGCCAGCATACGTTTCAGTGCGCGCAGTACCGGTTTGGTATCACCGGCGGTCAGCAGATTCGCCAGATACTGTACCGGAATACGCAAGCTTTCGACGTCTGGCAGAATGCCGTTGCTACCCAGCTCACCCGCGTCTGCTGCAGACTGAATCGGAGACAGAGGCGGCACGTACCAGACCATCGGCAGTGTGCGATATTCTGGATGCAGCGGCAGCGCCAGTTTCCATTCCATTGCCATTTTATAAACCGGCGACTGCTGTGCGGCTTCAATAACGCTCAGCGGAATACCGTCTTTAATCGCCTGCTCGATGACTTTCGGATCGTTCGGATCGAGGAACACCTCCAGCTGACGCTGGTAAAGATCTTTCTCGTTCTCGGTGCTGGCTGCACGTTCAATCGCGTCGGCATCGTACAGCAGCACGCCAAGATAACGGATACGACCGACA
>OIWN01003105.1_pt1 | contig 10224 bp, 5 predicted proteins | sample 1587591 | NCBI WGS metagenome assembly OIWN01 (sample SAMEA3888901, study PRJEB22519) | human gut metagenome | biome: human gut; feature: human-associated habitat; material: faeces | place: Denmark | collected 2010 | reverse complement strand
GCACTATGGCAACCGCTGAAAAGATATTGGAGATCGCCCGGTCGCAGATCGGGACTAGAGAATCCCCGGCCAACAGTGACAACGTGAAGTATAACACCGTCTACTATGGGCGGGAGGTGTCCGGAAAATACCCCTGGTGCGCCGTGTTCGTCTGGTGGGTGTTCCGGGAGGCCGGGGCTCCCGAGTTGTACTACGGCGGCGGAGAGACCGCCTACTGTCCCACGCTGATGTCCTTCCACAAGAAGCAGGCGGTGACTGACTACCGGCCGGGAGACATCGCGTTCTTCAACTTCTCCGGCAAGAGCTCCGCCGGTCATGTTGGCATCTGTGAGAGCTGGGATGGGACCTACATCACCACCATTGATGGCAACACCGGCGGCGCCAGCGAGGACAACGGCGGGGCGGTGATGCGCCGCAGGCGGCATAAGAAATACATCGTGGGGGCATATCGCCCAGACTATGAGGAGGAAGAGAGCGTGACCTACGAGCAGTGGCTGGAGTACCTGGAGAGATACCGCAGGGAGGCGGCCGCCAAGAAGGCGTCCATGCCGGAGCTGTTGGAGGAGGCTGTGGAGCTGGGCCTGACGGACGGCAGCCGCCCCCGGGATCTTATGACCCGGGAGGAGGGCGCGATCATGGCCCGGGCAGCGGCGAAGGCCAGATAAAGCAGGGGAGCCGCCCCAATATGGGCGGCTCCTGACATCAAATTTGACATGATTTTATATGGGTAATTTTGATGCTAAATAATCATCCAATTAGAAAAAGAAAAATTAGAAAAGCCTTACAGCTCAAGGGGGGAGGCGGAGTTGACAAACAGTTTCGAAGACGCACCTCAAGTCTGCGCCCCAACCCAAATCGCGACCCAGCGTAAGCGGTTGCGGTCTGGAAAGGAGGAGCAAGGGGGCGGGCGGATGACGCTTTTTTGTGCGTGAGCATAAAAAAGCGCCGGAGCAAAGCGGACTTTGCTCCGACGTGGTGACCCAGCGGAGATTCGAACTCCGGACACCCTGCTTAAAAGGCAGGTGCTCTGCCGACTGAGCTACTGGGTCATGAAATCAATCAAACGAAAAACAGGACTGCCTCCGCAACTGCCGGACCAGAAAACACAGAAAAAAGTGGCAGGGATGGCTGGACTCGAACCAGCGAGTGAGGGAGTCAAAGTCCCTTGCCTTACCACTTGGCTACACCCCTGTATCTCCGTCAGATGGGGAGAAATTGAAAAGGCAAGGACCGGAGCCGACGCTCCGGCCCTTACGCCTTGAGGTCATATGGGGTGGGTAAAGGGACTCGAACCCTCGACCCTCGGAACCACAATCCGATGCTCTAACCAACTGAGCTATACCCACCATATAAAGTTTGCAGCCGACGGAAATGGCACGCCAGGAGGGATTCGAACCCCCGGCCTACTGCTTAGAAGGCAGTTGCTCTATCCGGCTGAGCTACTGGCGCATATCAATTCCGACAAACCCATTCGAAGAAAATGGAGCGGGTGATGGGAATCGAACCCACGTAGTCAGCTTGGAAGGCTGAAGTTCTACCATTGAACCACACCCGCGATTTGCAGTGTTAGCTATTGTACCGCAAGTTGCCCCATTGCGGCGAAACTTTTCTCGAAGAAGCGATTTGCCCATACGCGATACCGTGCGCGAAACGGCTTTCCCTCGATGCAACCAGCCCGACATCGCAAACTGAGCGCACCCCAGCCCGACAGCCATCGCCGCGCTCAGTGCCTGGCAACTTGCGACTCGCTCCCCTACTCCTGCGCGATGCGCATGATATTCAGGATACGAAGCGCATCGTCGTCGCAGCAGGGCAAATCGAGCCCGTGCTCGGCCTTCTTCGCAATCATCGCTTCCGGGGCCACTGCGTTCTCCACCCAAGTCACTCCCTGAACAATCTCCCCCGAAGCAGCCAAATTGTAGTTGTCGACCGCCTCACGCAAAAGCAAGTCCGGACGTAAGCTACCCGTCGGCTTCGCCTCCAACTTGAAAGTGGCAACGGCACCCGTGAGTTGGAAGTCCCCCACGAGGAACTCGGCAGGACGCAGCACCTTCTCCTTCTTCTTGCGCACCACGTGAATCTCATCGGGCAGCGGGAGCACTGCCGGTGTGCACGACAGAAGCGCCCGATACGTGCTCACGGGAAACGCAACCGAAGCAGCAGCAGCCTTGGGCTCGATGTAGCGACAATCCTTCACCATGAGGTCGGCCACACTCGCCTCCTGCAGAGCAGAAAGCGCCTTGTCAGCGGAAACGTAATGCGTCAGGCGGACGTCGGCGATCTCGTGAGTCCCTCCGACACCGACAGGCAGCGCCGCGCCGAACGCAATGAGCATATGGGGCGAGAAGCCCTGGCTCACCGCATAGGGCAAACCCGCACGGCGCACGGTGCGCTCAAGCGCACGGGCGACTTCCAGATGCGACAGCATCGAGAGGCGTCCCTGCTTGGCAAACGTCAAGCGAAGGCGAAATACTTGTTGCGGCTCGCTCATCGCGCACCCCCTTCGGACGCGGGAAGCGGGCGCTCGTCGCTCGCCGCCTCCGCGGAACTATCGTTTCCCAATACCTCAGCGGCAGCAGGAGAAGCCGCAGCAGATGAGGGCGCGCCGACAGTTTCTGCCCCCGCAGGAGCAATCTTGGACGCGGGCGCGTCGCCGACCTCGGCCTGCGCAGACTGAGCAGACGTCACATCCGCCGTGGCCTCTCCAGCCGCGACGGCAGGCGCGCTCGGCGTGGAGCGAACGCCAGCAAGCATGTTGTCGCAATCGAGTGCCTGGCACGCACCGCAGCCCGTGCACTTCTCGAAGGTGCAGTCGGGTGTGGTGGTCTCCGCAGCCGCACGCTTGCGCTCGAGCGCCAGGTAACGCGTGGTCACGCCCGTGGAAATATGCGCCCACGGCATGACGCGCGAGGTTTCCCACTGCGCCTGCGCGATTTCCGCAGGATCGATTCCCACGTCGGACGCAGCCCTCCGCCAGGCGTCCTCCAAGAAGAGCTCGGTCCACGCATCGAAACGTGCCCCTCGGCGCCATGCGGCCTCCACCCAGTCGGCCGCCTGCCGCCCACCGCGGCTCATAACGGCCTCGACGAAGCTTGTCGCCGGATCGTGCCAATGGATATCGACCGCCTTGTACTTCACGCTGTTGCGCAGCAAGTTCACGCGGCGCAGTGCCTCCTCGGGCGGAATCTGGCCGTCCCACTGGAAAGGCGTTTGCGACTTCGGGACGAACAGCGCGACCGACGCACTCACGCGCACGTTGCCACGATGCTCGGGCGGCACGGCGGCCTTCGCCCGGTCGTAGGCGCGCTGCACAAGGCTCGCGATGCCTTTGATGTCCTCGTCGGTCTCGGTCGGCAGGCCAATCATGAAGTAAAGCTTGCAGCGGCGCCACCCCGCTTTGAACGCGGCATCGATAGCCCCGAACAGGTCGTCCTCCGTCACGTTCTTGTTGATCACGTCGCGCAGGCGCTGCGTACCCGCCTCGGGCGCAAAGGTGAGACCGCCCTTCTTCTGTCCCGCGACAAGCTCGGCCATGTCGACGCCGAACGAGTCGAGACGCTGGGAGGGAAGCGAGATGCGCACACCCTTGCCGTCGCAGGCATGGTTCAGCTTGGTGAGGATATCGGCGATCTGCGAATGGTCGGTCGAGGAAAGCGAGGTCAGGCTCACCTCGTCGTAGCCGGTGTCGGCAAGACCCTCGAGCACCGACGACACCACGTTATCCGCAGAGCGCTCGCGCACCGGGCGATACATCATGCCGGCCTGGCAGAAGCGGCACCCGCGCGCGCACCCGCGCAGCACCTCGACTGAGAGGCGATCATGCACGCATTCGGTGTAAGGGACGATGCACGGCTCCCACCCGGAGCTTTCCGAAAAGCCCGAGAACAGGCGTTTCTCGATATGCTCGGGAACGCCCGGCTCCACAGGCTCGACCCATGAGCCCGCACGCTGCGCCTCTTCCTCGCCCCGCACGCGATACAGCGAGGGAACGTAGCACCCGGGAAGCGCCGCAAGCGAGCGGAGGATATCCTGACGCGTTGCACCCGCACGGCGGCACTCGCGCACGCAGAGCAGCGCCTCGGGCAGCGACTCCTCGCCTTCGCCGATGAGCATCGCGTCGAAGAACGGCGCATAGGGCTCGGGGTTAAAGACGCAGGGCCCGCCGCCGAGCACGATCGGATCGTCCTGCGCGCGATCGACCGCACGCAGGGGAAGGCCCGACAGGTCGAGCACTTCGAGAACATTGCTCGCCGCGAGCTCATGCGGCAGCGTGATACCGATGGCATCGAATTCCGAAAGCGGAGCGCAGCTTTCGAGCGAGAACATCGGGACGCCCTCTTCGCGCATGAGGTCGATCAGGTCGACCGCAGGCAGAAACGCGCGCTCGGCAGCGAGATGCTCGGTCGCGTTCACCGCGTTCACGAGGATGCGGACCGCCTGGTTCGGCTGCCCGAGCTCGTAGGTGTCCGGGTAGACCATGCAATAGTTGAAGTCCGCACCTTCCTTGCGCGTGCTTCCCCATTCGTGGTCGAGATAGCGCGCCGGTCGCTCAACGCGCGCAAGCAGCGGCTCAAGCCGCGGCCACAAGTCGATCATGTATCCCCCTCGATATCCAAAACCGCAGGTGCGGCCCTTATTCAGTCTTCTTGAGAACCGCCGCGGCGCCTTGGCGAACCGCCGTCTTCACGGTCGAGAGCACGCGAGCCCCCGCAGGAGTGGCCGCGACATCGCCCGCAATCTGCGTCGCCTTCGCCGTCGCCGTGGAAACGACGCCCGCAAGACCTGCGATGTTGCCGCCGCGTTCGAAGTACTCGACGGCCGCAAGGCCCATCGCCTTCGTGCCCGCATAGCCCACGCCGGCCTTTACGGCCCAGCCGATGGCGGGCACCGCGCCCGCGACCTGGCGGGCAACGCTGCGGCATGCCGAGGTTGCCCTCGTCGGTCACGTGGTCCAGCACGACGACGAGCGAGTCGTCGCGGTCTCGGGCGGCGCCGACGATGGCGGCGAGCTCCTTCGCGCGCGCGGCGCTCATAGGCTCGCCGTATGCGGCGGCGATTTGGAGCAGCATCTTCGCCTGGTTGAGCGTCATAAGCGGCATGTCGGCGCCGGGAATGAAAAGTACGAGGCCGATGCCCGCATTCTGAAGTGACGTCGCGCTCACGGCCTCGAGCGAGAGCGGCCTGCGCACGAACGGGAACGACAGCGCGAGGGCGAGGCGCTTCTCGCGGCACGCCGCCACAACCCACTCGCCCATCCGGCAATCGAGCGCTGCCGCTGCGGCGGCATCGATGGGAATCGGAGCGTCGAGGATCTCGGGCGACTGCGCGTTCACGCCCGCGACATCCCCGCTCTCGCAGGCGGCGTCGCCGTCGGCCTCGCAACCTTCAACGCCTTCGGGCGCAACCAGATCGCCCTCGGGAATGGGGTTGCCGTACGCGCTTGCCATGTCGGCCACAAGGCGCGGCATTGACGTCACGACCATCACAGGAACGCCCGCAGCACGAATTTCCGCAGCTCGACGGCCCACTTCTTCGGAGAAGCCGGCGACGATTACCGCCATGTCGTCGCCCTCGTAAGGCGAGAAGGCGGGACCCACGAAATACCCCACGGTCACGCGAGCATGCGCACCCGCGCCGACGAAGGCCGAGCGGACATGCGCCGCGACGTCGCCCGGTGCCGAATCGTCGATGAGCACACTCACAGACACTGGAGTGTTGCGCGCGCTTTCGATGTCGGTCGCCGCCTCGATGACCGCCTTAAGGTCGATGGGAAGTTTCATAGCCGCCCTTCTTTCTTCTTGTCGATGTTCGAGCCGCGCCAGACCGAACCGATAAGCCCCAGCGCCATGAAGCTCATGATCATGCCGGTCGAACCGTAACTCACAAACGGCAAGGGGATGCCCGTGATGGGCATAAGCCCGCAATCCATGCCGATATTCTCCAATATCTGGAACAACCACATGCCGACAACGCACATGACTATCAAGGTTCCGAAGAGGTCGTTCGAGTTGCGCGCGATGCGCATGCTCACGTAGATGAGCGCACCGTAGAGCGCGAGGAGGGCCATCGACCCCACGAAGCCGAACTGCTCGGCAAGCACGCAGAAGATGAAGTCGGTCTGCGCCTCGGGCAGAAAGCCGTGCCCCGACTGCGTGGCGTTGAGCAGGCCCTTTCCGAAAAGTCCGCCCGAGCCGATGGCGATCTTCGCCTGTTGGAGGTTATACCCTGACGACGACGTGTTCGAGCCGTCTTGGTCGAGGAACACGAGCAGGCGGTTGCGTTGGTACTGCTTGAGCAGCTTGTACTCGCCGGTGGAGTTGTAGATGAGCTGATCGATCGCGAACACCGCCGCGATTGCCGCGATTCCCAGCGCCAGCGTGATGAGCAGGTACTTCGAACGCGCACCGCCTGCAACGAGCGCCATCGCGCCGATTGCAAGATACACAAGGCCCGTGCCCAAGTCGGGCTGCGTCATGATGGCCAAGAAAGGCACCAAGATGAAGAAAACGACTTTCAGGTATTCCCGCAGGTCATCAAGACGACCACCGTATCGCGCCACAAGAGCCGCATCCATGAGGATGATCGTGATCTTCGCGAACTCGCCCGGCTGCACCTGGATGCCGAGCTTCAGCCACGATTGGGCGCCCATGCCAGCGTCGGTGCCGAGACCCGGGATATGCGGGGACAAGATGAGCGCGATGTTCACGATGAACAGCGGCATGACCGCGTTCGCGAACCGTTGGTAGTCCACCCGCCACATGAGCATCATGACGACAGCGCCCACCGCAGCGAAGATAAGCTGGCGCGTGAAGCTGTAGGTCGTGTCGTTCGACCCTTCGATGGACGACCAGCATACAAGCAGGCCGTACCCCACAAGCAGCACGATAATCGCAACGAAGGGGAGGTTTATCAGGGGGAGCCTCCCCCTGCGCGGGCTCGCTGCACGCGAAAGCGACGCGTCGGGCGTCTTCAAGCTGTCTATCTGCGGCAATGCCATGTTATTCCACCTCGCTTCCCTAGTCGGAGCGGCTTGCGCTCTTGGGGCTGAAGCCTTCGATCTGACGGCCCGACGACCCAGCGATGCGACCCATCGAGGACGCGTCGTTGCTACCGGCATCGGCAGCCATGACCGCCTCCATCACCTTCGCACCCACCGGAGCCGCCACGGCCGAGCCGCCGCCGCCCTGCTCGATAACGGTCGCGACCACGTACTTCGGGTCGTCGTAGGGTGCATAGCACACAAACCACGCATCGTCGCCCTTGTCGGTATGCTCGGCGGTGCCGGTCTTGCCCGCCGCCTTGATTCCCGACTCGGCGAACAGCGACGCGATACCCTCGTTCTCGGTGACCACGCCGCGAAGGGCGTCGCGCACGATTTCGAGATACCGCTGGTCGACGTCGGGCTCGGTGACGACCTCGGGCTCGTAGCTGACGACCGTCTGGCCCGAGGCGTTACGCACTTCCTTCAACAGATGCGGCTTCATGATCTTGCCCGTCGCGATGCCGCCATAGGCCGCCGCGACCTGGATCGGCGTGACCTGCACATCGCCCTGGCCGATGATCACATTGGTATAGTCGCCGCCCGTCCACGTAGCGTTCGCGGGAACGTTGCGCCAGCGCGTCGCTTTCCACTCGGGCGTGGGCACGAGCCCCTCGACCTCGCCGCCGATGTCGATGCCCGCTTTCTTCCCGAAGTCAAACCGCTGCACCATCTCTTGGATAGCGGTGTCGGACAGATTGCCGCCTTGGCTTTTCGACGCGTAGAAGAAGTTCTTCGCAATCTCGTAGAACACGACGTCGCACGAGTTAACGATGCCGCCGCGGAAGTCGAGGTACCCATGGCCGTTGTGGTTCCAGCACCATTGGGGCGATCCGGTGTTGAAGCCGTCCCACTTGCCCGTGCAGTCCCACGAGCGTCCTTCCGCGAAGCCGTATTCCAAGCCGGCAAGTCCGGTGAAGGGCTTGAAGGTGGAGGCGGCGGCATAAAGACCCGCCGTCACGCGGTTTTGCAGCGGCGCGTGCGCGGAATCGGAGTTGTAGACGTTGTTCGCCTCGGTGGAAAGACCTCCGACCCAGTTCGTCGGGTCGAACGTGGGATAGCTCGACAGCGCGATGATGCTGCCGTCGCGCACGTCCATGGCCACGACCGCACCACCGACGCCCTTTCCCGTACCGATAACGCCGTCACCAGGCGCGATAAGGCTCGCGAGCGCCTCGTCGGCGGCGTACTGGACCGAGCCCTTGATCGTCAGGTATACGTCCGACCCGCGGGTCGCCTTGGTCTCGCTCACTACGTCCACGACGTTGCCCTGCGCATCGACGGTGACGACACGCTGCCCGTGATCGCCCGCGAGCAGGTTGTCGTACGCGCTCTCGATGCCCGATTTGCCCACGTCGTCAGTTAATTGAATATCACGGTTGGAGGGCGCATTGGAAACCTGGTCCTCACTCGGCGTACCCGTGTAGCCCAGGGCATGGGCGCACAGGGCGCCGAAAGGGTAATCGCGCACGGTGCGCGTCTTGACCTTAGGGAACGCGTCGGAGTGCTCGGTGATGAAGGCGACGTCGCGAAGCCGCACGTCGCTCGCCACGACGCGCTGGCTCTGCGCGCCCGCCGTGGTCGACTGGATGCGCTTGCGCACGATTGCCTGGGGAATGCCGAGGACGGCCGAAAGCCGGGCGACGACGTCGTGGTCGTCGACCACGTCCGCATCGGCGAGGACGGTCTGGCTCGATCGGTTCTTCACGAGCGCAATGCCGTCGGCGTCGTAGATATAGCCGCGCGGTGCGGGCGTCGACACCGTGGTATAGAGGTTGCTCGCTGCCTTGTTCGCGTAGTCTTCGCTCGAGAGGATCTGCATGCTCCACAGCTTCGCCGCCAAGGTTCCGAAGACGGCGACGGAGAAGATGCTGACGCCCGTGAAGCGACCCTTCAAGCTGTCAGCGGGCTTCTTCGAGTTGGCATGGCCGCTTTTCACCTGCACGTCGGACTCGGGGCGGGAAGAGGCGCCCTTACCACGGGCGAAGCCCCCGCTCGAGCCGACGCCGACGGTCGAGAGCTGCTGCACCTCTTTCTTCCCGCTGTTCGCGTAAGGGGTCTTCGTGCGGTTGCGCACGGAGAGCACGACGACGATGATCGCAGCCGCAACGAGCGCCGCGACCACTGCTGCGATGATGGCTACCAGCATGCGGGTCCCCTAGCGAAGATGCGGCGTTCCAGGCTGCTGCTGAATCGGCTGCGCCAGGAAACGCACGACGATCGGGTAGAAGATAAGCGCCGCAAGGAAGTTGTAGACGGTGCCCGGCAGCGCGCGGAAGACGAATGCATCGAGGGCGCTCACGCCCGCGCCGAAGGCTATCATAAACGCAGCATAGAGGAGCTCGATGACGAGCGTCGATATGGCGGCGAGCAAAAGCGGCATGAAGAGCGTGTCGTTGTTCACCAGCATGAAGATGCGCTTAGCGAGAAACGACACGCTGGTGAGCAGGAATGCCATAGCCCCCACAGGGCCCGTGCCCAGAAGGTCGAACAGCAGACCCAGGACGAACGCGAAGACCGGGCCAGACTGGTCGGGGCAGACGATGGACACGATGAGCACATAGGCCATGATGAAGTTAGGGACCACACCGAAAAGCGCGATGTTAGGAGCGAGCGCGATTTGGAGCACCACGGCGATGATCGCGCCGATGACGCGGGGCACGACGGTGATCGGTTCGTTCATTACTGCGCACCTCCCGTGCTCGAAGACGATTTCGATTGCGAGGAAGACGAGGAGTCCGACGAGCTCTCGGAAGCACTCGTGACGACGAGGACCTCCTCAAGCGACGTCGCGGCATCGTTGGGGGAAACGACGATGCGGCGGCTCGCGTCGTTTTGCGCGCCTTCGATCTTCACGACGGTGCCGATGAGCAGCCCGCGGGTATAGCTTCCGCCCAAGCCTGACGTAAGCACGACATCTCCCACCGAGACCTGCACGTCGGAGTCGATGTTCTCAAGGTAGAGCAAGCCGTCGAGCGAGCCTCTGACCACGCCTTCCGCACGGCTCGATTGAATAAGCGCCGCCGCACCCGAGCGCGGGTCGCTCAAAAGGCGCACCGTCGACGAGCTGGTCTGCGCCGAGACCACCTGCCCGATAACGCCATTCGGCCCCATGACGGTAAGGCCCGTCGACACGCCGGAGGAGGTTCCCACATCGATAGTGACCGTTTGGTTCCACGCGTCGG
>OIWN01003104.1_pt1 | contig 10224 bp, 9 predicted proteins | sample 1587591 | NCBI WGS metagenome assembly OIWN01 (sample SAMEA3888901, study PRJEB22519) | human gut metagenome | biome: human gut; feature: human-associated habitat; material: faeces | place: Denmark | collected 2010 | reverse complement strand
CGCCTTGTGTTAAACTGATGATGGTACACACCAAAACTTTTAGCCAAGGAGGACATGAAAATGCTGTACACAGAAAAAGAGAAAAATGAGATTGAGCGCGTCCGCAAAGTGTTTGAGAAACATATCCAGCAGATGACCGCTTATGATTTGGTTTGGTCGGACAAGGTCGGCTATGTGTGGCTGGCAATATCTATCGACCCGGTCTATATTGATACCGGCAACTGGATAGAGTCCGCTACTGGCCTTTGTTATGAGTGCTTGAATGATATAGCACTGGATGTTTTTGGAATGACCGGAAACGACCATGACTTCGAGGACGCCGATCCGCTGGAACTGGCCGAGATTAAGCGGCGCTGGAAACCCTATATCGACCAACTGCCGGAATATGCGTACCTTTGCGACGAACTGTTAAGCAGGAGAAAATAACCCATCCGCAAAAGTGTCAGGAGCTAAAATCTGCTTCTGGCACTTTTTTTGTGGCTTTTTTGTGAATTTGATTAAAAAGTCCTTGACAACTCGTTTCGGGCAAGACAGCTAAGTCGATCCTGATTTCCTGTGGAGCCAGGCTTGCGCCATTTGACATTCAGGAGCTACGGGAGATCACAGCATACGATGAACTGCAGCTGGATACGTTGGGCGATCAGAAAACGGCGCTGTTTCTGATTATGTCGGACACGGACAGCACCTTCAATTTCCTGATTTCCATGATCTACACGCAGCTGTTCAATCTTCTGTGTGAAAAAGCAGATGATGTGTACGGCGGCAGGCTTCCGGTTCATGTAAGGTGTCTGATCGATGAGGCGGCGAATATCGGACAGATCCCCAATCTGGAGAAGCTGGTAGCCACAATCCGAAGCAGAGAGATCTCCGCCTGCCTGGTACTTCAGGCCAGAAGCCAATTAAAAGCTATCTACAAAGACAATGCAGACACGATCATTGGAAATATGGATTCGCAGATTTTCCTGGGCGGTTCGGAGCCGACTACGCTCAAAGAGCTGAATCAGGCGCTGGGGAAAGAAACCATAGACACATTTAACACCGGAGAAAGCCGGGGGCGGGAGACATCCCACTCATTAAATTATCAAAAGCTTGGGAAAGATCTTGCTACAATCGATGAGCTGGCAGTGCTGGACGGCGGCAAGTGCATTCTTCAGCTGCGCGGCGTCCGGCCGTTCCTTTCAGACAAATATGATTTGACCCAGCATCCCAACTATAAATACACATCTGATTATGATAAGAAGAATACTTTTGACATTGAAAAGTTTCTGGAGCATCGTCTGAAGCTGAGAGCAAACGATGAATATGAAGTAACTGAGGTATAAGGAGGTCAAAATGATAGGAGAAAAGAGTGTGCAAGGACTGCCGACAGTCCCGGAAGATTCTTCAAAGCGAGAGGAAGTGACGATAAAGTTTGGCAAAGGTCTGGTAGGTGAACCGTTTATCTCAAAGACAGGAAAAGAGCTGGTGGAAATCAAAATTCCAAACAGAGATTCCAGAGACCATCGGCCATGGGAGTCATTTGTGGTATCGCCGAAAATGGTTCACGAGAATCAGTATGGGGCGGGGGTATGGATGAAGCTCCCGGCTGACGGGACAACGAAGGTTTCCCGCCCGGAGTACAGGGGCCGGGATGAAAGCGGGAAAAGTATCTGGGGGACCGAGTCCAGAACTGTGTCCAATCAGGAACTGAAAGCCATGATGGAGTCTTATAAGGAAAGAAACAGAGAATCGGTGCGGTCAGTGTTGGAAGAAAAGAAGGCGGATTCCGGAATCAGGGAGAAGCCCTCTCCCGCAAGGTCTGCGCCGTCTAAAGAAGCGGCCAGATAAACCGTAAAATTGAATTGTTAAACTACCATGTTTAGGCAGCCTGCCGGGGAACCGGAACAACAGGCTGCTTTTTTTACGCAAAACTACGGCGGCAGGCAGAGAAACAGCCAGACTGCGGCAGGCAGGGGAAAGATGGTTTCTGGAATCTTGCCGCCGGATGCAATAAGGAACCTAAACTTAAGTACCGCTCTGAATTTCTGAGCGCAGAGAAAACGGAGGAACGTGTATGGATTTTTTCAACAGTGCGATTGAGGTGCTGCAGACCCTTGTGATTGCCCTGGGGGCAGGTCTTGGAATCTGGGGAGCCATTAACCTTCTGGAAGGTTATGGGAATGACAATCCGGGGGCCAAGTCGCAGGGAATGAAACAGTTAATGGCCGGAGGAGGGGTTGCCCTGATCGGGATGACGCTGGTGCCGCTCCTGTCCGGACTGTTCGGATGAGCAATCCCAGGGCATGACTATGCTCATGCCCAGTGGCGGCAAAAGCCGCCCTACATAAACCGTGTGAAGGGCAGGCGGGTACGTAGCCGTTCAGCAGACTGATCACCTCTGAAAGGCTGATTTTATGCGGGTTTTCTCGGTATGCAGGTGCGCAGGCAGAGAGAAAAACGCAAGGAAACTACTATCTCATTTTTCAAAGGAGGAACTGCCCTATGGATTTTTTCAACAGTGCTATTGACGTACTGCAGACACTCGTAATTGCCCTTGGCGCGGGCCTTGGAATCTGGGGAGCCATTAACCTTCTGGAAGGTTACGGCAATGACAACCCGGGGGCCAAGTCCCAGGGAATGAAACAGTTAATGGCCGGAGGAGGGGTTGCCCTGATCGGACTGACCCTTGTGCCGCTGCTTTCCGGTTTGTTTGGCTAAGAAGGAGGTAACTGCCCGTGGACAGCATTATTTCAGCGATTCAGGACTGGATTAAGGAAATGCTGGTCGGTGGGATTATGTCGAACCTGTCCGGGATGTTTGACGCGGTCAACCAGCAGGTGGCTGAAATTGCGGGCGATGTGGGGACGACTCCGGCGAATTTTTCGCCGGGCGTCTACTCCATGATCCGCAACATCTCAGAAAGCGTCATCATCCCGATTGCGGGCCTGATCCTCACCTTTATCGCCTGTTATGAACTGATCCAGCTGATTATTGACCACAATAATCTGGCGAATTTTGAAACCTGGATATTTTTCAAATGGATTTTTAAGACCTTTGTGGCAGTCACGCTGATTACCAACACGTTCAACATTGTGATGGCGGTCTTTGACGTGGCTCAGAACGTGGTGAACGCCAGCTCCGGCATTATCTCTTCCGGGACAGCGGTGGATGCCTCTACCCTTGAAGCTATGGAAGAAACATTGATGGATATGGATATCGGACCGCTGTTGGGGCTGTTTCTGCAGTCCATTATCGTACAGATCACCATGTATGCCCTCTCCATTGTAATATTTATCATCGTGTATGGAAGAATGGTGGAAATTTATCTCCTGACCAGCCTTGCGCCGATTCCCTTTGCCACCTTTGGCAACCGGGAGCAGAGCCAGATCGGCCAGAATTATCTGCGCTCCCTTCTGGCGCTGGGATTTCAGGGATTCCTCATCATGATCTGCGTGGGAATCTATGCGGTACTGATCCAGTCGATAGCGTTTTCCGACAATATCATTTCTTCCATCTGGGGAGCTATGGGCTATACGGTTCTTCTGGTGTTTACCCTGTTTAAAACCGGGGCAATCGCCCGCAGCGTGTTCAACGCACATTAGAAAGAGGTGATAAAAATAGCAGCTTATGTATCAGTCCCGCGTGATTTGACGCGGGTGAAATCAAAAATCCTGTTTGGGCTGACCAAACGCCAGCTCATCTGCTTTGGAGCGGCGGCACTGATCGGAGTGCCGTCGTTCTTTCTGCTCCGGCAGACAGGAAATACCAGCCTTGCGGCCATGTGCATGATTGTGATCATGCTGCCGCTGTTCTTTCTCGCCATGTATGAGCGGGATGGACAGCCGCTGGAAGTGATTGCAAAGCATTTTATCGAAGCCCGCATAATTCGGCCAAAAGTACGGCCCTATGAGACAGATAACTACTACTCCGCACTTCTGCGGCAATATCAGGTTGAGAAGGAGGTACAGCAGATTGTTTGGCAAAAAGAAAATGAAGCGCGATGTGAAAATGCCGCCGCACTTGACTCCAAAGGAGCAGAAGCAGATAAAGGCGGTTGTGGAAGCTGCGCGTAAGGATAATGGCATTCCCCGCACCGCACAGCAGTCTATTCCGTTTCAGAGGATGTTCCCGGACGGGATCTGCAGGGTACGGGATAATTACTACACAAAGACAATCCAGTTCCAGGATATCAACTACCAGCTGGCCCAGCAGGAGGATAAAACGGCGATTTTTGAAGAGTGGTGTGGATTTTTGAACTTTTTTGACAGCTCCATCCATTTCGAGCTTTCCTTTATGAACATGGCTACGGATGCTGATAGCTTTGAGCAGTCGATTCGGATTCCCTTTCGGAAAGATGAATTTAATCCGGTCCGCTCCGAGTATAGCCAGATGCTCAGGCAGCAGCTGGCACGAGGCAATAACGGCCTGACCAAAACGAAGTTCCTGACCTTTGGGATTGAGGCGGATTCCATGAAGCAGGCAAAGCCCAGGCTGGATCATGTGGAGACGGATCTATTAAACAATTTCCGGCGTCTGGGTGTTTCTGCCAGGGTACTGGATGGAAAGGAACGGCTGCATCTGATGCATTCTATGTTCCACATGGGGGACGATGATAAGTTCTTCTTTGAATGGAAATGGCTGGTGGAATCCGGGTTGTCCGTGAAGGACTTCATTGCGCCCTCTTCCTTTGCATTCCCCAAAGGCCGGATTTTCCAAATGGGGAATCTGTATGGGGCCATGTCGTTTCTTGCCATCACTGCCTCCGACATTTCTGACCGGATGCTTGCGGATTTTCTGAACATGGACTCCAGCCTGGTAGTCTCCATGCACCTGCGGTCGGTGGATCAGACGGCGGCGATTAAGACAGTAAAGCATACCATTACGGAGCTTGACCGTTCCAAAATTGAGGAGCAGAAAAAGGCTGTTCGGGCCGGATATGACATCGACATTATTCCCAGCGACCTAGCCACTTATGGAAAAGACGCAAAAGCGCTTTTGAAAGAACTGCAGAGCCAGAACGAGCGGATGTTCCTGATTACCTTCCTTATCATGAATACGGGCCGTACCGAGCAGGAATTGGAAAACAACGTATTTCAGGCCCAGAGCATCGCCCAGAAGCATAACTGCAATCTGCGGCGGCTGGATTACCAGCAGGAGCAGGGCCTGATGAGCAGCCTGCCCCTTGCTCAGAACCTGATCGAGATTCAGCGGGCGTTGACCACCAGCTCCACGGCGATCTTTGTACCCTTTACCACGCAGGAGCTGTTTCAGGACGAGCCGGGAGCCTTGTATTATGGGCTGAACGCCCTCTCCAATAACCTGATTATGGTGGATCGGAAGAAACTGAAAAATCCCAACGGCCTGATTCTTGGTACGCCTGGTTCCGGCAAGAGCTTTTCGGCGAAGCGCGAGATCACCAATGCCTTTCTGGTAACGGATGATGACGTGATTGTCTGCGATCCCGAGTCAGAATATACCGCATTGGTGACAAAACTGAAGGGGCAGGTGATTAAAATTTCACCCACCAGCAGCCAGTATATCAATCCCATGGATATCAATTCCAATTACTCAGAGGAGGACAATCCCATCGCCCTGAAAGCGGATTTTATTCTGTCCCTGTGCGAGCTTGTAGTGGGTGGAAAGGACGGACTCCAGCCTGTAGAAAAGACGGTTATTGACCGCTGTGTCCATCAGATTTACCAGAAGTATTTCAACGATCCCAGACCGGAAAATATGCCGATTCTTCAGGATCTGTATGAAGCGCTTCTGAAGCAGGAGGAAAAGGAGGCCCACCATGTGGCGACTGCCCTTGAGATCTATGTCACAGGCTCCCTGAACCTGTTCAATCACCGGACGAATGTGGATATTGAAAACCGTCTGGTCTGCTATGACATCAAGGAGCTGGGAAAGCAGATGAAGAAAATCGGGATGCTGGTGGTTCACGATCAGGTCTGGGGACGTGTCACTGCCAACCGGAACGCTGGGAAAACCACCTGGTATTATATGGACGAATTCCATCTTCTTCTCCGTGAGGAGCAGACGGCGGCGTATTCGGTGGAAATCTGGAAGCGGTTCCGGAAATGGGGCGGCATCCCCACAGGTATCACTCAGAATATAAAGGATCTCCTTGCCAGCCGGGAAGTCGAGAATATTTTTGAGAACAGTGATTTCATTTATATGCTGAATCAGGCTGCCGGAGACCGGGCGATTCTTGCAAAGCAGTTGAACATTTCGCCCCATCAGCTTTCCTATGTAACCCATTCCGGCGAAGGGGAAGGGCTGCTTTTTTATGGGAATGTGATTCTTCCCTTCGTGGATCGGTTCCCCACAGACCTGGAACTGTACCGGATCATGACAACCAAATTGTCCGAGGTATCTGCAGATGACAGAAAGCAGGCATAGCGAGGCTGGAAAGGAGGATGTGACGGATGAAGAAAGAAACCATGCGGCTGCATTTTTCTGAGGAAGACCTGGAGAATACAGCCGTCTCCCGGGCCGCAGAAAAAGCGGAACGGGCAGCCAACAGGGCGGACGCGGCGAAAGCCCGTCTTCCCACCAAAGGCAAGCTGAGGGACGAGAAGGAAAAGACGGCCTTCTATGGAGAACAGCTCCGTTTTGGAAAGAAGGATTTTTCAGATGCCGGGGAAGAGATTGTATCACCGGGAAGGCCTGCAGGCCGTTCTGCTCTCCATGCAGCTGCTGGAATGCTCAGTGCGCAGGCGCATCGTGAGATTGCGGAACATGAGAATGACAATGCAGGCGTACAGGCTGCTCATCAGAGTGAAACGCTTGTGGAAGGGACAGGGCGGGCCATTGACCATGCCAGTTACAGCCGGAAGCTGAAAAACTACCGGAAGGCGGTCAGACTGGAAAAGAAGGCGGACAAAGCTAATGTGGAAGCATTATTCCAGAAAAATATGGCGGATAATCCGGAAGCTGCATCCAATCCACTCTCCCGCTGGAAACAGCGCCAGGAGATCAAAAAGCAGTATGCGGTGGCAAAATCTGCCCGCAGCGCGGCAGCCGGGGCAAAATCATCGGGAGGAACCGCCAAGGGGACGAAGAAAGCAGCCAAAGGAGCTGGAACAGTATTGGAGCGGCTCAAAGAGTTTGTGGTCCGGCACTCCCATGCCCTGTGGATGGTGCTGATTTTTGCGTTCCTGCTCATGATGATTTCCGGAATGTTCTCTTCCTGCTCTGCCATGCTGGAGGGAGGTTCGGTGTCGGTTCTGGGAACATCCTTCACAGCGGAGGACGAGGACATCATTGGTGCCAATGAGGATTACAGGGCATTGGAGGAAGAACTGCAGAGACAGCTTAACCGGATTGAAACAGATCATCCCGGCTATGACGAATACCGTTATCAGCTGGACGAGATTAACCACAATCCCTATGAACTGACGGCTTATCTGACGGTGTCCTTTGAAGACTATACCAGAGCGGAGGTACAGTCGGCCCTGCAAGAGTTGTTCCAGAGGCAGTATAAGCTGACATTGCGGGAGGAAGTGGAAGTTCGGACACGCACAGAAACCCGTACCCACACTTCCACAGATCCTGAGACAGGGGAAACCACAGAGGAGGAATATGAAGTAGAGGTAGAATACAACTACTATATTCTCCATGTGACGCTGACCAATCACAGCCTTGGATCGGCCATAGAAGCAGGCGGACTTAGTGCGGATCAGCAGGAACGGTATAAGATTCTCCTGCAGACGCAGGGAAACCGTTCTTACCTGTTCGGCGATGACATTTATGCCAACTCATCCGGAGAATGTCTGGACTATGATATTCCGGGCGAGGTCCTGACGGATGAAAAGTTTGCCAATATGATCCGGGAAGCGGAAAAGTATCTGGGGATGCCTTATGTCTGGGGCGGAAGTTCCCCTGCCACCAGCTTTGATTGTTCCGGTTTTGTCTGCTGGGTTATTAACAACAGCGGGAATGGCTGGAATGTGGGGAGGACTACGGCAAACGGGCTGATGAGCAGCTGTGATATTATTCGCGCCAGTGAGGCGCAGCCGGGTGATCTGATCTTTTTCCAGGGAACCTATGATACGGCGGGAGCTTCCCATGTGGGGATATATGTGGGCAACGGAATGATGATCCATTGCGGAAATCCGATTTCCTATGCCTCAATAGAAACAAATTACTGGCAGTCTCACTTTTATTGTTACGGCAGAATCCGCTGATTCTGCCGGGAAAGGAGAAACAATGGGGATAAAACTTGAAAAGATCGGTGCTGATCTGGAAAAAGCCCGGAAGAAACGGGCGGAATGGGATGCGAAGGTCAAAGACCTGGAGCGGCGGTATCGGGAAGAGGAAAATACCGAGATCCATGAAATGGTTCATGCGGCCAACCTGACGCCGGAACAGCTGGCAGAACTGATCCGGAAGTCTGCGGCGTTCATGCCGCAGACAGTGGCCGAGGAAGTGAAGGAGGACGGACAGTATGACGAGTAAAATGCGGATGACGGCGGCATTTCTGGCAGTAGCTTTGTGTATGACTGTATTTCCGGTCACGGTTCTTGCCGCCGATACAGAGACAAAAGAGTTGGTAGAGACGGAGGATTCGGCTGTATCGGAAACCGAAGCATCCGCCGAGGAAGTGGAAACGGTCGCTGGCGAAGGGGTCATTGACGAAGAAACCCTGAAGGAACTTTTGGGAGACTCTTTGGAGATTACGATGACAGAAGACGGTATTGTGATTGGTGGAGGAGAAGCGGTTGATGAAAGCCAGAATGATTCTGCCGGGGAAGAAACGAACAACTCCCAGGTGGGGATTGTCACAACCAATGGCGGAGATCTGAACGTCCGCACTGGCGCTGGCATGGAGAACGCTGCTTTCGCCCAGCTTCCGAACGGCACAGAGGTGGAGGTAATCGGCAAAGATGACGAATGGGTTGAGATTCTTTTGCCGGAACGGGTCGGATATGTGCATGGCAATTACCTGACAATCCAGGCAGATGGAGAATTCGCCAGTGACTTTACGCTGTCTTTCAGAGAGGAAGAATTGTCCCGGCTAATGGAGATGTTTATGAGCGGCGCTTTCAATCCGAACCAGACAGACGGCGCTTTTACGCCGGACGGAAATCTGACGCTGGTGGATGATCTGGGCGGTGTCACTAAAACGGGCAAGCAGTTTATTACACTGGTCACGAAGAACGGAAATTATTTTTATCTGATTATCGACCGGGACGATGAGGGAAACGAAACGGTACACTTCCTGAATCAGGTGGACGAGGCGGATCTGCTGTCACTGATGGATGAAGAGGAGGCGGCTCAGTATCAGACGCCGGAAGAACCAGCGGAGCCTCCGACTACTGAAACACCTGAAACGGAGGAAGAAAGCCCAGAAACGGAGGATGCGGATATGGAAGCAGAAACAAAAAAATCTGTAAATCTTCTGCCTGTGGCACTGCTGTCCCTGGCGCTGATCGGCGGCGGTGCGGCCTATGGCTGGATGAAACTGAAGGGAAAGAAAAAGGAACAGGCAAAACCAGATCCTGATGCAGACTATGAGGAGGATTTGAATGAATATGACTTCCCGGAGGATGACGAAGTGGAACTCTCTGAGGAGGAAGAAGAGGAAGAGTCCGGGGATGCAGAAGATCCGGAGGACGATGAGTTGATGTGACGAAGTTTGAGGGCGGCTTTGGGCTGCCCTACATAAGGCTGCGGATCATGCTTTTATCCGCTTTGCTTCCGGGTTATACTGTTTCTGTAACCAGTTGCGAGAAACAATGCCGCCAGTCGGCAGAAATGGAGGATACTTATGGAAGAAAATAAAAAGGAAATGGAGCGTCTTGTAAAGATTTTTACCGGATGCATTGAGCAGCATGAGAATTATGAACTGCTGTATTCAAAGAAACTGGACTGTTATCTTCTTCTGGAACTGAATTCTTACAGGAAGGACGTGGAGGCTGTAGACTGCTGCTATGAACCGAAGGAATTTTGCAAGAAGATGTTTGAGATCATTGCACAGGACGCGTTTGCGCTTTCAGAATTTGAGCATGACGAGCCGGATGAGCAGGAACAAGCGGAAATGAAGCGGTCGCTAGGAATTTATACAGAGCAGCTTCCGGAATATAAGTATTTGGCGGATGAGGTGTTGGAGGGGTATGGTGTAGGGTGAACTGGCGGGGAGAAAGCGAAAGATTTATGGTTCCAGGTGGTGATCTGGGGCTATTTACCCAAAGAGGCATATGATATAATGGAAAAAGTAGATCGCAATTAAATGACCAATTT
>OIWN01003100.1_pt1 | contig 10231 bp, 8 predicted proteins | sample 1587591 | NCBI WGS metagenome assembly OIWN01 (sample SAMEA3888901, study PRJEB22519) | human gut metagenome | biome: human gut; feature: human-associated habitat; material: faeces | place: Denmark | collected 2010 | reverse complement strand
CCCCCATGTGGGGGCAGGGCGGAGGTTTTTATACGCTGTGAAGGGTCTCAGTTCTGCGCGCTGCCGCTGGCGGCGGGGGCGCTGGCGGAGGCGGAGGCGTCCTCCTGGGCGCTCAGCTCCTCCATCCGGGTGCTCACCGCCTGCCGCAGGGCGGTGACCGTCTCATAGAAGGCGGGCACGTCCAGCTGGTCAAAGGCATCGTTGGTAACGATCTCATGCTCGTCCAGCCAACCCTGCTGGAGCTGGGTCATCTTCTCCTGCACAAAGTCCGCCTGATAGTCGGCCGGCTCCACCTCCAGGGGAAGGCGCAGGATGATGTGGTAGCCGTAATCGCTCTCCACGATGTCACTGATCTCGCCGGGCTCCAGGGCCAGGGACGCCTCCTCGAACTCGGGGACCATCTGACCTGCCTCCACGGCCTGATAGCCGTCCGGGTTGGTGGCCAGTCCGGTGTCCTCGCTGTAATCGTTCATCAGCTGGTCGAACAGGGCGGCGGGGTCGCTGCTCTCCCGCAGCTGGCGGAGCAGATCCTCCGCCTGAGCCTTCTTCTCCGCCGCGGCAGCCTCGTCCAGGGGCTCTCCGGTCTCCGGGTCCTGGGTCAGCAGCAGGATGTGCTTGACGGAGTACAGCTTCCGGTCGTTCTGGATGTAGGAGAGCAGGTCGGCGTCGGTGGGCTTCATGGTGCCGTTCTCTCCAAAATACTTATCCTGAAGCTGGCCGTTCAGGTCCTCGCTCTCACACAGCTGGGTGTAGAGCTCAGGAGTCAGGGGATACTGCCACAGGTACATGGCCATCACGTCCTCGCCCCCCATGGCCTCAGTCATAGTGGCCAGCTGATCGGCAAAGGTGTCCTGGAAGTCCTGGGACAGGGTCACGCCCTCCTCCTCCGCTATCCCGGGGATCAGGGCGTACAGGGCCGCAGTCCTCAGCGCGTTGTCCAAAGTCCCCTGGGTCAGGGTGACGCCGGAGGCGTCCTCCGTATCCCAGGGCAGCTCGGTGATGCCGAAATAGGTGCTGTAATAACTGAGCATGCTGTCGGCGCTGTACGCCACCCAGTACAGCAGCTCAGCGGCGGTGATGTCCACATCTCCCACCTGGGCCACCACAGTGTCACCCGGGATGCCGGCGGTGGTGAGGAACACATCCGTGACGGCGTCCAGGTCCACGGTGATCGGTTCACTGCTGGAGGTGCTCCCGGCGGCACTGGAAGAAGCGCCGCTCCCGGAGCTCCCGCCGTCCTTACCGCAGGCGGTCAGGGAAAAGGCCAGAATCAGGGCCGCGAGGGTCAGGGCCCCCGCCCGTTTCATCGATCTCATAAGAGCAGTTCCTTTCTGTTTCATCCAATTCAGATCTGTTCCGGTCCGCAGGGCCGGATACAGTTTGATATCATACCACATCTGTCTTCCGGTTTCAATGGAGAAGGGAAAAACTCCCCACTCTGAAATGCGGGGCGGCTTCAGCCCTCCGCCCCCGCGAAGTCGTCCACCACCTGCCGTGCGGCCCGCAGGGCGTCCTCCCCCTTTTTCAGCCGGAAGGTAAAGCGGGGCACCTCCCCCGGAGTGAGCAGCAGCCGGTTCTGATACCGGTCCATGGCGCACAGGGCGGAAAACTGCTCCAGACTGAACCGGGCCAGGGTAAAGACCAGCTGCCCCTGCTTCTGGGCGATGTCGGTGATCCCGGCCTCCGCCGCCGCGGCGCGGAGCAGGGCCACGGAGATCAGGTTGTTCACCGTGCGGGGGGGCTCGCCATACCGGTCGATGAGCTCATCCACCAGGTCGTCCGCCTCCGCCTCGCTGCGGATGGCGGCGATGCGGCGGTACAGGTCCATCCGCTGCTCCGGGGAGGGGACGTACCGGTCGGGCACCGACGCCGCCACGCTCAGGTCGGCGGCACATTCGGTCTTGGGAGGCACCGGCTGGCCCTGCTCCTGAAGCACCGCTTCCTCCAGCAGCTTCAAGTACATGTCGTAGCCTACCGACAACAGGAAGCCGCTCTGCTCCGGCCCCAGCACGTTGCCCGCACCCCGGATCTCCAGGTCCCGCATGGCGATCTTGAAGCCGGAGCCGAACTCGGCGAACTCCCGGATGGCGCTCAGCCGCTTGGCGGCCACCTCGGTGAGCACCTTGCCCCGGCGGTAGGTGAGGTAGGCGTAGGCCCGGCGGCTGGACCGCCCCACCCGGCCCCGGATCTGGTGGAGCTGGGCCAGGCCCAGGCGGTCGGCGTCCTCGATGATGAGGGTGTTGGCGTTGGGCAGGTCGATGCCCGTCTCGATGATGGTGGTGCACACCAGCACGTTCAGCTCCCCGTCGGTCATCCGGCTCATCACCTCGTCGATGGCCTCCTGGGTCATCTTGCCGTGGGCCACCCCCACCGCCGCATCCTCCCCCAGCATGGCCTGGATGCGGCTGGCGGTGCGGTCGATGGTCTCCACCCGGTTGTGGAGGTAGTACACCTGCCCGCCCCGCTCCAGCTCCCGGCGCATGGCGTCCCCCAGCACCCCCCAGTCGTGCTCCAGCACATAGGTCTGCACCGGCTGGCGGTCGGCGGGGGGCTCCTCCAGGGTGGACATGTCCCGGATGCCGCTGAGGGCCATGTTCAGCGTCCGGGGGATGGGGGTGGCGGACAGGGTCAGCACATCCACCTGACGGAAGTTCTCCTTCAGCTTCTCCTTGTGCTGGACGCCGAAGCGCTGCTCCTCGTCCACCACCAGCAGACCCAGGTCCTTGAAGCGCACGTCCCGGTTGAACAGGCGGTGGGTGCCGATGAGGATGTCCACCTCACCGCTCTCCACCCGCCGCAGGGTCTCCTTCATCTGGGCGCTGGTGCGGAAGCGGGAGACCACATCGATGGTCACCGGATATTTGGCAAAGCGCCGCAGGGCGTTGAGAAAATGCTGCCGGGCGAGCACCGTGGTGGGCACCAGCACAGCGGCCTGCTTGCCGTCCAGCACGCATTTCATGACGGCCCGGAAGGCCACCTCCGTCTTTCCGTAGCCCACGTCGCCGCACAGCAGCCGGTCCATGGGCACCGGGCGCTCCATGTCCCGCTTGATCTCCTCTACGCAGCGCAGCTGGTCCTCCGTCTCCGCGTACTCGAACTCCTCCTCGAATTCCCGCTGCCAGGGGGAGTCGGGAGAGAAGGCGAAGCCGGGCTGCCGCTGCCGCTGGGCATAGAGCTGGATCAGGCCCTTGGCCAGATCCTTCACCGCCTTTTTGGCCTTGCTCTTGGCCTTCTCCCAGTCGGTGCCCCCCAGGCGGGAGAGCTTTTTGGTCTCCGCCGCGTCCTCGCCCCCGCCGATGTACTTGCTCACCAGGTCCAGCTGGGTGGCGGGGACGTAGAGCACATCGGAGCCGGCGTAGGCGATCTTCACATAGTCCTTCTCCACCCCGTCGGCAGGCAGCTTCACCATCCCCATGTAGCGGCCCACACCGTGATGCTCGTGGACCACCAGGTCCCCGGGGGACAGGTCGGCATAGGACTTCAGCTTCTCCCGGTTGGTGGCCGCCTTCCGGGGCCGGGGCTTTTTCAGTGCCGCCCCCTGTCCCTCGGTGAGTACCGCCAGACGGGCCTCCGGGTACTCCATCCCGGCGGACAGGCCGCCCACCGAGACCAGGGTCTCCCCCAGCCCAGGGAGGGTCTGGGGCTGGAACTCCACCGCCGCCCGGAGGCCCTGCTCCCGCAGCAGCGTCTGGAGATTCAGGGCCCGCTGTTCGCTGGACACCAGCACCAGGGTGCCCAGGCCCGAGCGCTGGTAGTGGTCCAGGTCGGAGACCGCCGTCTCCAGGCTGGCGCCAAAGGAGGGCAGCTGCTTGGCCGTCACCGACAGCAGGCAGCCGGGGGGCACCGGATAAGCCGACAGAGTGAAGGAGTCCAGATAGGCCGTCGGCCAGTCGGACAGCCGGGCGTTGAGCTCCGGGAAGGTGCGGGACAGCACGGCGCAGGAGCCGTCCAGCTCCCCCCGCTCCATCAGGGACTTGGCATCCTCCTCCAGCTGCCACTGGTAGGTCTTGGCCCGCTCCCCCACCCGGCTGCTCTCAGAAAAGAGCACACAGGCGTCCGGCGGCAGGTAGTCGGCCGCCGTGGCCAGCTGGGGATAGATCAGCGCCAGATAGCGGTCCGTGGCGGGGAAGCTCCGCCCCTGCTCCAGCGCCTCCCGGTCCTGCCGCAGAGTCTGGGCCAGCTCATGCCGCCCCGCCTTCTCCGCCCCTGCGGCCAGCTTCTCCAGCCGGGCTGCCAGCCCCGCCGTCCCTCCGGGCGCCAGATGGGGCAGCGCCTCCGCCGCCGGCAGCAGCACCGCCCGCTCCACGTTCTCCGTCCGGCGCTGGGTGGCGGGGTCGAACAGCCCCATAGCATCCAGCTCGTCTCCGAAGAACTCCGCCCGCACGGGCTGCTCCATCCCTGGGGAGTAGACATCCAAGATCCCGCCCCGCAGGGCAAACTGTCCCACGCCTTCCACCTGGTCGCACCGGCTGTACCCGGCGGCGGTCAGTGTCTCAGCCAGCTGGTTCAGGTCATAGCTCCCCCCGGTCCGCAGCTCCGCCCAGGCCCGGTCCAGCTCCTCCGGGGGCAGGGTCCGCTGAAGCAGTCCCTCCACCGCCGCCACCAGCAGGGGCACCTCCCCCGCCGCCATGGCCCGCATCAGGGCCAGCCGCCGGTGCTCCCACTGGCGGGAGACAGTGGCCGCGTTGTGAAAGATGTAGGACCGGGGGGCGAGCACCGGCACCCGCTGCCCCGTCAGGGACTCCAGATCCCGGGCCAGCCTCTCCCCTTCCCCCTCGTCGGCGCACACCAGCACCACCGGCCGGCCGGTGCGGGCGTAGACCCCGGCAGCAAAGTGGGCCCGGTGGACCGCCGACAGCCCGGACAGGGCCACAGGACAGCGGCCGCTGTCCATGGCGGCCAGCAGCTGGCCGAACTCCGGCACATTGTTCAAGATGTCGTTCAAAAGTTTCATAGCGGCCACCAAATAGAAAAATATGGAAATCAAAAACGTGACAAAGCCCCCCGTTCCCGACTTTAGGGAGGGGGTCATTTTCCAACAGTATATCGCCTTTTCTCCGGTCCGTCAAGGAAATTCCCGGGGATTTCCGTCCCCGGTCTCCATTCAGGGGCGGGTCCGGGCCCCCCCTACGGGATGCCTTCGGTCTCTGCGTAGGGGCGCGCTTTGCGCGCCCGCCAGCCGCCCCGCAGGGCGGAACCCTTTGGGGGCCATCCTGCGGCTGGGATGGGGGGAGGAAGACCCCTCATCCGTCACGGCATGCGCCGTGACACCTTCCTCCCGGCGGGGGGAAGGCTTTGGGGGCGGCTCTGGAAGCCGCCCCTATGGGATGCCCTTCGGTCTTTGCGCGCCCCTGCGGCACGTCACAGGTCCGGGAATGGCGGGCAGGGCCCGCCTCCTGTGTAAAGGCCGGAACCAAAACAGCGGGGAAGACCTCTGTCTCCCCCGCCCGGGTCAGCGGTTGATCTCCCGGTTCTCCGTCCGCCCCAGAAGATAGTCCACCGACACGCCGAAATAGTCCGCCACTTTCATCAGCTTTGGAATCGGCAAATTGCTGCCTCCGGCTTCAATCAACTGATAATGCCGGACCTGGCATCCTAGGAAATCCGCCATTCCCTGCTGAGTTTTTCCGGCCTCATTGCGCAATATTTTCAAGCGCACGCCTAAAATCTCCATTTTTTTGCCCTTTCCTCTTGACGGATATAATATCCCACGATATAATATAACGTAACAAGTCCCGAACACGAAAGGAGCGCCTAGTATGTATGACCTGATCTCCATCCTTCTGGACTATGTGGAGGCCCTTCCCCCCACCCCGGACATGGACCGGGTATCCGAAGAGAGCTTTCCCTTCCTACAGCGGCTGTATCAGCTGACAGGCGAGGACGAGGCGGACCGCATCTGGGGCGCGGCCATGGAGGTGGGCGCCTCCGAGGGCCGGCAGATGCTCCTCACCGGGCTGGCCCTGGGCCTGGAGCTGGGACAGGAGCTGGACCAGCTCTCCCTCAGCCGTTGAACCGGCTCATCCCCCGGTCGATGCCCTCGGCCAGGATGCACTCCACTGCGTCGGCGGCCCGCTTCACCGCTTGGTCGATGGCCTTTTTGTCCTCCCCCTGGAACTTGCCCAGCACCCAGTCCGCCATATCATAATCCGGGTGGGGCTTCTCCCCCACCCCCACCCGCAGCCGGGGAAACTGGTCTGTCCCCAAGTGGAGGATGATGTTTTTCAGGCCGTTATGACCCCCGGCCGAGCCTCCCCTGCGGATACGCAGACGGCCCACAGCCAGGGCGGTGTCGTCAGAGACCACCAGCACGTGGTCCGGCGCCACCTTATAGAAGTCCACTGCCTGGCGCACCGCATCCCCGGACAGGTTCATGAAGGTGACGGGCTTCATCACCAGCACCTTCTGGCCGGAGATGGTGAACACGTTGGTCAGCGCCTTATATTTCAGCCTCTGGATGGGGGCGTGCTGGCGCTCGCCCAGCTCGTCAGCTACCATGAAGCCCACATTGTGCCGGGTGTTTTCGTATTTCTCCCCCGGGTTGCCCAGGCAGACCAGGACCCAGTCCACCCCGCCGGTTCCATTTCCAAACAGCATATCGGTCTCCTCAAACAGTCTGAAGAGGGGCGGGTATTGGCTACCCGCCCCCTGTTTTCGCGCCCTTCCGGTCCCCGCTCTCTCTTACAGGAACAGCGGGGAGACGGAGGTCTCCATATAGATGTGGCTGATGGCCTCCGCGAACATGTGGGCCACCGAGATGTACTTGATCTTCTCGCACTTGACGCCGGGCTTGGCCGGGATGGTATCCAGGAAGATGACCTCGTCCAGCACGCTGCTGTTGATGCGGTCGATGGCCGGACCGGAGAGGACGCCGTGGCTGGCGCAGGCGGTCACATCCTGGGCGCCGCCGATCTCCATCAGGGCCTGAGCCGCGTGGCAAAGGGAGCCGCCCGTATCCACCATATCGTCCAGCAGGATGACGTGCTTGCCCCGCACGTCGCCGATGATGTTCATGACCTCGGAGGAGTTGGCCTTCTGGCGGCGCTTGTCCACGATGGCCAGGGGCATGTTCAGCTTCTGGGCAAAGGCCCGGGCCCGGGACACCGACCCCACATCGGGGGAGACCACCATGGTGTCGTCATGGCAGTCCGCGTACTTCTTGGTGAAGTGGTCCACAAAGATGGGGGAGCCCAGCAGGTTGTCCACCGGGATGTCGAAGAAGCCCTGGATCTGGTTGGCGTGCAGGTCCATGGTCAGCACCCGGTCTGCGCCGGCCTCCGCGATCAGGTTGGCCACCAGCTTGGCTGAGATGGGGTCTCGGGGCTTGGTCTTGCGGTCCTGGCGGGCGTAGCCGAAGTAGGGGATCACAGCGGTGATCCGGCCGGCGGAGGCCCGGCGCAGGGCGTCGATCATAATGAGCAGCTCCATCAGCGCATCGTTGACGGAACCGCTCTTGTCGTCCTTGCGGAAGGAGCAGGTGGACTGCACCACAAAGACGTCGGAGCCGCGGACGGTCTCATAGATAGAGGCGAAATTCTCCCCGTCGGAGAAGGCTCCCACCTCGGAGTCGCCCAGAGGGATGCCCAGCTCCTGACAGATGTTCTGGGCCAGCTTGGGGTTGGAGTTTCCGGTGAATACCTTGATATCCTTCCCGTGTGCGATCATAAACAACTTCCTTCCTTACGCGGACCGCCGGTACCTGGCCGGGTCGGTCACCAAATCTGCTTGCTCTCTGTTCCTCTATTGTGACGGCAGTGCCGATCAGCACGGATATGCGTGGGGCTTCTCCATCAAACTGCACAGATCCGGCACGTTATGCGGATACCCCCAACCATTATAGCATAATAGCAAGAAAGTTTCCTGGGTTCAAGAGAATTTTTCGAGAAATTTTCGAAAATTTTCCGGGAATTTTTATTCCTGCCTCTCTTTTCCTAAAAATGTCTAAAAATGCCCCGGCAGCAGACGCTGCCGGGGCATGAGGAGGTGCGGAGCAGATCAGGCCGCGTCGGCCTGGGGGGAACCCGCCAGGGGGACCACGCCCAGCTTCTCCCGCAGGCGGCCTGGGTGATAGATGTGGGAGAGCTCCAGCCCCGCGCAGAAGGTATCCACCAGGTCCACCAGCAGGGCCTCCAGGGACCGGGGCAGTGCCCCGCCCAGGGGCCACATGTGGGACAGGATAATGTTGCGCTCCTTATCGGAGAGCTTGGTCACCTGCTCGGCATTCCGGGCTGCGGCCCTGGGGTGGTCGAAGCACTGGCTGCCGGGGTGGGCGGACTTGTCCCGGGGGTCATAGAGGTACAGGTCGTGGAGCAGGCCCCCGCGGGCGGCGGCCCGTTCATCCAGACGCAGCCACCGGGCTGCCCGGAAGGACAGGTAGGCCACGAACAGGGAGTGGTCCAGGGTGGTGATCCGGCCGTGGTGCTGCCAGCGGCCCATCATCCGCACCGGCTCGCTTTCCAGGAGCTCTCCCGTCAGGCGGCAGAACTCCAGCAGATGCTTGTGCATCGGATATCAGTCCTTTCATGGGTATTTTCCTCCCTTTCACCCAGTTGGGAAAAGGGGGGCGGAAATGGGATGCCGCGGCGGGCGGTTCTGGGCCGTCCCCGCGATATCTGGCTCACGGCTCTGATGAGAGTGTCGCTCTGCTCCCATCATACCCGGAGACCGCGCATTTGTCAGCTGGAAAAGAGAGGGGGCGCCTCAGCGGATCTGTCCCCCGCCCCGGATCACGAACTTGAAGCTGCACAGCTCGGCCAGCCCCAGGGGGCCCCGGGCGTGGAGCTTCTGGGTGGAAATGCCCATCTCACAGCCAAGGCCAAACTCGCCGCCATCCGTAAAGCGGGTAGAGCAGTTGACATAGACCGCGGCGCTGTCCACCGCGGCGGTAAACTGAGCGGCATGGGCATTGTCCTGGGTCAGAATGGCCTCGCTGTGGCCGGTGGAGTGGGCGGCGATATGTGCAATGGCTTCCTCCACGCTGTCCACGATTTTAACGGCCAGAATGTAATCAAGGAACTCGGTGTCAAAATCCTGCGGCCCGGCGGGCACACCGATGCCGGGCAGGAGGGCGGCGGCACGCTCGTCCAGCCGGAGCTCCACGGGGTGGAGCCCTCTGGCCGCGCGGTCCGGGCCCAGCCGCTGGGCAAGTTTGGGCAGGAACTCTGCCGCAATGCCGCTGTGCACCAGGCAGACTTCCTCCGCGTTGCAGACGCTGGGGCGGCTGGCTTTGGCGTTCTCAATGATCTCCAGTGCCTTGGGCTGGTCGGCACTGTCATCCACAAAGATATGGCAGATGCCGGTGCCGGTCTGGATGCAGGGGACCTTGGCGTTTTCCACGCAGGCCCGGATGAGCCCGGCCCCGCCCCGGGGAATGAGCAGGTCTACATAGCCCACGGCTGTCATCAGGGCGTTGGCGGAGGCGTGGGTGGTGTCCTCAATGAGAGAGACGGCGGCTTCGGGCAGGCCGTTCTCCCGCAGGCCCCGGCGCAGTGCGGTGACGATGGCGCTGGCGCTCCGCCAGGCCTCCTTGCCGCAGCGCAGGATGCAGGCGTTGCCGCTCTTGATGGCAAGGGCGGCGGCGTCACTGGTCACGTTGGGGCGGCTCTCGTAGATGATGGCGATCACGCCCATGGGCACGGCGGTCTTTTCGATCACCAGCCCGTTGGGGCGCTCCACCCGGTTCAGGACCGCGCCCACCGGGTCGGGCAGGGCGGCCACCTCTAAAATGCCCTTTGCCATGGCACCGATCCGCTCCGGCGTCAAAGCCAGGCGGTCCAGCATCACATCGCTGATGTGCCCTTTGGCGGCAGCCATGTCCTCCGCGTTGGCGGCCAGAATGGCTTCCACGCTGTCCGGGGCGCAGAGGGCGTCTGCCATCCGCTCCAGGACGCTTTGCCGGGTGCGGCTGCTGGCCAGCGCCACGGCCTGCTTGGCCGCGCGGGCAGCTTCGAGAATTTCCTGTGTCGTCATGGGTCAGCCCTCCTGTCTGTGTGCGGCAAAGCGGGTGCCTGCCGGTTTGCCCTCGGCAATGTCATAGAGCAGCTCCGGGTGCGCACCGTTGGCAATGACCATGTCGGCTCCGCTGGCGGTCACCATCCGGGCGGCGCGGAGCTTGGTGGACATGCCGCCGGTGCCCAGTGCCGAGCCGGCCCCGTCGGCCAGCGCCATCACGTCCGGGGTGATCTCTTCCACCAGCGGGATGAGCGCTGCTTCCGGGTGGGTGTGGGGGTTG
>OIWN01003096.1_pt1 | contig 10236 bp, 7 predicted proteins | sample 1587591 | NCBI WGS metagenome assembly OIWN01 (sample SAMEA3888901, study PRJEB22519) | human gut metagenome | biome: human gut; feature: human-associated habitat; material: faeces | place: Denmark | collected 2010 | reverse complement strand
ATAAAAAATCTTTGCAACGGCTTTTCCGGAAAAGCCGTTGCAAAGATTTTTTATCTTACCACGCAAAGCCCCACTTGGAAAAATAACGCAGCAGACTGCGCAGCTGCCACAGAAAGGGCTTCAGACTGCGGTGGGCGGCCCGGTGCCAGGCATGGATGGCCGTGTACTGAGGCACCAAATACGCCTTGCCCTTTGTGCGCATTTTCTGGGTGAGGTCGGCATCCTCCACATACATGAAGTAGTGCTCGTCAAAGCCTCCCACCGCCTTGAAGGCTGCGGTTTCCACCGCCGAGAAGCTGCCGGTGCAGAACTCGATCTCAGTGGGCTGGGTCAGGTCCCGGTCCGCCATGAGGTAGCGTTCGTTGTACTTTGCCCAGAATTTCAGGCAGGGCAGCTGGCGGTAGACCATGGCCCGCACATTGCACCGGCGCAGCGGCAGCCGCTGGGGCTGCCCGTCCGGAAAGGTCAGGGCCGGGCGGGCCATCACCACACCGGGGTGCTGCACCATCCAGTCTGCCAGGTCGCTCAGGGTGTCGGCGGTGAGCTGGATGTCCGGGTTCAGGATAAAATGCACCCGGCTGTGCAGCAGTGAAAGCACCGTATTGTGCCCGGTGCCGAAGCCGCCGTTTTTGGTCCGGCAGAGCACCTGCACCTGCTGGCCCGGTGCCGTGCGCAGGGTGCCGTCGGCTGCCGCGCGGGTCAGGCGCTGGCCGCTGCCGTCCGGGCTGGCATTGTCCACCAGATACAGCGTCAGCGGATGGCGGCGGGTGCAGTCCAGCACGGTCTGGGCCGCCCGCAGGGCCTCTTCTGCGCCGTTATAAACTACGATACAGGCTGAAAGTTCCACCAGAGTTCCTCTTTTCGTTTTCAATCAGTTTTCCGAACACAGCTCCCCCTTTCGGGGGAGCTGTCTGCGCAGCAGACTGAGATGGTCACTCCAGCGGCTTGATGTCGAAGGTGAAGTCCTCCTTCATCAGGTCAAAGTTCGGGTTCAGGCAGGGGTCCCCGGCGGCCAGCTGCTTGGCCCACCGCTGCTGGAACCGCTTCACTTCCGACTCAAAGCGCTTGCGCTTGGCCGGGCTCTCGTCCAGGCCGCGGCTCTTGCTCTCGTAGTGATACAGCTGGGCAAAGGGGGTAAAGACATTGGCATACCCGGCCTCCCGCACGCGGACGCAGAAGTCCACATCGTTGAAGGCCACAGCAAAACTCTCGTCCAGGCCGTTCACCTCGTCGTACACGCTCTTGCGCACCATCAGGCAGGCAGCGGTCACGGCATAGACATCCTGCGCATAGACCAGACGGCCCATGTAGCCGGGGTGTCCCACCGGGAAGTTCTTGTGCATGTGGGCGGCCAGGGTCAGGTAGCCAAAGCCGATGCCTGCATGCTGGATGGTGTTGTCCGGGTACAGCAGCTTGACGCCCACGCAGCCCACGCGCTCCTGCTGGGCATACATGACCATCTCCTCGAGCCAGCGAGGGGTGATCACCTCGGTATCATTGTTGAGCAGCAGCAGGTATTCGCCGGTCGCTTCCTTGGCGCCAAAGTTGTTCAGGGCGCTGTAGTTGAAGCCGGTGCCCTTCCAGTACAGCACCCGCAGGTTGTCCGGGTGCTCCTTCTGCAGCTGTTCGTAGAGGCGGAAGGTGCCGTCCTCCTTGCTGTTGTTCTCGATGATGAGGACCTCAAAGTCCGCATAGGTGGTCTTGCGGTAGATGGAATCCACGCAGGTGCGCAGATCTGCCCCATGGTCGCAGCTGGGGATCAGGATGCTCACCTTGCCGGGCTTTGTGATGGTGTAGTCGGTCTTGTAGAAGCCCGGGGTGTTGGGGATCATGGTCACGTCATCCACCGGCACGCCCACGCGCTTGTAGTGGGCACGCAGGGCCTTCATGGCGGCTTCCAGACAGTACATCTTGGCCGAAATGTTGCTTGCCACGCTGGTGGGGCTGGAGCGCCAGTAATACAGCAGGTGCGGGATGTGCACCACCTTTTTGGCCTGCTCGGTCAGGCGCAGGTACAGGTCATAATCCTGGCTGCCGTTGAACTCCGCCCGCTCGTCGCCACCCACCTTGGCCAGCAGCGCGGCACTGAACACGCTCAGGTGGCAGATATAGTTGTTGGAGCGGAGGTTGTCCAGCATATAATCCGGCTTGAAGTGGTACACCGTCAGGTGGTCGATGTCGCCCTCAAAGGTGACCTCGTCCGTATACACGAAGTCGGCTCCCTGCTCGGCGATGGCCTGTGCCACATACCACAGAGCGCACGGATGCAGGATGTCGTCGTGGTCCAGCAGGGCCACATAGTCGCCCTTGACCATAGCAAAGCCCTGATTGGTGTTGCCGGCAATGCCGTCGTTCTTGTCCAGCTTCCGATAACGGATGCGGGGGTCGGAGGCGGCGCGGGCCTTCACGGTCTGGCCCACCGTCTCATCCTGCCCGGCGTCCACCATGCACAGCTCCCAGTTGCGGTAGCTCTGGTTCTGCACCGAGTCCAGCAGCTCCACCAGGAACTGCTGTGGGGTGTTGTACAGCGGCACCACGATGCTGATGAGCGGGCCTGCCGGCTGGTTGGCCGCCTGCTTTACCAGCAGCTCCGGGGTGGCAAAACGGTCGGCGGGCATGGCTTTGCCCGGGAACAGCTTTTTGTACTCCCGCTTGGCCTTCGCCTGGGCCATCACGCCGGAGATGCCCACCCGGCGCAGCGTTGCCAGAAAGACGAACAGCGGGAAGGTGTGCCACAGCTGGCGGCACTTGCTCACCAGATACCGCATGGGCCAGGTGAGCTTCCAGAACTGGGACTGGACCACGCTGTTCAGCGTTTTTTCCAGATCCTGCTCGTGGCTGCGGCTCAGCGAAAGGTCGCTGCGCAGGCGCTCCAGCTGGCGGCCCTGCTCTTCGCCGGTGCGCTCGGCCAGCTCCATGCGCTCCCGCAGGATGTCCAGTTCTTCCTCATATCCGGCCAGCTGCCCGGCTGCATCCGGGGCGTCCGTGCGGCAAAACAGAGCCGTCTGTAAGGCACGGCCCCGGCTCTGCCACGAAAAATCGCGGTACAGGCCCTGCTGTGCCAGCTGCTTTGCGCAGGCGGCCAGCATCGTTTCTTCGCTGCACACCAGCAGCACCCGGTCGGCCAGCTGCTGCGGCAGGGTGACCCACTCCGGGTCCACCACCACCAGAAGTTCCGGCAGAGCACCCTCGGCAGGCTGCACGGCACCGGTCGCTTCCAGTGCACTTTCCAGTGCGCCGACGCCGCCCAGCACCTGTACGCTGCAGGGGCCGAGCTCCCGCCGGATGCGCTGTGCCAGCTCCCGGCTGCGCTCCGATTCATTCCGGGTCAATTTTTCCTGATCCAACTCCATGCTTCCTTCTCCATTCCTTGGCAAACACTTTTATTTTCCAAACGTCTGATGCGGACAAGCCGCCAACGTGTATCACGCAGATGCGTTGTTTTGTATCACAGAAACCTTTCGGTCCTGCGATAGTATACCAAATTACGCCGCACTTGAGAAGCCCTTGCCAGAATTTTGGAGGTTCTTTTTTGCCGCCAACGTGACACCAGAAGGCCGCTCAGGCCGTGTACCATGGCCGCGGGGCGCATTTTGTCAGCCAAACAGGCTGCGCAGCCAGCCGAACAGACCGCCGCTGCTGCCCTGGCTCGTGATGCTGGCACCCTTGTAATAATGCCGGAGGATGGCCTTATAGCCCATGTTCCGCTCTGCGGCATAGCCCACGGCGCCGCACTGGCTCATGCCCACACCGTGGCCAAAGCCGTAGTAGGTCATGCAGGGGGTACCGTTTTCGTCCATGCCAAAGTCAAAGCAGTAGCGGGACGAGACGAACTGCCCGATGTAGCGGTAGCTGCGCCCGTTGGACACAAAGGTGTTGTACTGCACATAGCCGCCCAGGCTCTTGTGGGTGGTGTCCGCATCGGTATAAGGCTCCCCGGTGCGGCTGTCGTTGTACTCCACATAGGTATAATCCTTGCCGATGGAGCGGCGCAGCAGGTTGTGATACTGCTCCTCATAGGGGCTTTCCACACTCTGCAGATAGGGCACCTCGGTGCCCCAGGCATCGCGGCTGGAGCAGGTGCCGTACACGCCGGTCTGGGTGTTGTAGCCCGCGCTGGCCGACCACACCGCGTCGCAGACACTGCCGTTGTAGGTGAGGATCTCATCCTTCACCGGCTCCACCGCCTTGCGGATGGCTTCCCGGGCAGCGGAGGGGATCTGATCCACCGGGGTGTAGACCAGTGCATTGGCCGAAGAACCATACTGCTTGTGATATTCCAGATAGGAGTGAGCCGCCACGGCCTGTGCCTTCCAGGCCTGCTGGGCCGCACTGGCGCTGACATAGTTGCCGATGGACCCCAGCTCGTTGTAGGTGATGCCCACCAGGCAGTCCACCAGGTTCAGTGTGACGTTTTTCTTCAGGCCCTGCCCCCGGATGTTCAGGTACGGCAGGGTGATGGTGTCGCCGGAGCCGAAGAGCCAGCTCAGGCAGTTTTCCTCTTCCGCCGGGATCAGGGTGGTGTTGGCACCGCCCATGGTCACCGCACCGCCGGACACGGCAGCATCGTCCGCTGCCAGTGCTGCCGGAGCACACAGGCAGAGCACCGCCGCCAGCACCAGCGCCGCAGCGCGGCGCACAAACCCTTGCAGTTGTTTCACGAACCATTCCTCCTCATAATGCGATCTGTTTTCCTTTAGTTTAACACAGCCTGTGTCTGCGGGCAAGGACCGGACTTCTGTTTTATGCACACAAAAAGCCGGGAAGTGCGCTGGTTTCCCGTGCACTTCCCGGTTGGTGTGATGTTTTCAGGTTTCTTCCGGCGTGTCCTGCATGGCACGCGCGATCTCGGCTTCCATGTCCTGCAGGCAGTCCAGCAGCAGCGGATTGAAGGCCCCGCACACCCCGGTACAGATCATCTGCACCACTTCGCTGTGGGTACGGGCGTGGCCGTCCACCGGGCGGCTCACCAGCCGCTCGTACACGTCCGCCAGGCCCACCACCTGTGCTTCGATGGGGATCTGCTCCCCCTGCAGGCCGTCCGGATAGCCGCCGCCGTCGTACCGCTCATGGTGCCAGCGGCAGATGTTGTACGCCGTGCGGGCAAAGGCGTCGTCCCGGCATTCGGGCTGTTCTTCCAGCATCTGTGCTCCCAGCAGGGTGTGGCTTTGCAGGGTACGGCGCTCGGCCTCGGTCAGTGGGCCTTCCTTGTGCAGCAAGTCCTCGCAGATCTCCATTTTGCCAATGTCGTGCAGGGCCGCCGCCGTGGCAATGGTGCGGCGCATCTCCCGTGTGAGCGGGTAACGGTCGGTCTTTTGGGCCAGCCCGGCCAGCAGCATGGAGGTGAGCTGTGCCACCCGCTGCACATGGTCGCGGCTTTCACCGTTGCGCTTTTCCACCACCTGGCTCAGGATGCCGATCATCATCCGGCTGGCGCGTTCCTTTTCAAAAGCAAGATCCGCCGCCATGGCGCTCAGGCGGCGCTGCTTGGCGTACAGCTGGATGGTGTTGATGATGCGCTGATAGACCACCTTGGCGTCGAACGGGCGGCTGATGTAATCCGAGGCTCCCAGGTCAAAGGCCCGCCGCACCGCGTCCACGGTGTCCTCGCTGGAGATCATGATCACCGGGATCTGTTCCAGCAGGTTTTTCTGGTTCATCTCTTCCAGCACCGTAAAACCGTCGATGCCGGGCATATGGATGTCCAGCAGCACGATGGAAATGCCGGTGGCGTTCTGTTCCAGCAGCTGCAGGCAGGCCTCGCCGCTGGCCGCCTCGGCAATGTCGAACCGGCTGCCCAGCATCTGCCCCAGCATCTTGCGGTTCAGCTCAGAGTCATCCACGATGAGCACGCTCTGGCGGCGATGCACCGGCGCGGCGGCCGTGCGCTCCGGCTGCTGCTCGGTGATCACGGTGTTCTTCTGCATCTGGGCATAGGTAGCCAGCCGCTCTGCGTGCTCCACCGCCGCCGATACTTCCCCGTCCCGGATCCACACACCGCCGATGCTCACCGAGATGTGCAGATGGGAGTAGCCCGGAACACCGGCCGCCGCCAGCTGCAGCCGCAGATGCTCCAGCTTCTGGCCGAAGTCGCTCTGCCCCACCTCCGGCAGAAGCAGCAGCAGCCGGTCCTCGCCGCGGCGGATGAGGCGGTCCTTCTCGCCCAGATTCCGGCGCAGCACCCCGGCCACGGTTTCCAGCACGCTGTTTCCGGCGTAACGGCCATATACGTCGTTGGCCGCCTTGAAGTCGTCCACCCGCAGCACCGCCACACCAGCCGTGAGGATGCGGCTGCGGTATTTTTCCTGGTAATAGCGCTCATTGTACGCGCCGGTCACCGCATCGCGGTACAGTTTTCCACGGTACTCCGCAAGGTTGTTGAACAACTGTTCGCTTTCTTCGGGGTCCAGCAGCATGATCCGGTCCAGCCTGCGCTCCAACTCCAGCACGCAGGGCGTGCCTTCCACCTGCGCAAAAAGGGCCGTCACCTCGTACAGCTCCTGCCCGCGGTACTCCATCCGGCTGTGGGTGGTCTTTTCTTCCAGCGCCTGCCGGGCAGCATCTCCCACTGCCTCCCCGGCCTGCACCTGCTCTGCAGTGAGCATGCGCACCGAGGGGAACACCTTGCGCAGCTGCTCCATTTCCTGTTCGGCCTGCTGCCGGGTCATTGACCCACCCTGTGCCGTCTTTTCGTCCTTGTTCTGCACCCCGGTGTCTCCCTTCTTTTCTATGGTCCGTCCTGGGGTCATTATACTATTTTTTGCATGGCTGCGTCAAACTTGTTATCGTTTGTCCCAGCATCGGAAAATTTTGGAAAAATGGACGTTCCTCCCGGCTTTTTGCCTGTCCGGGCCGGACAGGCGGGCTGCCGTGTGGCGCAAAGTGACGCAAAATAGGGAGTGCAGCATCTTCAAAACAAAAGCGCCCGCCCGCTTCCGGAAGTTCCGGCATGCGGACGGGCGCACAGTTCTTTCAAAAAACGGATCAGAACTCGATCTTGCTCTCAATGTAGCTCTTCAGCTCGCTGATGGGCATACGGACCTGCTCCATGGTGTCGCGGTCACGGATGGTGACGCAGTTGTCGGCCGCGATGCCCTTGGCCTCGTCGCCCACGGTGTCAAAGTCCACGGTGATGCAGTACGGGGTGCCGATCTCATCCTCGCGGCGGTAACGCTTGCCGATGGAACCGGTATCGTCGTAGTCCACCATGAAGTACTTGCTCAGCTCGTTGCGGATCTCCATGGCCTTGTCGCCCAGCTTCTTGCTCAGGGGCAGGACAGCGCACTTGTAGGGAGCCAGAGCCGGGTGCAGATGCAGGACGGTGCGGATGTCCTCCTTGCCCTTGCTGTCGGTCAGATGCTCCTCGTCGTAGGCCTCGCACAGGAAAGCCAGCGCCACGCGGTCGCAGCCCAGAGAGGGCTCGATGACGTAGGGGATGTAGTGCTCGTTGGTCTCGCTGTCGAAATACTCGAGGCTCTTGCCGGAGGCCTCCTGATGGCGGCTCAGGTCGTAGTTGGTGCGGTCGGCGATGCCCCACAGCTCGCCCCAGTCGGTGAAGGGGAAGGCATACTCGATGTCGGTGGTGGCGCGGCTGTAGAAGGCCAGCTCTGCAGGCTCGTGGTCGCGCAGGCGCAGATGCTCCTTCTTGATGCCGAGGCTCAGCAGCCAGTTCTCGCAGTAGTCCTTCCAGTAGGAGAACCACTCCAGGTCGGTGCCGGGCTTGCAGAAGAACTCGCACTCCATCTGCTCGAACTCGCGGGTGCGGAAGGTGAAGTTGCCCGGGGTGATCTCGTTGCGGAAGGCCTTGCCCACCTGGCAGACGCCGAAGGGCAGCTTGCGGCGGGTGGTGCGCTGGATGTTGGCAAAGTTGACGAAGATGCCCTGCGCGGTCTCGGGGCGGAGGTAGCAGGTGGAAGAGCTGTCCTCGGTGACGCCGATGGCGGTCTTGAACATCAGGTTGAACTTACGGATGGGGGTAAAGTCGTGCTTGCCGCAGACGGGGCAGACCACGTCCTCGTGTTCGGCGATGAAAGCGTCCATCTCGTCAAAGCTCATGGCGTCCACGTTCACCTCGGGGTGCTCGTCGCCGATGAGCTTGTCGGCGCGGTGGCGGGCCTTGCAGGCGCGGCAGTCCAGCAGGGGGTCCGAGAAACCGGCAACGTGGCCGGTGGTGACCCAGGTCTGGGGGTTCATGATGATGGCGGCATCGAGGCCCACGTTGTAGGGGCTCTCCTGCACGAATTTTTTCAGCCATGCCTTTTTGACGTTGTTCTTGAACTCGACGCCCAGAGGGCCGTAGTCCCAGCTGTTGGCCAGACCGCCGTAGATCTCAGAGCCGGGGAAGACATAGCCCCGGTTCTTGCAGAGATTGACGATCATATCAAGGGTCTTTTCGCTCTGTTCCATTGTAAGTACATCCTTTCCGTCCGCGGCTGGTTTGCCGTGTCGTGTTGAGTCGTTGTCCCGGCGGCTTTCCCCGCAGCCGGGCCTGCTTTTCCGGTTGAAAGCAGAGTATCTTTACTTTATCATGTTTTGCGGGGATTGTAAAGCCCGGCCCCCGCGCTCCGCCCCGCCCCGTCTCCAAAAAAACCAAGGCCCGGAGCGTTCCCGCTCCGGGCCTTGGAGTCATTTCTCAATGTGTATCACAGACAGGGTCTGTAATGATTTGAAGAAACAGGGGTGATTAGGCGTTCTTAGCAACGACGATGACGAAGGTGTGGTTCTTAGCAGCGGTGTCATCGCCGACTTTTGCCTTCACGGTGACGGTGTCCTTGTTGACCTTGATGGTCTTAACAGTGCCGGTGCCGGTCTTGTTGGCGCTTGCAACCATCTTGGTGTTCACAGCTTTAGCTGCCTTGCTCCACTTGTTGCTGCCAGAGGAGGGAACCTCAACAACGCAGACAACAGCGCCGTCGACGGTGATGGTCTCAGTGGTGGGATCCTTTTCGTCTTCGAGATCCTTGACAGCCTTAACGGCCTTCTTGCAGGCATCGGTCAGATCGAAGTCGCCGTCCTTGCTCTCGACAGCATACTTGACATTCTCTGCAGCGCCAAACGTGTTCATCTGCTTCAGCAGCTCTTTCTCTTTGACAGCATCGCCCAGAGCGCAGCCAGTCAGCATGGACACCGCCATAACACCAGTGAGGACGACGGCCAGAAGTTTCTTTGCCATTTTCATGATTTTTGCCTCCATAAATAAAAATGAATTATACAGGCAGGCCATCCATTTCCGGCTGTCGGCCTGTGCTATCATTATACCCCACCCATTGTTTTTGTCAATATCTTCTTCGCATTTTTATCACATTTACAAATTCTTCTCTTTTCACTCGTGCATTTTCCACAAATTCACGGAGCCCTCTCAGGCAAAGGCTCTCCCTCTGGGAGAGCTGGCGAACGAAGTGAGACTGAGAGGGCTAGGCCGCTGACGACGAATCCCAGACACTGCGATAGCATCGCTCTGACAAAGAGCCTGCCCATCGCTGCGCAGCGGCTCTTTCCTGCCGGGCTTGCCCTCTCCGTCATTGCTTCGCAATGCCACCTCCCCTACCGAGGGGAGGCCTTGGCATAGCGGAAAACTTCTCCTCTTCGCCAGAGGCTCCCCTACCAGGGGAGCTGTCGAGCGAAGCGAGACTGAGAGGTTGTACGAAGGAGAGCCTGACCGACATGCCAATGGCTCCCCCTCTGGGGGAGCTGGCGGGCGTAAGCCCGACTGAGAGGGCAAGGATGCTGACGGCGAATCCCAGACGCTGCGATAGTATCGCTCTGACAAAGAGCCTGCCCATCGCTGCGCAGCGGTTCTTTCCTGCCGGGCTTGCCCTCTCCGTCACCTTCGGTGACACCTCTCCCAAGGGGAGAGGCTTTGGCAGGCCGGAAGGCGCAAAAAAACCCCCCATGGAGGTCGCAACTCCTTGGGGGATTTCTCATTGCTGGAGATGAAAGCGCTGGGTTCTCACATTTCTGTCTTTATTATATGCGATTCTCCGCAAAAGTCAAGCACTGGCCGTAAGCACTAAAAAAGAAGACCCCCTTTCGGAGATAGCAGCTCCGGGAGGGGGTTTTCTTCTTGGCGAGTCAAATGACTAGCTTGATTACCACTTTTATTGTCTTTATAATATGCGCTTTTTCCCAAAAAGTCAAGCACTGCACAGAAAGTTTACAAGCCCGACCTCTGTAGCAAGGCCCGTCTTTGTACAACCTCTCCGTCACGCCTGCGGCGTGCCACCTCTCCTTGTAGGA
>OIWN01003093.1_pt1 | contig 10250 bp, 7 predicted proteins | sample 1587591 | NCBI WGS metagenome assembly OIWN01 (sample SAMEA3888901, study PRJEB22519) | human gut metagenome | biome: human gut; feature: human-associated habitat; material: faeces | place: Denmark | collected 2010 | reverse complement strand
GACTTTACCGACATGCGTTGCAAGCACAGCCGTGTGTTGTCCATCATCCGTGAACGGCTTCACCGGGAACCCTGTGACGGGGATGTCTTCATTGTCATGTCGCGAAACCGAAGGATAGTCCGTATGTTTTCATTTGACAATCATTCATACAGCCTGTTCGAAAAGAAGTTTGTCGCGGGCTACCAGTTCATGAAAGTGGAGCGGAACGGGGCGGATACCGTTTATCGGATTGACTGGAAAGATGTGGTCCTGATACTGGAAAACCCTATAGTTAAAACATTAAAAATCAGATAATTAATATGTCTGTTTGCTTGCGGTTTTGCGATTATTTTAGTACCTTTATATCTGTAAATCAAAGGTTTAAACATGATCGAACTGCAACATATAATAGACTCAAAAAGGGAATTGTTGAGTAGGGAAACCTACTCACGGAACCCTATAAATTATAGTGAAGGTATGGCAGACGATCAAAAAGACCGGTACATACAATACCTTGCTGAGCAGAATCAGGACCTCAGGTTGACAAATGACGCCATGAAGCTTGTCTTGGAGGATTTCATGGTTCAGATGAAGGAACTGAAGGATCAGGTGTCCTCCATGCAATCGAAACAGTCCGATTTGGAAAACCGGTTATCAGAAGAGCGCAAGCTTCGCCAATCGGCTGAACGGAAGGCAAAGGCTTTTCAGGAAAGACTTGATTTTGCCAATCAGGAACGTTTTGGAGACAGGCGTCAACGGATAAACCCTAAAGCTAAACAGAACGCTTCTGACCGGCAAAAGGAGAAAGATGATTATGACGGTACGGACGATACGCTCCGTACGGACTCTGTAGACAATAACGAATCCCGGAATGAGCCGGCCCTTCCCAAAAAGGAACGTGACCTGGGCAATCGTCCCGACGGGTATAAAACGATGGGAGTGTCCGGAGAAGTGGTAGAGCATCCGTCAGATCTGACAAAGGTTCCCGGACGTATCATTGAAAGAAGGATGGTGCGTGTATTCAGTTTCCGTACTTTCCTTACGGAAGAATGTTTTGAGATGATCCATTATGCAGAGCCTGGCAAAAAGCCGAAGTGGGGTTATTTCCCCTCTGAAGGCCATCCGGAGGTGGTAACTAAGTTTGAGGGGACTAAAGCCACTCCTGAATTTCTGCAGGCCATCGCCTATGAAGTTTATGTAAAGAATGTGACCTTCGGCCTTCTGCACCAATGGCTGACGGATATGGGAATGACCATTTCTAAAAACACCTTACGCAACTGGCTTAAGAAAGGCAAGAAATACCTTGATGAACTGGTTCGTGTATTGAAGTCCGTTGCCTTGGAAAAGGACTCGGTTGTGAACTGCGATGAGACCTGGTGCAAGGTTCGCAAATATGACCGTTATAAGAAGTGTTATATCTGGGTATTGGTCAACAAGGCTCAGAAAACAGCCATTTTCTTCTATGAGGATGGCTCCCGCGGCCGTGAGGTGCTTACGGATTTTCTGGGTGATGCGGAATTGAAGAGTATCATGTCCGACGGATACAATGCTTATGTTTTTATCGGTGATGAGTTGAAATCGGCTCAGTTTAAGGATACTGTCCATCAGGTTTGTATGTCCCATGCGAATAATAAGTTCGTTAAAGCCGGTAATCAAGGAGGCGAACCGGTAGCCGAACGTTTTTCAAAGCTTTTAAAGTGGTTCTTTTCTAAAGAACATATTTATGATGAAGCCGGTCTTACTCCGGAAGAGAGGCTGCGGGAAAGGCAAAGCTTGGAAACGAAGGAACACCTGATAGAATTGCGCAGCCTGTTGGAGAGTGAACTGTCAAAGGATTCGGAATTCAGAAGCCAGTATTATACAGAAGCTCTTAATTACTTGAAGAAGTTTTGGAAGGAACTATTTGCTTTTCTGGACGATGGGGATCTTCCGATAGACAACAATCTGGCAGAACGGACCATCCGGAAGCTGACAACTCAACGCAACAATTCACTTCATTACGGTAGTGATGCAGGCGCTGAGATGGCTGCGACTTACCATAGTGTAATAGGAACGGTAAAGCTTCATGGCAGTTCTGTCTGGAACTTCATCGGAACTTTTTTCAAAAATATCTTTAACGGATGCAGGGATTATGTTAACATGGTTCCTGACAAAATCACTTTGGCTACCAGCCAATGTTAAATTCAAAGCTAATTAATTAACAAAACTCGGTTTAGGGCACTCAAAAGTGCCCTTTCAAAGGGGGATGCCCTAAATTGAGTGCTTACAAGCTAATTAGAAAACAGAAGATAATACTTGGTAATATTGTTATCGTATTCATCAAAAAATAAAGTGATATGATAACAAAATTCAAAGACTATCTTGCCAAAACGAATTTGGCAAAGAATACCGTGACATCGTATGTGTGGACGGTGAATTACTTTCTCACCCATTATGGGGAAGTGAATAAGAAAAACCTGTTGGCATACAAAGGTTATTTGGTGGAGAACTTCAAACCGCAGACCGTAAATCTCCGTTTGCAGGGCATCAACAAGTATTTGGAGTTTACCAAGCACGACAGGCTGAAAGTGAAATTTGTCAAAGTGCAGCAAAAGAACTTTTTAGAGAATGTTATCAGCGATGCCGACTACAAATTTCTGAAAGCACAGCTGAAGGCTGACGGCTGCAATGATTGGTATTTTGTAGTATGGTTTATGGCGGCGACAGGCGCACGGGTAAGCGAGTTGCTGCATATAAAGGTTGAACACGTGAAAGTGGGTTACCTCGACCTTTATAGCAAAGGCGGGAAAATACGCCGTTTATACATTCCAAGAAACTTACGGAATGAGGCTTCATTGTGGCTGAAAAGAAAGGGCATCACAAGCGGTTATCTCTTTCTCAACCGTTTCGGGCAGTGCATTACGACACGCGGTATTGCCCAACAGCTAAAGCATTTTGCTGATAAATATGGACTGAACCGCGATGTTGTTTATCCTCATTCTTTTCGTCACCGTTTCGCCAAGAATTTCCTTGACCGTTTCAACGATCTTGCTTTATTGGCTGACCTTATGGGACATGAGAGCATAGAAACCACTCGCATCTATCTACGCCGTACCGCCAACGAACAGCAGAAGATTGTTGACAAAGTGGTAAATTGGTGATAACGCAGCCTTAGAAGCGCATCTTATCACGCTTCTAAGGCATTTTGAATGTTATCGAGAACAGAAAACAGTTCTTCGATTTTTGCTACAATGCGTTGTTGCTCGGCAAGGGGAGGTAAAGGAATAACTGTATTAACAATTATTTCTTTGGAAATATTCGGCTGTGCCCCACCACCACCTTTTGCGATGAATGCCGCCCGATGGGATAATAGAAAATAGAATAAATAAGATTGAGTAATTGCAAAATATTTAATGCAAGCACAGCAGGCTTGGTTTGTACTTGCAGGGAATGTAAGAATTCCCAATTTTCCTATTGTAGCACCATACATAGCAATAAGGACGCTCCCGATAGGATTAATTTTAGCAGAAGAATTGGCAACCGCTTCTTCTGTAATACTCTCTGGTATTTCTGAAATATAACCATCATTCAAATCTCCTGTCTTAAGCCATGGTATATTTCCTCCGAAATAGGACTTGTTTGAACGGCTTGGAGTACCACCAGCTTGCCAAATTCCAACACTTCCCAATATCGTCCATATCCACCCTTTGGGTAACTTCCTACTATGCCCGTTATCACAAGTGATTTCCGCTTTCGGGTTGATGCGTTTTAGCAGTTTCGATGCCGGCTCGTCATTCGGGTTTTGCGGCACGAGCTTGCCGTGAATGGCGAGGTTGAGGATTTTGCTTTTGGCTTGCTTGATAGCTGTTTGCAAATCTACTTTATTTTTTTCAATCACATTAATCAAAGAAAGCCATCGCTCTATCTCTATAACAATTCTTTTTTGCTCAGACAAAGGAGGTAATGGAATGTTTAGGCTTCCAAGAATCGTACCATTTACATTTGGTTGTCCTATTCCTACCGAGTTTAATTCAATTTGTGCCCAATAATAATCAGACTCAAAAAATAATTTCACATATTCAGGAATAACCAGATTAAATGTTTGCACACGTATCAAGTATGAAGCATAGATAGTCTTTTGTGTAAGATTTTTTATTAGATATGATTTCCCGACTGTTGCCCCTGTCCGTGCAAACAAAATATCTCCATTACATAAAATGTATGAAGATGCCTTGTGAGCATCAAAATTTGTAAATGGAACAGTATCCCAATCTACTTGGTTATTCTGAATGTCTGTGATGCGCAATAGTTTGTATTTACCTGTTGACTTTGCAGATTCACTTACACCATATAAAATTGATTTTGATATATCGCTTACAGTAGTCCACACCCAATTATCAGGCACTTCAAACGGCACATTCCCATAATGGGGCGTATCAGAAGCTGGCTTTTTACTCCTCTTTATCTTTCCCTCTTTTATCAACTGCTCTTTTTCTACCTTGATGCGTTCAAGCAGGACAGATGCAGGTTCATCATTCGGGTCTTGTGGTACAAGTTTACCATGAATGGCAAGGTCTAATATCTTTTGACGTAATTTCTTAGTATCCATAGCAATCAGTCTTTGTTCAGAAACAGGTCGCAAAATTCGTTCAGTTTCTCTTGCATACGTTCCTGCGGAATAAGGATGCGTTTATATTCAGCTATCATTGTGGGACTCATACTTCGGCTCATGGCATATTCCACCACTACCCGGTCAGCTTCAGGGCAGAGAATTATGCCTATGGATGGATTCTCGTTGGAGCGTTTCACATCCCGGTCAAGTGCCTCCAAATAAAATTCCAACTGTCCGAGGTCACGAGGATGAAACTTTGTCTTTTTCAGTTCCACGGCAACCAATGCCTGCAATCCACGATGAAAGAATAACAAATCGGCTTTAAATGTAGACGCCCCGATATTGAGACGGTATTCCTGATCCATGAATATGAAGTCCTTGCCCAATTCAAGGATAAATTGCTTCATGTGCTCCAGCAAACCATTTCTTAACCGTGATTCACTATACTTCTTTGGTAAATCAAGAAAATCAACAAATAAAGTGTCTTTAAACATGACCGAAGCATCAGGATATGCTTTAAGCAACCCTTTTGACATATTTTCTTTGCTACCCAATAATGTTGTAAAAGTCTGATTGGAGATGCAACGTTGCATTTCTTTATAAGAAAGATGCTCCTTATTGGCATAAAGAATATAAAATATACGTTCTTCATCGCTTTTGCATCTGCAAAGTATCTCTACATGATTAGACAATGTAGTTAATCCTAATATTTTAGGCATTTGTCCAATTTTGGGTTGGACGATTTGTGTAGTTTCTGGCTGCACAATTATTGCACAGCCTGATGAAGGTTTGGAATGGGATGCTTCAATTTGTGCAGATACCGTCTGCACAAATTCTCTATTCAGATATTTTTCTACGGTCATAGCAAATGTCTCCGATGAATACTCCTCGTAAAACATCACCATATTATAAATACTTCTCCTGCTATATCCCTTAATATCAGGTCGCTGTGACCGAATATATTCCGATAGTTGCGTTACGACCTTGCTTCCCCATTCTTCGCTTTTCAGTTTGGCAGACACATAACCTCCCACATACCATGCAGTAAGCAGCAGTTCTTCATTGACAGCTTTAGAAGCACGACTCTTATGCCGGAGAATAATGTCTATGACTTCTCCGAACTGTTGTTCGACTGATATGGCTATCTTCTTGTTTTCCATACTCTCAATCCTCATTTATGTTTGCCAGTAATTTTTCAAGTTCAGCCACAGCGGAACTTATTCTCTGGCTTTTCTCTTTTATATCGGCCATCAGTTCGGAAAGTGAATGATCATCAGTGTCCCCACCTTGTTTTATCCATGTGATGTCAAGACTTGTTTTGTCGCGGGCGAGAATGTCCTCTACCGGATATTTCCGCCACCGTCCCTGCGGATTGTTTTCTGCATCGAAGGTTTCTGTCCGGTTATTATAGCAAGAGACAAAATCATCCAAATGATGACGTTCGAGTTTATTGGTGGCAAGAGTGTGCTTGACATCTGTACGATAATCGTAGAACCATATCTCTTTTGTCGGCTGTCCCTTAGTAAAGAACAAAACATTGGCTTTTACGCCTTGAGCATAGAATATACCTGTAGGCAAGCGGAGAATGGTGTGCAGATTAAAATCCGTCAGTAACTTTTTTCGTATTGTTTCACCGGCACCTCCTTCAAAAAGAACATTGTCCGGCAATACTACAGCTGCACGGCCTCCGGTTTTAAGCATCAGCATCATGTGCTGTAAGAAGTTCAGCTGATTATTCTTTGTCTCTACATAGAAATCCGGACGGTTGATATCGACAGATCCAGCCGGACGCGTGCCGAATGGAGGGTTTGCAAGTATCACATCCACAAGCGTTGACGGCTCTTTCTCCAGCGAATCTTCACAGACAATCGGACTCCGGTCTGTTCCTACGCCATGCAGATATAGATTCATTGAGGCAAGCGTTACCACCAATGGAGTGTTATCCACACCATGTAAGGCCTTGTTGCGCAGGAAATCTCGTTTTTCCTTACTTGCTGACTGACTTTTCATATAATCATAAGCCGTCAACAGGAAACCACCTGTTCCGCAAGCCGGGTCGCAAACCGTTTCTCCGATTTGCGGAGCGATACAATCCACCATTGCTTTGATGAGTGGGCGAGGTGTAAAATACTGACCGGCACCACTTTTCTTGTCCTGTCCATTCTTCTCAAGTATGCTTTCATAGATAGCTCCTTTCACATCACCGTCCATGATCAGCCATTGTTCCTCATCAATCATGGAAATGACCTTTTTCAGATAAACGGGCTTGTCAATCTTGTTTTGCGCCTTTGTATAGATAGTGCCAATCAGATTATCCTGTTCACTAAGCAGTTTAAGCGTTTCCTCATACTGCCTGACCAAATCCAAGCCGTCAAGAGAAATCAAGTCTGCCCACTGATAGCCGGCTGGAATAGCGGATTCTTCTCCAAACATTTCCACATTCTCGGCATCCATCTTCAAAAACAGAAGATAGGTGAGCTGAGTTATGTAATCGGTAAATCCAATCCCTTGCCCGGCAAGTGTGGTAGCCAGATTCCATACCTTTTTGGTGAGTGATTGCTCTGTTGTGTTATTTGTTGCCATTATTTATTATGCTGATTTTCCTAAAACTACAAATGTATAAAGAGAACGGAGCGCATCGTTTGCTTTCTGCATATTGCCAAATGCCCGTATCATTTGTGCCGCATGGGTTGCATCGTCTTCACGAATATCCTTCACGGTACAGGCACCGTTGGAGGCTATGTAGTCCACTATGCGGCTTATCACTTCGCGCTGCTTGTCGGTTATCTCACGCTGGTTTTGTCCTAGCCATAGATTGAAGTACTGTTTAGAGGTAGTGACTACACTATCCAACCGTTCGATTTGTCGGAAAGCATAGCGCACAAGCTGAATGATATTTGTAAGTGCATCGCTTTCTTCTTTGGTGGTAGAGCGTCGCACACTGTTTGGATTCAGGATGGCATACGAGTTCCAAAGTTGCTTGGACGTGAAATGATTGTTTGCCATTTTGAGCTTGTTCTCCAAATCTTTTAACATTGAATAAGTAATCGGCTCTCCTTCATTATTGTAAATGATTCGCAATGCTTCAATTTCATCAGTGTGTTCTCTGCAAAACTCTTCGAAAGCCTCGGTTGTATCTTGTGCTTCCTCAATAGAAAACCCTTTAGAGATAAGTGTATCTTCTCCCGGCATCAACGTATTGACAAACCCTGCGGAAAGAATAAGCAAGTATCGTCTTGCATTTGCATGATTGGCAAGTGGGGCAACCAATCCTTTTCGTTCGTTATTTGGCTCGTTTATATTGATAAATGGTGGGAGCGGGTTATTATCAAGGGCATCATAAATTCTGGAAGCAAGTTCCTTCATGTCATCATGAGCCAAACGGGTAAACTCATTCCTCTGTGAATTATCCGCCTTGTTATATATTCGGGAAAGTGTTGCCGCAAGACGTTGCAAATATTCATCGGGGAGATAACCATGACTGATCCGTTCCAATAATTCTTTAAAAGTAATAGTCTTTGTTGTCGGTTCATCTGCTGCCGTCGGTATTGTCTTTTCGTGTTCAGTTACACCTACGGCATCAACCAAGAAGAAGCAATCTTTACTGAATGCATTCGGGGTGACATTGCGCAGCTGCTCGTCTCCAATGGTACGCACGCCACGTCCTTTCATCTGTATATACAGGGGTAGCGATTCCACATCGCGCATAAACATCACAACTTCCAGTGGCTTTATGTCCGTCCCGGTTGCAACCAATGTACAAGTCACTGCAATACGAAAATCCTTGTCATTGCGGAATTGGCGTATCAGTTCGTTGCTGTCGCCTGCAGAATATGTAATCTTCTGGACAAAACGATCATCGGTGCGCCCGAATACCTCTTTCGCTATCTGCACGATATTGGTAGCGTGAGTTTCGTTGAGGGCAAATATCAATGTCTTCGGCAGCCAGTCAAAGTTAGCTTCCCTTTGAGGGTCATTGAACAGCTCGGTATAGACTACATCGCGATAAGTGGATAAGACAAGTTTGATCTGTGCCGGATTGATGACACTTCGGTTCAGTTCCTTACTGGTATAAGTTTTAGCCTCCTTGTTGAAGATGGTTTTTATATCTCCTGTATAGCGTGTTTCCTCTTTTACCTTTTCACCCTTCAATATGGCACCGCCATTCTCCGTTACCTGTGTTCTGATTCTATATACACGGCAGTCAACATTTACACCGTCAACAATGCTTTTTTCGAGGGTATAATTGACTATGCGGTTGTTGTTGAAGAATGCCATAGTCTCCGGTACAGGTGTAGCTGTCAATCCAACGAGCCTTGCCGTATCAAAGTATTCTAATACCTTCCGCCAGTTTCCATAAATGGATCGATGACATTCGTCTATGATAATCAAATCAAAATAATCATGCGGTAAGTTTGGATTAGGCGGCAAAATGATTTCTTCTGCCGGTTCATTACCTTCATCTTCGTCATCATCGTCGATAGTATCTCCTTTTAAAAAGGAAAAGAGGCGCTGAATCGTTGAAATAATCACATTACTGTCTGATGGTATGGATAAGGAACGAAGCCTGTTTACCGTAAATATGGTATTGAAAGCATCCCCGTTCTCTGTCAAACGAAAAGTCCCGAACTCTCCTTCCGCTTGCTTGCCGAGATTATTTCTGTCCACCAGAAACAGTATCCTTCTCATGGGAGTATAGGATAGCAAACGGTATGCAGCAAGACAAGCTGTATATGTTTTGCCTGCACCGGTTGCCAAAACCATTAAGGCTCGGTTTTGTCCGGAACGAAAGCTTTTTTCCAACTCAGTTACAGCCTCATACTGGCAATCACGCAATCCCTTTTTCTGCAAAGTAGGAAGTCCGGCAAAATAATCACTTATACCTAACTGCTTGACCAAGTCATAGGGAGTTGGGATAGCCATTATCTGTTTGAAACTTTGCTCCTGCTTGCGGAAATCACAGAAATACAGATCCTTCCCATTGGAAGTAAAAATAAAAGGCAATGGATTCTGATATGTCTGATAGATATGAGGAACGCTTTTGGCATATAATGCCGCCTGCGCACATACCTTATCAGAAAGTGCATCTATATCTTCCCTTTTTGCTTCAAGCACACCAACGGCCTTACCATTAATGAAAAGGAAATAATCCGCTTCAAGATTACCCTTCAGCAATCCTTCCCTTATGGCAACAGCTGTACTGGTTGGTTCATAATCTTCCCTGTTGATCACTTTCCAACCAGCCTCGGCGAACCACTGATCTATTTTTTGCCTCGCTTTTTCTTCTGGTGTCATAGTTGTTCCTATATTCTGCATTATCAGAAGTTCTACACTAAAAAAATACATGTCCACAGGGCATCATTCCCGTTCATTCTTGTCTGTTATCAGATCTTTTAAGTCTACTTGAAGAATCTCTGCAATCTGTTGCAGTGTCTCCAAGTTAGGCTGTATTCTGTTGCAAGCATAGGCATTGACCATACTGAAACTCTTATCCAGTTTTTTAGCCAACCATGTTTGGGAAATGCCTTTGTCTTTCATTCTTAATGACGCAATTTTATTGCGCAAATATAGCGAATTATATTCGTTAACTCGAATTGTTTTTATACTTTTGTCGTATCGCAGATTAAATAAATCCCCCAAACACTTGACTTCGCTTCTGGGCTATATTATCTTTGCAGAT
>OIWN01003085.1_pt1 | contig 10283 bp, 10 predicted proteins | sample 1587591 | NCBI WGS metagenome assembly OIWN01 (sample SAMEA3888901, study PRJEB22519) | human gut metagenome | biome: human gut; feature: human-associated habitat; material: faeces | place: Denmark | collected 2010 | reverse complement strand
CGCCACAACCGGAACCTCCATGTGCGGGGCTACAAGGAGGAGGGAACTATCACCACCCCCTTCGATATGCGTGTTCTCAACGACATTGACCGCTTCGATCTGGTCATCGATACGGTCCGTCGGCTGCCCCAGTTGGGCAACCGGGGGGCGTATCTGGTGCAGAAGATGCAGGATAAGCTGGTGGAGCATCGTCAGTATATCCGGGACAACGGCGTGGATCTGCCGGAGGTCCGCAACTGGAAGTGGGACAGCAGTCTGAACGCTGCCGAATAAGGCTTGCAAAGAAATAACCGCCGGAGGCGGTGCGCCCTATGACGCACCGCCTCCGGCGGTTTGGCTGACGGGAGAAGGAGTATCCTGCGATACTTGCCGGGCTGCGATACTTGCCGGGCTGCGGGGAGCAGCACCATGAAGGCGGCCGCAGCGATCTCCATTTCCGCTCCGTGAATACGGCGGTTCCCACAGGCACGCCTGAAAGAAGCAACAGAAAAATCCACCGTAATTCTATCAGAATTACGGTGGATCTTATGGTGGACCTGATGGGATTCGAACCCACGACCTCTCGGATGCGAACCGAACGCTCTCCCAGCTGAGCTACAAGCCCGGATATGAAGTTGTAGAGCCATAATATATGGAGCGGATGCTCCGCTCCATATATTATACACACTTCTTTATAAAATGCAACCATTTTCTCTCCGGCGGCGCAAAAAATTGCCCCTGCCGATGGAAAACGCCGTCCGGCGGGCCTTATTCCGCCGCCGGGATACGGGTATACGACACCGGCTGACCCGCCCGGAAGGTCACCTGAAAGCCCTGACCGGGGGAGACGGAGTAGTCATAGCGCCCGCCGCCGAACCAGGCCATCATCAGCCCCGCCGTGACGCCGCCGTGGATGACGCAGACGGCGTCCTCCGGCCTCTGCACCACCGGGGCGATGGCCGCAAGGCTGCGCCGCAGCACCTGCGGGGCGCTCTCCCCGTGGGGGCAGGGGTTGTGCTCTACGTCGGTGATCCACGCCTGATAGGCCGGGGTGTCCTTCAGCTCCTCGTAGCTCTTCATCTCGAAGTCGCCGAAGTCCATCTCCCGCAGGCCCGGAAGCCGGGTGTGGGGTACGCTGCCATAGATGGCCGCCAGCGTCTGCTCCGTCCGCAGCATCCCGCTGGTATAGTAGCGCTGGGCCGTGGGATAGTCCCCGGCCCGGCGGTGCAGCTCCGACAGAGACTCCGGCAGGGCGGGGATATCCGCCGCCCCGTAATACAGGTTCCGCAGGCTGCCCTCCGTCTGGGCATGGCGCAGCAGGGTCAGCTTCATTTCAGCACCTCCGTCAGTCCGCAAAATACCCGGCGCACGCTGCCGGCCTGCTGGGCCAGCCGCCGCAGCAGACGGCCATGGCGCTCCCGCCAGGCCCGCTCTCCGGCATCCATGGGAACCACGCCGCTGCCGATCTCCCGTGCGATGACCACCTCCGCCGCCGTCAGCAGGGGGAGATAGGACTCGGTGTCCTCCTGCCGCCGGGTCAGCTCTTCCAGATGGATATAGCACCGGGCGCCCAGCGCCGGCTCACCTGCCGCCAGATCGCAGATATCCCCCGGCGTCAGGCCGTACTCCCGTGCCGCCAGTGTCAGCTTTCCCTGATATGCTCCGCCGATGATCAAGTCCATCTCCTCACCTCACCAAAGTCCATACGGCGGCTCCCGCCAGCTCACCCAGTGTCAGGGCAAAGCCGGAGATGTCACCGTTCATGCCGTCCAGCTGCCGGAAGCCGTACCATACCGCCAGCCCGTAGCCCGCTGCTGCCGCCAAGGGGGCGAAGCTGCGGTCCGTGACCAGCGGTACGGCGATCGCCGCCGCCAGCAGCACCGCCAGCGCCGCGGCATAGCCGCCGTGGCGGCCCATGGCGGCGTATTGGCTGGTACCCATGGGCCGCAGCTTCAGCACTGCCAGTCCCGCACAGGCCCGTGTGGCCACCGGGATCAGCAGCAGCCCCCACAGGCTTTCGTCGGCGCTGCCGGAGAGGAATACGCTCCACTGACACAGGACCAGCAGCACCATGCCGATGACGGCGAAGGCTCCGCAATGGGAGTCCTTCAGGATGCGCTGGCGGGTGGCCAGCTCCCGGCGGGACAGCACGGCGTCGCATACGTCCATGTAACCGTCCAAGTGCATGAAGCCCGTCACCAGCCACGGGAGTGCCGCCATGAGGAAGGCGTACAGCCCGCCGATGGCGGCATGGCGCAGCAGCAGATACAGGCCCAGCCAGATGCCGCCCACCGCCAGTCCCACCAGCGGCAGACACACCAGCATTTTCTCACGAGCCTTCTCGTTCCACCGCCGCAGGGGGCAGGGGATCGCCAAAAACATCCCCCAGGCCATGGAAAACCCGTCCAGCCACTCACTCAAAGCGCCACGCTCCTTTCCACAGGCGGGGCAGTCCCGCCGTCAGCTCACATACCACGTCAAATTCCGCCGCCAGCCTGCGGCAGATCTCCGCAAGGCCCCGGCGGTATGTCTCCGTCCACGTCTCGTAGGTCACACCGTCCCGCCACAGCTCGTCGCAGACGCAGACAAAGTGGGCCGGGTGACGGCTGATGACCAGCAGCTCCTCCGCCGTGCGTCGGGGGGCTTCTCCGTCCGGCTCCGGGGCGGAGAACATCTGGCAGGCCAGGCACGCTGTAATGCTGTCAAAAAGCACCGTCCCCGCCGGGGACACCCGCACCAGTGCCTCCGGCAGCTGCCGGCCCTGCTCAATGGTCTCAAAGCCCCAGCCGTCCCGCTCCGCCAGATGCCGCCGGACGATGGCACGGTCCTCTCCGTCTCTGGGCTCCAGCGTGGCCCAGTAGTACATGGGCGCCCCGGCGGAGAGCCGCCGGGCCATATGCTGGCCCATCATGCTCTTGCCGCTTTTGCTGCCGCCTAACAGAAGGATCCTCATGGCGTCACCGTAAAGCTGTCCTGCGCCCGGATGGGGGCCAGGTAGTCGTCCTCAATAGCTGCCTCCGGGAAGGTGGCCATGCCGTCCATGACGGCGCAGGCGGCCCGCAAGATCTGAAACATCACCGGGCAGCCGCTGCCCTCGCCCAGCCGCATCCCCAGCAGCAGACAGGGCTCCTGTCCCAGTTCCTGTGCGGCGATGCGGTAGCCGATCTCATAGGAGGCGTGGGAGAGGAACAGATACTCTCCCGCAGCGGGGCAGAGACGCACCGCCGTCAGCGCCGCCACGATGGAGATGTAGCCGTCCACCACTGCCGGGACATGGTTCTGGGCGCAGCCCAGAAAGGCCCCCGTCATGGCGGCCAGATCCAGCCCGCCCACGGCGGCCAGTACCCCCACCGGGTCGGCGGGGTCGGGGCGATGCAGGGCCAGCGCCCGGTCGATGACCTGTTTTTTCTTTTCAAAGGCCGCATCCGTCAGCCCGCCGCCCCGGCCGGTGACGGCCTGCGCCGGGGCGTGGGTCAGAGCTGCCAGCACCGCCGCTGAGGTGGTGGTGTTGCCGATGCCCATTTCCCCGATGCCCAGCGCCTGCACGCCGTCAGCGGCGGCCTGCGCCGCCAGCTCCATGCCGGTTTCCAGCGCATGAAGGGCCTGCTGCCGGGTCATGGCGGGCTCCCTGGCAATGTTGCCGGTAGAGCGGCGCACCTTCCGGTCCAGCACGCCGGGGATGGGGCGATCCGTATCGATGCCCATGTCCGCCACCACCACCTCGTTGCCGAAGTAGTGGGCCAGCGCTGACATCCCTGTCTTGTGGCGGGTCATGTTGATGACCTGCGAAAGAGTCACGGAGGTGGGGGCGGAGGAGATGCCCTCCGCCGTGACGCCGTTATCCGCCGCCAGCACCAGCACCCGGCACTTCTCGATATGGGGGCGCACCTGTCCGGTGATGCCCGCCAGCCGGATGGAGTAGTCCTCCAGCTTGCCCAGACTGCCGGGGGGCTTGGCCAGCTCCGCCTGACGGCGGCGGGCGGCGTCCATGATCTCCCGATCCGGGACGGTGACGGCCCCGCAGTACTGCTTCAATTCCTGATCTGTCATAGGTCACTCCTCGCTGAGATAGCCCTGCTGCGCCAGCCATGCAAGGGACGGGGCGCAGTCCTGATTTTCGATGGTCCATGTGGACGCCGGACACTGCTCCAGCAGCGCCGCCAGTATCTGCTGCATGAGGATCTCGCCATCCCCCAGACTGCTGTGGAGATCCCAATCCCCTAAATTGTTGTGCAGATGTACGTGCCGCAGGTAGGGGGCCATGGGGGCGATCCACTCCATGGGAGGTGTCCGGCTGGCGCAGGTATTGGCGTGGCCTACATCCAGACACAGGCCCAGCCGGGGATCATCCACCTGACGGACGATGTCCGTCATCAGCTGCGGCGTCTCGTCCATGACGTTTTCCAGCGCCAGCACCATATCCTCCGGGACCTCCGGCAGGAACTCCCGCCAGAAGGCCACGGACTGCTCCGTGAACCACTCCGGAAAGTACACCAGCGGGATATAGCCGCTGTGGATCACCAGACGGCGGATGCCCAGCTGCCGGGCGGCGGACAAAGCCTGACGATAGCGCCGGGCCGTCACCTCCCGCACCAGCGGGTCCACGGCACAGGGAGCCAGCTCCGCAAACGGGGCGTGGAGCCAGAAATGGTCGATGCCCGCCATCTTCTCCCGAACCGCCGGAAAGGTGGCGGGGTCGTCCAGCATGGGGGCGTAGCAGAAGTCCGTGACCTCCAGCCCCAGCCCCCATTTCCGGGCCAGCTCCGGGGCGTGGCTGTCCATGCCGGAGAGGTGTAAGCGCTGCCTGATGTCCATAGGGTTCCTCCTGTTTTTTACTCACTTTCGCCATTATACACTATCTCCGCCGCATTTTCCAGTGGGTACGGCAGGGAAGTGCGCCGAAAAACCCCCGTCTGCGTGGCAGACAGGGGTTGGGGATCGCTTTATCAATACTGAGACAGCTGGGACTCCAGCGCCGGATTGGCCACCGTCCACTGGTAATCCTCCAGTCCGGTGTCCACCTCCGTCCACAGCAGCCATGTGGCCATGTCGGCGGTGCCAACCTGCCCCTCGCCGGGGCCCTGATGGGTCAGCGTCACCACGGCGGCGTGGTCCGCCTTCAGGGACACGGACTCGATGCCCACCTCCACGGAGCCGGAGCTCACCGACTCCTGCACCAGCACCAGCGCATGGTCCTTGAAGAACGCATCGTCGTAGGTGGACAGCTCCGGGTAGTCCGGCAGCTGGGCCGCCGAGGTGACGTACAGGGCGGAGCTGACGTTGCCGTTATAGGTCAGCCGCAGCCGGTCCACCTGCCCCGGCACGTAGGAGCCGTCCTCCCGGACGGTGCCGTCGCCGGTGTCGCCCACGGTCTGGGTGCCGCCGGGGGCGGCGGTGGGGGTGTCCGTCTTGGTGGGGGTATCGGTGCCGGGCTCATTGTTCTTTGTACCGCAAGCCGCTGCCACGATGCACAGGGCCGCAGCCAGCGCCAGCGCCAACAGTCGTTTACATTTCATGGGTTCTGCCTCCTTTCGCAGGGAACGGGTCACTTCTGCTCACTTTCCTCCGGGTCACGATCCGGCTGGGCTTCCTCCGGGGACTTTTCCTCCGGGGACTTTTCCTCCGGGGACTTTTCCTCCGGGGTCTGCGGCTCCTCCGGGGACGGCACCGGCTCGGATACGATGTGGATGTGCTTGGCAGGGGCCTCGATGACCTCCGGGGAGGAGGGACGAAACAGGGGCTGCTTCTCCTCACGGGTAGCGCCGTAGTTGTCCACCGTCTCCGGGTCACGGCCCTCGATGATAGCCATCATCTCCTGACCGGTGATGGTCTCCTTCTTCAGCAGATAGGCGGCGATCTTGTCCAGCAGCTCCCGGTTCTCCTCCAGCATCCGTCTGGCATCCTCATGGCACTGACGGATGATGGCGATGACGGCACGATCTGCGGCGGCGTAGGTCTCCTGAGCGCAGCTCATGGAGTACGTGCCGTCCAGATACTGGTTCTGTACGCTGCCCAGCGCCATCATGTCGAACTCCTCGCACATACCGAACCGGGCCACCAGATTCCGGGCCATCTCCGTGGCCCGCTCGATGTCGTTGGCGGCGCCGGAGGTCATGGTGTGGCACACCACCTCCTCGCTGGACCGGCCGGCCAGCAGCGTGCGGATCTCCGCCAGGATGTCCTCACGGGACATGAGGAACTTCTCCTCCTCCGGCAGGTGCAGGGTATAGCCCAGAGCGCCCTGCGTATGGGGGACGATGGTGATCTTGCTGACGGGCTGGGCGTTTTTCTGCTTGGCCGCCACCAGCGCATGGCCCACCTCGTGATAGGCGATGATGCGCTTTTCCTCGTCGGTGATGACGGTACCCTTCTTCTCGGAGCCGGCAATGACGGTCTCGAAGGCCGCCAGCAGGTCATTCTGATTCACGGCACTGCGGCCCAGCCGCACGGCCCGCAGGGCCGCCTCGTTGACAAGGTTCGCCAGATCTGCGCCCACGCAGCCGGCGGTGGCCTGAGCGATCTTCTCCAGATTCACGTCCTCGGCCAGATGGATGCTCCGGGTGTGGACCTGCAGGGTGGCCAGACGGCCCGCCAGATTGGGGCGATCCACGGTGATGCGCCGATCGAAGCGGCCGGGGCGCAGCAGGGCCTTGTCCAGCACCTCCGGGCGGTTGGTGGCACCCAGAACGATGATGCCCTTGCCGGGATCGAAGCCGTCCAGCTCCGCCAGCAGCTGGTTCAGGGTCTGCTCCCGCTCGTCGTTGCCGCCGCCGAAGCGGCCGCCGTCGCGGGATTTGCCGATGGTGTCGATCTCGTCGATGAAGATGATGCAGGGAGCCACCTTGGCGGCCTCCTTGAACAGGTCACGGACACGGGAGGCGCCAACGCCCACGAACATCTCCACAAAGTCCGAGCCGGAGATGGAGAAGAAGGGGACGTTGGCCTCGCCGGCCACGGCCTTGGCAAGCAAAGTCTTGCCGGTACCGGGAGAGCCCACCAGCAGAGCGCCCTTGGGCAGTCTTGCGCCGATGGCCGTGTACTTCTGGGGGTTGTGGAGGAAGTCGATGATCTCCTCCAGGGACTCCTTGGCCTCGTCCTGACCGGCCACGTCCTTGAAGGTGACACCGGTGGACTTTTCCATATACACCTTGGCATTGGACTTGCCCACGCTGCCGATGCCGCCGAGGCCGCCGCCGTTTTTGGCCATGATCCGCATCACCAGCATGAACAGAGCCGCTATGACGATCACAGGAAGGACATAGGCGATCATGAACTCCAGAATGGGACTCATCTGTGCCTGGACGGGGCTGGTGTACTTGACGTTGTGCTCCTCCAGCAGAGGCAGGAGACTGGTGTCATTGAGAGCGGTGGTATACAGGATCAGAGGTGTTTTCTCGCTCTGGGTATAGCTCTTGGGTTCCTTGTTCTTATCGGCGGCCTCCTCGGTGTAGACGTAGCCGTCCACGGGGGTAGCATACAGGACGCCGTTCTCGATCTTCAGCTCCGCCACCTGATCCTCCTGAATGAGGTCGATGAGCTGGCTGTACGGGATCTCATGGCTGCTGGCCCGCTTGGTGAGATTGTTGCTGTAAGCGTTGATATAGTTGAATACCACCGTCAGCACCAGCGCCCAGATGATGAGGGTCACCACCCCCCGCATATTGCGGTTGCGGTTTTGGTTATTTTTCTGGTCTTTCTTGTTGTTGGGATCCATGTCGGTCTCCTTCCATGCAGCCCCGCCGGGCGGGGCGCAGAAGTGCTTTAATTTTCGTGTAGTATATCACAATTCAGGTATCTTCACAAGGCGAGCGGCGGGAATTTTCCTGTAAAATTTCTATGAATGGCGCTTTATCTCCCGGCCAGAGTATGGTATACTGAAACCAATTATGTATGCATTGCGAGGAAAATTCCTATGAGAGACAACGAACAGAGACGGCCGGAGGCAGAGGCGGACGGCATCATCGAGGGCCGCAACGCCGTGATCGAGGCCCTGCGGGCCGGAACGACCATGGATAAGATCTATCTGGCCAAGGGGGAGACGGACAAGACCTTGGGCCACATCGCCTCCAAGGCACGGGCCCAGGGCATCGTGGTGGTGGAGGCCGACCGGCGGAAGCTGGACGGCATGAGCCGCACCCACGCCCATCAGGGGGTCATTGCGCTGGCCGCCGTGCGGGAGTATGTGACGGTGCAGAGCCTGCTGGACGCTGCCGCCGCCAAGGGAGAGCCGCCGCTGCTGGTGGTCTGCGATGAGATCTCCGACCCCCACAATTTGGGGGCCATCCTCCGCACCGCTGAGTGCGCCGGAGCCCACGGGGTCATCATCCCCAAGCGCCGCAGCGCCGGTCTGACGGCCATTGTGGCCAAGACCTCCGCCGGGGCCGTCAGCTATATGCCGGTGGCACGGGTGGCCAATATCCCGTCCCTGCTGAAGGATCTGAAAAAGCAAGGCATCTGGGTGTTCGGCACTGCCGCCGAGGGAACGACCCGGCTCTATGACGCCGATCTCAAGGGCCCGGCGGCCATTGTCATCGGCTCCGAGGGCGACGGCATGAGCCGGCTGGTGGCGGAGAACTGCGATTTTCTGGTGAGCATCCCCATGCGGGGGAGGATCTCTTCCCTGAACGCATCGGCGGCGGCTGCCATCCTGCTGTATGAGGCGGTGCGGCAGCGCACCGTGTGAGGACCCGGAGCATCTAAAAGAGAGGTACCATGGAACACCAAGAGGATCACAACGAAATACCGGAGTTTACCCTGGAGGATATTCTGGCGGAGTTCGGCAGCGGCAGCGACCTGTACCGGACGGAGGATCTGCCTGCGGAGGAAAACTCCCCGGAGACTGCTCCGGCAGAAGCCCCTGCTCAGCAGGAAGCTTCCGCAGAGCCGGAGCCCCACGCTGAACCGGAGACCTCTGCTGCGGCGGAGCTCCCCAGGGAGCCGGAGGGACTGCGGTTCACCCCCGGCGCCGACCCGGTGGATATGGATTTCCCGGCGGAGGTGCTGGAGGAGGTATTTTCCTCCGGCGGCCCGCTGCTGCCGGAGGAGGACCAGCCGCCCGAGACACAGATCATCCACTTCCCGCACCAACCGGTACCGGAGGAGGACGGGAAACCGGCGGCGGAGACCACTGCCACGGAAGCATCTTCGGAGGAGAACGCCCCGGAGGAGGAACCGGCGGAGGAGCCGCAGGAAGCGCCGGAACCGCAGGAGGCCCCTAAAGTCTCCTTGGAGCAGATCATGAACGACACCGTTTCCTCCGTGCTGGAGGAGCAGGAGGACGGCATTCTGGAGGAGCGTCCGCCCCTGCGGGAGGTGCTGCGGTACTGGTGGGAGAGGCTGACAAGGCCCCGCAGCGCCGCCCCCATCCCGCAGGATACGGAGACCCTGTGGGAGCAGCCGCAGGAGCCTCAGCCGGAGCCGGAACCCGATCCGGAGCCGGATATGGACGTGGCCGTCCGGGCCGAGAAGCGCCGCTGCGCCCGCTTAAAACGCCAGTGCTGGTGCGTACTGCCGGAGGCGGTGCTGCTGACGGGGCTGTCTGTGCTGGACGGGCTGGGACTGTATATCCCCCGGCTGTGGGCGGCATTGCCCGTGCTGCGGGGGATTATCCCCGGCGGATTGCTGCTGCTGGCACTGGCCCTGTCGGGCCGGGTCTGGCGCAGCGCCCGTAAGCAGCTGTCCCAGCGCCGCATCACCTGCGAGGCGGCGGCGCTGCTGGCATCGCTGGTGTGTTTGGGGGACTGCGTCTATGCCGCCTTGGGCTGCGGGGAGCAGCTGCCGCTGGCGGCCGTCCCGGTCATCTCCCTGCTGCTGTGTCTGTGGGGCCAGCTGCTGGCGGCCAAAGCCCGGCTCGCAGGCTTCCGGCTGGCCGATCTGGGGGGTGAGCCGCCCTACAACGTATCCGTGACCCCCGCCGGGGCCTGCAAGCAGCAGGGAACGGCGGAGGGCTTCTACCGGCTCTCCCACCAGCCGGATGTCTCCTATCGCTGGCAGATCATCCTGACACCGCTGGCGCTGGCCGCTGCCTCCATTCTGGCGGCGGTGGTGTGCTTCGGCGGGGAGGGGCAGCCGGTGCGGCCACTGTGGATCTGGTCGGCATTGCTGTCCGGCGGACTGCCGCTGGCTCTGCCGGTGGCGGGAACGCTGCCCCTGTCATCGCTGAACCGACGTCTGAACCGCAGCGGCAGCGCCGTGGCGGGCTATGCCGGGCTGCCGGGCATCCTCTCCGCCGCGGCCGAAGCGCTGCTTGTGCTGGGGCTGTCCTATCTTCTGGTGGGCTTTTTTGCCGTGCCCCGGCAGGGCGG
>OIWN01003075.1_pt1 | contig 10306 bp, 6 predicted proteins | sample 1587591 | NCBI WGS metagenome assembly OIWN01 (sample SAMEA3888901, study PRJEB22519) | human gut metagenome | biome: human gut; feature: human-associated habitat; material: faeces | place: Denmark | collected 2010 | reverse complement strand
GATAACCGTTATCCCCTGAGCCTGAAGGACATGAGCCTGGCCGATCATATTCCGGAGCTGACCGCTATGGGCATCTCCTGCCTGAAGCTGGAAGGGCGCATGAAACGGCCGGAATATGTGGCCGTGGTCACGACCATCTATGCCGCGCTGCTGCGCGAAAACCGCCGTCCCACAGCCGCGGAGCGCCGGGACTTGGAGGCAGCCTTTTCCCGCAGCGGCTTTACCGATGGCTACTTCAAAGGCAAACCCGACGCTTCCATGTTCGGTGTACGCGGAGAAAAAACGCCGGAGCCAAAAGAGCTGTTCGCGCACGTCCGCACAGAATACGAGCGCTGCGAACACCGGAGCATCCCGGTATCCATGGCGCTTTGTGTGCGCCGGGGCGTTCCGTGCCGTTTGACCGTCCGGGATGGGGCAGGCCGCTCGGCAGAATCCACCGGTCCGGTCCCCGAAGAAGCCCGCAGCAAACCTCTGACCCCAGAGGATCTGCGCGCACGTTTGGGAAAAACGGGCGGTACTGCGTTTGAAGCTGCAGAAATTGCGGTAGAATTGGACGGAGGCCTTTCCTTGCCTGCTTCCGCGGTCAACGCCCTGCGTCGGGATGCGCTGGCCGCTCTGGAAGAAGTCCGGTGCGCCCCGCCGCCGCGGCGCACCGGGGCCTATGCCCTTCCCCGCAAAGAACACGCCGGGGAAGCATCGCCCCGGCTGAGCGTATCCGTCGCCCGGGCCGGGCAGGTCAGTGCGGAACTGCTGGCTCTTTCCCCCGCCCTGCTGTATGTGCCGGCGGAGGAAATCCCGGCTTTGCCGCCTCTGGCCATCCCCGCGGGCACACTCTGGGCCGTATTGCCCCGCATTTACACAGACGCAGACCGGCCCCGGCTGCTGCGCCTGCTGCAAGCCGCCGCAGAACGGGGCGCCGCCGGGGCGGCAGTGTCCAATCTGGGGCACCTGCCCTTATGCCGGGAGGCTGGACTTCCCATGCGGGGCGATTGGGGTCTCAATGTGACCAATTCCGAAACCCTGCGGTTTTTGCAGCGGGCAGGTCTTCGCTCCGCCGCCGTTTCCTTTGAGCTGCGCGCCGAGCAGATTCGGGATCTGGACAAGGCTCTGCCCACGGAAGCCGTGGTGTACGGCCGCCTGCCGCTGATGCTGACCGAGCACTGCCTGAATAAGCCCCGGCGCGGCGCCTGCCGCTGCGCCGAAGCACCAGCGCTTCTGACCGACCGCACCGGCGCCGCCTTCCCCGTGCTGCCCGCCTTCGGCTGCCGCAGCGAAATCGAAAACTGCAAAACCCTGTTTCTGGCCGACAAAAACGACTGGAAACGCCTGGGACTGGCTTTCGCCCGGCTGCGTTTTACCACGGAGCCGGCGGAGGAATGCCTGCGCGTGCTGCGCCGTTACAGCGGCGCAGAAGAAGGCTGGAAGCCGAAAGAATTTACGCGGGGTCTGTTTTACCGGAGCGTGGAGTGAGCCTGTGCGGACCGATTGCCATACTCCGGCGCAGCCTGTCCTCTTCCCTCTGCCAAGAGGGATCTCCATAAAACGCAGCAAAACACAATCCGCCCCGTCAGGGGCATCAAAGGAGCTTTCCCCCATGAACAAACTGATTTTAGCCTCCAAATCCCCTCGTCGGCGGGAGCTGCTGGACCGGCTCGGTCTAGCACACACCGTCATCAGCATCGACACCGACGAGTGGTATCCCGACGATTTGTCTCCTGTGGGAATCGTAAACCATATTTCCAGGGAAAAAGCAGCCGCGGCGGCCACTATGGTGGCTCCGGAGGACGTCGTCATCACCGCCGACACCATGGTGTTTCTGGACAATCGGAAGCTGGGCAAGCCCCAAAGTGAGGAAGAGGCTTTTGAAATGCTCTCCTCCCTCTCCGGCCGGGAGCACACTGTGTGCACCGGCGTGACCGTGATGCAGGGCAACCGCATGCTGACCGAAGCCGAAAGCACCCGGGTACGTTTTGCCCCGCTGGATGAGGACACGATCCGTGCATACATCCGCACCGGCGAACCCATGGACAAGGCCGGTGCATACGGCGCCCAAGGCTACGGCGCACTGCTGATCGAGGGCATCGAGGGCGACTTTTTCAATGTGATGGGCCTCCCCATCCGCCACCTGTCTTGTATGCTCCGGAAATTCCACGTTCCCGTCCTGTAAGGCGCAGGTCTCTCCGACCGCGCCCCATCTCCCGCTTCATTTCCCACTCCAAACGAGAGGTACGCTCTATGAAAGAATTTTTCGCAAAGCACGGTATCTGGATTCTGCTGGTAGCCGTTATCGTCACAGTGACCATGGCGGCGCTGTCCGCATTCGGCACCGGCGTGGCAACGCCGATTCAAAACGCCCTGGGCGTGGTCACTGCCCCGTTTCGCTCCGGCATCAGCGCCGTGACCAACTGGGTGGACGACCGCATCCGTTTTTCTGAGGACTACGACGCACTGAAAGAAGAAGTAGCGCGCCTGAAGGAGGAAAACGCCAGGCTTGCCGAGGAAAACCGCCAGGCCCAGGCCGACAGCGCCGAAAACGAACGGCTGCGTTCCCTGCTGAACCTGCGGCCCCAGCAGCGGGAATTCCAGTATGAATCCGCTATGGTGGTGGACCATACCAGCAGCAACTGGACCCGCACTCTGACGCTGAATAAGGGATCTTCCATGGGGATTTCTCCCAAGGATTGCGTGATTGACGCCCAGGGCTATCTGGTGGGCGTCGTCGATCAGGTGGGCACCAACTGGGCCACTGTACTCACCACCATCGACACCGACTTTGAAATGGGCGCCATTGTGTTCCGCTCCGGCGAAGCAGCCATCGCATCGGGCAGCTTCAATTTGATGGCGGACAGCCTGCTGCAGCTGAACTACATTTCCTCAGAAGAAGCGCTGCTCAACGGCGATCTGGTCGTCACCTCAGGTCTGGGCGGCTACTATCCCTCCAACCTGGTCATCGGTGAAGTGGAGGAAGTGATCACCGACGACTCCGGCGCCATGGACTATGCCCTGCTGCGCCCGGCGGTGGACTTCGACGAGCTGACCGAGGTGTTCGTCATCACCGACTTCACCATTGTGGACTGAGGAGCGGAGGGAACGCCATGCTGACCAAAAAAAAACTGCTGACTAAGTGGGGGATCTATGCCCTGGTTATGGTGCTGCTCTTTGCTGCCCAGCAGCTCTTTCTGGATCCCATTGTCCTTTCCCCCATGGGGGCTTCGCCCTTTTTAGCGCCTATGCTGGTGGCCGTGGTGGCTGCCCTGGAAGGGCCGACCGAGGGCACCCTGTTTGGCACCGCCGCTGGCATTTTGTGCGACCTCTCCGGCCACGGCGTTTTTTCCGGAGTATACACTTTCTCCTTTTTCTGCATCGCTCTGCTTGTCGCCATTATTGCCAAATACTGGGTCATGCGCAATGTGTTCGGCAGCATTGTTTACGCCCTGATTGCCTTTGCGGTGATCGACCTGATTCAGATCCTGTATCTGACAGCCCTGCACGGTGCGGCGCTCTCCGCCGCCCTTCCTCTGGCCGGGCGGGAGATCGCCGTTTCCATTGTATTCGTCATTCCGATTTTTTTCCTCTACAACGCCCTGCACAAGCGCTTCCGCTTCGAATGAAAGGAGAACCATGGATCGTCCCGAATCGCAAAAACTGCCCAAACACCGTATTGTGGTATTGGTACTGCTCATCTTCGCCGTGCTCGCCTGCTATTTTACCGTAATGTTCAATCTCCAGATTGTCCACGGTGCAGAATACCGCAGCCAGTCTGTGTCCCAGATCGTGCGCACCACTACCGTGGAGGCCGCCCGCGGCAACATTACCGACCGCAACGGCAATCTGATCGTAGGCAATCAGCAGACGTATACGCTGACTTTTGACGCCTCCCTCCTGCCCGACGACGCCGACACCAATGAGGCGATTCTGCGCCTGGTGAATCTGTGCATTGAAAACAACGTAGCTTACACCGATAACGTCCCCCTGAGCGCCGACGCACCTTTCACCTACACGCCCTACCGCAGCAGCACCGCGGAATCCAACTTCAAGCGGTATCTCGAAAAGACCCTGCAGCCCTGGCTGGAAAAGGAAATCGAAAAACACCGCAATGAACTGGCCGCAGCCGCGGACAATCCCAAAAAGACGGTGGAAGCCGACCCATTTCTGGAGGATCCTGCTCTGGACCCTGCCAACCTGACCGCTCCGCAGCTGCTGGAGGCCATGCGCCGCAGCTTTGACATCGATGAAACGGTTTCCGACGCCGACGCTCGCAAGATCGCCGCGGTGCGCTGGGAACTGGCACTGCGCAGGGAATACGCCACTTCAGCCTATATCCTGGCTGAAAACGTGGACATTAACCTGATTACCCTGATCAAAAACGGGGATTATCTGGGCGCTGATATCGGCCTGTCCTCCGCCCGCCAATATGAAACCACCGCAGCGGCCCATCTGCTGGGCTATGTCAGCGCCATCAGCAAAGAGCAATATGACGAACTGAAGGACAAGGGCTATTCCCTCAACGCCACCGTGGGCGCCGCCGGCGTGGAAGCTGCTTTTGAGGAATATCTCCACGGCACCAACGGCGTGCGCATTTCCAACACCAATGATTCCGGCAAAGTCACCAGCGAACTGTACACCGTGGAGCCGGAACCCGGCGATACGGTGGAGCTGACCATCGACCTGGAATTTCAGGAACAGGTGGAGGCCCTGCTGGCCGAACGTGTAGATCGCATGACCGCGGAAGATGGCATTGCCCGCGGCGCCGCCGCCGTGGTCGAGCAGATCGGTACCGGCGAAATTTTAGCCATGGCTTCCTACCCCACCTATGACCTGTCTACCTTCCGCCAGGACTATACGGAGCTGAGCCAGGATCCCTCCTCTCCGCTGCTGAACCGGGCCACCATGGGACTCTATCCTCCCGGCTCCACGCTCAAGCCCCTGACCGCTATTGCTGCGCTGGAAGAGGGCGTTACCACCACCACCGAGAAAATCCGGGATACCGGTAAATGGACGTATCCCGGCGACAGCAAAAGCTATTTTTACTGCTGGAAACGCACAGGACACGGTTTACAGAACATCACACAGGCCATCACCAATTCCTGTAACTACTTCATCGGCGAAATGGGCTACCGCCTGGGCATGGAGAAGCTGCGGGAATACCTGACCGCTTTTGGCCTGGGCGAAAAAACCGGCATCGAAATCGGCGATTATGCCGGCACGCTGCCGGAAAACCCGGAGGGGCAGAACCAGGCCCCCTGGGCAGCGTTCGGGCAGTCCAACCAGCTTTATACACCGCTGCAGCTGGCCAACTATGTCGCTACCCTGGCCGGCGGCGGAGAACGTTACACCCCCCACCTGCTCAAATCCGTCCGCAGCTACGACAATTCCGAGCTGGTCTATTCTTCTTCTGAAATGGAACCTGTGGAAACCATTGACATCGATTCCAAAAATCTGGAAGCCGTACTCAAAGGCATGCTGGGTTATACCCAGCCCGGCGGGCAAGTCTATTCTTATTTCAAAGACTGCGTCGTCACTGCCGGCGCCAAAACCGGTACAGCCCAGCTGGGCGGAAAAAAAGAAAATAACGGTGTGTTTGTCGCCTTTGCTCCTTATGACGATCCGGAGATTGCCGTTGCCCTGGTGATCGAAAAGGGCGGCAGCGGCGCGGCTCTGGCTGAAACCGCTGTGGGGATCCTGAACGCCTATTTCAGCAAGGACGAAATTGCTACCACCATCATCGGCGAAAACGAGCTGCTGCGCTGACGTTCATACCGCCCCCAAGGCTTCCCTGCCGCCAGGCTGAAAAGGACAAATACCCCGGCAGGGCGGCTCATTACGCTCCATTTTTATGCAAAAGGAGGTTTTCATGCTCGACGCCTTGATCTATCATCCCCGTCGGAAGCACTGCAAGAACCCATTCGGCGCAGTGCCTCTGGGCACACAGGTGCGTTTTTCCGCAGGGCTGCCGGCGGCGGCCGTAGGCTGTACGCTTTGCGCAGCGGCGGAATTTTCCGGCGCCGAAACAGAAACAGATTTGCCGTTCGACGCCCAGGGCCGCTGCAGCGGCATTTACACCGTTCCGGCAGAGCCGGATTTGGTGTGGTATTTCCTGCGCTTTCGCTTTGCTGATGGGAGCACCCAAGATTACGGCGCGGAGGGATTTGTCCCGGCTGGCAGCGCCGTGCCCCCCTTTCAGCTGACTGTATACGATGCCGCCGCGCCTACACCGGACTGGTTTGGACGCGGCGTAACTTATCAGATCTTTCCGGACCGTTTCTGCCGCCTGGAGCCACCGGAGCCGAAGGGTATGATTGGAAACCGCTGGGTGCATGAAAACTGGAACGAACCGATGGCGTACCAGCCGGAAGACGGCGTGATCACCAACCGGGATTTTTTCGGCGGCAGTTTAAAGGGCATCTTGTCCCGGCTGGACTATCTGGAAAGTCTCTCGGTATCCACAGTGTATCTCAACCCCATTTTTGAAGCCGCCTCCAACCACCGTTACGACACCTGTGATTATTGCAAAATCGACCCGATGCTGGGCACGGAACAGGACTTCCGCCTGCTGTGCAGCGAAGCGGCCAAGCGGGGCATACGGGTAATTTTGGACGGCGTGTTTAACCACACGGGAAATGGGAGCCGCTATTTTAACGCCTGCGGCTGGTATGACTCCCTGGGCGCAGCCCAAAGCAAGGATTCCCCCTGGTATGAATGGTACGATTTCACCCATTGGCCGGATCAATATTCCTCCTGGTGGGGCATCGACACGCTGCCCCAGGTGCGGGAGAGCGCCCCCTCTTATATGGATTTCATCATCCAAAGCGCAGACTCCGTCGTGCGCCGCTGGCTGCGTGCCGGAGCCTCCGGCTGGCGGCTGGACGTGGCCGACGAACTGCCTGACGCATTTATCGAGGCACTGCGCAATGCCGCCGTGGAAGAAAAGAGCGATGCGATAGTGATCGGCGAAGTGTGGGAGGACGGCTCCAACAAAATCGCCTATGGCCAGCGCCGCAGATACCTGCTGGGTCACGAGACTCACGGGCTGATGAACTATCCTTTCCGGGTGTCCGCCATAGCCTGGCTGCAAGGCGGCGACGCCGCCGCCTTTATGGAAACCATGGAGACAATCCGGGAGCACTATCCCCCCGCCGCTTTCTATTCTTCCCTGAACAGTCTCGGCACCCACGACAATCCCCGTATCCTGACCCTGCTGGGCCAGAGCGAAGACCTGAGCCGCCACGACCGGGACTGGCGCGCCCATTACCGGCTGAGTCATGCCGAGCGGCAGCGGGCCGTGCGCCGGCTGAAACTGGCTTCCACCCTGCTGTATGCCTTTCCCGGCTCCCCCACCGTGTTTTACGGCGACGAGGCCGGCCTGGAAGGCTGCGAGGATCCCTTTAACCGCGGCACGTTTCCCTGGGGCCGTGAAGACGCAGTGCTCCTGCATCACTATCGCACCCTGGGAAGACTCCGCAGCACGCGGCTGTCCCTGCAGAAGGGCGCCATCGAATACCTGCGCGCCGAAGGCGGGCTGCTGGTATTCCTTCGTCGCTGGGAGAACGAGGTGACCCTGGCTGCCCTGAACAACGGCCCTGCTGCACAGGCACTGGAACTGCCCTGGAGCGGCGCCATGGCCATAGACGCTCTGAGCCGGCAGCAGTTTGCAGTCCATGACGGCGTCTTGAAAATTACCCTCCCCCCGGAGGACGGAGTACTGCTGATTGAATGCTGAACGGCAGGAGATGTTTCACGTGAAACATCTCCTGCTGTTTCCGTTTTATAAAGCAAAGCGGCGCCTGCCCCAGAGCGACATTCGCTCCCTGTCCCTCTTATTGCATTCTTTCTCTGTGCTGTCGTATCTTTGTCAAAATCTTTATTCCAGGGGGCGCTCCGTATCAAAACGAAGCTTTGCTGCATGCGCTGTGCAGCCACATTTTCTAAAAAACGATACCTATCCAAAATTCATCCGCAGGTAAAACTGGCCTGCGGAAGGATCTGACGGCAGTATGCTCCCCGTTTTGGAGGGTGTGCCCGGCGCAAGCTGTATCCATAGATATTCCGCCGCCGCCCTGCCGCCCCTCCGGGCCGGGTACGAGGCCCTGTTCCTCCTCTTCGACTACACACGCAACGGCCTGTTCTTCCCCCCTGTCTTTCTGCTGCTGGGGGGCTGGCTGGCCCTGAGGCCTGCCCGCCGGAGCGCGGCTTGGTACGGGGCCGGACTGCTCCTCTCCCTGGCGCTGCTGACGGCGGAAGGCCTGCTGGTGCAGCGCCTCGCCCTGGCCCGCTTTGACGCCCTCTACCTCTCCCTCCCCCTGTGCGTCGGGTTCCTCCTGCGGTGGCTCCAGCGCCTGTCCCTCCCGTCCGCTCCCGCCCTCCGGGACTGGGCGGCGGCGGTGTATGTCCTCCACCCCTGGTGCATCGTCCTCATCCGGGGCGGCGCCGGGGTGGTGGGCCTCACCGGCCTGCTGGTGGACAACTGTCTTGTACACTATCTGGCCGTGGTCCTGCTCTCCTCCCTTCTGGCCCTCCCCTTCGCCCGCATCCGCCCCGCCCCCTCCCCCCGGAGCCGGGCCTGGATCGAGCTGGACGCCGCCGCCCTGCGGCACAATCTGGCCGCCCTGGGCTCCCTTCTGCCGGCGGGGGCCAGCCTTATGCCGGTAATCAAGGCCAACGCCTACGGGCACGGGGACTTGGAGATCGCCCGGCTGTGCGTCGGGGCGGGCGCGGACGCCTTTGCCGTGGCCACCGCCGCCGAGGGTGTCCGCCTGCGGCGGGGCGGCGTCCGGGGGACGATCCTGGTGCTTGGCTATTCCGGGCCGGAGCTGGCCCCCCTGCTGGCCCGGTACCGCCTGACCCAGACGGTGGCGAGCACCGAACACGCCCGGGCGCTGGACGCATGCGGCCGGCGGCTGGCCGTCCACCTCAAGGTGGACACCGGCCTCCACCGTCTGGGCATCCCCTGGGACGACACCCAGAGCCTGACCGCCCCTTACAGCTGTTCCCATCTGCGGGTGACCGGCGTATTCACCCACCTGGCCGACACGGAGCGGCTGGACGAGGCCAGCCAAGCCCGTACCCGGGAGCAACTCCGGCGCTTTCGGGCAGCGGTGGATGGCCTGCGCTCCGCCGGACACGCCCCCGGAACCGTCCACTTCCAGGGCAGCTACGGCCTGCTCAACTACCCCGGCCTCCCCTGCGGCTGCGCCCGCCCCGGCATCGCCCTGTACGGCGTCCTCAGCGCCCCCGGCGACGCCACCACGGCGGTCCTCCCCCTCCGCCCGGTGCTCTCCCTGCGGGCCAGGGTATCCCAGCTTCACACCCTGGCCGCCGGAGAGGCGGCGGGCTACGACGGGGCCTACACCGCCCATCGGCCCACTGTGCTGGCCACCCTGTCCATCGGCTACGCCGACGGCTGGCCCCGTACCCTCTCCAACGGGGCGGGCCGGGTGCTCCTCCACGGCCGAACGGCCCCCATAGTGGGACTTATCTGTATGGATCAACTTCTGGTGGACGTGACGGATATGGAAGGCGTCGCCCCCGGCGATACCGCCACTCTCATTGGCCGGGACGGGGACGCCGTCCTTACCGCCGAGGAGGCCGCCCAGGCGGCGGGTACCATCACCAACGAGCTGCTCTCCCGCCTCGGCCCCCGGCTGGAACGGGTGGTGCTTCCCTAAAAAACGAGCCTCAGACACAAGCGTCTGAGGCTCGTTTCTTATTTCTTTTTCTTCGGCCGGGCGTTCTTTTTGGGCTTAGCCACGGCCCAGCCCACCTTTTTGGCGGGGCGGGAGCGGGTGGGCTGGGCCTTGCCCTTGGCGGGCGCGGGCTTGCCCCGGCCGGAGGGCTGATCCCCCGGCCTGGCGGGGCCGTTGGGCCGCAGGAGACAGCCCTTGCCGTAGCCGATCAGATCCTCCCGGTGGGTGCGGTGGAGGGCCTCCCGCACCAGCGGGCGCTTCTCCGGGCGCTTCCACTGCATCAGCGCCCGCTGCATCGCCTTCTCGTGGGGATCACGGGGCACATACACCGGCTGCATGGTGCGGGGGTCAATGCCAGTGTAGTACATGCAGGTGGACAGGGTACCCGGCGTGGGGTAGAAGTCCTGCACCTGCTCCGGCTGGCGGCCGGTGCGGTTGATCCACTCCGCCAGCCGCACCGCGTCGTCCAGGGTACAGCCCGGGTGAGAGGACATGAGGTAGGGCACCAGGTATTGCTCCTTGCCGTACTTCTGGTTCAGCCGCTCGTACTTACCCTTGAACTTCTCATAGACCTCAATATGGGGCTTGCCCATATAGTCCAGTACGCCGCTCACACAGTGCTC
>OIWN01003071.1_pt1 | contig 10312 bp, 5 predicted proteins | sample 1587591 | NCBI WGS metagenome assembly OIWN01 (sample SAMEA3888901, study PRJEB22519) | human gut metagenome | biome: human gut; feature: human-associated habitat; material: faeces | place: Denmark | collected 2010 | reverse complement strand
AGCCCACCGAGCTGTTCCCCGAGATGGCCACTCTGGACTGCGGCACCTGCAACTTTGGCGACGACGTGTTTACCAACGACATGCCCACCATGCGGGCCTTCGGCAAGCGCATGATGGAGAACCACATCAAGCCCGAGTATGAGTGCTTCGAGATCGGCCACCTGGACACCGTGGTGAACATGGCCAACAAGGGCGAGGTCCCCGGCGCCCCCATGCAGTTCAATTTTGTGCTGGGCGTCTCCGGCTGCACTCCCGCCACGGTGGGCAACCTGGATTACTTAGTCAAGCAGATCCCCGCCGGTTCCACCTGGACCGTCACCGGCGTCGGCCGGGGCGCGTGGCCCATGGTGGCCGCGGGCATCGTCATGGGCGGCAATGTCCGTGTGGGCTTCGAAGATAACATCTACCTGGAGAAGGGCCACAAGGCCGCCTCCAACGGCGAGCTGGTGGAGAAGGTCGTACGCCTGGCCAAGGAGCTGGGCCGTGAGATCGCCACCCCCGACGAGGCCCGAAAGATCCTGTCCCTGGCATAATTTTTGTTGTTCCAATCTCCCCAACCATACATCGTTACCCCAAACTCCCCAACCAAACCAAGAACGAAACAGGAGGAACTTTCTATGCAGAAGAAAGGCAACAAGTACGGCACTCACCGCGTCATCGAGCCCCAGGGCTTGCTGACCCAGGCGGCCAAGAAGATCGACAACACCATGGAGTGCTGGTCCAACGAGATCCTGTGCGACGTGTCCGCGCTGAATATCGACTCCGCCTCCTTCACCCAGATCTATGAGGCCTGCGGGAAGGACCTGGGCAAGACCGAGCAGATGATCCTGGACATTGTCAACGAGCGCGGCAAGATGCAGAACCCTGTCACCGGCTCCGGCGGCATGTTTATCGGCACCGTCAAGGAGATCGGCGAGGATCTGCAGGGCAAGATCGACCTGAAGGTGGGCGACAAGATCGCATCTCTGGTCTCCCTGTCCCTGACTCCTCTGAAGATCAACAAGATCAAGGCCATCCACCCCGAGATCGACCGCGTGGACGTGGAGGCCCAGGCCATCCTGTTCGAGTCCGGCCTGTACGCCAAGCTGCCCGACGACATGAGCGAGGAGCTGGCCCTGGCCGCCCTGGACGTGGCCGGCGCTCCCGCCCAGACCGCCAAGCTGGTCAAGCCCGGCGACTCCGTGCTGATCCTGGGCGGCGCAGGCAAGGGCGGCATGATGTGCTGCTACGAGGCCATGAAGCGCGTCGGCCCCACCGGCAACGTGGTGGCCCTGGTCATCTGCCAGGAGGACGCCGACCTGCTTAAGAGCATGAACCTGTGCCACCACGCCATCGTGGGCTCCGCCACCAACCCCACCGAGGTGCTGGAGAAGTCCCTGGCCGTCAACGGCGGCAAGGAGTACGACGTGTCCATCCTGATCGTCAATGTTCCCGCCTGTGAGATGGCCGCCATCCTGCCCGTCCGTGACAACGGCACCGTCTACTTCTTCTCCATGGCCACCGACTTCGCCAAGGCGGCGCTGGGCGCTGAGGGCTGCGGCAAGGATGTCACCATGATTGTCGGCAACGGCTACACCAAGGATCACGCCGAGATCACCCTCTCCGAGCTGCGTGAGAATGCCCAGCTCAAGGAGTACTTCGAGAAGAAGTACCTGTAATTGAACCACTGTCCCAATCATCTGTGACATTTCCGCTCCTGTGCGGCTCTGCCGCAGGCGGACCGGGGGGCTCTCTCCTCCCCAACCCTTCCCCCCCGCCGCTGTCTCCGCCGCACGGCCCGCGGTTTCCATGTCTCCCCAATCTGATTTAGAAAGGATGACCTTGTTTATGGTAGAGTCCCGCCGTAAAATCCTGTTCCCCAACGTCACCGACGAGGAGTGGAACGACTGGCACTGGCAGGTCAAGAACCGCATCGAGACCCTGGAGGACCTGAAGAAGTACATTGAGCTGACTCCCGAGGAAGAGGAAGGCGTCAAGGCCTGCCTGGGCACCCTGCGCATGGCCATCACCCCCTACTACCTGTCCCTGATTCAGCCCGGCGATCCCCACGATCCCGTCCGGCTGCAGGCCATCCCCACCGCCAAGGAGCTGCATCAGGCCGACTCCGACCTGCTGGACCCCCTGCACGAGGATGAGGACTCCCCTGCTCCCGGCCTGACCCACCGCTATCCCGACCGCTGCCTGCTGCTGATCACCGACCAGTGCTCCATGTACTGCCGCCACTGCACCCGCCGCCGCTTCGCCGGCCAGAACGACGCCGGCCTGCCCGTGGATCAGGTCGACCAGGCCATCGAGTACATCCGCAATACGCCCCAGATCCGCGACGTGCTGCTGTCCGGCGGCGACGCCCTGCTGGTGAGCGACGAGCGCCTGGAGTACATCATCTCCAAGCTGCGCGAGATCCCCCACGTGGAGATCGTCCGCATCGGCTCCCGCACCCCCGTCGTGCTGCCCCAGCGCATCACTCCCGCGCTGTGCAACATGCTGAAGAAGTATCACCCCGTGTGGCTGAACACCCACTTCAACCACCCCAACGAGATCACCCCCGAGTCCGCCAAGGCCTGCGCCATGCTGGCCGACGCCGGTATCCCCCTGGGCAACCAGAGCGTGCTGCTGGCCGGCATCAACGACTGCGTCTTCACCATGAAGAAGCTGGTCAACGAGCTGGTCAAGATCCGCGTGCGCCCCTACTACATCTATCAGTGCGACCTGTCCATGGGCCTGGAGCACTTCCGCACCCCCGTCAGCAAGGGCATCGAGATCATCGAAGGCCTGCGCGGCCACACCTCCGGCTTCTGCGTGCCCACCTTCGTGGTGGACGCCCCGGGCGGCGGCGGCAAGACCCCTGTCATGCCTCAGTACATCATCTCCCAGACCCCCAAGAAGGTCATCCTGCGCAACTACGAGGGCGTCATCACCACCTACACCGAGCCCGAGCACTACACCGACTGCCAGTGCGACTACTGCACCGGCAAGAAGAAGAAGGAGCTCATGGGTGTGGCCGGCCTGGAGCGCGGCCAGGCGTTGTCCATGGAGCCCGCCAACCTGGAGCGTCATAAGCGCTCCCATCACGAGGAATAATCAGGGAATATTCCCAAGCGGGCCGCTGCTTTGACAGCGGTCCGCTTCCCCCTGCTTTTGACTGAAACCGAGAATGGAAGTGATTATTGTTGGAATCCAAGCTGAATCTTGATTTCAAGCTGGTGGAGCAGGCCCGGGCCCACGCCGCCCGCGTGGCCGACGACACCCAGCGCTTTATCGACGGCTGCACCACCGTGGCTGTCGAGCGCACCATCTGCCGCCTGCTGGGCATTGACGGTGTGGACGCCTCCGATGTCCCCCTGCCCAGCGTCGTGGTGGACCACCTGATGGACAAGGGCGCGCTGCCCCAGGGCGCCGCCTTCTGGATCGGCAACGCCATGGTGGAGATCGGCAAGGGTCCCCAGGCCATCGCCGAGGACGTGGCCGCCGACAAGCTGGAGCTGACCGAGCTGCCCGTCCACAGCGAGGCGGACATCCACGCCGCCCTGGCTCCTATCGTGGAGGAGAGCCTGGCCAAGATCCGCGCCCGCCGCAAGCGCCGCGAGGACTTCATTGCCGCCCACGGCGGCGAGAAGCAGGGCCCCTGGGTCTACCTGATCGTGGCCACCGGCAACATCTATGAGGACGTGGTGCAGGCCACCGCCGCCGCCCGCCAGGGCGCCGACGTCATCGCCGTCATCCGCACCACCGGCCAGTCCCTGCTGGACTACGTGCCCTACGGCGCCACCACCGAGGGCTTCGGCGGCACCTACGCCACCCAGGAGAACTTCCGCCTGATGCGTGAGGCCATGGACAAGGTGGGCGAGGAGCTGGGCCGCTACATCCGCGTGTGCAACTACTGCTCCGGCCTGTGCATGCCCGAGATCGCCGCCATGGGCGCCTTCGAGGGCCTGGACGTCATGCTGAACGACGCCCTGTACGGCATCCTGTTCCGCGACATCAACATGCAGCGCACCCTGGTGGACCAGTCCTTCTCCCGCGCCATCAACGCCTATGCGGGCGTGGTCATCAACACCGGTGAGGACAACTACCTGACCACCGCCGACGCGGTGGAGGAGGCCCACACCGTGCTGGCCTCCCAGTTCCTCAACGAGGCCTTCGCCCTGCGGGCCGGCCTGCCCGAGGAGCAGCAGGGTCTGGGCCACGCCTTCGAGATCGACCCCGATGTGGAGAACGGCTTCCTGTATGAGCTGGCGCAGGCCGAGATGGCCCGCGAGATCTTCCCCAAGGCGCCCCTGAAGTACATGCCCCCCACGAAGTTCATGACCGGCAATATCTTCCGCGGCCAGGTGCAGGACGCCCTGTTCAACATGGTGACTATCCTGACCGGTCAGAAGATCCACCTGCTGGGCATGATGACCGAGGCCATCCACACCCCCTTCCTGTCCGACCGCTTCCTGGCCATTCAGAACGCCCAGTACATCTTCCGCACCATGCACGACCTGGGCAGCGAGATTGTCTTCAAGGACGGCGGCATCATGCAGAACCGCGCCGCCGACGTTCTGAAGAAGGCCACCGATCTGCTGGCCCAGATCGAGCAGCTCGGCATCTTCGAGACCCTGGAGCGGGGCATCTTTGCCGACACCAAGCGCCCCCGCGACGGCGGCAAGGGCCTGGACGGCGTTGTCAACAAGGCTGCTGGGTACTTCAACCCCTTCCTTGAGCCCATGATGAAAGGGGGTGCCGGCAAATGAGCTCCGGACTGTATCAGATTCGCGATAAAAACCTCGACACAACCCTGGACCTGACCCGCCTGAAGCCCTATGGCGACACCATGAACGACGGCAAGGTTCAGACCTCCTTCACCCTGCCGGTGAAGGACGACGACAAGGGCGCGGCCGCGGCCGTCATGCTGGCCCAGAAGATGGGCCTGGCCGACCCCAACGTGGCCCTGCGCCAGAAGCTGGACGAGAACTTCACCTTCTACGTGGTCTACGGCTCCCTGACCCACTCCATCAACTACAATGAGATCGTGGTGCAGACCGTCACCGACGAGACCATGGACATGCACGAGAATGATGAGTTCCTCAAGGAGCGCCTGGGCCGCAAGATGGTGGTCATCGGCGCCTCCACCGGCACCGACGCCCACACCGTGGGCATCGACGCCATCATGAACCGTAAGGGCTTCGCCGGCCACTACGGCCTGGAGCGCTACGACATGATCGAGGCGTACAACTTGGGCTCCCAGGTGCCCAACGAGGAGTTCCTGCGCAAAGCCGCCGAGGTCAACGCCGACGTGCTGCTGGTCTCCCAGACCGTCACCCAGAAGGACGTGCACATCCAGAACCTGACCGAGCTCATCGAGCTGGCCGAGGCCGAGGGTGTCCGCGACAAGTATATCTTCTGCTGCGGCGGCGCCCGCATCACCCACGCCCTGGCCAAGGAGCTGGGCTATGACGCCGGCTTCGGCGCGGGCACCTACGCCGACGACGTGGCCACCTTCTGCTCCAAGGAGCTGGTCCGCCGCCTGGGCAAGTAAGACGTATTCTCCTCTCTTTCCTCTTTTTCCCAAGCGCACAGCCGCCGGAACTTTACAGTTCCGGCGGCTGTGCCTATCGAACTTATTTCGATAGGCACAGGCACTTTTCAGAATGAATTCATTCTGAAAAGTGGTTTGATCCAACGCGAACGGCCCAGGCCGGTCTCTCTTGGCCTGCGGCCAATTCACCTCCAGGGAACCCTGACGGTTCATCTCCGCACCAAGCGCCGCCGCAAGGCGGCGCTTGCGCTCCGAATCGCCCTGCGGGGCAGCCTTTCACACGATCCTTCTCTCCCAAATCATTCCCATGGCAATGGAGCCCCACCCAAGCTGCCGGAACCTTGCGGTTCCGGCGGCTGTCTTTTATTCTCCCTTTTTGTCGCCCATCTTTAAGGATTTTTAAGAAGTTCTTCCGCCTTTCTTTTCTCCGCCCTGTTATCCTTCTTATTATATAAGGTAAGGAGGCATTGGATATGCACATTGGAACCCGTCTTGGGGCGGCCGGTCTGGCCGCCGCGCTTCTGCTCCCCACCGGGGCTCTGGCGGCCGGACCGGATCAGGCCCAAGCCCGCCAGGAGGATCTGGACACGCTGTACGCGGCCCTGCAGGAGCACCACCCCGACCTGTACGCCAACACCCCCCAGGAGGCATTTGAGGCGAAAAAGGCGGAGATTGAGGGCCGTCTGGCGGAGGAGAGCGACGTGGACTTTGCCCTGGATCTCCAGAGCCTGGTGGCCCTCATCGGCGACTCCCACACCACCACCAATATCGGCTCCGTTCTGAACAGCACCGGCCTGTACCCCTTCGGCGCGGAGTGGTATGACGGAAGCTGGGTGCTCACTGGGGCGGAAGAGGAGGATGCCGCCCTGCTGGGCCAAACCGTTACCGCCCTCAACGGCGTGCCCATGGACGAGATCTGCACCCGTTTCGGCACCCTGGTGAGCGCCGACAACCCCGTGAAGCTCCGCCGCCAGACCGAGCAGCTCCTCTACTCGGAGGCCTGTCTGGACTATCTGGGCATCGCGGAGTCCGGCGAACCGCTGGAGGTGACCACCTCCGGAGGCTCCTTCACCGTGGAGGCCCTGCCCATGGAGGACTTCGGGGACGCCGCCCTGTCCAGCCTGTCCCAGCAGCGGGAGAGCACGCCTGCCACCGCCTACCGGAAGGGCACCTACTACTTTGCCCAGTCCCTGGATGACACCACCTATTACATTCAATTTAACCAGTGCATGGAGGACCCCAAGCAGCCCATGGACGGCTTTGCCGCCCAGGTGGAGGCCGAGCTGGAGGCGGGAGACTACCGCCAGGTGCTGCTGGATCTCCGCAACAACGGCGGCGGCTCCGACGGCGTGCTGGTCCCCATCCTTATGCTGGTGCCCGGCCTGGTGGAGGAGGGCGTGAAGGTCTACGGTCTGGTGGGCGAGGCCACGTACTCCTCCGCCATCATCAACGCCGTAGAGCTGGTGGACGCCGGCGGCGTGCTGGCGGGCAGTCCCACCAGCGGCAGCGTCAACCACTTCGGCTCCACCGGCTCCTTCACCCTGCCCAACTCCGGCATCCGGGTGAGCTGCTCCAGCAAATACATCGACCTGGGCACACTGCTGGAGGCCGGGCTGGGGGCCCAAGTGGAGCCCCTGGTCCCCACGGTCCGGGTGGAGCAGACCCTGGACGACTATCTGGCCGGGCGGGACACCCTGGTGGACTGGCTGCTGGCCAACGGCGCGGACTATACCGCCCCCGAGCAGCCCGACGCCCCTCTCACCCGGGGCCGCCTGGCCTGGATGCTCTGGCAGGCCGCCGGCGCCCCGGAGGCCGAGCCCGCCCCCTTCTCCGATCTAATGCCCTTCGCCTATTATGCCCCCGGCGTGGGCTGGTGCGACCAGACCGGCGTAGCCAACGGCGTGCCCGGCGGGGCCTTCCGTGCCTCCTGCGCCGTCACCCTGGAGGAGGCCGCCCAGATGCTGGTCCGTTTCGTCCGGCAGCAGGGGCTGACCCCGGCAGAGGTGCGCTCTGGTGCCCCCGTCCTCGCCTCCGATCCCGCCCCCTGGGCATCGGAGTCCGTGGCGCAGGCGTGGCGCTGGGGACTGGTGGCGGAGGGGGCCGATCCCACCGGGGTCCTCACCCGCGCCCAGGGCGAGGCGCTGCTGGCACGGCTCACCTCCTGAAAGGGCAGTCAAATTTCTGAAAACAGCGTCGACTTTTTCCGTTCCCTGTGGTATGATAAGGATATACACGGCAGGCACGCTCCGGCGTACCTATGCCCTTCGGAATGGGAAAGGAGATCATGTGATATGAGGAACAAACGGTTCGGCAAGCTGCTGTCCGCCGCTCTGGCGGCAGCCATGGCGCTCTCCCTCTCCTCTGCCGCCCTGGCGGCCGGGAACGGCGAGACCCATCTGACCATCATCGGCACCTCGGATACCCACGGCAATATCTGGGGCTACTCCTACGAGGACATGAAGGAGAGCACCGGAGACGGTCTAGCCCGGGTATCCGCCTACGTCAACCAGGTGCGCTCGGAGAACCCCAACACCATTCTGGTGGACGCGGGCGACACCATCCAGGGCACCATCATGACCGACGACCTCTACTCCAAGGACACCGCCAGCCACCCGGTGGCCGCCGCCCTCAACTACATGGACTATGATGCCTGGACCCTGGGCAACCATGAGTTTAATTTCGGTGTGGACACTCTCAAGTCCATTCTGGAGCAGGTGGACATGCCGGTGCTGGCGGCCAACATCAAGAACGCCGACGGCAGCTACTTCACCGGCGCGGGCTACACTATCGTGGAGCGGGGCGGCGTGAAGCTGGCCGTCATCGGCGTGGTCACCCCGGATGTCCCCATCTGGGACAGCGGCAAGGACGGCATTGACGACGCCGTCTATGAGGCCGCCAACGTGGCCGTCGGCAAGGCCATCGACGAGATCGGCGACCAGGCCGACGTAATCATGGTGTCCGCCCACATGGGCATGTACGCCGAATTTGACGAGGAGGGCGGCTCCGACTCCGCCCAGAAGATTCTGGACGACAACCCGGAGATCGACGTGCTCCAGGTGGCCCACAACCACGTGGTGGTCAACGAGAAGCAGGGCTCCACCGTCATCGGCGGCGTGCGCAACGGCGGCCGGGACATCGCCCGCTTTGATCTGACCCTGGACGCCGACAATCAGATCATTGACAGCTCGGTGGAGATTGTGGATATGACCGGCGTGACCCCCAGCCAGGAGCTCCGGGAGATCCCCCTGGTGGCCGAGGCCCATCAGAAGACCATCGACTACATCAACGGCGGCGGCTCCGGCGACGAGGGCGAGGGCGGCGCGTCCCTGGGAAGCACTACCGCCCGCTTCCAGCCTGAGAACGAGATCCGCGGCATCCCCGCCGGCCGGGTGATGGATACCGCCGTCATGGATCTGATCAACACCGTCCAGCTGGAGAACTCCGGCGCCGACGTCTCCGCCGCCGCCCTCTTCAAGGGCACCAGCGATCTGCCCAAGGGCGACATCAACTACGGCAACATCTTCGACATCTACAAGTTTGACAACACCCTTTACCGGGTGAGCGTCACCGGCGCGGAGCTCAAGGCTTACATGGAGTGGTCCGCCGAGTGCTACAACCAGTGGCAGGAGGGGGATATCAATATCTCCTTCGACCCCGAGTACCCCGACTACCTCTACGATATGTTTGCCGGCGTGGACTATGAGATCGACCTGTCCCAGCCCAAGGGCCAGCGCATCCAGAACGTCATGTTCCACGGCGCACCCCTCCAGGACGACCAGGAGCTGACCCTGGCGGTGAATAATTACCGCTACTCCTCCGCCCTGAAGGCCCAGAGCATTATCTCCGGCACCAAGGAGTGGGAGTCCTCCAACTCCATCCGGGATATGATCGTGGCCTACTTTGCCGAGCACTCCCCCGTGGCCCCCGAGGTGGACCACAACTGGAAGATCGTGGGCGTGGATCTGAGCGAGGACGACCCCCGTCGGGCGGAGCTGGTGGGCTACATCAACGCCGGCCTGCTGGACACCCCCTACGCCGAGAGCTACAACCTGTCCGACTATGATTCCCTGGTGGCCCAGGCCAAGGCAAAGGCCGAGACTCTCACCGTGACCGTAAACGGCGCGGCCAAAGACGTGGCCACGGCTTTCGACGCCCAGGGGAATACCTACTACCGCCTGCGCGACCTCGCCTTTGCCCTGAAGGGCACCGGCGCCCAGTTCAATGTGACGTGGGACGGCAGTGTGGCCGTCGCCACCGGCTCCGCCTACGAGGGCGAGGCCCTGGCCCTGCCCGGCTCCGCCCCCACCGGCGAGGCCGTCAGCCTGACTCTCACCGTGGACGGCACTGCGGTGAGCCAGCCCGCCGTACTCGTCAACGGCAACTACTATCTGGCCGAAGGCTTCCTCGCCCAGCTGGGCGCGGAGTCCGCCCTGGTGGAGGGCGTTTTGGCCATCACCGCCGCGTAACCGCTTTCCGTCAGCAAAGGGCCGCGCCTGGGGCGCGGCCCTTTCCTTGCGTATTTTACCGGACTCCGCCAGAGCTTTGAACGATCCATTCCCTTCATACGGCCGTCTTGTCCAATTTTTCTCTGGCCCCTTTGAGCAATCTGTGATATAATCCGCTCCGTATGATGATTTTCGCATAAAAAGGAGTACGACATGATTACAGTTTCCGACCTGGGCCTGGCCTACAGCGGCCAGCCCCTCTTTTCCCACGTGGATCTCCAGTTCACCAAGGGCAACTGCTACGGCATCATCGGCGCCAACGGCGCGGGTAAATCCACCTTCCTGA
>OIWN01003062.1_pt1 | contig 10356 bp, 10 predicted proteins | sample 1587591 | NCBI WGS metagenome assembly OIWN01 (sample SAMEA3888901, study PRJEB22519) | human gut metagenome | biome: human gut; feature: human-associated habitat; material: faeces | place: Denmark | collected 2010 | reverse complement strand
TGTATCGCTGGATCCTCAGCGATGCGGGGCAATATCTGGTGGATCGCGAAGGCTATGTGGCTGTGCGCGATGTGGAGGAAAGCGCATGAGGACAAAGTGGATACGCAGGGGCGCAGCAGCGGTGCTCCCGGCGGCGTTGACGCTGACGCTTTTTGGCTGTGTTCCCTCCGGGGCGCCTCCGATGGATGCAAGCAGCGGTGTACACGCCGACTGGAGCGCGCTGGAGCCGTATACAGCGCCGCAGAACCAATATACCCGCCGCAGCGAGGAATTCATGGACACGTTGTGCCCGGCAGATGATTATGGAAACCTGATTCCCTTCCCTGGCCGCGCTGTTTCCAGCGACTGGATGGGAGATGTGTGGCTTTATGGCCTGGTGACAGCCCGGGGAGAAATCGTTGTGGATCCGGTTTACAGTGATGCGTACCAGTTGAGCTGGTATGACTATGAAAACAGCCGTGTGGTATATGAACCGTATCTCTACTTAACTAAAGTGCATTATGATGCGCAGGCCGGGCGGGAAGAAAAGGACATCACCGTGGCTGCACTGGATGGTTCCTGGTGCCGCAGCGGCTACAGCAAAGTGTTCGGTGTCAGCGAAGGTCTGCTGGTGGCCTGCACGGCCGACGCTCAGGTGGAAGCCATTGACGGCGCTACGGGAAAACTGATCTGGAGCAAGCGCGCGGAGGAACTGCACCTGCCTTTCGATGCTTCGGATTATGGGCAGAACGTCGATTTCAGCTGCGGCATGCTGAGTTATGTGGATGTGGAGGCACAGGTCAATTATTTTCTGGATGTGGCCAGCCAGCATCTGGCCTGTGTACCGTGCGGCGAGATGAGCTGGCCGGTGTTCTTCACCCACAGCCGCGGCAAAGCCGGCGAAATGCAGATGAATGGTTCCGTGTATTACGGCATCATTGACCGGACCGGCGTGTGGGTGACGCCGCCGCAGTTTGTGCAGATCGATACCTTCCGCGACGGCCGGGCACTGGCCACGCTGCGCACTGGAGCGCGCGCCGTAATCGACACGGACGGGAATGTGCTGCATTCCTGGCCGGAAGGCGAGGTGTTGGTTTCTTGCGGAGCAGATGGGGATGTGTGTTATCTGAATGTTCGTGAAGCGGAGGACTATGTCATGGGGGAATACCGCAGCTATCCGCAGTATGAGGTCATTTCCGCTTGCGACGGAGCGTTTGAAATGCTTAATGCCCCGATGCCGGGGGAAAAGCTGGTTTGGCGCTATGATGATACGTACTGTATTTTTTCCGACCGGCAAGTCGCTGTGGGCCGGGGAACGCGGCAAACAGTAGTTCCCATACCGGAAGGCATGTTTTTTTCCCACAGCAGTACGATTGGAGAAGACCGACTGGTGCTGGAATTTGACAACGAAACCACCGGGGGATACGCATGTGGGCTCTACGGCCTTTCCGGAGATACCCTGATTGCGCCGGGCACGTATCGTTCCATGGCCGCCGATTATGATGGGTGGAGCGGGGAGATATGTATCATAGGCTGGAGGAGCGGTGAAGAAGGCTATGATGTGCTTGACAGTGCAGGGCAGATGCGCTGGAGCCTGCCAGTCGGTGCAAGCTATCCACGCTGGTACGGTGGTTGCCTTTTGGTGCAGGATGCTTTCGGTACCATGCTGCTTGACACAGATGGAAATCTGTTGTTCCGCTATTTGACGCTGGACGGCGACATTTAACCGATGAACGGTGGGCGGCACTGCCGCAGCCATGGATTGCGCAGTACCCTCAGGCGTGCCGCAGACGTGCGGCGCCTCGAGGGGTGCCGGGCGTTTCAGAAAAATGAGCAGCTTAAAAAACGGGCGCGTGTGCTGCATCCGCTGTGCGGCGGATGCAGTTTTCTTTGAAGCGGCGCGCGAAAACAGGGGAACGGTGTCAAAACGGGGCGGGGAGCATAGTATGGAGAGCGGGGGAAATCCCCCCGGGAAAGAGGTAATACAATTGGGTATAACGAATTCCAATAAAGTCATCAATGTGGATCGGATTGACTGCTCCGGCTCGCTGCGGGTGACGCTGGCCCTGACGGCTGCGCCGGATATTATTTCCAATCCCACTGACATCGTGTTGGTGCTGGATCGATCGGGAAGTATGGCCGGAACGCCGCTGGCCAACATGAAGACCGGCGCTAAAACGTTTATCGGGATCATCGAAGAGGCGACGGGCGGCACGCAGGATGGGCAGATTGGTTCCGGCAGCCGTATCGGTATTGTCAGTTTTGCAGATACCGCGATTGCCAACACACAGCTGATCACATCCGTCGATACGCTGAAAAATGCGGTGAACGCGTTGACGGCCGGTGGAAGCACCAATCATGCGGACGCCTTTACCAAAGCGATGCAAATGTTTGATCCCGCGTCCGGGAATGCCAAGGTGATTGTGATGTTTACGGACGGAAATACCACAACAGGTGCGCCTCCGGAACCTGTGGCCGCTGCAGCCCGCGCTCAGGGGATCATCATTTACTGCATCGGGCTGGTGGGCGCAGACGGTGTGGATGTCAATACCCTCAACGAATGGGCGAGCGATCCAGATGCTTCCCATGTGGCCGTTACGCCGGACGCGGCGGAGTTGGAGCGCCTGTTTGCAAATTTGGCGGCTAATATTTCCAAGCCGGGCGCTACAAATATTATGATTCATGAAACAGTTTATTCGGATTTTGTCATCACAAATATTCTGCCACCCACTAAAGGTACGGCCACACTGCTGGATTCCCATTCGCTGCGCTGGACGATCCCGGAACTTGGCACGGTTTCGAGCGAAAGCGCGCTGCTGGAGTTTGACCTGCGCCATGTGTCTCAGATGGGCGGCACCAAGCTGATCAACGAATCGATCACCTATTCCGATACGGAAGGAAATATTGTCTCGTTCCCTGCGCCGACTGTAGCAGTGGGGTGTGATGTGGTAGTGCATCCGGAGGAGTGCCCGCTGCCGGTAGAGTTGTCGGTCGATGGCTGCGAAGACGCTGTGACAATGGATATGGGAGACGCTTACCTGGAGTCTCAGGGCAGGATCATTCAGATGGATGTGACCATCAAAAATGTGTGTCCGGGCAAGCGGGTTGCGCTGGCGGCAATCCTTACCGAAGTCGATGAGAATGGCGAGGAACATCAGCGCGGTATGAAAGCAATGACGATCCCTGCCCACAATTATCCGTCCTGTCGTGATGTACAGGTCAAGTGTATTAAATTTGTGGTGCCGGAAGATTTGGATGTTTCCGGCGGTTCTCCGCGTGCCATGTGCAATCAGCGGAAGTTTAAAGGCCGCTTTATTGCGCACAATATCGACACGGACTATCGCTGCTGTGAATCGGTGCTCACACTGTAAGCGAAATCGCACCGCCGCCGTTTTGCGCGGCGGTACATATAGCCTGACAACGCAAAGGCGGCAGATCGGGCTCCGGAAAAACCGTTGGCAGAAAGATAAAGATGCTGTGCCGGGCAAATTGACGGAATACGACGAGAATATTATGGAGTAAGAAAGCCCCCTCTATCATAAAGAGAAGGGCTTTTTTCATGTAAGCATATCCATCGTTTTAGCTTTATTTTAGGTTAGACTTAAATAATTGAGCAATAAAGCAACTTTTGCACACCAAACATTAAATAATAAAGTTGTGAAAAAAGGAAAAGGCTTGTTTTCTCACGAAAACAAGCCTTTTTGCGTACCCTTTGGTGGAGATAAGCGGGATCGAACCGCTGACCTCTTGAATGCCATTCAAGCGCTCTCCCAGCTGAGCTATACCCCCAAATAATGGTTGACTTTTTAGAAAAATCTGCTATACTAACATAGTTGAGCATCTTCTTCAATTGTTGCTCGGCCTGAACAACGATGCTATTATAGCACGGGGGATTTGGCCTGTCAAGCATTTTTTAGGAGATTTTTTGTGTGATGAAAAATTATTTCGAGTTGTCCATGGAACCCGGAGAAATCCGGGCGATCAGCAGCATTGCGCTGGCCCATCTGGGAGATGCTGTGTATGAGGTGTTAGTGCGCGCCTGGCTTTGTGCGCACGGGAAAGCCACTGGAAAAGGAATGCACCGGGCTACGGTGGCGCTGGTGTGCGCGCCGGAACAGGCGCGGCGGGCGGAGCGGATTCTCTCTCGATTAACGGAAGAGGAGCATGCCGTCTTTCGGCGGGGCCGCAACGCCCATGTGCACAGTGTGCCGCAGAATGCCAGCCGCAGCGAATATCAGGAAGCCACGGCGCTGGAAGCCCTGCTGGGCTATCTGTACTTATTGGGCCGGCGGGAGCGAATCAATGAACTGTTTAACAGTATGATGGAGGAAGACGAAACGGCGGAGGATGCGACGTGAAGCACACCGTGATTGAAATCAGTGATCTTTCCCTGCCGGAGCTGGACATATTTGCCCGCCTGACTGAGGCACAGCTGCGCAGCCGTCTGGAGCCGGAAAAGGGAATTTTTATTGCGGAAAGCCCAAAGGTGATTGCACGGGCACTGGATGCCGGCTGCCAGCCGTTGGCCTTTCTGATGGAGCGCCGGCATCTGGACGGACAGGGAAAAGAACTGTTGGCGCGCTGCGGCGCGATCCCTGTTTATACTGCCGACCGGGCGGTGCTGGCGAAACTGACAGGCTATGAACTGACCCGGGGAATCCTCTGCGCTATGCGGCGGCCGATCCAGCCTTCGATGGAGGAACTGTGCGCCAATGCGCGGCGGGTCGTGGTGCTGGAAGACATTGTGGACACCACCAATGTGGGCGCAATCTTCCGCTCGGCAGCGGCGCTGCACATGGATGCGGTTTTGCTGACGCCGGCCTGCTGTGATCCGCTGTGCCGCCGCGCGGCGCGGGTGAGCATGGGCACGGTGTTTCAAATCCCGTGGACCCGTATCGGAGCTGCTGCATCCGATTGGCCCGGCGCCGGGTTGGCGCAGCTACATGCGCTGGGATTTCAAACTGCTGCCATGGCGCTGAGTGAACCTTCGGTTTCGATTGACGACGCAGTGCTCTGCCGGGTGGAAAAGCTGGCTATTGTGCTGGGCACAGAAGGAGACGGTCTGGCGCGGGACACCATTGCTCAATGCGATTATGCGGTGCGAATCCCCATGGCCCATGGGGTGGATTCGTTAAATGTGGCGGCGGCCAGCGCAGTGGCATTCTGGCAGTTGGGTGTGCGGTAAGGTACAGCTGCCTGCGCTGCAGCAATCGAAACGGAGAGAGGACGATCCTGTGAAAAAGCGAATTGTATGTTTTGGTGACTCCAATACCTGGGGGTACGATCCTGTCAGCGGAAAACGGTTCGACGAGGACACCCGCTGGACCGGGCGGTTGCAGAAGTTGCTGGGCGAAGACTATTGTGTGAGCGAGGAAGGGCAGAACGGTCGTACTATCGCCAGCCCGGATCCCTGGGAGTGGGGGACAAAGTGCGGCATGGATCACGTGCTCCCCATGCTGGAATCGCAGATGCCGGTGGATGTACTGGTCATTATGCTGGGTGGCAATGATCTGAAGCGGAAATTTCATTTGCCGGCGCCGGATGTGGCAGGCAGCCTGCAGAATATGCTGCTGCGGGTGCGGAGCCACCTGCGGGTTTATTTGAACAGCCCGCAGACCCAGATTCTGGTGGTTGCGCCTGTCCCGATCGGCGAGGGGATTGCCCAAAGCCGTTTTGCGCCTTTTTTTGATGCGGAGGACGCACTGCGGCAGTCCCGGGAGCTGGCCCGCTGGTACCGCTTGGTGGCCGAACAGTTTGGCTGTGCATTTTTTGACGCCGCTGAGGTGGCTCAGCCGGGCGAAGTGGATTGCCTGCATCTATCCGCACAGGGACATAAGGCCTTGGCGGATGCTCTGGCAGTAAAGATTCAGGATATGGTGGAATAAAAGCAGTTGTGTGGAAGCAGCCGGATCAAAAAGCCGCGGCGGCCGCCGCGGCTTTTTTGCGTTCTGTGCTGGAAAACGGGCACATAGCGGTTACTGATCTTCCACCACCATCGTTTGAATGGCGTCGCTGCCGCTGTTGAGCAGGAAGACGGTGTAATTGGCGCGGCTGGATACGACGACGTAAGCAGAAGCCACCATATTGGGAATGGGATATGTGCCCAGGAATGCCGAATCCAGAGTTTCGATGTCGGCATATACCGGGCTGGGGGTCAGGTTGGTTTCTGCAAAGAGGAATTCATAGGTGCCCGGGCGGATGCGCTTGTAACTGGTCGTTTCTTTGAAACGTACGTCGGCATAAACGACCCGGCCGTCTGCCAGCAGCACATCGATGGGGGCGCTGTTGTAAGCGAGGTTGCTGACACGGAAATTGGAGTAATACCCGGTAGGCGGGCAGCAGCGGTCGGAGATCTGCAGCAGATCCAGACCGCCGGCGCGGAGAATGACCGCGATGGTGGAGGTGCTTCCGGCATCAAAGGGCAGGGTTTTCTGAATATAAATATAGCCGTCCGTTCCGCGTACTGTCACTGTGCGGTAACCGCCGTAATAGTAGCGATAAGGAGAAATGGAAGCCCGCCCCAGGAAGTTCACGGCGACAGCGTTGCCCACCAGGATCTGGAAGGCCGGATAACCGTATGTAGCGTTCAGAAAACGCACTCTGGCAGTAGATGGGCGGTTGGGGATTACGATCGTGCCCTGGCCTCCGGCGTTGTTTCCGGGGTAGACTGGGCCTCCCTCGCCGGGGTTGGGCAGCGGGATCACCGGGGTACCGCCACCGTTGCCGGGATAAACTGGTCCGCCTTCGCCGGGGTTCGGGAGCGGAATGGTAGGAACGTCGGCGCTGCCGCCGGGATAAACTGGGCCACCCTCACCGGGGTTGGGCAAAGGGATGACCGGGGTGTCGGCGTCGTCGCCGGGGGCAACCGGGCCCCCTTCGCCCGGATTGGGTAGCGGGATCACAGGGGTGTTGGCGTCAGCCATGTCGCCGGAGCGCTGTACGGCTGGCTCATCCGAAAAGTTTAGCATATCTGATCTGGCAGAAACGTTGTTCTGCCGGGCCTCCTTTCATTGGGGATACACCAGTTTATTCCCGGGCGGGCTGCGGGGTGTACAGACGGCGCAAAATGAAAGCGCACGTTTTCCCTGTGGCGCAGGGAAAACGTGCGAAATCAAGGCAACGGAGCCGTATGATCTGAGTTCCTGCTCAAAAATACATGGAGAAATTCATATAATTTTTTGAACAGTTTATCTCCGACCAGTACCGGAACCTCTATTGTATGGTCTACATTGGACTTGACATCGTGCGGGTCAATCAGTATTACGGCGAGGCCGCTGCAGAGGATCAGCTTTGCTTTACCGCCAACGAACTGCGCTTGAGCATCCATGACAATGAGGCGGCCGCGCGGGTCAGCGGCGGCGGTTTTGCTGTGGCGCGGACCAGCAGCAGCGAACAAGAAACGTGCGACTGGGCGGAGCATTTGCTGGAGCGGCTCAACCGGTACATGGAGCGATATGAGAAGGATTACCATCCGGATTTTCGAGCGGGCATCTATATGCTTCAGATCTCAGACCGGGATTGTGAAACAGCGCTATTTAATGCCCGTCAGGGATATCAGCAGGCTGTCGTCAAAAATCTGCCTTTTGTTTTGGTACAGCCGGAGCACCTGAAGCAGGAAAGCGAGCGGCTGCAATTGAAAAAGCAGACCCTGAGTGCTATCCGGAATCGGGAATTTCAGATGTTTTTGCAGTTCATTGTGCGCGGAAAAGATGGGACGGTCTGGGCAGCGGAAGCGGTTTCCCGCTGGGATCATCCGAGAAAGGGGCTGCTTTATCCGGGCAGTTATATCGAACTGCTGGAAGCGGAAGGCACCATCGCAGAACTGGACTTCTATATTTTTGAAGAAGTCTGCCGTCAGTTGGAACGGTGGCAGGCAGAAGGACGGCAGCTGCGTATCTCCTGCAATTTTGCCCGGATCACCATTGGGCGCGAGTCTTTTGTTCAGCAAATCAAAGAGATTTCTGAACGGTATGTCTTTGACCACGCTCGCTTGATACTGGAAATTACTGAGGATGCGATGGAACTCAACAAGGAGACCGCATTTTCCAACATTTCGCAATGCAAAGAGATGGTTTTTCTGATTGCGTTGGATGACGCAGGCAGCGGGTTCTCCTCGTTTGCCGATCTGCGGGACTATCCTATCGACATCGTGAAAATTGACCGTTCGATTCTGAATGCGGCAGTCACGCAGCGGGGCGTTGCCCTGCTGCGCGGCATTGCCGCGCTGGTTCACAATCTGGAGATGAAGGTTCTGTGTGAAGGTGCCGAAACACAGGCGCAGACAGACCTGCTCCGCGAGATCGGATGCGACTATATTCAGGGTTATTATTTTTACCGTCCGCTGCCGCTGAAGGAAGCGGAGATGGTATTAACATCTTGAAGGAAAGAGCAGGGCTGGACGCGTATACGATTCAGTTCCTCGGTGCTTACAAATATGGGGAAGAGTTGATGGTAAAGTTGGAAAAGGCGATACAGTAAAGAAAGGAGATATACGCTATGGCAGATAAGGAAATCCGGCAGGATCAATATGATATTGAACTTCCGCAGTCCATCATAGAATCCTTTGCTCGTTTCCTTGTCCCAAAAATACGCAAATACTACAACAGCGAACAAGGGCAGCAAGAGTTCGCAGAGAGGCAACACAAACAAGATTAAACAAAGGATGTCGGCTACCGTTTGAGGTGGTTGACATCCTTTCTTGTTTTAGATACCGTTAGGTGATAAAATAAAAGTTACAACAGTTAAAGCAAAAGGAGGAGTAATAGATGAGAAGAAACATATTCTCAGATAATTCAAGCCAAGTATCAATTTTTGTATATACAGAATCATTCTTGGATGAGGAACCCTCTTTTTTATATTTTAACAATGCCAGAAAACTAGATGGAATCCAAATATATTATATGCCAGTCTTAGATAATCAAAACCGTCAATTACCCATAGTAACTGGCGCATATCGAAGTTGGTGTCAAGAAGGCAGAACTTTTACTGCAATAGAATTCCCGCAGTATTCCGGAATCGTTAATGCGCATTATCCAGCAAATTCTGATAGAACGGATTATGATAACAACAAATTAGCAGAGGAAAAGATTTTGCAGGATGAATCATTCTCCAATTTGTATGACTATGTAGTTTGCTCTGATAAATGGTGCCAAACTCATAGGAATTTTAGATCTGTTATCTCGTTTTCAGAATGCAAAGAAGTTTTGCGATTATTCCTTATTATGAAGAAACGCTTTACTCTCTGTGAGCATTTTTCTTGTGATGAGACAATGTACTATGTTTACCATCATAAAAATCTATTTGATGAGTTTCAGAATTTTTGGAGTGCTTGTGTCGCTAGTGGATATATCTCTGATTGGGCAAATGCCTTAGATAACAGATTGTTGTTACTTTCTATGTGTATTGATAATGCCAAAATAGAAGCGTATAAGACTCAAAATAATGCAACTGCAATGCAGTTAAAATATCATATTTCTTATTTGCTGCTCTTGATCACAGGAACATTTGATAATTTGGCGTGGTTAGTAAATAATCTGTATAACCTTGGAATGGAAGAAAAGGAAAGGACAAAAATCGATTTATTAAAAAAAGAGTTCCGCCAAAAAATTGAAAAGAAATCCTTTCGCATCCATGAGATATTAGTCAAAAATGACTTCATTAACAGAGTCGAAGCGATCCGAGAACTTCGAGATCGAATTGTTCATCGTGATTTTATTAATACAATTTTTTCTCGTAGAGCGGATGGCAGCAATCAGAATTATTTATGGGTTGATAGGACGGTGAGTGATAAATTAAAAAAAGCAGGATTTCCAACCAAAGGTTTTATTTTAAAGATAAGCGATGAAACATCCATAGATATATTGATGCTAATTGACTTTTTGCAAAATACGACAATACAAATGGTAAATGAACTTCTTAAAATTGTTTCAGATGAAATTTATGATAGTCGGCACCAATATACGATTTGGAAATTGCTTGACTTTCCTACACAACCGTATGTACTATAAGAAACCGAGGAGCAAGGTACTATGTACTTTGCTCCTCGGTTTCTATTTTGACACTACAGCCACACCAATACGGCGAAACCGCCTTTGAAATAATAGGTGTTCGTGTAATGTCCATTTGGAAGGGACGATTAAAATCGATATTTTGAAAGTTCAGAATTGCTACAAAAGAACCACCCAGCCAGCCTTTCCCACCATAGAATAAGGATGTTTAGGTGGAACGAGACCGGCGGGTAAGAGAATAGCTAACTACAGTCTAAAGTGTTTAACGACACTTAAAGCTGTGCTTCTATGGCAAGACTTATTTCTTTGTTACAGGGTGCGTTAATAAAAACTCAGATATACTGAAAATTAAGTATCATATATAGATATG
>OIWN01003049.1_pt1 | contig 10403 bp, 7 predicted proteins | sample 1587591 | NCBI WGS metagenome assembly OIWN01 (sample SAMEA3888901, study PRJEB22519) | human gut metagenome | biome: human gut; feature: human-associated habitat; material: faeces | place: Denmark | collected 2010 | reverse complement strand
CCAAAAGCGCAGATAATACTGGATGTCTTATCGAGCATTTTGGCAACGCAGATGCTGTGCCGCAGCCGCCGAAGCGGTGCTTAAGCCGTCAGGCGGGAATTGTGCGGTGTTGCCCTTGGAATCCAGAAAGGATTCCTGCGGCTCTTTGCCTTACATCCTGCTTGTGTTTGCGAAATGTCCGTCATTTTCCTTGTTTTCAGATACGCCTTGAAAATCAGAGAACCATGAACAAAGAAGGTATATTGTAATGAAAAAAGCATTGTCTTTGATGACTGCTGCTGCCTTGGTCCTGAGCCTGGCTGCCTGCGGTTCCACCGCTTCTTCTGCTGCATCTTCCGAAGCTGCTTCCTCCGAGACCGCTTCCAGCGATGCTGCATCTTCCGAGGCTGCTTCCTCTGAAGCAGCCAGCGAGACTGAAACTGCTGAGCTGTCCACCGTTGAGCCGGGCAAGCTGATCATGTCCACCAACGCAGCCTTCCCCCCGTACGAGATGACCACCGATTCCGGCGAATTTGAGGGCATCGACATTGAGACCGCACAGGCCATTGCTGACAAGCTGGGCCTGGAGCTGCAGATCGATGATATGGACTTTGACGCTGCACTGCTGGCTGTACAGCAGGGCAAGTCCGATATGGTTATGGCTGGCGTTACCGTTACCGACGAGCGCCAGAACGTGATGGACTTCACCGACTCTTACGCAACCGGCATCCAGTCCATCATCGTCAAGGAAGATTCCGATATTGCCAGCGTGGATGACCTGGCTGGCAAGAAAATCGGCACCCAGCGCGGTACCACCGGCTACCTGTACTGCTCTGACGACTTTGGCGATGAGAACGTTGTTGCTTACGACGACGGCCTGACTGCCGTGCAGATGCTGAACAACGGCCAGGTTGACTGCGTTGTTATTGATAACGCTCCCGCTAAGGAATTTATTGCTGCCAACCCCGGCCTGAAGCTGCTGGACACCGCTTACGTGGAAGAAAGCTACGCAATCGGCGTTGGTAAGGGCAACACCGAACTGAAGGATGCCATCAACACCGCTCTGGAAGAGCTGAAGGCCGACGGCACCCTGCAGGCTATCGTGGACAAGTACATCACTGCTGAATAAAGCAACTTTTTCACAAGTGCCACAGGGAGGTGGCCCACAGGGGCGCCTCCCTTTTGTTGGTAAGACCGTAAAATAAACGCCCGGTGCCCTGGTGCCGGAACACAGGAAAGGTGTGGAATGCGGATGGCCGCACAATACGAAATGCTGACCCAGCTGGCGAAAGCTGGTACAAAGCTGGATTTCGGGCAGGATCTGTTCGTCAAATTCTACCAGGCATTTATTGCCTCAAACCGCTGGCAGCAATACCTCAAAGGGGTCATCCCCACGCTGTATGTAACGGCAATTGCTTTGACGATCGGCGTGGTGCTGGGCAGCGTGGTTGCCCTGGTGCGTGTTGCGCATGACCAGCAGCGCCGCGGCCACCACGACCCGGCTCTTGCCGTTGCCAACGCTGTATGCAAGCTATACGCCACTGTGATCCGCGGCACCCCCATGATGGTGCAGATGCTGATTATGAGCATGGTTATCTTTGCCAACAGCCGCAACTTTACCATGGTCGGCGCGCTGGCACTGGGCATTAACTCCGGTGCGTATGTTTCGGAGATCATCCGCGGCGGTCTGATGGCCGTTGACCCCGGCCAGATGGAAGCCGGCCGCAGCCTGGGCCTGAACTACATGACAACCATGGTGCTGATCGTGATTCCGCAGGCCATCCGCTCGGTGCTGCCTGCCCTGGGCAATGAGTTCATCGTCCTTCTCAAGGATACCTCGCTCATCACCGTTATTGGCGGCAAGGAGCTGCTGTACGCTGCACAGGGCATCATGAACCGTACTTACGAGCCGATGTTCCCGTTGTTCGGCGTGGCGCTGATGTATCTGATTCTGGTTATGATCTTTACCTGGCTGCTTGGCAAACTGGAAGGGAGGCTGGCGAAGAGTGATCGTCGTTAAGGACTTAAAAAAGAACTATAACGGTCTGGATGTGCTCAAGGGCATTGACCTGACCATCAATAAGGGCGATGTTGTCTGCCTGGTTGGGCCTTCCGGCTGCGGCAAGTCCACTTTTCTGCGCTGCCTGACCCGCCTGGAAGAACCGGACGGCGGCACGGTTATGCTGGACGGCAAAGAGATCACCGAACGCGACATTGATGCCACCCGCGCCCAGATGGGCATGGTGTTCCAGCATTTTAACCTGTTCCCCCACCTGACGGTGAAAAAGAACATCACGCTGGCTCCGGTGCGCCTGGGCCGTATGAGCCAGGCTGCTGCCGACAAGCAGGCCATGGAGCTGCTGGAGCGCATTGGCCTGGCCGATAAGGCGGATGTTTACCCCAATATGCTTTCCGGCGGCCAGAAACAGCGCATTGCCATTGTGCGTGCACTGGCCATGAACCCTGAAGTGCTGTTGTTTGACGAGCCCACCAGCGCGCTGGACCCCGAAATGGTAGGCGAAGTTCTGGAACTGATGAAAGAACTGGCCCGCGATGGCATGACCATGGTGGTGGTGACCCACGAAATGGGTTTTGCCCGCGAGGTTGCCAACCGTGTGATCTTTATTGATGAGGGTGTTATCAAGGTCGATAAGCCCCCGCAGGAGTTCTTTAAGGACCCCGACAATCCGCGCCTGAAAGCGTTTTTGTCCAAGGTACTGTAAATCAAACTTTTGTCCGCCCCTTTAGAATGGTGAGAGCTGTTCTGGATGGGGCGGATTTTTTTAGTTAAGAGGAAGGAGTTTTCGGCGGTGCTTAAGCCGCTAGGCGGGAATTGTGCGGTGTTGCCTTAGCTTATGTGATTTATGCGATACCCATTAAAGTCTTTCGCCAAGGCCTTTTTCAAAAAGGCCGGAAAACTTCCCGTAAGGAATCACTCCAGTTCGAAATCCCCCGGCAGCAGCAGGTCCAGCGCGGCATCAGCATCCGCGACCAGGCGCTTGGACTGGTTCAGGATGGCTTTTTCCAGCGTGTTACGGGCCATGCGTCCGTTGCCATTTTCGGCGGCGTTCTCTGACTGGCGGCGGTCGAAGAATGCCACCAACGGCATCGCACAGGCATCGTCCAGGCGGTACCCCTTGCTTTTGGCAATGCTCTGGGTGATCGCCAAAAGCTCAGCGCCTGTGTAATCCGGGAATTCAATCTGGTTCGGGAAGCGGCTGGCCAGGCCGGAGTTCGCCGTCAGGAACAGCGCCATCTCCTTGCTGTACCCGGCCAGGATCACCACCAGGTCATCGCGGTGGTCCTCAATACCCTTTACCAGGGTGTCAATGGCTTCCAGCCCAAAGCTGTCCTCGCCGCCGCGGTACAGGCTGTATGCTTCATCAATGAACAGCACGCCGCCCAAAGCGCTCTGGATCACCTGGTTGGTCAGCGGGGCCGTGTGGCCGACATAGCGGCCCACCAGGTCGGCACGGGTCACTTCCACCAGCTGGCCGCCGCGCAGTGCGCCGATGGCTTTCAGATACTTGGCCAGAATGCGGGCAATCGTGGTTTTGCCGGTGCCGGGGTTGCCGGTAAAAATCATGTGCATGTTCACATCGGCAACTTTCAGGCCCTGGGCCTTGCGCTTTTGCTGGGCCTGCACGTTCTGGGCAATGCCGCGCACAAAATCCTTTACTTCGTCAAGGCCCACAATGGCATCTAGCTCCGCTTCCACGGCATCCACATCGCCGCGGTACTGGCGGGGCAGCAGGGCCAGCAGGTCAAACGGTTCACCGCTGCCAATGGCGGCCATCAGGCGGCTGCCGTCCACCGTCAATTTGGCGGGCGTTCCGGCGGTAGGAATGTCGTCCGCATCCAGAACGTACTCTGCAAAGGCGCGGTAGATGCTGTCGACATAATCGCGCATGGCGGTCATGCCGCTGGTTTTGCCGTACTGCGCGGCAACCAGGTCCCGCACATCGCTGCCCATGGCAAGCACAAGGCCGCACTGCGCCTTGACCCGCTGGGCCAGGTGGTTCAGCTCCCGCGCGGCAATGGCGGCCAGGCTTTCGGGGGTGAACGCCTGGGTGCGGCAGATGTCCCCCTCCAGCGCGTCCACGAACCGCGCGCCGAACTTGTCCGCCAGGGCGGTTTCGTCCCGGTTGGAGAAAAATACAAAATACTTGCCGGCAGCCTGCAATTCGCCGATCGCGCCGGGGGCCAGGGCGGTGCCCACATCCACCAGAATGCCGCGCTGCAATACATAGCGGCTGGTCAGCGGCAGAGTGCCGTCAATGGCCAGCGTTGCCAGCATGTTCAGGTAATTGGATGCACAGCTTTCGTAATGGTCAAAGGCCAGAACCTCGGCGTCAGACTGCAAGGCGGCATACAGGTCCTGCAAAAACAGCTTTTCCTGTGCGGGGCCGGGGTACAGGGCCAGATCCATCGTTTCAATCAGGGCGCTGTGCAAAAGTCCGCGGCCTGCCATCTCGTCCACAATGCAGGTCAGGGCATAGTGCCGCCCGGTACCGGTGGGGCCGCACAGCAGCATGCTGCCGCGGGCATGGGCGGTATCGGCGGTGCCCATCACAAAGGGGCGGCGGAACGCCTTGACCACCTGCCCCACAAAGGCATCCTGCCCCAGCACCTGCTGGCGCACCCGGTCGGCCAGGCCATTAAAGTTTTCCGGGCCGGCTTTTACCGGTTCTGCTGCGGGGGCAGGCTGTGCGGTTTTGCCGCCCAGCAGGCCGTCCTGGCGCAGGCTTTGGGTCAGCTCGCTGCTCATGCGGCGCACACTGTCCGCGGTGGCGGTGCCGGCGCGCTGCACGGCGTTCAGGGCGTTCGCGGCAGATTTCTGGCGTTTTTGGCTTTCGGCCAAAGCGTCCAGCTGGGCCTGCATGGCGTTCAGGCTGTTTTGCGCGGCATCGCGGTCCTGTTTGGTAGCGCTGTGGCGGCCTGTACCGGTCACACTGCGCACCCAGGCATCGTATTGATCTTCCAGGCTCATGGCTTTGCCCTCCGTTATATCAGTCGGCTTTTTTCACGGTAATTTTATAAAAGTTTTTGGTACTGCACCCGGCGCGGCCGCCGCCCGCACACGCGCAGGCGCATGCACAGCTGGAAACACAGGCACACGCACACGCGCAGCTGGAATGGTTGGAGTGATCCGAACCGCCGCTGCGCCGCCCGGCACCACCGCCGCGGGTCTTTCCGCCCCCGGCCTTGAAGTTTGCGGGTGGGGGAACGCGATGGTAGCCTTCTGGCGGGGGCAGATTACGGGCAACATGGATATGGGTGTGCCCGTTGGAATACCAGTACCAGTCGTCGGGGTCATCCTCGCCAAAACCACCGTTCCAGATCCCGTTTGTGCGGGAAACGGAAACCGTGATCAGAGCAATCACGATAATGACCAGAAGGAGCACGAAGAAGAAAACCAGTACCTGGTCACTGTCGTTATAATACATTTCGCTGTCCGTTGCGGCAGCATCGGGGGAGTAGTTTTGTGCTGTATGGGCGGGAACGCTGACATGCACCGTGGCGCTTTCGCCATGGTCCAGCGGGCCAAAGTTCCACACAAGATAGTTGCCGTCCTGGCTGTCGTTATCGGCCTGGATACCGTCCAGCGCCACCCAGCGGATGGTCAGCTCATCCACACACAAATCATCGAACCAGCCGGGGGTAAAGCTGTAGTCGGCGTTGCCGTCCTCGTTCAGCAAAAACAGATGGGACTGGTGTACCTGGAACGCAAAGTGTACGCTGCTCTGTGCGCCGATGGTGGCGGCAATATCCGGCGGGAAGTAGGCGTTGATAAAATCAACCTTGGCAAAGGAACCGCCGTCATCCACGGAACTTACGTTAAGAACTGTATCCGGCGTCAGGTTGACCAGGCTGTCGTTGTGGCTGTTGGGCAGGCCGATGCGCACCCAGGTCAGCGGTTCATCCAGGCTGCCGCCGATCACGTTCCAGTCCAGCTCATAGGTGATATCGGCGGAGCCATCGGCGCGGGTGTCCACTGTTACGGTATAGTGGGTGATCTCATCCATGTCGCCGTCATCCGCATGGGCGGGCAGGGCGGCGGCAACAAACAGCAGCAGAACGGCCAGCATAGCCCACAGCTGCGCGGCAAAGCGTAAAACGGATTGTTTCATCACAAACCTCCCTGTGCGGGAACGGTTGTGCCAAGCTGGCAGATGTGTTCCATTTTCGCACTTTCTTCCCGCACACGGCGGCAGGCGGGGGCATTCCAGATCTTGTGCCAGGGGTCATGCAGGATGTTGCCCAGGCCAGCGCCCTCCCGCAGCCAGCTCTGGCAGGGCAGAACGGTGCCGTCCGGCGCAACGGCCATGTTGGAAAGGCAGGCCCCGCAGCTGGGCACCTGGGTAAAGCCAAGGTCCAACAGTACCGCATCCGGCAGCCAGCCGGGGCTGGTAAAGTTGATCTCCATGTGGTTTTGTTCAGCATAGGCCATCGCGGGGCGCAGCACGGCGGTCAGTGCTTCCGGCGTTAAGCGGGTGGCCTTGCTGGGGTCGGTTTCGGCCCCGCCGGTGGGAATTAGCCCGCTGCAGGTGGCATAGCGCACGCCAAGAGAGTTGGCCAGCGCCAGCGTTGCGGTGTAATCCTGGTTCAGGCTGCACAGCGGGGTGTTGATGCTGACATTCAGCCCCGCCTCCACCGCATTGCGGATGCCGCTGATGGTGTCCGCATAGCCGGGGGCACCCACCAGCGTGTTATGGATCGCTTCATCCGCCGAATATAGGGTGACCTGCACGCTGTCCAGGCTGGCGTCCGCCAGTTCCCGGCAAAGGGCGCTGGTCAGCATGCGGCCGTTGGTGTTCAGCCGGGTAACAAACCACTGTGCGGCATGCACCAGGCTGACCAGGTCATTGCGCATGGTGGGTTCGCCGCCGGTAAAGGTCAGCTGCGGAATGCCCGCCGCGCGGCATTTTTGGATAACAGCCAGCCATTGGTCGGTATCCAGCTCTTTCACCGCGCCAAGGGGCTGGTTGGCGGCGTAACAGTGCAGGCATTTCTGGTTGCAGTGCCAGGCACCGTCCTTTTCCATGGAGCTTACCATCAGGTCCATACGGTGGGGGGCTGCCATATAGCGGGCGTAAGCGCCCAGGTCCATCGGCTGCACATGCACGGGCGGTTCCTGCCCGGCGTTCAGCGCGCGGAAGGAGGTCAGCATGGCATTCAAATCCGCGCGGATCTGGTCGGGAGCCGTTTTCGGGTAAACAGCAGCGGCGGTTTCCACAGCCTGGGCGGCAATGCCGGCCCACTGGTCCTCGGTGATCTCCTTGCCCTCAAAAGGCTGCAGGGCGTCCATCAGCCCTGCCAGCAGAATGGCCCAGGAAACGCTGAGCGGCAAAATATCCTGCCCGTTCAAAAGTGCAACAAACGGCACATTGCGCCGTGCTTTTTTGCAAGGGAGCAGGTGAATGCGCAGCACACCGGGGCCCTCCGGGTCCAGGGTGACATGGCGCACAACGCTTAGGTGCTGGTGCAGATAAGAGGACTCTGCACGCGATAAAAACATCATCTAAAACACTCCAAAACAGATTTAGCGGCCAAACACATAAAAGCAGTGCCGCTGCAGTGGTTGACTATTAAATAATTCTCCCAAATGTGTTAAAAATAGTACAAAGAGATAATTCTGTCCCATTATACCATGTTAAGCAGGTGAATACAATCTACAACCCCAAAAACCTGACGATGCAAAAACAAAACCCCAGGCAAGCCAGCGGCGCTGCCTGGGGGAAATGTACTGTAATACCAGAGATAAAGCAGGCTGCGGTTCAGCCGCGCTTCATGCGGCCCAGCAGCAAATAATACCCTGCCCAGTCCAGCTTGCCGAACAGGGGGCTCTGCGTGCGCGCAGCTTCGGACAACATCCATAGCAGACGCAAGCTGTTCCAGCGGCAGGGCAGGTAATAGGGGCTGTAACAGTGCTCATGGCGCATTGTATCCAGCAGGCTTTTCAGCCATGGGCTTTGCAGCGCGGTGCGGGCTTTGGCGCGGCGTGCGGGCATGGCATCGGGGTCCCGCCGCAAAATGTCCGCGGCACCCTCCGCCAAAACCTGCAATTCCGCGCGGTGCAGCGGCAGCATATCCTGCGGCGGGCAGGCAGCAGCGGTGCAGGCGGCGTTCAGCTTGGCAAAATGCTTGGGCCAAATTTCGCAGTAATTGGCGTGGTACTTGGTGGAAAGGGTGCCGGTGCGACTGCAATCGTAAAAGGTCAGGGCGCTTTCCAGCACAAGGTAGCTGAAATCCGGCTGGCAGCGCCCCAGCAGAGCCAGATAATCCAGCACAAACTGCAAATCTTCGCCAAGGGTATAAGCCTGGTCAAAGGCAAGCTGCTGGGCGTATGTGCGCCGGTAAAGCTTGTTCCACGGCATGGCGATCAGACAGTCCAGGTGCAGGCGGGCCAGGTCGCTCTGTTGGGCCGGGTGTGCTACTGTGGTTACAGGGGTGGTATCGTCCGGCTGCATGGTGTAGTGCCAGAGCACAAAAGCGCTGGGGGCAGCGGCCTGTGCCGCAAGGGCGGCGGCCAAAGCGCCGGGGCGCAGGGCATCGTCACTGTCCAAAAATACAATATACTCGCCAGTGGCGGCCCGTAACCCGGCATTGCGCGCGCCGGAAACCCCGCGTTCCCTGCGGTGCAGTACCATCACACGGGGGTCCTTTGCTGCGTAAGCGTCACAAATTTCGCCGCTGCGGTCTGGACTTTGGTCGTCCACCAAGATCAGCCGCAGCCCGCCCGGCAGCTGCTGGGTCAACACACTTTCGATGCAGCGGGGCAGGGTGGCTTCCGCCTTGTATACCGGAACGATCACACAGATGACGGGCTGTTCCATAGGTGACCTCCAAAATCGTACACAATGCGTACAAAATCATCATAAAAGCGTGCAGAAGAATAGCGCTGTGCCGTCTTTGCACCGGCGGTGCTCATCTGGGCGCGCAGATCCGGGTGTTCGTACAGCATGCGGATGGCAAAGCTCAGCTGCCCGGCTACATTGCCGTCACGGTCCACCAGCACGGCCTGGCTGCCGTCCAGATATTCCGGCATACCGCCGCTGCGGGTGGCAAGCACCGGTCGGCCGCAGCCCATGGCTTCCACCGCCACAAGCCCGGCGGCTTCCTCCACCAAGGTGGGCACGCAGACAAGGTCCGCCAGGCGGTAATATTCCGGCATCGAATCATTGGGCACATAGCCAGTAAAGCGCACCCGGTCGCCAAGGGTCTCGGCCTGCTGTTCCAACTTGCGCAAAAACGGGCTTTGCTGGGTACGGCCAAAAAACGGGCTGCCCACAATCAGCAGCTTGATGCGCGGGTCATGGATATTCTCCATCGCTTCCAACAGCTTGTGGATGCCCTTATCCGGCTCCAGGCGGCCGCAGAACAGTACAACAAAATCTTCCGGCGCAAAGCCGAGGGAAGCCCGCAGCGCAGCATCCGCCGGGCCGGGCACAAAGCGGGCGGTATCAATGCAGTTGTGCAGGATGTAGGCATGCTTGCGGTCCAGCTCGCTGGTTTTGAGGTAATCATCGCGGATAAACTCGCTCAGGGCCAGAATACCGCCGTAAATGGCGTCCATCTCATGGCTGCAGCTGGTCTGGCCGTGCAGGTGGGCCAGGCAACGCCGCTTGCCGAACATTTTGCTGATGGCGCTGCACTGGGTCAGAGTGCCGCCCTCCGCCACAATCAGGTCCGGCGTGGGCAGCTCCAGTGCAAGGGAAAGCTGAACCTTTTGATACCACGGGTCATACGGGGCGGCAACGCCAAAGCAGCGCTCCAGAAACACCATGGGGTAATACCGGCGCACGCCGCGGGGCTTGGCAACGTACAGCATTTTGGTGTGCTGCAGCCCTTGTGCCTGGGCGGCGGCTTCCGGGTCCGGGATGCTGGCGCACAGCAGGTCCAGCTTGCCCGCCCGTTCATTTTCACGGATCAGGTGGGTGACAAGGGTTTCCACCGCGCCGCCCTGCACAGCAGGAACCGGCAGCTCCGGCGGCGGAACCAGCAAAATGCGCGGTTTGCGCGGTGTATTCGGCGAGCGCAGCGGCAAAATGGACAACCCCTTTTTTCGTTGGTTTGAAAGTTTGGTGTGGACGGAGGAATCGTTAGGAGGTAGGAGTTAGGAGTTTAATTAGGAATGGGGTAGGTAAAGAATAATTAAAAAAGAATAAAGAATAATGGTGGTGGACCGCGGCGCGCAGCGCCGCTCAGGAAATATTAGGCTTTGGAATGTTTGAAAGTGCGTGATAAGCGGCAAAATATTCTGTAGGGCGCGATGCCCTTATCGCGTTGGGGAGAAACGCAAAATGGTTATCGCAAACCTAAAAATTATTTGTAGGGGACGATGCTTGCATCGTCCCGTGGCCGTTTGCCGTGTGTATAACCGTTGATAAAAACGTTATTACGTTAGGTTGGCGGGCGCACAA
>OIWN01003045.1_pt1 | contig 10414 bp, 6 predicted proteins | sample 1587591 | NCBI WGS metagenome assembly OIWN01 (sample SAMEA3888901, study PRJEB22519) | human gut metagenome | biome: human gut; feature: human-associated habitat; material: faeces | place: Denmark | collected 2010 | reverse complement strand
GAGAGGTTGACGCCCCCCTGAACTAGCACGGCGTCCAGGCCGCCGGCCTCCGCCACGAAGTCGGCGGCCTGAGCAGTCTCCAGGGCGGCACAGAGCTGTGCCTCCCCCGCGCCCCGGTCACCCATGGACAGATTTTCCCGGATGGTGCCGGAAAAGAGGGCGCTCCGCTGGGCGGCCACCACCACCTGCCGCCGCACCCGCACCAGGGGAAGGCGACTCATGGGCCGCCCGCCCAGGTACAGCTCTCCCTTCTGGGGCTCATAGAGCCGGGCGCACAGCCAGGCCAGGGTGGTCTTGCCCGCGCCGGTGGGACCCACCACCGCCAGCCGCTCCCCCCGCCGCAGTGTGAAGGAGATGTCCTGCAGGGCGGGCACGCCGCTTCCCCCGGGGTAGGCGAAGGTCACATGGCGCAGCTCCAGCACCGGCTCCTCCACGCCTGTCTCCTCCGGCCCCTCCAGGGTTCCCTCCTCCGGGAGAGCCAGCACCTCCTCCACCCGCCGGACGGAGGTTCTGGCCCGGATGAGCAGCTTGAACACGTCAATGAGAGTCATCAGGGAGGTGAGCATCTGGGTCATATAGGTGACGAGGGCGGACACCGTGCCCGCCTCTGCCCCGCCGCACCCCGCCGCCCACAGCACCGCCGCGATGCCCAGGTTGACAGTGAGGGTGACCAGGGGGGCGAACCAGGCCGACAGGAGCTGAAGCCGGATGCCGGACTCCTCCAGCTCTCCGTTGGACGCCTGAAAGCGGCGGTTTTCCCACTCCTCCCGCCCCAGGGCCCGGATCAGGCGGATGCCGCGCAGAAATTCCTCCACGGTGGTGTTGACCCGGTCCATGGCCTCCCGCACCCGGCGGAAGCGCCGGCCGCTCTCCGCCAGATAGGCCGTGATGAGGGCCGTCACCCCCAGCACCACCGCCAGCACAATCCAGCTCAGCCCCATGTCCAGCCCCATGGCATAGACCACGCTGCCCACGCACAGGGCGGGGGCCTTGACACCAATGCGCAGGGCGGAGTTCACCGATCTGGAGAGCTGGTCACAGTCGCTGGACATCCGCGTGACCAGGGCGCCGCTCCCGAGCTGATCCACGCCCCCCTCGGTCAGGCGGAGGCATTTGGCAAACAGCGTCCGGCGGAGCTCGGCCCCAAACCGCTGGGAGGCCGTGCCGGAGCAGAAGTTGCGCACCAGCACGCACAGGATGCCCGCCAGGGCCGCCACCGCCATCCAGCCCCCCAGCTCCAGGACGCGGCCCAGTTCCCCCGTGCGCACCCCCTCGTCGATCATCCGCGCCATCAGGGTAGGCAGCAGCAGTTCACAGTTGGCCTCCAGCAGGACAAACAGGAGGGCCGTCAGACAGTACCAGCGATAGCGCCTGAGGCAGCGCCAGACGAGGGACACACCCCTCCCCCCTTTCCGGCCGCCAGGCGGGCGGCCTCGTCCATCAGGGCCCGGACGGTGTCAAATGGCCGGGCGGCCTCCAGGCTCTCCAGCCGCTCCCTCCGCAGGGTGAGCACCGGCACCCCCGCCCCGGCCGCCGCCCGCAGCAGCTCCAGATTCTCCCGGTTGTAGGGGCCGATGGCGGCCCCGCTGTCCACCACACAGGCGGACGAACAGGCCGCCGCCACCGCGGCGCGCAGGGTGTCCGGCGCGGGAGGGGAAAAGCTCTCCGCCTCATACCGGCGGGCGGCCAGGGTCTCCGCCACCGCCCAGTCCACGTCACACCGCTGGAGGATCCCGGCGGCAAAGGGGAGCCCCCTCTTTTGCAGGGCCCGGAAGCAGGGGGCCCCTCTGCCTTCTCCGGGCACCACGAATACCCGCGGCTCCCCTGCCGCGCCGCACAGCTCCACGCTGCCCAGCAGCAGGTTGAAGCTGCCGTCGTGGATATCGTAGAGCTGGCGGATGGTGTCGTCATCCAGTACGTCCTCCGGCGCGCCGCAGCGGAAGATGGCGTTATCCTTTACCAGCACCACCACGTCGGCCAGCTTGGTGGCCAGATCCACCTCGTGGAGGGAGAGCACCACGGACAGCCCCCGGCTGGCGGTCATCTCCCGGAGGATGTCCAGCAGCTCGATCTTGTGGCGGATGTCCAGATAGCTGGTGGGCTCGTCCAGGACGATCACCTCCGGCTGCTGGCACAGGGCCCGGGCCAGCAGCACCCGCTGCTTCTGGCCGTCGCTGAGTTCGGTAAACCGCTGCTCCCGCAGCTCCAGAGCGTTGACCCGGGCCATGGAGTCCTCCACGATGCGCTGATCCTCCCTGGAGAGCTTTCCGAAGTGGTTTGTGTAGGGGTAGCGCCCGGCGGCCACCACCTCCCAGCAGGTCATGAGCTCCGGCTCGATGCGGTCGGTGAGCACCACCGACACGTGGCGGGCCAGCTCCTTGTCGCTCATGCCGTCCAAATCCCGGCCGCCGATGGCCACCACGCCGCCCAGCTTTGTCGGATGGCGGGTGATGCTGCGCAGGATGGTGGATTTGCCGGAGCCATTGGGGCCGATCAGGCAGAGAATGCCCCCCTGCCAGATGCCGATATCGATGTCCTCGATGAGGGGCCGGCGATGGTAGCCCACCGACAGCTTCTGGGTCTCAAAATACATCAGCCATTCCTCCTGCGCTTGATCATCAGCCAGATCACCACGGGGGCGCCCAGCACTGAGGTGACGGTGCTGATGGTGAGCTCCGTGGGGGAAAAGGCCGTGCGGGCGATGAGGTCGCAGGCCAGGCAGAACACGCTTCCCGTGAGGAAGGTGGCCGGTATGAGCACCATGGGCCGGGAGGTGCGGAAGATCAGGCGGGTGATGTGGGGCACGGCGATGCCCACAAAGGAGATGGGGCCGGCAAAGGCGGTGACGCAGGCCGACAGGATGCTGGACAGGAGGATCAGGGCCACACGGAAGCCCTTGACGTTGACCCCCATGCTCTTGGCGTAGTTCTCACCCAGCAGATAGGCCCCCAGGGGCTTGGACAGGAGAAACACCAGCACCACCGTGGGGATGGTGATCAGGGCGGAGGCCCCCAGGGTGGCCCAGGTCATGCCGGAGAAGCTGCCCATCGTCCAGATGGTGAAATTCTGGAGCTGGCTGCTCTCGGCGAAGGTGATCATGAAGTCGGTGCCCGCGTCGCAGATGTAGCCGATCATCATGCCGATGACCAGCAGCATGGCTAGGTTCTGCACCCGGCTGGACACGGCCAGCACCAGAGCCATGGCCGCCAGTGCCCCGGCGAAGGCCGCCAGGAAGATGACGTAGGGGGAGAAGCCCCCCGTCACAATGGGGGTGGCCGCCAGGAGGAAGAAGCCCACAAACAGGCGGGAGCCGGAGGAGATGCCCAGCACAAAGGGGCCGGCGATGGGGTTTTTGAAAAAGGTCTGGAGCAGGAAGCCCGCGATGGACAGCGCCCCGCCCAGCAGGGCAGCCCCCAGCAGGCGGGACAGGCGGATTTTCCAGAGGATATTGCCCTCCGTGGTGCCGTCGTTGCCCCAGCGGAGGAGGGTGAGCATGCGCTCCAGGCTCAGATGCACCGAGCCGGTATTGATGTTCCAGTAAAACAGGGCGGCCATCAGTATTGCCAGCACAACAAATCCCACGGCGTTTCTCGTGTGTTGTCTCATAGGCCTCTCTCCTTTTCCGTGCGTTCCCCTGCCGGGCTCCGCGGCTTATTCGGCGGGCAGCTTATAGAAGTAGTGGAGCTGATCCGCGTCCTCGGGGTGGTAGATAATGGTGGCAATGTCCTCGATCATGGTGGCCACGTCGTCGGCAGACTGCCAGTAGTTCTTCTGGATGCCCCAGACGTTGCCCTCCTGGATGGCCTTCATATCCGCCAGATAGTCCCCGTTGGCCAGAATGTCTGCCACGGTGGACACGCTGACGTCGCTGGTATTGTCATAGATCAGGATCTCGGCGTCCACCGCCCCCTGATAGAACTCCTCCACGGTCATCTTGGTGTTGCCGCCCTGGCCGGGCTCCATCTCCGCAAAGGGATATGTGCCGCCGGCCAGCTCCAGCATCTTGTTGACATAGTCGCCGCCATTGCGCACGTAGACGGTACCCTTGAAGATATAGGTCTGGAGGATGGTGGGGTGCTCGCTCTCCCCGGCCACGCTCTCGGCCACGGCATTCACCCGCTGCACCTCTTCGTCGAAGTAGGCGTCGGCCTCCTCCTCCATGTCAAGCAGGGCGCCCACCAGCTTGACCCACTCCACGCGGCCCAGGGGGTGGTTCTCCAGGTGCTGGCTGTCGGCGATGTAGGGGATGCCCAGCTCGTCCAGCTTGGCCAGCACCTCGTCGCTGCCGTGCATGGTGTTGGCGGAGATCAGGATGATCTGGGGCGCGGCGGCGCTGATGAGCTCATAGTCGGGGGCGGAGTTCTTGCCCACATAGGTGGTGGTGCCGTCCTCAATCTGCTGGGCAACCTGCTCGATATGCCATTTATCCTTGTCGGTGGTCACCAGACTCACCTTGTCCAGCGCCCCGATGGCGTGAAACAGGGTGGCGTGGGTGGTGGAGAAGCAGCCCAGCTTGGTCAGCGGGGCCTGGAGAACGGTCATGTCCCCCGTGTCGTCCGGCGCCTCTCCCCCCTCGGGCACCCACAGGAACTTCTGTCCCGCGCCGTCGGTGATGATCTTACAGCCGTTGGCACAGTAGTCCACCGCGAAGTTGTTGGCATACTGGAGCTCCATGCTGCGCACCACGGTCAGGTCGTTCTTGTCTGCCGCAGCGGTCTCCACCACGGGGGACGGGCTGGGACTCTCCGGCACAGTCTGCTGGCCGCAGCCCGCCGCTGTGAGCAGCAGGGCGGCGGTCAGGCACAGCCCGGCCGCCCGATTCAGATGGTGTATCATTGCGATTCCTCCTTGTCATCTGGTTCTTCTCTATCTGGAAACGCGGTTTTCCACGTATTCCACCACTCCAATTTCCCCTCCAGCCGGCAGGCGTGCTCCAGCATCCTCCGGTGCATCTGGCAGTCCAGGGGGGAGGGCCCGGCCCGCCGGGCGGCAGGACAGCCCCCGCCGCACAGGCCGAAGGCGGGACAGCGGGCGCATTCCTCCGGCGGTTCCAGCCCGGGGCAGGGACTCTGCGGCAGGGCCGTCCCCGCGCCCAGCGTCCCCAGGAGGCACCCCTCCGCCCCGGCCAGGGCGGAGCAGGGCCACAGACGGCCGTCCGGCGTCACCGCCAGGGAGCGCCCGGTCTGGGCGTTGCAGTAGCAGTCCCGTCTGCAGCCCGTGCGCAGCAGCAGGCGCAGGCGCTCCAGCTCCTTGAGCCGCACCGGGCGGCCCAGCCGGGCCAGCTGATCGTGACGGGCCAGCAGGCGGTTCAAACCCTCGGCCAGCGCCTGGGGGGAGGGGGACAGCCCCGCCCCCGCGCCCCGGCCCTGGGGCCGCACCAGATCCAGGCCCACACCGTGGACGTTGCCGCACCACAGGGCAAAGTCCAGCAGACGGTCCAGGCCGCGCACACTGCCCGCCGACACCACCGCGGTCAGGTTGGCCGCCATGCCGGCCGCCGCCAGGGTCTGGAGCCCGCGGGCCGTCGCCTGGAAGGAGGGCTCCCCCTCCGGGGTGCGGCGGGCGGCGTTGTCCGGGCCCACCCCGTCCAGGCTCACCCCCACGGCCACCCGCCGGGCCCTCAGCTCCCGGCAGAGCGCCGGTGTGAGCAGCGTGCCGTTGGTCTGGATGGCGGCGTGGAACCTCCGTCCGGAGGCCCGGCCGAAGTCCAGCACCTTCGCCGCCGTGTCCCAGCGCAGCAGGGGCTCCCCGCCAGTGAACTGGATGCGCAGGGCTCCCCCCGGCGGGCAGGCCAGATCCACGGCCTCTGCCGCCCGCTCGGGGGAGAGATCCTCACCCGCCGGCCCGCTCCCGGCGTAGCAGTAGCCGCAGGCCAGATTACAGCGGTTGGTGAGGCGCAGCACCAGGGTGTCCAGCCCGCCCTTCATTGAAAGCCGTCCTCCATCACGCCCTCCATGTCCATGTAGATGCGCCGGATGGCCCGCAGCTCCTCCTCACCCGCCTGCCACATACCCCGCTGGTGGGCCTCCAGGAAGCGTTCGCTCATCTGGAGCACCGCCGCGTCGTTGACCTGCTCCATCCACCGGCGGGTCTCCTCGTCCAGGAGGAACTGCCGCGCCATGGCGTCGTACATCCAGTTGGAGGCCACCTCCGCCGCCGCGTCCCAGCCAAAAAAGGTGTCAAAGGTGGTGGACAGCTCCTGGGCGCCCTTGTAGCCGTGGCGCTTCAGGCCCTCCAGCCACTTGGGATTGAGGATGCGGCTGCGCATGACCCGGGCCAGCTCGGTCTCCACACGGGCGGTCTCCGGTCGGGCGGGGTCGGCGGTGAGGCCCGCCACGGAGACGGGCCTCTGCCCGCTGCAGTCCCGGACGCAGGCGATCAGGCCGCCATGATAGCTGTAAAAATCGTCGCTGTCCAGCATGTCGATCTCCACCGACGACTCGTTCTTGATGGTCATCCCCACGGAGGACAGCTGGCTGCGGAACAGCTCCGGCATGGCCTGGCCGTGGAAGCGGCTGCTGTACCCGTGGGCGCTCCAGAGGGTGTAGACCTGGCTCAGATCCCTCCAGCTCTCCCAGTTCTGGCTGTGGATGGCCTTGCTCACCCCTGCGCCGTAGGTGCCGGGTGGGCAGCCGAACACCCGCAGGGATGCTTGCTCTAACGCCTCATTTTCGCTCAGGCCCTCGGCCACCAGCCGCTCCCGCTCCTGGTCGGTGTGCTTTTTGACAAAGTTCTGCTCCTGGGGCTCATCCAGGCCGGCCACGGCCAGCACCGCCCGCTCCACCAGCTCCACCACGTTGGGGAAGGTGTCCCGGAACAGGCCGCTGATGCGCAGCACCGCGTCGATGCGGGGGCGGCCCAGCTCCGCCAGGGGGATGGGCTCCACCCCCACCACCTTGTCCGTCTGGCCCAGATAGCGGGGGCGCACCCCCATCAGGGCGAACACCTCTGCGATGTCCTCTCCGTTGGTTTTCATGCACTCGTCGGAGTAGACCACGATCGCCACACTCTCCGGCCAGGGTTCCCCCCTCTGGGCCCGGTAGGCGTCGACCGCCTGCTCCGCCAGCGTCTGTCCCACCGTCCATGCCGCCCGGCTGGGTACGGCGGCGGGGTCGATGGCGTAAAAGTTCCGGCCCGTGGGCAGGATGTGGACATTCCCCCGGGAGGGACTGCCTCCGGGCAAGGGCGGGACAAAGCGCCCCTCCACCCCCGCCAGCAGCAGATCCAGCTCGTCCGTGGTTTGGCGCAGCCGGGGCGCCGCCTGGGTGCAGACAAAGTCCAGCACCCGCGCCAGCGGGGTGGTGTCCCCCGGAAAGCCCTCCTCCGCCAGGAGCTCCGCCGCAGCCTCCGGCCGGTAGCCCTCCGCCGACAGGCGGGCAAAGAGCCGCCGGGCCGTCGCAATCGCCCCGTCCACAATGCGCAGGGCGGTGCGCCCGTCGGGGTAGAGCCGCTCCGGCGCGGCCCGCAGCTCCTCGGGCGCCCACCCCTGGGCCAGCAGTATGCTGTCCTCCAGGGCGGGCACGGCGCCGTTTGGCACCCGCACCAGGGCTCGGGCCAGGTGGTCGAAGCGCTCCCCTTCCGGGGGCTGGCCGTAGATGTGCAGGCCGTCCCGCACCAGGGAGGTCTTGATGCGGCTCATCCAGCGGTGGAGGCGGGCCACCCCACCCTCCGGCTCGGCCTCCAGATCCGCCCGCTCCAGCTGGAGATCGGTAGTCACCTCCAGCTCCTCCGCCAGGGTGAAGATCCGCTCCAGCAGTGCGGGCACCTGGGCAGGCCGGGCCTGGCGGGCGTGATAGTAGCCGTCGATGGCCTCGTCCAGATCGGTGAGGCCGCCGTAGGTGTCCGCGTCGTCCATGGAGGGGATCAGGTGGTCGAGTATGCAGGCGTAGGAGCGGCGCTTGGCCTGCATCCCCTCCCCCAGGATGCTGATGTTGTATATGTAGAGGTGGGGCACCCCGCCGATGCAGATGTCGCCGAAGCAGCCGGAGGACAGGCCGATCTCCTTGCCCGGTAGCCACTCCAGGGTGCCGTGGGTGCCTACGTGGAGCACCACGTCCGCCCCGAACACCTCGTCCACCCAGCGGTAAAAGGCCAGGTAGGAGTGGGGCGGGGTGCTGTCGGTGCTGTGGTAGAGCTCCTCCGCCCGCTCCGGCGCCGAGCGCATGGGCTGCACCCCCACAAAGAGGCTGCCGTTTCGGATGCCGGGGATGACGATCTGGCCGCCGGACACCATCACGGTGCCCGGGGCGGGGCCCCAGCTCTCCTCCATCTGGGCCCGAGTCTCGGGGTTAAGACGGTCGAACCACCCCTGATACTGCTCCGCCGGCACCGTGGCCTCCGCCCGCTCCAGCGCGGCCTCCGGGGAGAGCCAGCGGTTGTCGTTGGTCACCGCCGCCCGGATGCGGGCAATGATCTCCGCCCCGCTGGAAAAGGAGTAGGCTGTGCGCAGGCCCTGGTTCTCCAGGGCCCGCACCACCCGGAATACCGTCTCCGGCGTGTCCAGGCCGTGGGCGCTGCCGATGGTGTCGCTGCGGGGCGGCATGTTGTGAAAGATGACGGCCACCTTTTTCTCCGGCATGGGCTTGCGGGCCAGTTCCGCCCAGCGGCAGGCCAGCTCCGCCACCCTCGTCACCCGGTCGGGCAGGGGGAGGCACACCTTCCGCCCGTCCGCCGTCCGCTCCGTCACCGCGTAGGGCACGGAAATGAGCTGCCCGTCAAACTCCGGCTGGTAGACGCACACGGGCAGGGAGACCAGATCCAGGCCCCGGATATCCCGCCGGTACTCGTCAGCACTGAAGTAGGTGGTGAGTCCCTGGATCACCGGCAGGCCCCAGTTCTCAAACACGCTGGCGGGCACCTGGCCCGCCCGGGCCTCCCGCCCGGCCAGGGTGGTCAGGCTGAAGCCGTAGGACACCACCAGCGCCCCCGGAATGGGGGTGCCGTCCGCCCTGCGGTAGAACCGCTCCATCCGGTAGAGGATGCCCTGCTCCGTCCCGTGGTCGGCGGCGAAGGAGTCGGACAGGGCGTATGGGACGCCCCCCCGGGCCTGAATGGCCCGCAGCAGGGCGTCCACATGCTCCAGATTGCCGGTTCTGGCGTAGTGGTCATGGATCAGCACACCGATGACCGGCCGGGTCTCGGCGGCCATCCGTGCCCGGTACCCCGCCTCCCTCTCCGGCGGCAGGAAGCCCTCCAGGGTGTACACCCCCTGCCCCCGGGGCGGGCTCGGAGGGCTGAGGGGATAATCCCCGCCGAAGCGGCCGTTGAGGGCGCAGAGCACCAGCCCCTCCAGATCCGCCGGGCTCCCCGCCTGGTAATAGCTGTCCAGCGCGGCGTAGAGGGCCGGCTCCAGCCCCAACCTGGGGAGCAGCTCGGCCAGCTCGTCCCCCATGGTGGAGGTAAAATAGACCGGCCGCCCCTCCAGCGCCTCCCACAGCCGGGAAAAGCAGTACAGGTTCTGAATCGAGCCGTGGGAGGCCAGAAAGGCCATGTCCGCCGCCGCGCCGTCGGCCAGAAGGGCCCGCTCCAGCCCGGCGTCGGCATTTACCTCCCGCACGGAGTAGACCCTGCCCTCCACCGCGCCGGGGTACCGGCGCTCCAGGGCGGCCAGGGCCTGAGGCAGGGCCCAGAGCCGGTATTCATTCATGAGCACGAAAAGCAGCTTTACCATAGACTCCTCCTTAACCCGCCGCCGGGCTGTGGCCGCGCACCAGCTGGGCCAGCGGCCTGGCCCGCAGCTCCTCCACCCGGTAGCAGGGCGCACCCATCACCTGGGCCACCTGAGCCGCCAGCCCCAGAGAGACAAACTGCCGCTCGGTGTCGATCACCACCGCTGGGATGTGGGCCTCCGCCACCCGCCGGATCTTCTCCCTGGTCTCCTCCTTCACATAGCCCCCGTTGAAATACCGGGAGACGGTGCTCTTTGTCACCCCGGCCATCTGCGCGATATCCGCCATGGTCCCCTTTCCTGCCATGCCACACTCTCCTTTTCTTCACGAACCGCCGGGCTGTCCTGCCTCCCGCCCGGCCGGACCGCTGTCTTCCCCCGTTCCGGCACCGGTTCCTCACATATTAGCTCCAGTATACCACATTTTCTCCATTCCTGAACCGCTTTTTTGGGAATTCTTCCCATTCCTGGAATCCGGAGCGAAAACACTTGCAGGAAATGTCCATTAATCCTATAATCAAATCGTACCGACAAATTATTACAGAATCAAACAAAGGAGTGACTTATGCTTACAAGAGCTAATCGGAAAACCGGTCTTCGGGCGGCTTTCCTGGCCTTTCTGCTGCTGGCATGGATCGGCTTTTGCCCTGGCATTTCCCCCTCTGCCGCTACCGTTCGAACTCCCACGGCGTCCGGTCAGACTACCTACGGCAACAGCCTGGTGACCATAGACGCATCCAACAGTTC
>OIWN01003042.1_pt1 | contig 10419 bp, 6 predicted proteins | sample 1587591 | NCBI WGS metagenome assembly OIWN01 (sample SAMEA3888901, study PRJEB22519) | human gut metagenome | biome: human gut; feature: human-associated habitat; material: faeces | place: Denmark | collected 2010 | reverse complement strand
CAGAGAGTTTGCAAAACAAGAATATGAAAATTTTATAGAAATCAATTTCATATTAGATAAAGGTGCCGAAAAAATTTTTGAAGATAAATTGGATGCAGATACTATTATTGAGAACCTGACTGCTTTCAAGATGCAGAAGATGGAGCCGGGAAAGACATTGGTATTCCTGGATGAGATACAGGAATGCCCCAATGCAAGATGTGCAATCAAGTTCCTGGTTGAAGATGGACGGTTTGATTATATTGAATCCGGTTCACTTCTTGGTGTCAGGTATAAAGAAGTTCCTTCTTATGCGGTTGGATTTGAAGAGATTGTTTCTATGTATCCTATGAATTTCAGGGAATTTCTCCGGGCGAATGGAGTGCAGGATACAACATTTACTACATTACAGTTCTGCTATGAAAATCATAACGAAGTTCCAACAGTAATGCATGAAACATTGTTGAAACTTTTTGCAACTTATATTGTTGTAGGTGGAATGCCGGATGTTGTCCAGACTTATGTAGATACGCATGATATCGGAAAGGTAGTTAGGCTTCAGAGAAATATTCTGGAATTATACAGACAGGATATATCGAAGTATTCCGAAGGTGCGGAAAAAGTGAGGATTAAAGCCATCTTTGATAGTATTGCATCTCAATTGGATGATAAGAATAGACGGTTTATTTTAAACAGGATTGATGAAAATGGAAGAATGAATCGTTATGAGAATTCATTTATGTGGCTAAGTGATGCAGGTGTTGCTTTGCCATCTTATAATGTTACAGAACCACAGGCTCCGTTACAGCTTAATGAAAAGAGAAATCTGTTCAAATTATTTATGGGAGACACAGGTCTGCTCTGTGCTTCCTGCATGGAGAACATTCAGTTTGAACTCTTACAGGGGAATATGGATGTGAATATGGGAAGTATATTGGAAAATGTATTTGCCCAGTCAATAAAAAGCGGTGGATTCTCATTGAATTATTTTGAGTCGAAAAAGTACGGAGAACTGGATTTTGTAATACAGAATGGATTGAAGATTGACCTTCTTGAGATAAAATCAGGAAATGATTATCAAAAGCATTCTGCTTTGAATAAAGTATCTGCAGTAGAAAACTGGAAGTTTGGAAGAAAAATTGTATTTTGCAAAGGGAATGTTGAGCAAAAAGAGGAAATTGAATATTTCCCGTGGTATATGGTGATGTTTTATCAGAGAGAAAAAGAGCCGGAACATTATATTTATGAGGTAGATCTGTCGGATTTATAGCCAATGGGGACGGGGAAAATGGAATTTTCCCCGTCCCTGCTGGCTCTTTTTTGTATCGCCATGCGTTCGTAAGGTGCTGCCAGTAACAAGTCCTGCAGATTATCGTGAAATTAGATTGCCAAAACTGCTGACAGCAGATGTTTTTATCCCAAACTGGTAACTCGCTGGAATATTTCAATATAAAAAATTTAGAGATGGAAGGTGCAATGGTTATGACGATCACCGAAATGAGAGAATTAAAAGAACAAAGCAGCAGAAGCACTGGGAGCATATCAGGTAAAGAAGCAGGGGGAATATACATTAGAGGATTACTATGCCCTGCCCGATGACCAGAGATATGAATTGATCGATGGCGTTTTATATGACATGGCAGCACCTGTCGTTACACATCAGGAGATTGCTTTCGAGATTGCGGATGTGAAAAATCAGAAGGTAATTGTGTATGATCTGGGAGATGATTTTGGAGAAAATATGCTATACTGCTGATAGAAGTACTACGAAAAAAGCGGTACAAAAACCAGAAATGGAGAAAAGCATATGAAATTAACAATATTAGGAACCGGAAATGCAACGGTAAGTGAATGTTATAATACTTGCTATGCAATCAGCGATGAAGGGAAACATTTCCTTGTAGATGCAGGCGGTGGCAACCGTATTCTGAAAGTATTAAAAGACACAGGAATCGACATGAATGATATCCACGATATCTTCGTTACACACGAGCATGTAGACCACGTGCTTGGAATTATCTGGCTGGTGCGTATGATCGGACAGAGAATGAACCAGGGAAAATATGAAGGTGATCTTCGCATTTACTGCCATGAGGAGCTGGCAGAGAAGATTCAGGCAATCGCAAATATGACGATCCAGCAGAAGGTCTGTAAGCATATGGGGGAGCGAATCCAGTTTGATGTCGTGAAAGACGGAGACAGCAGAACGATTCTCGGATGTCCTGTGACATTCTTCGACATTGGTTCGACAAAGGCGAAACAGTTCGGATTCACCATGCAGCTTAAGAGCGGTAAGAAATTCACCTGTGTTGGTGACGAGCCGTACAATGAGGTGGATTATAAATATGTGAAGGGCAGTGACTGGCTGCTTCATGAGGCATTCTGCCTGTTCGGTGAGGCGGATAAATTCAAGCCTTATGAGAAGCATCATAGTACAGTAAAAGAAGCATGCCAGCTTGCGGAAGAACTCGGTGTGCCGAATCTGTTGTTGTATCATACAGAAGAGACACATCTGGCGGAGAGAAAGAAGTTGTATACGGAGGAAGGACAGCAGTATTATCATGGCAATCTGTATGTGCCGGATGATCTGGAGACGTTTGAGATATAGAAAAGCAAAAGAAAATAAAAATAGATTAGAATGTAAGAAAACCTGCCGACGGGCAGGTTTTTTGCGTTCATTTTTGATCCGGAAAGGACAATAAAAAAGTCAAAAACCCTGTCCCCATGGCTAAAAAAGATCGAGCATATTATCCAGATAAATCTCTTCCCTGACATGCAGTTGATATTCCGGCTTCGTCATATAATAAAGCAGAAATTCAAGAATCAGCGCACTTCCAAGCCCGCGTCCTTCAATCTTAAAATTAGATAATCCCATTGGCATGTAAATATTCTGTATATCATCCACACTGATGAATCCGGGATTTTCCATTGCCTTGGAAAAGCGGTAACCGTTACCGCCATCCGGCGAAGCACAGTGAAACTCCGGGGCAGGATTTCCGAGATTCTTCCGGCTGACGGATTCATAACAAGTCTTTCTGTCCTTACAGCCGAACCAGCAGCATTCATTGCATAAGAATTCTACTTTATCTTTCTGGTGCTGCGACATCAGGTCTAATTTATCGAATACTTTGTTTAACCGGAAGTCCGGTACAATATAACGGAAATCTTCTCGGTTTATTTCAGTTAAAAAATCCTGAAAATCTGTCAGAACTTTTGTGGTTGAAGAGATAAGGTAGAGATCAGGATAATTTTTTTGTAAATAGTTTAATAAAAGCTCGGAGTGCACGATCACGCCATTCCGGAGTTGGTGTGTATGTGGTGAATTATCAGCATCAGAGGCGTGTTCGAACATTTTACAAAGCTCGTTACATTTCTTATCTGTAAGATGTTCTTCCCGTAGCAACGAATTACTGAACGTCAGCCGGGCCGAGATGCCGTATTCCCGCACCAGATCAAGCACGTCTTCCGGATCAGAATATCCAAATGAAGTACGCCCGCCGCCCCAGATACAATCCGAAGGAGCGCCATAGATCGAGCCAATCTCACACCAGTCGTAAAAATATTCCCTGTGTTTCCGGAATAATGGAAGGAATATGCGGTACAATTCGTAAAATTCAAACAGGCCTGGGAGGTGGTAAAAGGCAGTAGGATTATTATTTTGAATATTTGCTGTAGTTGCTGTATTCATGTGGTTACCTCTGGAAAATTTTCTATGGTTAATGATAACACATTATCCCGGCAGTGAACACGTATATTTCCGCATATGATACACCACATATACTGCAATCACAAGTTTCGTAAGCGGCATTGCGGACCACAGACTTCCGGGCAGGCAATGTCCTTATAGCATATTTTTAATTTATGTCGAGGTTTTACATGCATTTCACTTGCATTATCCACATACACGTGTATAATGAATCTTGTTCGGTATTTTTGAAAAAAAAGTATAGTAATAGAAAACTTTTGAAAATGTGGAGGTGAAAGCGTGGATATCGGAAAGAAGCTGAGGGAGCTTAGAAAGCAGAACGATCTGACATTGGAAGATCTGGCTTCGCGCAGTGAGCTTACGAAGGGATTTTTGTCGCAGGTGGAGCGTAACTTAACGGCACCGAGTATTGCAACACTGGCGGACATTCTGGAAGCACTTGGAAGTAACCTGTCGGAATTCTTTCATGAAGAGGAAGAAAAGCAGATCGTATTCGGGGTGGATGATTTCTTCGTAGACGAGAAAGAAGATTATCAGGTGGAATGGATCATTCCGAATGCGCAGAAGAACCAGATGGAGCCGATCCTTATGACACTCTATCCGCATAAAAAGAGCCATGTCCAGACGTCATATACGGGCGAGGAATTTGGCTATGTACTGAAGGGAAATATTACGATCGTGCGTGGTGGCAAAAAGTATAAAGTGAAAGCGCATGAGACGTTTTATATGGATGGTGCGAAGAGCCATTATCTTTACAATCACGGTAACAGCCCGGCAAAGATATTGTGGATCACGACACCGCCGATTTTTTAAAGAAAAGAGAAGTGCAGCTGCAAATGTAAGGAAGAATGAGGATTATGAAACGATACCTTGCGGCTTTAAAATCTGAGAAGGGAGAGGAAAAATGGAAGAGAAAAAACTAATTGAATTTCGCAACATTGTGAAAAGCTTTGACACCCAGGTTGTGTTAAAAGGAATCAATCTGGACATATATGAAAATGAATTCGTAACCCTGTTAGGACCAAGTGGATGTGGTAAGACTACACTGCTCCGAATCCTTGGAGGGTTCCTGGATGCGGACGAAGGAAAGGTGATCTTTGATAATGAAGATATCACCGACAAGCCGCCGTATGAACGAGAGCTGAATACCGTATTCCAGAAATATGCATTATTCCCGCATCTGAGCGTATATGAAAATATCGCATTTGGATTAAAGCTTAAGAAAATGAGTAAAGATATCATCGACCAGAAAGTAATGAAGATGCTGAAACTGATCGGTCTGGAAGGCTATGAGGATAAGAATACGACACTGCTTTCCGGCGGCCAGCAGCAGCGTGTGGCAATCGCGAGAGCGCTGGTCAATGAGCCGAAGGTACTGCTTCTGGATGAGCCGCTGGCGGCGCTGGATTTAAAGCTTCGTAAGGAAATGCAGTATGAGCTGAAGCGTATCCAGCAGGAGGTTGGTATCACATTTATCTTCGTAACGCATGATCAGGAAGAAGCACTTACGATGTCGGATAAGATCGTCGTTATGCAGAAAGGTGAGATCCTTCAGATCGGAACCCCACAGGAGATCTACAATGAGCCGACGAACCGTTTCGTAGCAAACTTTATCGGAGAGAGCAACATCATTTCCGGAAGGATGATTGAGGATTATAAGGTTCGTTTTGATGATATTACATTCGACTGCGTGGATCATGGATTCAAGGAGAATGAGCCGGTGGATGTCGTGATCCGTCCGGAGGATATTGATATCGTGGATGTAAAAGACGGAAAGATGACGGGAGAAGTCTTAAGTGTCCTGTTCAAGGGTGTGCACTATGAGATCATGGTAGAGACCGTTCCGGGAACGAGCGTTACGGTCAACATGCGTGTCATCCGCAATCATGACGTAACCAGTGAAGACGGAAGCGAGAAGATCAGTGCCAACAACTTCTATGTAGACGTAGAAGATGTAGAGAATCTGGATGATAAGGAAATCGTCGCACTGTCGAATGCACAGGCATGGGAGACAGAGACGGATGAGTACATTTCCATTGCAAATATTGAATATGAACTGGAAGCAAAAGAAGGACAGTATCCGGTTACATTCAGTACTTCAAACGGAACCAGCATCGAGAGAACCATTTTCGTAGTCAACCAGCCGTTCGTTAAGAATGAGAAGGCAAATGAAGGTGTTATGGCGTTCAACTTCTTCAAGACGGTAGACGAGATCACAGAATCTCAGGCACTGGATACAGATCTTAAGACCTGGGCAAATGCACAGGGATGGAAGCTGACGGATGAAGACCAGAGTGTGGACATCAGTGTAGACTATGATTTTGATCCGGAAGAAGTAACAGAAGGCGTGTATGAGATTACATTTTCCACTACGGGACGTGAGTTCAAGATCCATACAACGGATTATTCGGAGGAAGGACAGGAGGTCGGCCTGACATTCTTCCCGGAAGATATCCACGTTATGCCAAAGGTGGTATTCTAAGATGAAGAAATTTTCACAGTTAGCATTTCCGTATATCGTGTGGGCAATATTGATGTTAGTATTCCCGATGGTCCTGATCGCACTTTATTCCGTGACAGATCAGGGAAACAGCATCTTATCGTTCACATTTACACTGGAACATTATGCCAAATTTTTTACCGACCCGGATTTCTTATTGATCCTCTGGCGTTCCATTGTAATTGCGGTGAAGACAACGGTGATCTGTCTGTTGCTGGGCTATCCGATTGCATATTATATTGCGCGCAGTGAGCAGAAGAAGCAGAATGCGCTGATCCTTGTGATCACGATCCCGATGTGGATCAACATGCTGGTAAGAACGTATGCATGGATCGGACTCTTAAGCGACGGCGGTCTGATCCAGAGAATCCTGCATATGGTGGGACTTGGAAAGGGATCACTTCTTTATACAGAAGGGGCAGTGCTTTTGGGAATGGTATATAACTTTCTGCCATTCATGATCCTGCAGATCCAGACGTCACTTAGTAAGATGGACAATTCCTTGCTGGAAGCGAGTGCAGACCTTGGGGCAAGCCCGGCGCAGACATTTAAGCGTGTGACACTGCCGCTTTCCGTGCCGGGAATCATCAACGGGATTACGCTGGTATTTCTTCCGGCAGTCAGTTCTTTCTTCATACCGAAGCTGCTCGGCGGCGGTCAGTATTTCCTCATCGGAAATATGATCGAGAACCAGTTCATTACGGTCGGCGAGTGGAACTTCGGAAGTGCCATTTCCATGATTATGGCGGTCATTATGATGGTACTTATGATGGTTGTCCGTAAGATTGAGATTCGTAACCAGGGCGGAAAGGGGGTATAATCGTTATGAATAAGGGAAAACGTCCAATTGGGAAGATCCTTATGATACTGTCGGTTGTATTCTTCTACCTTCCGATCCTGTACATGATTATATTCTCATTTAACGATGGAAAATCACTTACAAGCTTTACCGGATTTTCGCTGCGCTGGTATAAGCATATGCTGGAATCGGCAGATATGATGGATGCACTGTCGACGACATTCAGTATCGCGCTGCTTGCGACATTTATCTCAACAGTAGCGGGAACAATTGCAGCGATCGGAGTCAGCAAGTCGAAGAAACTGATACGTGACCTGATGGAGCAGGCGAATAACCTGCCGATCATGAACCCGGAGATCGTAACTGCGATCGGATTCATGTTATTATTCATCACATTCCATGTGGAAAAAGGATACGTTACCATGCTTCTGGCACATATTGCATTCTGTATACCGTATGTTATGTTATCGGTAATGCCGAAGATCAAGTCACTTGATCCGAACCTCGCAGATGCGGCGATGGACTTAGGTGCAACACCGTGGCAGGCACTGACAAAAGTTGTCGTGCCGCAGATCACGCCGGGAATCGTAGCCGGGGCGCTGATCGCATTTACCATGTCGGTGGATGATTTCATCATCTCTTACTTTGTAACCGGACGTGGTGTGAAGAACTTAAGTATCATGGTGTATACAATGAGTAAACGTGTCAACCCGAGTATCAATGCAATCTCGACACTGGTGGTTGTGATCATCACGATCGTACTTGTGATCATCAATGCTGCACCGGCACTTTTTGCAAAACGTGCGAAGAGAAACAGCATCGGCAAACGAAATGTACTGGTACCTGCAATCGCAGTTGTATGTGCGCTCGCAGTGGTTGCCGGAGTTGTAACATATAATAACAAGAAAGAACCGCTTCCATTCGAGGGACAGACGCTTCGTATCTACAACTGGGGCGAGTATGTAGGTGAACATATTATCCAGGATTTCCAGAAAGAGACAGGGGCAACAGTACTTCTTGAAAATTTTGATTCGAATGAACAGATGTATATTAAGGTTGCAAATGGAGAAGCTTACGACATTCTTGTACCAAGTGATTATATGATCCAGAGACTCATTTCCGAAGGATATTTACAGAAATTGGATAAGTCGAAACTGAACTGTATGGATAAATTATATGATGCGGTCAAAGGACTTCCGTATGATCCGGAGAATGAATATTCTGTCCCGTATTTCTGGGGAACAGTCGGAATCGTGTACGATAAGACAAAAGTCGACATCAAAGACCTGGAAAAAGAAGGCTATAACATTTTCCTGGATCAGAAATATAAAGGGGACATCTACCTGTATGACTCAGAGAGAGATTCCTTTATGATGGCATTGAAGGCATTGGGATATTCGATGAATACGTCTGACGAAAGCCAGATCCAGGAAGCGTATAACTGGCTGGTTCAATGTGTACAGACCATGAAGCCGGAGATCGTTACCGATGAGATCATTGATAACATGGCACAGGGAAGGAAGGCACTTGGTCTGATCTATTCCGGAGATGCGACATATGTGATCAATGAGAATGAAAACATGGGATACTACATGCCGGAAGGCGGAACCAACCAGTGGTCCGACGCCATGGTCATTCCGAAGAATGCGAAGAATCCGGAACTTGCACATGCATTTATCAATTATGCAAGTGATTATGACGGAGCTTATGACAATTCAAGTTATGTAGGTTATACATCGGCGAATAAGAAGGTTATGAAAGATCTGTATGACAAGGGCGGAGAGTTCGAAGGAATTGATGCATATATACCAAGAACAGATAATAAGAATGATGAAGTCTTTGAGTATAATGAGGAGACGAAGAAAGAGATCAGTAATCTTTGGAGTAAGGTGAAGATTGCGGCTAGTAATACGAATTAATAAAATGGGACGGGGATTTTTAAAAATCCCCGTCCCATTTTTAAAATAAATACGCTCGAATCACATCAAACGATGCCGGCCCAACATCCAGAACCGCCTTATGAAACTGCATCTGCGTAAAGTTATCTTCCCACTTATCCACAGCATCTGCGTTTTTTCCTGCATTGCGCTGCGGCTCTGCCCGTTGACCATCAGATACAGCAGATGCTCCCGCAGAAACTCCATACTTTCGTCCTTCCGTTTTTCCTCACGCTCACTCTTTGCAAGCTTTTTGTTGATTTCACCAACCACCTTTTCAAATTCTTCCGGGTTGACCGGTTTTAAAATATAGGCGGAAACACCGTAAGAAATCGCCTTTTTCGCGTAGGAAAACTCGTCGTACCCGCTGAAAATCACGGTTTCCGTCCCCGGATACTCCTCATGAATCCGGGAAAGAAGCTCAATTCCGTCCATGAACGGCATATTGATGTCGGTCAGCAGTACGTCTATCTTCTCTTTTTCAAACACCTCCAGTGCTTCCTTCCCATTGGAGGCCTCCAGAATATTCTCCCGGATATTCATCCACGAAAGCAGCATCCGAATTCCCTTTCGCTCTATCATTTCGTCATCTACAATCAGATATGTGTACATGTAGTTATTCCTCTTTCTAAGCAGCATTACATATTATTTCTATAATACCATTTTTCGTTTAAAATTGTATAGCTTTTGCCGCTCAAAACCGTTCCCGGAAACACCGGAGCCGTAACCATTTCAAAAAAAATGAAATCCGGAACGGTCTCCGATTTTTCGATCCGTTCCGGATTTTGTTTTTCACTTCTGTTTTTGCTTTTTATTTTTGATTTTCACTTCTGCTTTCCGTTCTGAAATCCTGCTTTTCCTCAATGAATAAAGAACGCGTCCTCTTCCTCGTCTTCCACAACCGGTGTCATCGGATTATACTCGGTTTCTACCAGCTTCTTCACCAGCTCGTGATCGAAGTTGCGGCGGATTTCACAGGTTCTGTCGAAAATCATGGTTGCTTCATCCCCCGGGGTGCATGCCGGCCAGTTCGGGAGGGATGGGGTTTCCGGGCTTCCGTAGCGGGCAAAGTTGATCCAGGCGGTGGCCATACGCTCCTGCAGACGGTCTGTTTCGCCCGGGACATTGCATACGGCGATGCGGTCGATGTTATGGAATACGAACGGAATCTCGGCACAATGCCATGCGGCTTTTCCGCCATCGATCGGGAATTCATAGGTAAACTGATAGGAATAGGTCGGCGCTTCTGTAAACTCCGATTTCTGACGAATGAATTCGATCGTTGCCGGACGGAAGAACGTATCCACAGACCACAGGTCGGCAATTGTTTTGTCCGGATATGCTTTTTCAAAAAGAGAAATCAGTTCCGGCGTTGCATCACCATATTTTCTCGTCAGGAACGCAATCTGTTCCTCACGGTTCATCTCATGTTTTCCCGGCACAACCGGTCCAAAATCAAACTCACCGATGCTGGTTCCTGCCAGCACAGGAATCGTTT
>OIWN01003039.1_pt1 | contig 10423 bp, 9 predicted proteins | sample 1587591 | NCBI WGS metagenome assembly OIWN01 (sample SAMEA3888901, study PRJEB22519) | human gut metagenome | biome: human gut; feature: human-associated habitat; material: faeces | place: Denmark | collected 2010 | reverse complement strand
CACCACGGGAAGCACCTTGCCAAGAATGCCGCTGAACGGCCCCAAGATAGCGCCGCCCAGCTTTTGAAGCGGGGCAATCATGGTTCCTATTTTCCCGAACCCCTTTCCGATAACGGAACCGATTTTACCCAGCGGACCCGCCGCAACAGCGGTCCCGGCCTTGCCTAATATGTTGGTGATTGTCCCGGCAACGCCTGTGAATGCCCGCGTCGCAACGCCGCCCATTCCCGAAAACAGCTTCGAGAATACGCCGCCCGCCGCGCCGCCGATTTTGGAGAACGCGCCGCCGATTTTTGTTCCGCTGAACATTTGCCCGAACGCGCGGCCTACACCGCCCGCCGCGGACCCAATGCCGCCGAAATACCCGGTCACGCTCTTTGCAACGCCCTTGACCTTTCCTGCGAACCCGACGGCTTCCACGCCCGCAAGTGCTGTCTTTCCCTTGAAAAGCGCCATGACCTTTTGAATAGTCAGCACACCGCCTTTCAGTTCAAGGAAGCCCAGCTTTGCGGTCAGGGCCGCGGCCTTGAATGTCAACAGCCCCGCCGTCACCTTTACGATGGTCCGCACAAGTTTGGAAATCAGTTCGGCGGCTTTCTCCGCTCCCTGTGTGAATGTCGGTAACAGTGCGTCGCCAAGCGCGATTTGCAGGCCCTCGAATGCGGATTTCAGCAGGGTAACTTTACCCTCGAAATTGTCCAGCTTGATTTGCGCCATGCGCTCCGCCGCGCCTGCGGCGTTGTTGACCGAATCGGACAGTTTCTTGAAATCAGCGTCGCTTGCGTTTACGATAGCAAGCATACCCGCGAAAGACTCTTTGCCAAAAATGGCGGTAGCCGCCGCCACCTGTTCGGATTCGGAAAGCCCGCCCAAACTGGACCGCAGATTGTCGATGACCTCGCGGAACGTCTTCATGCTTCCGTCTGCATTCGTCAGGCTGATTCCGTACTTGTCCATGTAGGCTTGCATTTGCTTTGTGGGCTTCGCCATGTTCGCAAGGGCCGTCTTTAGGCTTGTGCCTGCGACTTCTGCCTTGATGGACGCATTCGCCATCAAGCCGATTCCAAGCGACATATCTTCCACAGAGTAGCCCAACGCGCCCGCCACGGGCGCTACTTTCTGGAATGCCGAACCCATCATAGAAACATTGGTGTTCGCGTTGGAAGATGCCTGCGCGAGTACGTCCGCAAAGCGCCCGGACTGGTCCGCCGTCATGTTGAACGCTGTCAGTGCGTCCGTTACAATGTCGGAAACCTGCCCCAAGTCTTCGCCGGACGCGGCGGCAAGGTTCATAATGCCGGGCAAGCCGCCCAACATTTGGTCGGTCTTCCAACCCGCCATAGCCATATATTCAAGGGCTTTTCCGGCTTCAACTGCGGTGAACTGCGTTGTCGCGCCCATGTGCTTCGCTTCCTCTGAAAGCCGCTTCATATCCTCCGCCGATGCGCTGGAAATGGCCTTGACGGTTGACATTTGGGCTTCAAATTCAGCAGCCTTTTTCACGGGTCCGGCATAGATAGCGCCGCCCAGCGCGGCAAGGGTCCCAAGCGTTCCCGCAAGCTGTGTCTTCGTTTTTGAGATTGCCGCGTTGTTCTGCTCAAGGGCGGCGCTTACCTTTGCCAATTCCTCTTGACTTTTCTTTACCTTGTCATAGGTCTTTGCAAGCCGTTCATTCTCCGCGCTCAAATTCGCCGTGTTAACGCCTGCGGCGGACAGTTCGGAACCAAGCGTCTGCAACCGCTGTTCCTGCGCTTCGATTTTCGCAGTTGTCGCGGCGATCTGCTTTTCATTCTTCGCCATCTTCTGCCGCAGTTCTTCCGACGGGGCGGCGGTTTCGCTCATTTCCCGTTGGAGTTTGTCATGCTCTGCGGTCAGGCGTTCCAGCTTTTGACGGTTCGATTCAAGGGCGGCTTCCTGTTTTTTGTAAGCGTCGATTTTCCCGGTGATGGAATTTAGCTTCGTTAGGCTGTTCTGCATCTGCTTTGTGGTGTTCAACGCGCTTTGAAAAACCGTGTTGAAGTTTCCGCCCAAAGCCGCTTGCAGTTTGAAAAGCAGTTCATATTCTTTTCGTCCAGCCAAATTCACCACCCCTTTTCGTCTATTTCTGTTTCGCGGCGGCGTTGATGTCCTCAATCCACGCCGTAATTTCCGTCATGTTCATATCAAGCCAGAACGGGACGGGCGTATACGTTGCCTGCGCCAGCTTGAAGCACTCCCGCCGCCACCACTTCGCCGGGCTTTTTAATAGCCCGTGTCGATTAAAAAACTCCTTGCCGCGTTGGTGATGCGGTTAAAGTCCTTGATAGGCATAGCGTCGAGAACGTCGCTACCAATGCCCGCGGCCTTTGCCGCCATTTTCGCCTGAAAACTCCGGGACACTTCCGGCGCAAGGCAGTATTCATTGTTCATCTGCATTTCGGTTTCGATAGAAACCATGTCGCGGCCCGTCATTTTCTCGAAATCGAACGTCAGGGTCGTATAGGTTTCGCCCGCGTACTCGAAAGGCTTCTTGAACGTGTGCGTATAAACGCCTGCGTCAGCCTGTACGGGTTCGTTTACGGCTTCCGCGGTCATATCATGGGTGACAGCTTCCGCCGCGCCTGCGGCGTTCTGTGCGCTCTCTGCGGCGGTGTTTTTGATGTTCTCACTCATTGTCAATTCCTCCGATTTAGAAATTCATATTTTCAGATACAGAAAAGGGCATAATAAAACCCAGCGGGAAGCCCCGCCGGGTTTTACTTGCCAAGTGCCTTTCGCACGTCTTCGAGGTAATCAACGCCGTTGACGTAGTAGATAAAGTTCAGAATGTCGATTTCCAGAACCTTTTTACCGTCGATGTACGTTGCGTAGTAGGTCACGGGATATTCGCCGGACGCTTCCGCGGAAGATGCCGGGGCCAGCTTGCCGGGGGCAAACTTTTTCGGATTGACGACAAGGACGTGTTTCACGGCCTGCTGGACATAGCGGCCCGTGCTGTTATCCCAAGACTGCTGGGCCGCCCGCAAATCAAGCTGGTGCTTGCGCGGCTCTGCCAGCTTGATAGCGTCCGTAGTGACGGAACGGAAATTCAGGGTCAGGGACATAGCTTCAAGGTGTCCGACAAACGTTCCGTCGAACGTACCTGCGATGCCCGCTCCCTTGACCTCTTCCGAAATCTGCGTGATTTCGGGGAGTGTGACTTCTGCCATGCCGTAATATTCGGTCGCGTCCTCATATACCGTTTTCGATTTTCATTGCTCTTTACCTCCTTACGCCGACAGCGCCGCGGTCACATAGTCCGCGTCGTATTCAAGGACGAATTCGCATTCCCTCATGGGGCTTGCGGGGGTCATGTAGATATGGAAAACAGCCTTGCCCACCATAAGTGCGGTCGTGCTGTTCTCTTCGTCCAGAAACTCCACGCGTGCGCCCAACAGCTTTTCTTCCGAAACAAGGCCGTTCAGCCAAATGTTGACGGAATCAACGATGCTGTCGATAAGGCGGCGCGTCATTTTCTTGTCGATCTTACTCCAATAAGTAAGAATGACAGAACGGGCAACCCAACCGAACATACGGGAAACGGAAATGAAGTAGTTCTTCACGTCCGTATCGGCGGGGAAACAGGCGGTTTCGTCGCCCCACAGCACATAGCTTCCAATGAAGTTCAGCGCCGTAACGATACCGTTACTGTTCAGGTAGTTTGCCTGCGCGAGATCGAGAAGCACAGTCGTTCCGTCCGCAAGCATAGCGCGGTCGATCTGCAAGGACTTGTTCGACGGGCTTTCCGCCGGGCAACCGCCGTTGTCCGAATCGGTCTTTCCCATCAGGCCCGCGGCGTGGACGGACGCATGAAACGCACGGTCGCCCAGCCCGAACATAGGCCAGCAGAGAATTTCCGCCTTGCTGTTCATGTTCTGCGTTTTCTTCCATGCGGGAACGTCCGCATAGTGGCGAACGGTGTTGGTGTCCGCGTCGATCAGGGCTTTTGCACCCGTGAACACGGTGTTGATTGCGTCCGCCTTTGCAGTCATAACCGCCGCGACGTTGGATTTGTCGGACCAGCCGGGGGCAACGATAAGGTCGGGGACGATGCCGTATTTCGGAAAAACCTTGTCGATCAGTTCAAGACCGGAATACTTCTTCGTGCTGGTATCGAAACCGCCGATAATGTCGTTTTCGTTGATTTTGGAGGGGTCCACCGCGTCGAACGTGATTGTCAGTTCTCCCGTTTCAGCGGGAATACTGCCGCCGTCCAGAACTTCAAGAATCAGGTTTTCACCCTCATAGAAAAGTTCATAGTCGGTCCCGGCGGTGTAGCTTGTCACCTTGACCGTGTTTTTCAGGGCTTCGAGGGGAAGCAGAACTTTTCCGTCTGCGACGGGGTAGTTCTGTTCTGCGACGCTCTTCTTGTGCTTCGCAGGGTCAAGCACGTTCACGAACACCACAGGGGCCACGCCGTACAGCTTGAACTGCGAATAGATAGCTTCGCAAATGGGGTACTTCTCCCAATCGTCGCTATACCCCAAAGCGGCGACGGCTTCCGCGTAAGACTGACACATGATAGGGTCGTTCGGTGCGCCGCCCACGGTATGACCGGGGGCCGCGCCGACGACGAACGCAATACCAGAATCAGCGGTTACAGGGGTAGAAATCGACGTGTCGTTCTGACGCGTCGAAACGCCGTGAAAATAGTTTGCCATCGTTTATACCTCCTTGTTTCCTCGCATTGTCGAAACAATGTCGTTGTAATACTTGTGCGCGATATTGCCGGGGGTCTTGACCTTTGCGGCAAACGCGGAAAGCCGCTCCACGGGAACGATCAGACGTTCCGCCTGCGGGTAGTCTTCCAGCACGTCCGCAAGGTAGGCTTTCACGTCCTTGAACGTACCGTTGAATACGGCGTGTTCTTTCAAGCGTCCGTGCGGGAGGGAGGGACCGGCATACACGAACAGGCCGTAGCCCTCCGGGGCGGCTTCCTGCGCGTCCTCTGCGGGCGGCTCTGTGTCGCTGTCCCCGGTAGTGTTTTTCTCGCCGTCCTGCGGCTCCTGTGTCGCTTCGTCGCCCGCCGCCGGGTCGTTACCCTCCGGGGGCGTTTCTGCGCCGTCTTGCGGCTCCTGTGCGCCCTCTGCGGCGCGTGCCTGTTCCAGCAGTTTTAGAATGTCGTTTTTCTTCATGCTGTCGTCGGCTTCGATGCCGTGTTCCGCGGCAATTTCCAGCAGTTCGTTTTTGCTCATGCTGGACTTGAATTCTACTGCCATATCTGTTGAACCTCACTTTCGATAATCGGCATGGTCCATTTCGTCATCATTTCGCCCAAATAGTAAGGGGCTGTGCTGTCCGGGTACACAATCATTTCAAGTGGAGATTTCAAGACGAACTGCCCGCCGACAACGCCATCTTTCAGCATGGCGACACGAATTCGCGTCAGCAGGTTCAAGACGCACATTGCGCCCTCGCTTTCGTCCTCCGAATAGGTGGCGGCGACGATACGCACGATGCATTCGCTTTCCGGGTCCTGTCCCTGTTCCTGCGTGTCGGTGCTTTTGATGTACTGCAACAGCAGGTAGGGGTCCCGCTCCGTTTGCGCGGTTTTGTTCGGCAGGCGCATTTTGTAGACCTCCGCCCCGCGTTCCTTGTTCTCTCCGCTCTTGCGGTCCACCCGGACGGGTAAAAGAATGTCTTTTGTTTCTTGCTTCACAAACGCTTCCAGCGCGTCAAGCAGTTGTAAAGGTGTCATGCGTTCAACCTCCGTACCCGTTCAGAATGCGGGTGATTTCGTGTTCAACGCGCTTGTTGATGACCTCTTGTGCCTTTTCCTCCACGTCGGCAAGAACGATACTGTTTCCCGCCATCTGTGCCGTAGACGGTCCCATGAACTCGCTGATAGGCAGGCGCTTTGAACCGTCGCGCTCGAACATACCTGTATGTCCGCTTTGCATTCGTGCAATGAACGCGTCTTGAAACGGCGTGCGCCCGTTTCCGGCAAGCACCGCCGCCGACACGGTAGCCCGTTGGATAGGAATTGTCGGCGATACGTTGAAGCGGTATAGCGGTATCTTGTGGCCCGCAAACAGGACAGTTCCAACAATTCCGCCGTCGCTGGACTGTGTGCGGACCTTGATTGTCGCTTCCGCCCGGACGTTCTGCCGCGTGATTGCATAAACGGTCGTGATGCCCTTTAGGGTTTCAGAACGAACAGTGTTGTTCGCCCGGCGGATAGTGCTTGACAGCGCCTTTTCTATGCCGCCGGGAACACCCGATAAAATCAGGTTGACCCGCTCGATCTGTTCGGCTGTAATAGTAATCATTCGGTCAGCATCTCCAAATAAAGAACGATTTCCCCGGCTTCCGGGTGAACCTTTGTGATTTGGTAAATGTGGTCGCCGATTTCCATATTCAGGCCCTTTTGTGGAATTGTCTTCAACAGGGATAGCGGGACATATACAACAAGGTCAACAAGAACCAAGCCGTCTACATGGTCCGTAGACGGCTTTTTCCTGTCCTGTGCGCCGCCGTCATCAATGACGACAGGGCCTTTGTAGCGCACCCCGTCAATCCAGAATTCCATAACGTCGGCGTGTTCGCGGGCGTTATGGAATACCGCTGTAAGGTCCCGTTCAACCTGCGCTTTGAAGTTCATTACAGGACCTTTGCAACGTACCAGCTATTGACCTCATGGGGAACGGTCAGCGGCTTACTGTTGACTTGCAGGAAGCGGCGGTCCGGGCGGCGCTCAACCCACGTCTGCGGCACGCGGTCGCCCTCCACGGTAACAAACGTCTTACCCTCTTCGGGAATCATGGTGATTGCGCCGTAGTAGATGGAATACTCCGCTTCGGTAGACAGCAGGGCAAGCGTGCCGTCAGGAACAAGCGGCTTCTGCGTCGGGGTGTTGGGGTTGGTCCAGTTGTCCAGATACCACTCGTTGTACTGGTAGATGTCAAGGCCCAGCTTATGGATAGTTCCGATGTAAGTAAGGCCGTTCGGCAGTTCGCGGGGCTTGATAACTGCCAAATCATAGGCGCGAACGTCCAAAACGGACTTGACCTTTGCATTGTTCACAAAGGCGTTCGCAACGTCCTTTGCCATGATGCAGATATTGCAGTTCACAAAGCCCTCTTTCTGGACGGCTTCGCGCCAGCGCTCCAAATCGCCCAGCGGGTCGGAAGTATCGGCGTTCCACTTCTTTTCGGCGCTGACGATGGTTTCCTTGTTGGTGAAGTCAAAGTCGATGACTTCGTTCAGGCCCTCGCCGATAATGGGAATCTGCCCGGTGAAAATGGCGGTAGCCGCCATCCACTCTTCGCGGCGCACGATCATTTCGTTCAGTTCGCGCAGGTCGTCCGCCAGCTTCTCGACGGCACGCTCCGCGGGGGTTCTGCCGCTGTACGGGTTTTCACCCGCAGAACGGTTCAGCAGGTCGTCAACGGTGGTGATTTTGTCAGGGGCCAGCAGAACGGGGGTGTAAGTCTTCGTCTGGTAGCCGCTGTTCGGAACCACCTTGCCGCCGACTTTCGGGTGAACGAACGGTGCGAGGGCGCGGCTTCCTTTCTTGAAGTCAACGTCAACGCTCTTCGTGGGGAAAGTGCGGCGGTTCTTGAACAGGGTATCGCGGAAAAAGGTATGCACGGGGGGCATTCTGGTAATCAGCTTACCCAGCGTGCGCGGGGTGTAAATAGTTGTTTCGATAGCCATTTTCTCTTCGCTCCTTTACTTCAAAAAGATTCCGATATTGCGGAACGCCTTTGCCAGCGTATCGGCGGTCACGCCCTCCGGCAAGGTGATAGCGTCCGCGAAAAATTCGCCCGTCAGGTAGACGACGACTTCTTCCGCGGCTTGTGCGGCGGTCGCGGCGATGCCGTAAATGCCCGCCGTGGTGTTCTCATACTCGGACTTCGCCGGGGTGCTTGTGCCGCTCACGGCTTCGCTTGCGGCGACTTTTACAACGGGTTCAATGCCGTTGTCCGTCAGCTTGACGGGTTCGTACTGCTTGACGCTCTTTCCGGTGGCAACAGCCTTGACCGCCGTAACGACGGGGTATTCTCCGGCGAAAAACTTCACGGGTACGCTCTGGTCTTTCTGGATTTCGTACATGGTGTTTCCTCCTTTACTTCGTCGCAGGGAACAGCTTGTCAATGGCCTTGTCAACGTCATTGTCGCCGCCGTCATCGCCTGCGCCCTCATGTGCGCCCGCTCCAACGTCGCCCGCACCGCTCTTCTGCGCGTCGTCGTCGCGGTTCTTGATGTAAGTTCCGCCCTGCTTCTTCTGCGCGGCAACGATAGCTTTTGCCACGTCCCCCGCCGCAATGGGGTTGTTGAACTTCGCGTCGTTTACGATGCTCTCATAGCCCGCAAGCGCCACGTCTTCAATGTCCTGAATGCGCTTGCGCTCCGCGGTTGTCGCCGCGTCCTCGATCTGACGCGTCAGGTCGGGGAAAGCCGCTTTCAGGCCGTCAACCGTAGTGATTTTTTCGATTCCGTCCATTGTGTTTCGCTCCTTTTCGGTATTTTTATGGTTGGTTTTATTTGAAAAACCGCCGGGCGTGCGGGCCGTCATGCGGTTTAACAACGATACAGGCATATTCGGAAAGCGCGTCAGGTCGAGGGGAACGCTGTTCACAACGACTTTCGCCGCATTTTCCACGGTCGTTTCCGCGTCCTCAAACATAAGTTTGTCGCAGAAACCCGCGTCAACGGCCTGTTTGCCGTCGTACCACGTTTCAGCCGCCATGATTGCGGCAACGTCCGCCGCGTCCTTTCCCGTTTTCAGGGTATAGGCGTTCACGATAGACTGCTTGATGACCTTTAGTTCATCGGTCATTTTCGCAAGTTCCGTTTCGTTGAAGTAGCCCAACAACCCCAACGCCGGGTCATGCACCATGAAAACGCCATTTCCGGGAATTTCGATGCTGTCGCCCGCCATTGCAATAATCGTCGCCGCAGACGCGGCCCAGCCGTCGATTTTCACGGTGATTTTCGCCGCGTTGTCTTTCAGACGGGTGTAAATGGCATTTGCGGCGAACACGTCACCGCCGCCGCTGTTGATGCGTACCACGATTTCAGGCACAGCACCCAGCGCGTCCAGTTCCTCCGTGAACTGCCGCGGGGTCACTTCATCGCCCCACCATGTTTCGGAAGAAATGTCGCCGTAAAGAATGCGTTCCGGGGGATTGCCCCCGCTTGCTGGTTGAAAGTTCCAAAAGTGTTTATTCTTCGGTTTTGCCTGCGGCGTTGCCGTTTTCTCCATTTTCTTTTACCTCCCTTAACATTTTTTCTTCGCGCTTCAACTGCGCGGCGTTTCGGTAGAAGTCTGAACCGTTCATTTCCATAGCTTCGCGGTCGCGTGTGGAAAAACCGTTCTGCACGCGTTTTTCCGCCGCGGTGACTTCCTGTACCGGGTTCAAAAGGCCCTGCGCCGGGCCGTTCCACTCTGCGCCCGTGTACGCCTTGCGTATCAGCGGGTCAGAGAAAAAGCCGGGCGCGGGAATGCGGCCCTTTGCCACGGCTTCGGCGAACCATTCTTCATAGACTGGTTGGCAAAAATCATTTGCAAGCCACGTCCGATACATACGGAACATTTTCCATGCTTCCAGAAGCGCCCCGCGGGACGCACTGTAAGACGCGTTGAAGTTCTTTACCAACAGTTCATAGGGGATTTCAAGGGCCGCGCCGATCTGACGGCAGATAGCCACAACGAACCCGTCAAAAGCCGTGTTCGGTCTGCCGGGGTTCATGTCGTGTGCTTTTTCGCCCTCGTTCAAATCCACGATTGCGCCGGGGGCAAGTTCAATCGTGCTGTCGTCGCCTGCGTCTACTTGTGCGTCCTCTGGAATGATTTCACCGAACCCGCCGTCGCTGGGCGCGGATTCTTTTTCGATAAACACCGTGAACATACCAGAAACCACGGCGGCGACAAGTTCCGCGTCTGTATATCGCCCAAGCTGTTTCAGCGCTTCAATGACCGGGGCAAGAAACGGCACGCCGCGGCGCTGTCCGATGCGCTCCCGGTTCATAATGTGAAGCACATTTCGCCGCCCGGTCTTTGCGCCCCACGCTTCAACGCGCGTCCACCCGGTTTCCGTCATGTCATACGAAAGAGGGTGGTGCTTGCTGATATGGTAGGCCACGACTTCGCCCGCGTCGTTGGTTTCAACGCCGCCGATGATATGCGGGTCAACAATCCCGTTCGGATTGCTCAACCTGTCCGCTTCGATCAGACAAATTCGCAGGTCGTAAGGCATATTTGCCCGCTTTGTCACGGGCAATGTTGCGATAACGTCACCGCTCATAAGCCAGTTCAGAAACGCGAGTTGTTGCAGTTCGTAGAAGTTGTCAAGCCGTTCAAGGTCGCAGGCGGTCGAATCGGCCCACAGTGAAAATTCCCGCTCGATTTTGCGTTCAAGGTCGCGGGCGGCTTCTTCGTCCATTCCCAACGCTTCATAGT
>OIWN01003026.1_pt1 | contig 10442 bp, 8 predicted proteins | sample 1587591 | NCBI WGS metagenome assembly OIWN01 (sample SAMEA3888901, study PRJEB22519) | human gut metagenome | biome: human gut; feature: human-associated habitat; material: faeces | place: Denmark | collected 2010 | reverse complement strand
GGCGATGGCATCTACTGGAACAATACCGGAGATCCTGCTGTGCTTGGATGCAGGCGTTACAATCGTCGACTCAGGTTCGGTCTGCTGCTTCGGCAGTGCCACGGAGTTCATGGCCTGCTGGTTTTTGCGTTCGGTCTCCTGCTCGGCATGCTGGGCCAACGCATCCGCGAACAGATCACGGGGTATGGCCGGCTCATCGTTTTTCGTCACTGGCTGCGTGATATTCAGCGAGCCAAGTTCAAGCTCGTCGACCTTGCGTCGAACATTATCCGCGCTGAAGATGGCGGTCGGCTCGCCGGCCCGCAAATCAAGAATATCGTCGACGGACATATCCGCCGCATCCGGCTCCTGCGGTGCTTCGTGAACCGCATAGCCAAACAAATCAGGCACCTTGAGGTCGAGCGGCTTTGCCACTGGATCGTCGACACGAATGAAGTCCGCAGGCACATCGCCGAACTGCATGCGCATGGGAGACGTCGGCAACAGGAACTCGGCATTGGCCGGCAAGCGCAACAAATCGCCATTTTCCCGCACCACATACGATCCATTGGTCGATCCAAGATCACGGACCGAGGCCGTGCCATTGCTTTTTACCGTGAACATGGCGTGCCGTTTGGACATCGATTTGGTTTGATCGGCGACGTCAAGGCGGGTGTTGCCATCATCGGCAAGGGGGCGTAACGGCTTACGGCCGATTTCCACGCACTCCCCCGGCTTGACGCTGATCCGGTCGACACCGTTGATCTTCACCGTCCACTCGCTCACCGTGACCGCCTTCCTGGACACACTATTTGACCACACTACGTGCCATTGTGTCATCTTTTACCGGCTTTTGGCGGATTACTGGGCACAGAATTGACAACTTTCGCTCATTGCCAGCTTTGTGTTTCCACGCCGGATCGCGTTCTCCGCCTCGTCCTCGTCAACTAGTCTACTCAGTATGCGGAAACCCCGCAGCCTGAAACACAGGTGCGGGGTTCCTCGAAAAGCTGTGATTGCGGCTTATGCCGCACAAATCACTTGAGCTCGACGCTGGCGCCAGCCTCTTCCAGCTGAGCCTTGGCCTTCTCGGCATCTTCCTTCTTGGCCTTCTCGAGGACGGCCTTCGGAGCGCCGTCGACAAGAGCCTTGGCCTCGGCCAGGCCGAGGTTGGTGATGGCGCGGACAGCCTTGATGACCTGGATCTTCTTGTCGCCGACGGCGGAGAGGATGACGTCGAACTCATCCTTCTCTTCCTCAGCCGGAGCAGCAGCGCCAGCAACAGCGGCAACAGCGGCAACCGGAGCGGCAGCCTCGACGTCGAACTTCTCCTCGAAGGCCTTCACGAACTCGGAGAGCTCGACCAGGGTCATCTCGCCGAAAGCTTCCAGCAGCTCATCGTTGGTGTACTTAGCCATTATGGCTTCCTTTCAATCTTGGCGGCGGACGAAGTGGTAGATCCGCTGCCTAATAAACCTTATTGTTTAAATTATCGAAGCGACTGATTCATGCCGTGAGGGCGTAAATCAGGCAGCCTTCTCCTGCTTTTCGCGCAGGGCGTCGATCGTGCGCACAGCCTTGGTAGGCAGAGCGTTGAACAGGTACGCGGCCTTGGCCATCGATGCCTTGATGTCGCCGGCGAATTCGGCAAGCAGCTGCGGGCGGGACTTGAGGTCTGCCAGCTTCTTGGCGCCCTCGGCATCGTAGACAGTGCCGTCAGCGGCGGCACCCTTGATGACAAGAGCCTTGTTGTCCTTGGCGAAGTCACGGATGACCTTCGCAGCCTCGATGAAGTCGCCCTTCACGAAGGTGATGGCGGTCGGGCCGGAGAGAATCTCGTCGAGACCCTCAATGCCCGCTTCCTTGGCGGCGATGCGTGCCAGCGTGTTCTTTGCCACGGTGTAGGAAGTATCGCGGCCTAGCTTTTCACGCAGATCGGAAATCTGCGGAACGGTAAGCCCGCGGTACTCGGTCAGGTAGACGGCGTCAGCGTTACGGAATTCTTCCGTAAGCTGAGCGACTACCGCTTCCTTTTCGGGCCTCTTCATGGCGTTCCTTCCTAAGTCGGCCGTTGACTTGGAGTTCGGAACTTTCGGCCGGGCAACAAAAAAGCCCTGCGCACAGGCAGAGCAATATAATCTCGCGAAGCGACCTTCGCCGGCCCTTGACGGGCTTATATCTCTCAACCTGCGCTGGCTTGGCGAACCAAACTTCGGAAATGCACTCGCGCGCACTTCAACCAACGGTCTGTGGTTTACGGATGATTAGATTACGGATGGTCAGCGACATTGCAGAATTCGGGCGTGTCGCGGGGCATTACAGCGTGGCGGCGTACTGGGCTACGGACGCGGTGACTTCCTTCAGATAGTCGAGCGAGCGACGCCAGTGGCCGGGCACCTCGATCGAATGGTTGGCATCCGGGTATTCGTGCACGTGCGGGGTGAGCGCGTTGGCGCGGGCTTGATCGTAGAACGGGTCGGCGGTGCCGGCGCAGATCAGCGGTGCCGGGCCGGAGTATCGGGAGCTGGCGGCGTGCGACTGGCCGGCCTGTTCCGCGCGGATGATCGCCCTTGCTTCGGCCACGCTCGGGGCCTCGGATTCGGCGACGATATCATCGCCGACAGCCGGCACCGGAATCACCCGGGCGGATGGATCGAAGTCGGCGTGATGCAGCACCGGGGTCAGCAGCACGAACGGCAGACCGTAGTGTGAGGCCACATGTGGGTAGGTCATCGTCGTCAGCGACTTGCCGATCAGCAACAGGCGAGGGCCGGACGGGGTGTCGGAATCACGGTTCGGCGAGCCAGCTGCGCCATCGGCCAGCACGGTAGCAGAATCATCGGCGGCAACGCCATCCCCGGAATCACCGGCTTTACCCGCGCCGGACTCGCGCGCGGCGGCCACCCAGCCGTCAATCGCCTGATTGAGGACCGGAATCACCGTGGACAGGTCGTCGGAAGCGTTGCGTACGTTCATGCGGTCGATTCGCCAGCCGGCCTCGACCAGAGCCTGGGCCGACCAGTAGAGCAGCGGACGGTCGCAGTTGTAGCCGGTGCCGGGCATCACGCGGCCGTACTCCTGACCGGGCTTGACGACATTCTTCTTCCAAGAGGTGATGCTGACTTCGACGGCCGGTTTCATCGCGCGCCTTCCTTCCACGGGTGTGTCCTGCGTGTCCCCTGAGTTGTTCCGAATTATTCTGGCAGTCAGTCTACTCCCGGACCCGTTCACGTTGCCTCCACAAGCTATAATCGGCCACGGTTCTGATTGGGTGCGCAGCGCCTGACGCGCGTTGGGCAGGCCGATCAGGGCGAGTCGCAATTCTCGCCGGGGCCAGCCGCAGCATTATGCACGCGGTGCGCAGCCCCGCATAAACCCAAGGAAGTAGAGAGTAAATGGAGAAGTTCTTCCATTTGAAGGAAAACGGCACGACCGTCTCGACTGAGATTCTGGCCGGCCTGACCACGTTCTTCGCGATGGCTTACATCATCGTCGTCAACCCGCAGATCCTGTCGCAGACGGGTATGCCGTGGGGCGGCGTGTTCCTGGCCACCATCATCGCGGCCATCATCGGCACCCTGGTCATGGGCCTGTTCGCCAACGTGCCGTACGCCCAGGCCGCCGGCATGGGCCTCAACGCGTTCTTCACCTACACCGTGTGCTTCGGCCTCGGCTTCAGCTGGCAGCAGACCATGTGCATGGTGTTCCTGTGCGGCCTGATCAACATCCTCATCACCGTCACCAAGATCCGCAAGATGATCATCCTGGCCATCCCGGAGTCCCTGCAACACGCCATCGGCGGCGGCATCGGCCTGTTCGTGGCCTACGTGGGCATGCTGAACGTCGGCCTGATCAAGTTCACTCCCGGCGATCCGAAGGCCGCCGCCAAGGGCGGTGCCGTTGCGGCTACCCCGGGTCTGGCCAACTTCAACGACAAGGTGCTGTGGGTCTTCCTGATCGGCCTCGTACTGGCCATTGTGTTCACCGTGATGAAGGTTAAGGGCGGCATGCTGCTGGCCATCGCCATCACCACCGTAATCGGCATCCCGTTCGGCGTGACCACCTGGTCCAACTCGCAGTCCATCAGCGAGACCTTCTCCCAGCTGCCGCAGACCTTCGGCGCGATCTTCTCCGCCGAGGGCTTCCCGGCACTGTTCTCTGATCCGACCAAGCTGCCGCTGGTCATCGTGACCATCTTCGCCTTCTCCATGTCCGATACGTTCGACACCCTGGGCACTTTCATCGGCACCGGCCGCCGCACCGGCATCTTCTCCGCCGAGGATGAGAAGGCTCTGGAGAACGGCCACGGCTTCTCCTCCAAGATGGACAAGGCCCTGTTCGCCGACTCCATCGCCACCTCCATCGGCGCCATCTGCGGCACCTCGAACACCACCACCTACGTCGAGTCTTCCGCCGGCATCGCCGCAGGCGGCCGAACCGGCCTGACCTCCGTGGTTGTGGCGATCTGCTTCGCCTTGTCCGCGTTCCTGGCCCCGGTCGTCTCCGCCGTGCCGTCCGCCGCAACCGCCGGCGTGCTGGTGATCGTCGGCTGCATGATGGCCGCTTCCCTGAAGGAAGTCAAGTGGGACGACATCGCCGAAGCCATTCCGGCGTTCTTCGCCGCCGTGTTCATGGCCTTCTCCTACTCCATCTCCTACGGCATCGCCGGAGGCTTCATCATGTACTGCATCGTGAAGACCTGCAAGGGCAAGGCCAAGGAGGTTCACCCGATCATCTGGACTGTGGCCGCGCTGTTCATTCTGGACTTCGTGTGCATGGCGATTCTGTAACGCTGATTGACAACGGATTAGCCTTTAAGGATTAATCCGCCGCCATACGGCATAAAGGCCGGGCCCTCACAAGGGCCCGGCCTTTGTTGTTGCCACAGTGATCAACGCCCATGAGTACCTTCGATGATCATCCGCCATTCTTGATGCATGGGAATAGTTGTCAACCGACAACTAAACGTACATGGCGGCAGCACGAGTGCCTTATTCAACATCGAAATATGCAGCGCGAAGAAGCCGAAAAACCAAAAAGGCTTCTATACCGAATGAAACGGTATAGAAGCCTTTTGGTTTGCGATCAAGCCCTTCTCACCCGAGAGAAGCTAGAGAACGATCAGTCCTCGAATGCCGAACCGTTAAGCGGGAAGCCCTACGGGCTTCCCGTAGGTGAGGGGAGCGGCTATGCCGCGACCGATCCGTGAGAGGGATTTAGTCCTCGAACGGATCAAAGTCGCGACGGACGCGGCGACGCGGGCGCTCAGTACGCTCTTCGCGGTCGGCGCGGTAGTCGTCGTAGTTGTCGTCGGTGGCGTAGCGCGGGTTACGGTCCGAGCCACGGCCACGGCCACGGGAACCGCCACGGCGGTCATCACGATCGCCACGGTCATCGCGATCGGAAGAGCGACGGCGACGCGGACGATCATCGTCACGGGAGTCGCGAGCATCACGGTCATCGCGATCGTCGAAGTCACGGTCGGCAGAACGACGGCGACGCGGACGATCATCATCGCGATCATCGCGATCGAAGTCACGGTCATCGGAGCGACGGCGACGCGGACGGTCGTCGTAATCATCCTCGAAGTCATCGGAGCGACGGCGACGCGGACGGTCGTCACGATCGTCGAAGTCACGGTCATCGCGCTCGGAGCGACGGCCACGGCCGCCACGGCGATCGTCACGGTCACCACGGCCACGGCCGCCACGGCGGTCATCGCGATCGCCACGGCTCGGGCGGGCGTTGTTCTCCTGATCCTCGAAACCAGGAATGGCCAGGGAGATCTTGCCGCGATCATCGACACCCTGAACGATCACCTCAACGGTGTCGCCTTCCTTGAGCACGTCTTCGACAGCGTCAATACGCTCGCCGTTGGCCAGGTTGCGGATCTGGGAGATGTGCAGCAGGCCGTCGGTGCCGGGGGTGAGGTTCACGAAAGCGCCGAACGACGTGGTCTTGACGACCTTGCCGTTGTAGGTTTCGCCGGCCTCGGGCACGTGCGGGTTGGCAATCTGGTCGATGATGGCCTTGGCCTTCTCAGCAGCCTCGCCACCCTCGGAGGAGATGAAGACGGTACCGTCATCCTCGATGGCAATTTCAGCGCCGGTGTCTTCCTGAATCTGGTTGATCATCTTGCCCTTCGGGCCGATGACTTCGCCGATCTTCTCAACCGGGACGGAGGTGGTGATGATGCGCGGAGCGAACTCGCTCATCTCGGCCGGGCCGTCGATGCACTCGTTGATGACCTCGAGAATCGTGGCGCGGGCTTCCTTGGCCTGCTGCAGAGCGGCGGCCAGGATGTCGGCGGGGATGCCGTCGAGCTTGGTGTCGAGCTGCAGGGCGGTGATGAACTCGGAAGTACCGGCCACCTTGAAGTCCATGTCGCCGAAGGCATCCTCGGCACCCAGAATATCGGTGAGGGTCTTGAAGATGTGCTTGCCATCAACGTCGCCGGACACGAGGCCCATGGCGATGCCGGCAACCGGAGCCTTCAGCGGCACGCCGGCAGCCAAAAGGCTCAGCGTGGAGGCGCACACGGAACCCATCGAAGTGGAACCGTTGGAACCGATGGCCTCGGAGACCTGTCGGATGGCGTAGGGGAACTCTTCGCGGCTCGGCAGCACCGGCACGAGAGCCTTCTCGGCGAGGGCGCCGTGGCCGATTTCGCGGCGCTTCGGGGAACCGACGCGGCCGGTCTCACCAGTGGAGTACGGCGGCATCTCGTAGTTGTGCATGTAACGCTTGGACTGCGGACCGGACAGCGCGTCGATCTGCTGCTCCATCTTGAGCATGTTCAGCGTGGTGACGCCCAGAATCTGGGTCTCGCCACGCTGGAACAGGGCGGAACCGTGCACGCGAGGCACAATGTCCACCTCGGCGGACAGGGTGCGGATGTCGCGCAGGCCACGGCCGTCGATGCGGTAGTCCTCGGTCAGGATGCGGCGACGCACAATCTGGCGCTGCAGTTCCTTGAAGGCGTTACCGAGTTCCTTGTCCTTCTCGGCATCGTCCATATCGGTGAACTCGTCCGCGAGCACCTCGCGCACGTGCTCCTTGATCTCGTGGATGCGGTCCTGGCGCGGCAGCTTCTCGGCGATGGAGAGGGCCTCGTCCAGATCCTTGTGAGCGATCTCGTCGATGCGGGCGTACAGCTCGTCGGTGTACTCCGGGAAGAGCTGGAATTCCTTGGTCTCCTTGGCGGCGATCTTCTTGAGCTCGTCCTGAGCCTCGCAAATCACCTTGATGAACGGCTTGGCGGCCTCAAGACCACCGGCAACGACTTCCTCATCGGGCTTGGTCTGACCCTCGTCGTAGATGAGGTGCCAGGCGTTCTTGCCGGCACCGGCCTCGATCATGGCGATGGCAACATCACCGTTCTCGATCACGCGGCCAGCGACCACAATCTCGAACACGGCGCGCTCACGCTCGCTCCAACGCGGGAAGGCAACCCACTGGCCATCAATCAGCGCCAGACGCACACCGGAGACCGGGCCTTCGAACGGCAGACCGGAAATCATGGTGGAAGCGGAAGCGGCGTTCAGGGCGATGACATCGTAAGCGTCATCAGGGTTCACGGCGAGCACGGTCTCGACGACCTGCACTTCGTTGCGCAGGGTGTGCGGGAACAGCGGGCGCAGCGGGCGGTCGATCAGACGGGAGGTCAGCGTCGCCTTTTCGGAGGGACGGCCTTCGCGCTTGATGATACGGCAGGCGAGGATGGCCTCGGAGCTCGGGCGGCCTTCACGACGGAAGAACGAGCCCGGGATCTTGCCGGCAGCGTACATCTTCTCTTCAACATCAACGGTCAGCGGGAAGAAGTCGTAGTTCTCCTTCGGGCTGGAACCGGCGGTGGTGGTGGACAGAATCATGGAATCGTCGTCGAGGTAGGCGGCCACAGCGCCATCGGCCTGCTGGGCGAGGCGGCCGGTCTCGAAGCGCAGCGTGCGCTTACCAAACGATCCATTGTCGATTACGGCCTCAACGGCCTTGATTTCGGGACCCTCCATAGGGTTCCTCCTTCTTTAATTTTCTAATTATTCCTACATACTGTGCTGCGGTTTGGCGACTCGCTTGAACCGCAACTGTCCTCTTCAGCGGACGTCACATACCTTGTTTCGACTGGCCCCTTGGCCGTCGTTCCTCGTGTCAACCCCTTCATTCGGGTTCTCCTGTCGGCCTTACCTGCTGGCCTATCCTCTAACCCTCTTGCCGTTGTTGCCGTTGGCTGGCGATATGTAAAACGCCCGAGCACCATCCTAGGTACTCGGGCGGAAGTCTTCAATTATCGACGCAGACCCAGACGCTCGATGAGGGAACGGTAACGGTTGATGTCAACGCGCTTGAGGTAGTCAAGCAGGCGACGACGGTCACCGATCATCAGCTGCATACCACGACGGGAGTGGTGGTCGTGCTTGTGCTCCTTGAGGTGCTCGGTCAGATCAGCGATACGCTTGCTCAGCAGAGCAACCTGGACCTCCGGAGAGCCGGTGTCACCTTCATGGGTCGCGTACTTAGCGATGATTTCCTGCTTTTCTTCAGCCGTCAGTGCCACGGCATCCTCCTTATATTGCTGCGCGGTGCTACCGGCCCGATGCCGGCGCGCTCTCTATCCGCGGGCGAAATACGCCAAGGGTCAATTATACAGGAGCACCAGACACCACGAATCAGACCAACGTCAGCAGGCCGCCAAACATCACAACAAGCAAAGCAATCGTCTCAATCACAAAAAAAAGATAAACGACGCCCAACTGCGCGTCAGCACATTCAACGGCGACTCTTTTTTAATCGTCACCAACAATCCCACCCACAGCACCGCGAAAACGGCAACGCCAATACCAACTGAAATAATGCCAAGATTCGCCGCATTCGCCAATGCCGACGACTCTCCGTACACCACATATGTCGCATACCAAAAATCAATTTTCAGAATGCGCAGGCCGGCAATGAGTTGCTCCGCCGCCAAGCCAATCACAAAAACCGCGCCCCACAAGCGCCGATGGGCGTCAACAACCAGCAGACCAAGGCCGGAAACGGCAATCAGCGTCACCGTCCAGGCAACAAACGCGGCGCCGCGCGGCTCAAGCGCGCTCAAATTATCAAGCAGCCACTGCGTATCGTTCACCGCAATCGCACGCCCCCACCAATACGGCACCACAATGGCCGCAATCACCAGCAGCGCATAAGCCAGCCACAATGCAGGATGCGAGCGCTTACGCTCAATATCGGCCAGCGACAGCGTCGATTCGGGAATGGACGCCACCGGATGCTTGGAAACATCGTTATGTTTGGAAACATCGTTGGGCATGGGCGAAACACCATCGGACCGCGTATCGATTTCAGCCTGCACCTCACCGCTCGCCTGCTGGTCGACCGGCTGTTTCTCCACGCTGGAATTCACCGCCATCTACGTTTACCTCGCGTTCGTTGTTCGACGCCACACCTGTCTGCACAATGCGTCGTCTCATGCCGCGACGCCCATGCTAGGACGGTATTGTATCGTGAGTGCGCCATACGATAATGACATGGCGCCGGACATAACGCCGCAATACCTGATTTTCGCTAATCGCAACCATGCTTCGGCGGACGACATAAGCCATACATATGTTCATAAGGGCGAACCATATCCGAATTACTCACTCCGCTAACATCACCACATAACGGCAACATAGATACACAGCCATACTTGATATCAGGAGAACGCCGTCGATTCGAAATGAAAACTGCCAGCCGCCCACACACCAGCTCCTTTGTTTCCAAAATCGCACATTCTACGCCGATGTCATGCTCCACCATGTCTCACGCCGCGGTCTCAACATAACAGGATGGGTTGTACGAATCCACGTTGCCGAGCATTCGCACAACCCACCATTGCGACACATCACTGATTCCGCACATTCAATCGCTGCAACCAACAGGCTGCGGCGATATTTCAGCGCGAAGAGCGGCGTATCCGAATGACACTGATGCCAGCCAGCATCAGGGCAATTGCAGACAGCACCATCGGTGTTACGGACGAACCAGTTGATGACAGTTCAGATGAATTATCATCAGCAGTAGAAGACTGTTGCTGGCCGCCATCACCGGTCTGATCGCCGTTACCCGACTGGTTACCGTCACCGGTCTGATCACCACCACCAGGATTTCCGCCATCACCAGACTGACGGTCAACCGCCAATTGCGCGAGCTGCAAACTCAGTGCACGCTGCGGGGCATCCACCTCATTTTGCGTGGAAGGATCGGATGCCAACGCCTGCTTTGCCTTATCAAGTAGCGTGAGCATCTTATCCCACTCATCCATAGGATATTCCGCAGACTGCAGAGAGTCAGCCTGATCAATGGCCGAACGCAGCTTAGACGTATCCACAGCTTTGCCGTCAGAAGTCAACACGTCGCTCAAGTCATAGTAATCAAAATCGACATAACCACCCGTATTCTCCTTGGCGTAATTGAACAAGCCGATT
>OIWN01003022.1_pt1 | contig 10444 bp, 10 predicted proteins | sample 1587591 | NCBI WGS metagenome assembly OIWN01 (sample SAMEA3888901, study PRJEB22519) | human gut metagenome | biome: human gut; feature: human-associated habitat; material: faeces | place: Denmark | collected 2010 | reverse complement strand
ACTGAATGACCTTATCAAGAGTGGCTGAGGGACCGGCCCCATGACGCCACGGCAACCTGCCCGCCCGGGCAAGGTGCCAAATCCGGCGGTAGTGTATCGCAAGATGAGGGTGTATCAAAACACAGCGCTCCGCCAAGCCCGGCGGAGCGCTTTTCATCCTCCCGGAAAAGAAAGGAACGCATTATGGCAAAGAGACTGTTTACATCAGAATCGGTAACCGAGGGACATCCCGACAAAATCTGCGACCAGATCAGCGATGCGATTCTGGACGCCATCATGGAGAAGGACCCCAATGGCCGTGTGGCCTGCGAGACCTGCGTGTCCACGGGCCTGATCCACATCATGGGCGAGATCACCACCCACTGCTACGTGGATATCCCCAAGATTGCCCGTCAAGTGGTGCTGGACATCGGCTATGACCGGGCCAAGTACGGCTTCGACGGCCACACCTGCGCCGTTATCACCAACATCGACGAGCAGTCCGGCGATATCGCCATGGGCGTGGACAAGAGTCTGGAGGCCAAGGAGTCCGGTGACAGCGCACTGGACAACGGCGCCGGCGATCAGGGCATGATGTTCGGCTACGCCTGCGACGAGACCCCGGAGCTGATGCCCCTGCCCATTTCCCTTGCACACAAAATGGCCCGCAAGCTCACCGAGGTCCGCAAGACCGGACTTGTGAACTATCTGCGGCCCGACGGAAAGACGCAGATCACGGTGGAGTACGATGGCGACAAGCCCGTCCGCGTGGACACTGTGGTGCTCTCCACCCAGCACAGCCCCGAGGTGACGCTGGAGCAGATTCGCAAGGACATGATCGAAATGGTCATTAAGCCCACCGTCCCCGCCGAGCTGATGGATGAGAAGACGAAATTCTACGTGAACCCCACCGGACGGTTCGTCATCGGCGGCCCCCAGGGCGACAGCGGCCTCACCGGCCGGAAGATCATTGTGGATACCTACGGCGGCAGCGCTCCCCACGGCGGCGGCTGCTTCTCCGGCAAGGACCCCACCAAGGTGGACCGCTCCGCCGCCTACATGGCCCGCTACATCGCCAAGAACCTGGTGGCCGCCGGTCTGTGCCGCAAGTGCCAGATTGAGCTGGCCTACGCCATCGGCGTGGCCCACCCCGTCTCCGTTCTGGTGGACACCTACGGCACCGGCGTGCTGGACGAGGAGAAGCTCTCCGCCATCGTCAACGAGTGCTTCGACATGCGCCCGGCCAAGATCATCGAGCACCTGAATCTCCGCCGCCCCATCTACGAGCAGACCGCCGCCTATGGCCACTTCGGCCGCACCGACGTGGATCTGCCCTGGGAGTACACCGACATGGTGGAGAAGCTCAAGAGCTATCTGTAAGCGCCGGCCGTCCCTGTGCATCATCTGTACGCCCGCCGCAGGTTCTGCCTGCGGCGGGCATTTTTATGCAACAGCAGGGTAGCCTGGCGCCGGGCCGCCGCATCTTTTCATGGCGCGCCCTGCGCGCATGAAGTTTTATACCGTTGACAAACGGGTGGGATCTGTTAAAATGAACGGTGTTCAGAATGGGGGCGTGTGTGCATGAATACTGTGGTCACCTCCCGGCAGGCGCTTCTGGCCGCCAGCCGGACGGTCGCCCGGCGGCAGGGCCTAGGCGGGCTGAGCATCCGCGCGGTGGCGGCCGAGGCCCGGGTCTCCGTGGGCTCGGTCTACAACTATTTTTCCGGCAAGACGGAGCTGCTGGCCGCAACAGTGGAGGAGATCTGGATGCAGATTCTGTCCGCGCCGGAGGGGGAGGCGCCCCGGGACGGCTTTGCGGCCTACGTCCACTGGCTGTTCCACCGCATTCAGAGCGGAGCCGGGGAATATCCGGGCTTTTTCCAGGGACATGCGGCGGGCTTCCTGCCCGAGGGGCGGAGCGCGGGCCGGCGAACCATGGCGGAGGCCCTCGGGCGCGTCCGCCAGACGCTGCTGGAGGCGCTGGAGGCGGACTGTGCAGTGCGGCCGTCCGCCTTTGATGCTTCCTTTTCCAGGGAGCAGCTTGCCGCTTTCGTGCTGGACAGCCTGCTGGGGCAGATGAGCCGGGGCGCGGACAACTGTGAGGGGCTGGAGCAGGTGCTCCGCAGGCTGCTCTACCGCTGAGACGGGCGCGGGAACCCGCGCCCTGTTTTGCACATAAAATGAACAATGTTCATAATGAGGAGGAACTTACCATGGTAAAAAAAGAAACATTGCTTTTGCTGGCGGGGCTGGTGTGGGGGGCGGCAGGCTTCAACATCCTGCGCATCGGGCTGCTGGCTTACCCCGGACATGTAACCCTGTGGAATTTGGCGCTCTCTGCGCTGGTCTTCGGGCTGTTTCAGGGCATGGTGTTCGGAAAGCTGGTTCAGCGGCACACCGCGCGCATACTGGGGTACGGCACGGAGCGGAAGTGGTTCTGGCAGTTTTTTGATGGGAAATCATTTTTGATCATGGTATTTATGATAGCCTTCGGCATCGGCCTTCGGGCCAGCGGACTGGCGCCGGAGGGCTTCATCGCCGTGTTCTACACCGGCCTGGGGGCCTCCCTGCTGACGGCGGGGCTCCGCTTTTTACTGGCAGTTTCCCGCGGGTAATTTTGAAACCCTGCCTTTACTTTTTTCCCTCATACTGCTATAATGGCAGAGAATTCAATGCACATGCAGTTGCGGCGGTGCCGCAGAACGGGGAAGCCGGTGGAACTCCGGCGCAGTCTTACCTCTACTGTAAGCGCGGACGAAGGTGCACAAGCCATTGGCCCAGCGGGGCTGAGAAGGCGCGCCGGAGGAGGAAGCGCAAGCCAGGAGACCCGCTGCAGAGTGGCAGTTGCGTAGCTCTGAGGTGGAGAGGTGCGGTGTACCCTGGGATTAGGGCCCTCCTCAGCCGCGAGGAGGGCCTTTTTGCGTCGAAAGGGGGACACACATGGGGAAATTGGAGCTCTATATCCCGGTGGGGCGGGAGCGGCTGCGCTGCGGCTACACCACCGGCACCTGCGCCGCCGCCGCCGCCGCCGGGGCCGCCGCCCTGCTGCTGGAGGGGGCCGCGCTGCCCGCCGTGCACATCGACACCCCGGCGGGGGTGCGGGTGGAGGCGGAGCTGCTGGAGCACGCCGCCGGGGAAGGCTGGGCCGCCTGCGCGGTGCGCAAGGACGGCGGCGACGATCCCGACGTGACCGACGGGGCGCTCATCTGCGCCCGGGTGGAGCGCAGCACCGGGCCGGGGATCGCCATTGACGGCGGCCAGGGGGTGGGCCGGGTGACCCGGCCCGGTCTCGACCAGCCGGTGGGGGAGGCGGCCATCAACTCCACCCCCCGCCGCATGATCCAAGAGCAGCTGGAGGCCGCCGCGGCCCGGGCTGGCTACGCCGGCGGGCTGCGGGCGGTGATCTCCGTCCCCACGGGGGAGGCCCTGGCGGGGCGCACCTTCAACCCACGGCTGGGCATTGAGGGGGGCATCTCCATCCTGGGCACCAGCGGCATCGTCCGCCCCATGAGCGAGGCCGCCCTGCTGGACTCCCTCTATCTGGAGATGGATCAGCAGAGGGCCGCCGGGGCGCGGGACATCGTGGTCACCCCCGGCAACTACGGCGAGGCCTTCGCCCGGGAGAAGCTGGGCCTCAGCCTGGCCCGCTGGTGCACGTGCAGCAATTATATCGGCGCGGCCATCGACCACGCCGCCGGGGCGGGCTTCCGCTCGGTGCTGCTGGTGGGCCACCTGGGCAAGCTCATCAAGGTGTCCGCCGGGTGCATGAACACCCACTCCAAGGTGGCCGACGCCCGGCGGGAGACCCTGGCCGCCCACGCCGCCCTGGCGGGGGGAGACCGGGCGCTGGTAAAGGCCCTGTTCGACAGCCCCACCACCGACGCGGGGGTGGAGCTGCTGAGGGGGGCCGGCCTGCTGGAGCCGGTGATGGACTCCATCGCCGGGGAGCTGGACGCCCAGCTCAAGCGGCGGGCGGGGCCGGAGCTGGCCATCGAGGGCATTTTCTTCTCGAACCAATACGGAATTTTAGGAAAGACACCCGGCGCGGAGGCCCTGCTGGCCCTCCACCGGGCATAGGAGGTTAAAACCATGGTACATTTTATCGGCGCGGGCCCCGGAGCGGAGGATCTGATCACGGTGCGGGGGGCGAAGCTGCTGGGGGAGGCCGACGTGATCATCTACGCCGGCTCCCTGGTCAACCCCGCCCTGCTCAACTACAAGAAGGAGAGCTGCGCGGTGTACGACAGCGCGTCCATGACCCTGGAGCAGGTCATCGAGGTCATGAAGGACACCGAGGCCCGGGGCGGCATGACCGTCCGGCTCCACACCGGCGACCCCTCCCTCTACGGCGCCATCCGGGAGCAGATGGACGAGCTGGACAAGCTGGGCGTCGGCTACGACGTGACCCCCGGTGTGTCCTCCTTCTCCGGCGCGGCCGCCGCCCTTTGCGCGGAGTATACACTGCCCGAGGTATCACAGTCGGTTATCATCACCCGCATGGCGGGCCGCACCCCCGTGCCCGAGGGGGAGGAGCTGCGCAAGATGGCCTCCCACGGCTGCACCATGGTGCTGTTCCTGTCCACCGGCCTGCTGGAGGATGTGGAACAGGAGCTGGCGGCGGGGGGCTATGCCCCCGACACCCCGGCGGCCATCGTCTATAAGGCCACCTGGCCGGAGCAGCGGGTGTACCGCTGCACCGTCTCCACCCTGGCCAAGACCGCCCGTGAGAACCAGGTCACCAAGACGGCACTGATTACAATCGGTCATTTCCTGGGGGATGATTACGAGCGGTCAAAGCTCTACGACCCCACCTTCTCCCACGAGTTCCGGGAGGCCAGCAAGTGACCACGGCGGTCATCGCCTTTACCCGCCGGGGGACGGCGCTGGGCCGCAGCCTGGCGGACGCCCTGGGGGGTACCCTCCACGTCCCGGCCCGCTTCGCCCCCGAGGTAGGGGCGGAGGCCTACTCCTCTCTGGAGGGGTGGACGGCCTGGGCCTGGGCGCGGGCGGACGCCCTGGTATTTGTGGGGGCGGCGGGGATCGCCGTGCGGGCCATTGCCCCCCATGTGCGGGACAAGTTTTCCGACCCCGCCGTGGTCAGTGTGGACGAGGCGGGGCGGTTTGTGGTCCCCCTCCTCTCCGGGCACGTGGGGGGCGCCAACGAGCTGGCCCGGAGGGTGGCCGCCCTCACCGGCGGACAGGCGGCGGTGTCCACCGCCACCGACGTCAACGGTCTGTTCGCCGTGGACGTGTGGGCCCGGGAGCGGGGCATGGCCATCACGGACCGGGTTCTGGCCAAGGAGGTGTCCGCCGCCCTGCTGGAGGGAAGGCCGGTGGGCTTTGCCAGTGACTTCGGCCACCCCTGCCCGGAGGGCCTCACCACAGGCCCAGCGGAGCTGGGGGTGTGGATCACCGACCGGACGGGGGAGGGGCCCTTCCCCCGCACCCTGCGTCTGGTGCCCCGGAGCCTGATTCTGGGCATCGGCTGCCGCCGGGGGACGCCGGAGGCCGCCATTGCGGCGGCGGCGGACGCCGCCCTGGCGGGCCTCGCCCCCGAGGCGGTGGCGGGCGTCGCCACCATTGATCTTAAGAAGGACGAGTCCGGCCTGCTGGCCTTCTGCGCCCGGCGGGGCCTGCCCCTGACCACCTACTCCGCGGAGGCGCTGGCGGCGGTGGAGGGGGACTTCACCCCCTCCGCCTTTGTGCGGGGGATCACCGGGGTGGACAACGTGTGCGAGCGGGCGGCGGCCGCCGCCGGCGGGCGGATTATCGTCCCCAAACAGGCAAACAACGGCGTCACCGCGGCGGTGGCGAGAAAGGATATGCTATGAAAGTAACGGTAATCGGGCTTGGCCCCGGCGGCGGCGCGGATCTCACCGGCCGCGCCCGGGCGGCCCTGGAGGCCTGCGACCTGATCGTGGGCTACACCGCCTACATCGATCTGGTGCGGGCGGATTTTCCCCAGAAGGAGACCCTGTCCACCGGCATGCGCCGGGAGGTAGACCGCTGCCGGGCGGCGGTGGAGGCCGCCCGCACCGGCAAGGACGTGGCGGTGGTGTGCTCCGGCGACTCCGGCGTGTACGGCATGGCGGGCCTCATCTACGAGGTGGCCCAGGAGTATGACCCCATCGAGATCGAGGTGGTGCCCGGCATCACCGCCGCCTGCGGCGGCGCGGCCGTGCTGGGCGCCCCCCTGACCCACGACTTCGCGGTGGTGTCCCTGTCCGATCTGCTCACCCCGTGGGAGAAGATTACGGCCCGGCTGACCGCCGCGGCCCAGGCGGACTTCGTGCTCTGCCTCTACAACCCCGCCAGCCACAGCCGGCCGGACTACCTCCAGCGGGCCTGCGACATCCTGCTCTCCGCCGGGAAGGACCCCGCCACCGTGTGCGGCACCGTCCGCAACATCGGCCGGGCGGGGGAGGAGGCAGCGCTCCTCACCCTGGGCGAGCTGCGGGACACCCAGGTGGACATGTTCACCACCGTGTTCGTCGGCAACAGCCAGACCAAGGTGATCGGCGGAAAGATGGTGACCCCCCGGGGCTATCTCCAGCGGGGGGAATAGGGAAATACGCCCGGCGAAGGCGGGCCTGAAACCAGCACAGGGGGAGGAAAGCGCATGAATAAGGTATTGCTGTTCGGCGGCACCGGAGAGGGCCGGGCGCTGGCGGAGTGGATGGTGGCCCGGGACATCCCCCACACCGTCTGCGTGGCCACCGAGTACGGCGAGACCCTCCTCCCGGCCGGGGCGGAGGCCCATGTGGGCCGGATGGACAGCGGGGAAATGGAGGCGCTCATGAGGGCCGGGGGATACTCCCTGGCGGTGGACGCCACCCACCCCTACGCCGTGGAGGTGACGGAGCACATCCGGGCCGCGGCGGAGGCGGCGGGCCTGCCCGTCCTCCGGCTGGTGCGGCAGCCCGACGGCGGGGAGCTTTGCCGCAGGGCAAAGGACATGGCCGGGGCGGCGGACATGCTGGAGCAGATGCCCGGTCATGTGCTGCTCACCACCGGCAGCAAGGAGCTCCACCACTTTGCCCGCCCCGGACTGGCAGAGCGGTGCTATCCCCGGGTGCTGCCCATGGCGGACTCCCTGGAGCGGTGCCTGACCCTGGGCTTTCCCCCAAAAAACATCATCTGCATGCAGGGGCCGTTCTCCAGGGAGCTGAACGTGGCCCTGCTGCGGCAGTATCACATTCAGACCCTGGTGACCAAGGACACCGGGGGGTACGGCGGCTTCCGGGAAAAGGCGGAGGCTGCCCGGGAGGCGGGCTGCGCCCTGCTGGTGGTGGAGCGCCCCCGCCGGGAGACCGGCCTGACCCTGGAGGAAATTCAGAAGAAGCTTATGGAGGAGGAGAACGCATGAAGGTCTATCTCATCGGCGTAGGCATGGGCAACCCGGCCACCCTGACCGGCCAGGCCCTGGAGGCCATCGGGGACAGCCCGGTGCTGGTGGGCGCCCCCCGCCTGCTGGAGCCCTGGGGGGCGGAGCACGACTGCGTCCCCCTCATCGCCGCGGCGGACATCGCCGCGTACGTGGACAAGGCCCCCCGGGGGCCGGTGGGGGTGCTCCTCTCCGGCGACACCGGATTTTACAGCGGGGCCAAGGGGCTGTGGCCCCTGCTGGGGAACCACGAGGTGATCACCATCCCCGGTATCTCCTCCCTGTCCTACTTCTGCGCCAGGCTCCAGACCACCTGGCAGGACGCCAGGCTGGTCAGCGCCCACGGCCGCAGCCACAACGCGGTGGGGGAGATCCAGCGCAGCGCCAAGGTCTTCGCCCTTACCGGCGGGGCCACCAAGGCGGAGGACATCTGCCGGGCCCTGGCCGAGCGGGGGCTGGGACAGGTGCGCGTCTCCGTGGGCGAGCGGCTGAGCTACGCCGACGAGCGCATCGTCACCGGCACGGCGGCGGAGCTGGCGGGGGAGACCTTTGCCGACCTCTCCGTCCTGCTGGCGGTCAACCCCGATCCGGTGGTGCGGCCGTGGAATGGCTCCGGCCTGCCCGACGGGGCCTTCCTCCGGGGGGACGTGCCCATGACCAAGGAGGAGGTGCGCGCGCTGGCCCTGTCCAAGCTGCGGCTGGAGGCGCACCATGTGGTGTGGGACGTGGGGGCGGGCACCGGCTCGGTGTCGGTGGAGTGCGCCCTTTCCTGTCCCGCCGGCCGGGTGTACGCCGTGGAGAAGAAGGAGGAGGCCCTGGCCCTGCTGGCGGAGAACAGGGCCCGCTTCCACGCCGCCAACCTGGAGGTGGTGGCGGGCACCGCGCCGGAGGCGCTGGAGGCCCTCCCCGCCCCCGACCGGGTCTTCCTGGGGGGCACCTCGGGCAGTCTGGAGGACATTTTGAACGTGATCTTCCGCAAGAACCCCGCCGCCCGGGTGGTGTGCACCGCCGTCACCCTGGAGACGGTGGGGGAGGCCGCCCGGTGCTTTGCCGGGCTGGAGGGGGCGGACATGGTGCAGGTGGCCGTCACCCGCACCCGGCCCGCCGGGCGCTACCACCTGATGGACGCCCAGAACCCGGTTTGGATCTTCTCCGGGGAGGGCCGGGCATGAGCGCGCCCCGTCTGCTCCTCTGCGCCCCCGCCAGCGGGGGCGGCAAGACCACCGTCACCTGCGCCCTTCTCCAGGCCCTGGTCAACCGGGGGGCCGGGCCGGTGGCCTTCAAGTGCGGCCCGGACTATATCGACCCCATGTTTCACAGCGAGATCATCGGGGCCAAAAGCCGCAACCTGGACCTCTTCTTCCTGGGCCGGGACACCGCCCGGTACCTGCTGGAGAAAAACAGCCGGGGCAGCGGCTTGGCCCTCATCGAGGGGGTCATGGGCTACTATGACGGCATCGGCCTGAGCGCCGACGCCAGCGCCTATGACCTGGCCCGGGCCACCGGCACCCCGGCGGTGCTGGTGCTGGACGGCCGGGGGCGGGCCCTCACCGCCGCCGCCGCGGTGAAGGGAATGAGGGATTTCCGGCCGGACAGCGGCATCCGGGGCGTGATTCTCAACCGGGTGTCCCCCATGCTCTACCCCCGGCTCAAGGAGGCCATCGAGGGGGAGACCGGCGTAACCGTGTACGGCTATCTGCCCAATCTGCCCGGCTGCGCCCTGGAGAGCCGCCACCTGGGGCTGGTCACCGCCGCCGAGGTGGCGGGGCTGCGGGAGAAGCTCTCCGCCCTGGCCGCCCAGGCGGAGAAAAGCGTGGACATAGACGGCCTGCTGGCCCTGGCGGCCTCCGCCCCGGCCCTGGACGCCGCGGCGCCCGCCCTGCCGCCCCCGGTGGAGGGGCGGCCTCGCATCGCCGTGGCCCGGGACAAGGCGTTCTGCTTCTACTACGCCGACGGCCTGGAGCTGCTAGAGACGCTGGGGGCCGAGCTGGCGGAGTTCTCCCCACTGGCGGATGAGAGCCTGCCGGAGGGCGCCTGCGGCCTCTACCTGGGGGGCGGCTATCCGGAGCTGTTCGCCGGGGCCCTGGCGGCCAACGCCCCCATGCGGGAGGCGGTGCGCGCCGCCGTGGCGGGGGGGCTGCCCACCGTGGCCGAGTGCGGCGGGTTCCTCTACCTCAACCGGCTGCTCTCCGACGGAGAGGGCCGGGACTGGCCCATGGCGGGGGCGCTCCCCGGCCGGGCGGCCAACACCGGCAAGCTGGGCCGCTTCGGCTATGTGACCCTCACCGCGAAAAAGGACGGCCTGCTGGGCCCGGCGGGGACGCGCCTGCCCGCCCACGAGTTCCACTACTGGGACAGCGACGCGCCGGGGAGCGGCTTCCGGGCGGACAAGCCCCAGAGCAGCCGGGGGTGGGACTGCGCGTTCCACACCCCGACGCTGTACGCCGGCTTTCCCCACTTCCACTTCTGGGCCGCGCCGTCGGCGGCCCGCAATTTTGTGGCGGCGGCCCGCCGCTATGTACAGGAGGCATCGCTATGACACTGGATCAGGTGATTGCAGGAATTACCCCCGCCGATACGGCGGCCATGGAGCGGGCGAAGGCCCGGTGGGACTCCATCGCCAAGCCCCTGGGCAGCCTGGGGGCGCTGGAGGAGGCGGTCATCCGCATCGCCGGCATGACGGGCAGCGCCGACGTGGACATTTCCAAACGGGCGGTGGTGGTCATGTGTGCCGACAACGGCGTGGTGGCCCAGGGGGTCACCCAGACCGGCCAGGAGGTCACCGCCATCGTGGCGGAGAACATGTCCACCGGCGACACCAGCGTGTGCGCCATGGCCCGCTCCGCCGGGGCGGAGGTGGTGCCCGTGGACATCGGCACGGCCGTCCCCCTCACCGGGGCGCGCATCGTGCAGCGGTGCGTCCGCCGGGGCACCGCCGACATGACCCAGGGCCCCGCCATGAGCCGGGGGGAGGCCGTGCAGGCCGTCCTGACCGGGGTGGAGACCGCCCGGGAGCTGTGCGCCGGGGGCGTGCGCCTGCTGGCCACCGGGGAGATGGGCATCGGCAACACCACCACCTCC
>OIWN01003017.1_pt1 | contig 10466 bp, 10 predicted proteins | sample 1587591 | NCBI WGS metagenome assembly OIWN01 (sample SAMEA3888901, study PRJEB22519) | human gut metagenome | biome: human gut; feature: human-associated habitat; material: faeces | place: Denmark | collected 2010 | reverse complement strand
GAAACTAATCGGTGAATTTATACAAGTAGGTAAGGTAGCTCCTGACTTCGAGCTGGTAAAAACAGATTTATCTTCTTTCTCTCTGAAAGATTTAAATGGTAAAAATGTGATTTTAAATATTTTCCCCAGTCTGGATACCAGCGTATGTGCAACCTCTGTACGTAAGTTTAATAAGATGGCTGCCGGACTGAAAGATACGGTAGTATTGGCTATCTCTAAAGACCTTCCTTTTGCGCACGGTCGTTTCTGTACAACGGAAGGTATTGAAAATGTAATTCCATTGTCTGATTTCCGCTTCTCTGATTTCGACGAAAGTTACGGAGTGCGTATGGCAGATGGTCCGTTAGCGGGACTTTTGGCTCGTGCGGTAGTTGTGATTGGCAAGGATGGCAAGATTGCTTATACGGAACTTGTTCCTGAAATTACCCAGGAGCCTGACTATGATAAAGCCTTAGCTGCTGTAAAGTAATATAGAATATGGAGTATTAAGTATTAGGTATTAACTATTAGTTGCAGCTAATAAACGAATACGGCTAATACTTAATACTGCTACTTATCTTAAAGATTTTGACCTAATGGGAACTGGTAAAAAGGCTTGGTAAACTGCCAAGGCTCCGTTCTTGTTAGGTTGTGTTTTTTCTACACTAAACCTCAACTATCATGAACAAGATGAAAACTTTATTCATCACCCTGCTATGTATGGGTGCTGGAACCTTGTCGGCTCAAACTGCCGATAGTACACAAACTTCTCCCTGGACAAAAGAAGGATTTGCCGGACTGAAACTGACACAGGTGAGCCTGACTAACTGGGCTGCCGGAGGTGATAACTCTGTTGCCTTTGACTTGCAGGGCACTTATCAGATTAATTATAAGAAAGGAAAACATCTGTGGAATAATCGTATCGAACTGGCTTATGGATTGAATAAGACCGGTGACGACGGAACCAGGAAGGCTAATGATAAGATTTATTTGAATACGAATTATGGCTATGCTATTGCCAAAAGTTGGTATGCCAGCGCATTCGCCACTTTCCAGACGCAGTTTTCTCCCGGATATGACTATTCCGTCAATAAGGATGTTGCTATCTCCGAATTTATGGCTCCCGCTTATTTGACTACCGGTTTGGGCTTTACTTATGATCCGGGTAAGATATTTACCGTTGTATTGTCTCCTGCTGCATGGCGCGGAACATTTGTTCTCAATGACCGTCTCTCGGACGAAGGAGCCTATGGAGTGGATCCGGGCAAACACCTGTTATCCAGTTTCGGTGCTAACTTGAAAGGGGAAGCCAAATATGAATTTTTGAAGAATATGACAGTATATTCGCGTTTGGATTTATATTCCGATTATCTGCATAAACCATTGAACATAGATGTGAACTGGGAAGTGCAAATAAATATGATTATCAATAAATGGTTTTCAACCACGCTCACTACTAACCTGATGTATGACGATGATGTGAAGATTGTACAAAAGGATGGTACCAAAGGATCTCGTGTACAATTTAAAGAGATCTTGGGAGTGGGAGTCCAATTCAATTTCTAAGGATTGGTTTTTAAGTATTAGGTATTAAGTATTAGTCATGGTAATACTTAATACCTAATACTTAATACTTATTTTTTCTTCTTCAGTCCCTTATAAGCTAGGAATCCGATGACCAATACCACCACTGCTATAATGACATAGCCGATTTCGTGGCTGTATGTGGTTGCCATTACATAGACGTCATTAGTGGTTTTGAGGTCTGTAAACCGGTAGATCAGGTATCCGAGTAGAGCCAATATACTGTTCCATATCGCAGCGCCGAGAGTGGTGTAAAGTAGGAAAGGTCCTAATTTCATGCCGGCTAATCCTGCGGGAATACTGATAAGTTGGCGTACAGCCGGAATGAGACGGCCAAAGAAAGTGGAGGCTGCACCGTGCTTTCTGAAATATTCTTCTGCATGGTGTACTTTTTCTTCGTCAATAAGGCACATGTGCCCTAAACGGCTGTTGGCGAATTTATAGACAATAGGACGACCCAGCCAACGCGCCAGATAATAATTTACTAATGCACCGATATCTGCTCCTATGGTGGCAAATAGGACCACGAGAAAGATATTCATACTGTCGTCTGCCATAGCTTTCCATGCGGCAGGTGGCACTACGGCTTCCGAGGGGAAGGGAATAAAAGAACTTTCGATAGCCATAAAAATGGTGACTACCCAATAGTTCAAATTTTCTAATACCCATTTAAGAAGTTCTGCTACTGATTCCATGTTTTTTGAGGATAGAATTTATTAATCTGATTTATTTTTTTCCTTTCTTCTTTTTCTTATTCTCCTTTTTCATGCGTTCCCACACTTCCTTGAGAGTTCTTTCATCTTCCTCTCTATGTTCGGGACTATTTAACAGATCCAGAATCATATCTTCTTCCAGTGGATGTTCACATTCTTTGTTGTATTTAAAGAAGTTGTCGATTTCACCGTGCATGAGGCAAAGCACACTCAATTTCTCCGTCACATCTTCGTATTTCGGATTCATCTGGTACGCTTTTTCAAAGTATTCTTTGGCTTCTATCAGATAGTCACTTTCCGAATAAGCAGAGGCGATCATATACCACATTTCTATGTTAGAGTTAATCTCTATCGCTTTTTCGAAAGACAAGGCTGCTTCGTCTTCCAGCTCCTCTGCCAGATATAGTTTTCCCTCTGTCAGATAAATCAATCCTTCATTCGGGTTTATCTCTTTGGCTTTCTCGCAGAGCTGATGTGCTTCTTCATATCTTTCCAGATGAGACAGGGCGAAGGCTTTGCTGGTATATGTGTCTATTAATAGGACAGACTGTCTGTCTCCGTCTTCTTCAAAACGTGCGATTACTTTGTCGTAATAGTCATCGGCTTTCTGCCATTCTTCTTTATTGCCGTAGGATATTCCCATGAACATATAACCCAGTTCAGGGGGGATGGATTTAAGTTCGATCGCTTTTTGGTAATTCTCGATGGCATCATCCGAATTGTTCAGATAGAAAAAACAATGCGCTTTATAAGCGTAGGCTTCTCCACACTGATCGTCGGCTGCCAACGCAAAATCACAGGCTTCGATGGCCTTGTCTATTTGTTCCTGAACAAAGTAACATTTCACCAGTCCCATCCAGTAGGAAGGGTTGAAAGGGGATTTGTCGATGAGTTTGTTGTAATAGATGATGGCCGATTCTACTTGGTGGGTCGATGCCAGATAATCGGCTGTGAGGGCCATATATTCTTCATCTTCGGCATAACGCGATTTACCTCGGTCGAGCCATTCTTTGGCTGCATCCGGGTATCCCATGTCCAGATAGAGAAATACGACATCAATGATTGTTTCCAGTTCGTCGGCATCCGCTATCGTACTTAATAGCCATTGGGCTTCTTCCAGTTTTCCTCCATTCAGCAATAGTTCGGCTTTCAGCAGTTTCACTTCCGAGTCAAAATCTTCGGTGATGGAATCTGCTACTTTCTTTGCTTTTTGCAGTTTTTGGGTGTCCAGGTAGAGATAGGCTTGTTCGATGAGTAAAGCTGTATTTCCCGGATGTATCTTAAGTCCGTAGGTGATTACTTCTTGTGCTTCTTCAAATTTCCGTTCGGAGGCATACCAGTCGGCGATGTCGGCCAGTTGGTCAGCATCCAGATAAAGTTGTCGGTTTTCTGCTTTTGCTTTTTCGTAGTTTGTGATAAGTGTGGCTAGTTGCTTTTTGGCTGATGGTGAGTTCTTTCTACCCATTTTTATTAATTTTGTTCACCACAGATTACACGGATTAACACAGATTAGAGAAATATAGAATAAAAATCTGTGTTAATCCGTGTAATCTGTGGTGAAAGGTTATTTATTAATCTTCCCCCACGTATCTTTCAACCCTACTGTGCGGTTGAAAATCAGTTTTTCCGGGGTTGATTCTTTGTCGATATTAAAGTAACCGATCCGTTGGAACTGCAGGTAGGAGAGTGTAGGCAGGGTAGCTGCGAACTTCTCTATGTAGCAGTTGGGCAGAACTTTCAATGAGTCCGGATTGATGATTTCTTTCATGGCTTCCAGTGCTTCGCAATTTTTAGCTTCGCGGATGGCAGCCAGTTCGTCGCGCGGGTTTTCCACTTTCCACAGGCGGTCGTACAAACGTACTTCTGCTTGCAGGCAGTGATTGCAGCTTACCCAATGGAGCGTGCCTTTCACCTTACGGTTTGCGTCCGGCATACCGCTACGGGTATTAGCGTCATATTCGCAATATACCTCTGTTATTACGCCGTTTTCGTCTTTCTTACAACCGGTGCATTTTACGATATAGGCATTTTTGAGGCGTACTTCCTGTCCCGGTGTCATGCGGAAATATTTCTTGGGAGCGTCTTCCATGAAGTCTTCACGTTCCATCCACAGTTCACGGCTGAATTCGATCAAGTGGCTTCCTGCTTCCGGGGCTTCCGGGTTGTTGATTGCTTCCAGTTCTTCAACCTGTCCTTCCGGATAGTTGGTGATGATTAGTTTAACCGGATTGATCACTGCCGATACACGGGTGGCACGGCTGTTCAGGTCGTCCCGAACGGAGCTTTCCAACAGGGCGATGTCGTTCAGGGCATCGTATGTGGTATATCCGATTTTATCAATAAATTTATGAATAGATTCCGGTGAATAACCTCGACGGCGGAAACCGCAGATAGTCGGCATACGGGGGTCGTCCCATCCGTTCACCAATCCTTCTTTTACCAGTGTGAGCAGGTTACGTTTGCTCATCAGGGTATAGCTTAGGTTCAGTTTGTTGAATTCAGTCTGACGGGGACGGTTGTCGTTCAGGTCTTTTCCTTCTTTCAGCCAGTCGATGAAGAGGTCATAAAGAGGACGGTGTACCACAAATTCGAGTGTACACAGCGAGTGAGTTACTCCTTCGAAGAAGTCACTCTGTCCGTGAGCGAAGTCATACATCGGATAAGCTTTCCAGGTAGTACCTGTACGGTGGTGCGGGTGTTTCACTACACGATAAATAATCGGATCGCGGAAGTGCATATTCGGGTTAGCCATGTCAATCTTGGCACGGAGCACCATAGCACCTTCTTCGATCTCGCCGCTATTCATTTTCTTAAAAAGTTCGAGGCTTTCTTCGATAGGACGGTTGCGGTAAGGGCTTTCCACACCCGGTTGGGTAGGAGTACCTTTTTGCTGTGCGATTAGTTCGGAGCTTTGTTCGTCAATATATGCTTTTCCCTCCTGGATCAGGCGGATAGCGAAGTCCCATAATTGTTGGAAGTAGTCGGAAGCGTAGTATTCGTTTCCCCACTGGTAGCCCAACCATTGAATATCTTCTTTGATAGCTTCTACATATTCCACATCTTCCTTGGTCGGGTTTGTGTCGTCGAAACGAAGGTTACATACACCGCCGTGTTTTCTGCGATGCCGAAATCAAGGCAAATAGCTTTGGCATGGCCGATGTGAAGGTAACCGTTAGGTTCGGGCGGGAAGCGTGTCTGCACTTTTCCACCATTTTTACCTTCTTTCAAGTCTTTCTCTACTGCCTGTTCAATAAAGTTCAAGCTTTTCTTTTCGCCTGCTTCTTCGTTTTTAATATCTGTCATAACGGTTAATGTTATCTGTATTTAGGCTACAAAAGTAGGACATTTTTTTTATTTAACCGGAATATAACCGCTCTTTTTTATAATGTCCTGTCCGTCGGACGAGAGAATAAACTGAATCAGGGGGAAGACTTGTTCCTTATTTTTTACATTGTAGTAGTAATAAAGCGGGCGCACGATGGGGTAGGTCTTATTGGTGGCGTTCTCTACCGTAGGCGTGGCATAGTGGGTGCCGTCGTATGATACGGAAAGCGTTTTGACACGGGGAGATACGTATGCCAGTCCGACATATCCGATGGCTCCTTTGGTTTGACTGACAGACTGGATGATGGCACCTGTTGCCGGCATGGAAAGGCTGCTTGCCATGTAGTTTTTATTTTTCAGTACGCTCTCTTTGAAAAATTCGTAAGTACCGGACGATGTTTCGCGCGAGTAAACCACTATTTTGCGATCGTCTCCGCCTACCTGTTTCCAGTTGTTTATCTTCCCCCGGAAAATGTCTTCCAGTTGTTGGCGAGTCAGCTGCTTTACCGGATTGGAGGGATGCACCACCACGGCAAGAGCATCGTAGGCTACAATCACTTCGTCTACTTCTTCTCCGGCTCCTTTTATTTTCATCTTTTCGCTGAACTTGATCGGGCGTGAAGCCATTGCGATGTCCGTTGTATGATCCATTAAAGCGGAGATACCTACACCGGTTCCGCCACCGGTCACTGTGACACGGGCCTCCGGATGCTGGTTCATAAACCGCTCTGCTGTCTGTTGTGCGACAGGCAGTACCGTATCGCTACCTTTAATACGTTGTGCGTTGGCACCGAGCGAGAGTAAGGAAAGGGCGATTAATAAGTTTCTTCTCACTTTCATATTTCTTCGTTTTATTAACGTTGCAAATTAAGCAATCGGATATTACATTTTCATTTCATCCGGAGTGGAAATGATACTTGTAACACAAACGTAACATGATTGAAACATTTCCTTCAAACGTTAGTCACACCTCCTTAATAAAGAGATGCTTTCTTTGCATCAGAAATCATAGCAGGTATATGAAAAAGGTATTTGAAAAGATTATAGAAGGAATGTTGACTTGTAGCGGCTTTGTGACAAGTATTACTATTCTGCTGATTGTACTCTTCCTTTTCACTGAAGCTTTCGGGCTGTTCAAGAGTAAAGTGATTGAAGAGGGATATGTGTTGGCGCTGAATAAGAGCAACAAGGTTAGCGTGTTGAGCCCCGCACAGATAAAAAATGTTTTTGACGAAGAGATTACAAACTGGAAGGAACTCGGTGGGGAAGATCTCCTTATCCGGGTTTTTCGTTTGGAGGACATAACGCAGCATTATACGGAAGAGGAGTTGGGACCTGCTTATGAATATGCAGGCGATAAGATTACGGAGCTGGTAGAGAAAACACCCGGCATCGTAGCTTTTGTTCCGCAGAAATTTATTGTTCATCCGGACGCGGTACATTTCATTGAGGATAACACTATTTCCGTAAAGGATGTATTTGCGGGTGCCGAATGGTTTCCTACGGCTACTCCGGCTGCTCAATTCGGCTTTTTGCCGTTGATTACCGGGACGTTGTGGGTGAGCCTGTTTGCCATCCTTTTTGCTTTGCCGTTCGGGCTGTCGGTTTCTATTTATATGTCTGAAGTGGCAAATCCGAAAGTGCGGAACTGGCTAAAACCGATTATCGAACTGTTGAGTGGTATTCCTTCCGTTGTTTATGGCTTTTTCGGATTAATTGTCATTGTTCCGTTGATTCAGAAATTGTTTGATCTTCCGGTAGGAGAGAGTGGCTTGGCGGGAAGTATCGTACTGGCTATTATGGCATTGCCTACTATTATAACGGTGACGGAAGACGCGATGCGCAACTGTCCGCGTGCAATGCGGGAAGCGAGTCTGGCATTGGGCGCTTCGCAATGGCAGACGATATATAAGGTAGTGATTCCTTATTCTATTTCGGGGATTACATCCGGTGTGGTACTCGGTATCGGACGTGCTATCGGGGAGACGATGGCAGTATTGATGGTGACGGGTAATGCGGCTGTGATTCCGACAACGATCCTTGAGCCTTTGCGTACCATTCCGGCTACGATTGCAGCCGAATTGGGAGAAGCTCCTGCGGGAGGACCTCACTATCAGGCGTTGTTCCTGTTGGGTGTAGTACTGTTCTTCATCACATTGATTATCAACTTTAGTGTGGAATATATTTCCTCTAAAGGATTAAAACGTAGCAAATAAGATGGAAATACGGAGTAATAATAAAGCTAAACACCGTTCGCAGAAAGTTGCTTTCGGGATTTTCCGGCTGTTGAGCCTTTGCATTGTACTGATATTGTTTGCAATTCTGGGATTTATCGTCTATAAAGGAATCGGCGCTATCAGTTGGGATTTTATCACTTCGGCTCCTACGGACGGGATGACAGGTGGCGGTATATGGCCGGCTATTGTCGGTACTTTCTATCTGATGGTGGGGAGTGCGCTGTTCGCTTTTCCGATAGGGGTGATGAGCGGAATTTATATGAATGAGTATGCGCCGAAAGGTAAGTTGGTACGCTTTATCCGGGTGATGACCAATAACTTGAGCGGTATTCCTTCCATCGTATTCGGATTGTTCGGTATGGCGCTGTTTGTCAATTATATGGGATTTGGTGATAGTATTTTGGCCGGTTCTTTGACATTAGGTTTGCTTTGTGTACCTTTGGTCATTCGGACAACGGAGGAAGCTTTGAAAGCCATTCCCGACAGTATGCGTGAAGGCAGCCGGGCCTTGGGGGCAACGAAGTTGCAGACGATCTGGCACGTCATTCTGCCGATGGGGATGCCGAACATTATCACAGGGTTGATTCTTGCCTTGGGACGTGTTTCGGGAGAGACGGCACCGATTCTGTTTACTTGTGCCGCATACTTCCTGCCACAACTGCCAACGGGTATTTTCGATCAGTGTATGGCATTGCCTTACCATTTGTATGTGATTTCCACGAGTGGAACGGATATGGAGGCACAATTGCCGCTGGCTTATGGTACGGCATTGGTGTTGATTATGATTATCCTGTTCGTGAATCTGCTGGCTAATGCATTGAGAAAGTATTTTGAGAAAAGAGTAAAAACAAACTAGATTAGTATATGGATACAGTGAAAATAGATGCGCGTGATGTGAACTTTTGGTATGGAGATTTTCATGCATTGAAGGGTATCAGTATGCAGATTGAGGAAAAGTCGGTTGTCGCTTTTATCGGACCGTCCGGTTGCGGTAAGTCTACTTTCCTCCGGCTTTTCAACCGGATGAATGATTTGATTCCTGATACCCGTCTGGAGGGAGAAATCCGTATCGACGGACATAATATATATGCGAAAGGGGTGGAAGTGGACGAACTCCGCAAGAATGTAGGAATGGTGTTCCAGCGTCCGAATCCTTTCCCGAAAAGTATATTCGAGAATGTGGCTTACGGACTTCGTGTGAACGGAATAAAAGATAATGCTTTCATTCGTCAGCGTGTGGAGGAAACATTGAAAGGAGCGGCTCTTTGGGATGAGGTGAAAGATAAGTTGAAGGAGTCGGCTTATGCGTTGTCCGGCGGACAGCAACAGCGGCTTTGTATCGCCCGTGCGATGGCTGTCTCTCCTTCGGTATTGCTGATGGATGAGCCTGCGTCTGCACTCGACCCTATTTCTACGGCTAAGGTGGAGGAGTTGATCCATGAATTGAAGAAGGATTATACGATTGTAATCGTTACGCATAATATGCAGCAGGCAGCCCGTGTCAGTGATAAGACGGCGTTTTTCTATATGGGCGAAATGGTGGAATTCGATCAGACGAAAAGGATATTCACCAATCCGGAGAAAGAGGCTACCCAGAATTACATAACGGGACGCTTCGGGTAATTCGTGAAATCCGTGCCTGAAATTTATTTCTGAAATGTCATTAGCAAAATATTAATCATTTATATATAATAGACTATGGTAAAGTTTATAGAATCGGAACTTATCCTATTGAAGAAGGAAATTGATGAAATGTGGACCTTGGTGTACAACCAGCTTGACCGTGCCGGAGAGGCTGTGTTGACCCTCGACAAGGAGTTGGCTCAACAAGTGATGGTTCGCGAGCGTCGGGTGAATGCTTTTGAATTGAAGATAGATAGCGATGTGGAAGACATTATCGCATTATATAATCCGGTGGCGATTGACCTCCGTTTTGTATTGGCTATGCTGAAGATCAATACGAATCTGGAACGCTTGGGCGACTTTGCGGAAGGTATTGCCCGCTTTGTACTTCGTTGCAAAGAGCCGGTGTTGGATGCGGAATTATTGAACCGTCTTCGTCTGGCAGAGATGCAGGCAGAAGTGTTGTCGATGCTGGAACTGGCGAAGCGTGCCTTAAATGAAGAGAGTAATGACCTGGCAGCGGGAGTGTTTGCCAAGGATAATTTGCTGGATGAAATCAATGCGGATGCGACAGGTATTCTTTCTGACTATATCATCGAACATCCGGAAGCTGTACATACCTGCGTAGATTTGGTCAGTGTGTTCCGTAAACTGGAACGTTCGGGAGACCATATTACCAATATTGCCGAGGAGATTGTTTTCTTCATTGACGCCAAAGTGTTAAAACATCGTGGCAAAACGGACGAAAACTACCCGGAAAAGTAATTTTTTGCGGATTTTTAAACAGAAATTAGGGCTCCTTAAAAAAATATCCTATATTTGTCACCTATAACGGACAAGTTACAGGAGATTTTGCTTCAAATGATAATAAATCCAAAGAATTTTCAAAAAGATGTTATATGACATGTTTTATAATTTGGATAGTATCGGTAAAACCGCCTATATTTGCACCGTTATCCTGAAAACAATCTTTTTACCTTAAAAAAAAACTAATACCTATTGAAAA